>Ga0209415_10002338_pt1 | contig 35561 bp, 32 predicted proteins | sample PeaSoiSIISIP2007_FD_187696 | JGI IMG/M metagenome (GOLD analysis project Ga0209415, IMG submission 187696) | Peat soil microbial communities from Weissenstadt, Germany - SII-SIP-2007 (SPAdes) (version 2) | ecosystem: Environmental > Terrestrial > Soil > Wetlands > Peat | place: Germany... | reverse complement strand
GAGCCCCCAGCCATTGGTGCCGATGAGCAGCGGGATCGGGAAGTGGGCCTCGTTGTCCGGCGACTCGGTTATCGAGATCGCTTCGAGCTGCATCGGGCGCAGCTGGCCGCGGCTGTCGACGGCGTCCTCCTGCTCGCCGGTGCCATAGAAGGCTTCGGTGGAGGAGGCGCGCGGGCGAAGGCGGATGTAAGCGATCTGCGGGCCCGTCGACGGCTCCTTGGGCAGCAGCATCGCCGAGAACCGCCCCGTCGCCGCCACCGTGAACGACAGGGTCGCCGTGAGCCCCTGCCCGAAGTCGAGCCCGACGTCGGCGGTCGTGCTCGTGCTCGTGAGGGTCGTGGACTGCACGTCGAGCCACGTCGGCTGCACGGGTGGGGTGCTGCCGGTGGAGTGCTCGAGCCAGAACGGATCGTAGCTCAGCCCGTCGTCGAGGCTGTCCACGACCCCCAGCTCGAAGGCGTCCGACGGAAACGTGAGCAGCGTCGAGCTGCCTCGCTGCAGCGTGATGGTCTGGCCCCCGGCGGTGAAGACGAGGGAGTAGCCGCCCGCGCCGAGCGTGGTGGACGACGACGACGGCGAGGAGCTGCCCGAAGAGCAAGCGAGGACGCCCAGAAGGGGCGCAGCGGCGAGCATCAGGCGATGGTGGGGTCCCATGACCGTCATCGTACGCGCTCGCCGGCGTTCGATCGTCAGACCTGCATGCTCTTGATCTCGAGGAACTCCTCGAAGCCCCACTTGCCGTACTCGCGCCCGCGGCCCGACTGCTTGAAGCCGCCGAACGGAGCGGTCGGGTTGAAGGATCCGCCGTTGATGGCGACCTGCCCCGTGCGGATGCGGCGCGCGACGCGCTTGGCGTGCTCGGCGTCGGAGGACCACACGCCTCCGCCGAGGCCGTACTTCGAGTCGTTCGCGATGCGGATCGCGTCCTCCTCGCTGTCGTAGGGGATGATGCAGAGCACCGGGCCGAAGATCTCTTCCTGGGCGATGGTCATGTCGTTGCGGACGTTCGAGAAGACGGTCGGCTTGACGAAGTAGCCCTTCGGCAGGTTCGCCGGCTGCTCGGGCCCGCCCGTGACGAGCGTGGCGCCCTCCTCGATCCCCTTCTTGATGTACCCGCGGACGCGCTCTTGCTGGGTCTTGGACACCAGCGGCCCGAGCTTCGTCTTGTCGTCGAAGGCGCCGCCGGGGGTGAAGGCCTCGGCGACCTGCTTCGCGATGCGCGCGGCCTCGTCGTGCTTGGCTCGGGGAACGAGCATGCGCGTCTGCGCGGAGCAGGTCTGTCCCGAGTTCAGGTAGCAGTCCTGCACGCCGGCCTTGACGGCCTTGGTGAGGTCCGCGTCGTCGAGGATGACGTTGGCGCTCTTGCCGCCGAGCTCGAGGGCGACGCGCTTGACCGTCTTGGACGCGACCTCGCTGACGCGCTTGCCGGCCTTGGTCGACCCGGTGAAGCTCACCATGTCGACGTCGGCGTGGCCCGAGATCGCCTCGCCGACGGTCGGCCCGTCGCCGCTCACCATGTTGAAGACGCCTCGCGGCAACCGGACGGAGTCGATCACCTCGGCGAGGATGAAGGCGCTCAGCGGCGCGACCTCGCTGGGCTTGAGCACCACGGTGCAGCCCGCCGCCATCGCCAGGGCGACCTTCGCCGCGATCTGGTGCAGCGGGTAGTTCCACGGCGTGATGCACCCGACGACGCCGACCGGCTCGCGGACGACGATCGAGTTGCCGCTCTGCTCCTCGAACGCGTAGCTGGTCGCGAGCTGCGCCGCGGACCCGAAGGTCAGCGTGGGGAGCCCGGCCTGGATCATCGTGCTCAGCCCGATGGGCATGCCCACCTCGGCGGCGATGGTCTCGGCGATCTCGGTCGAGCGCGCCGCGAGGCCCGCCTGGATCTTGAGCAGGTAGTCCGCGTGCTCGGCGGGAGTCGTGCGCGACCAGGCATCGAAGGCCGCCCTCGCCGCGCGGACGGCGCGATCGACGTCTGCCGAGTCGCCCGCCGGGACGCGCCCCATGACCTCCTCGGTCGAGGCGTTGATGACGTCGAAGGAGCCTTTGCCGGACGGCGGCGTCCACTCGCCGCCGATGTAGAGCTTGTCGTGGTTTTTCATGGGACAGGCAGGGTTTCCCCAAGCTGCCCAGGTGTCAATGGGCGGCCCCATCAGAACCGGAGCGTCAGCTCGACCCTCGCCCCCTCGAACGCGGGGAAGAGCCGACAGATCCCGCTGGCGCACCGGAACGCCCCGCGCTGCTCGCCGCCGAAGATGCGCACGTTCGAGCTGCTGGTGAACTTGTAGAGCACCGCGCCGTTGAAATAGAGAAGCGGCTGCCCGACCATCGTCGTGTACTCGAAGCCCTGGGTGAACACCCACTTGGGGGCCATGCGCACCGCGACGTAGTTCTCCCCTTCGGACCAGTAGTTGTACGCGTACGAAGTGGGGTCCAGATTTTGGCCCTGCTCCTCGCGGTGTCGGTACCGTCCCTGCACCTCGACCGACCACGGGCCGCCGACGTACTTCGCGAACGAGTACTCGAAGTGCTGCTCGCGGTACTGAAAAACGCCGTCCTCGCGCGTGTCGTCGCGCGCGCCGATTGATCCGTAGATGTGGCTGAGGTTCCCGTCGAACGTGTACTCGAAACCGCCGACCCCGTCGTAGACGATGTCCTGCACCGAGGCCGCGGTCCCCGAGGAGAGGGTATGGCCGGCCGCGTCGCACGCGCCGGTCGGCTGCTCGGTCTGCGAGTAGGCGAAGACTCCTTGACCGTAGACGAGCAGGTCCTTGCCGACGCTCACGTCCTCGCGCAGGCGCCCTCCCTCCACACATGCGTTGAAGTCGCCGGTGCCTTCCGCGTCGAGCATGTTGAACGACTCGGCCGGTGGCAGAAACGAGTAGGCGACGAGGCCGAGCTCGAGGGCGGCGGGCTTCCCGACCGACGCGGCCATCGTGTAGAAGTTCCGGTTGCTCTTGAGCTCGAGCGTGGTGTTGGTGATGCCCACGTCGAAGGCGAGCGACGCGTAGAGCGCGTTGCCGTCGAGGTTCGTGGTCTGTCCGGGCAGGTCGCTCTGGCGCTGTTGCGCGGCGGCCTCGAAGTACAGCTTGCCGTGGCCCCCCAGGCTGGGCACCTCGAGGGACTGCCCGATCATCGTGATGCCGTGCGCCTGAAGGCCGCGCGGAGAGGGGTTGAGTGATGCGAGCCACGTATCTGTGGCCGCGGTGTCGCAGGTGCCGAACATCACGGTGCCCGCGTCGCTGCTGAAGTTGGTGTCGACGGCGGCGCCCTGGTAGTGGTACGGCGCGCACCGCGTGAACTGCACCGCGTGCGTGGAGAGCGTCACGGGCAGCCCGCGCCCCGCCTGCAGATCGATGCCAACCAGGCGGTCGCTCCCGAAGCTGGCCGCCTGCGGATCACCCCCGACCAGGTTGTTGGTCACGAAGAGGGAGCGACCCGTGGCCTCGTCCACGCGAGCGGGGTTGGCGAAGCCCGCGACGACGGTGACCGCGAACGGATCCCTCGATACCTGCACCTTGGCGCCCCGCAGGGTGGTGTCGATCCCGAGCTCGTCGACCTTGCGCATCGAGAGCGTCAGCCCTCTGCCGAACTGCACGTACGAGTCGCCCGCTGTGATCTCGAGCCCGGGCGACGCGTAGGTGAGCCACAGCTTGGCCGGGTAGATCGAGTTCTGGAAACGCGACTCGTTGTCCTGCTTGAGTTGCACCTCGTACCGCGCGAACTGCGTGGCGTAGCCGGAGTTGTCGGCGGGGCGTCGCCAGTAGACCGCCGAGTCGAGACGAACCCCCGCGGTCCACGGGCCCCAGCGAAGGGCCGCGTTGAGGCGGTTGAGCCACTGGCCCCACCCGCTGTCGGCGACCGTCGTCTCGCCGGGGGTCGGCTGTCTCTGTGCCGCGCGCGGGTCGAGGTGCTGCGCGACGATGCTCGTCTCGGTCACGTCGAGCTGCACGGGCTTGGAGTCGACCGTGCCGACGTCCCCGGCGAAGACGCGCGCGGGGAAGGCGAGCGCGCACGAGAGGGAGACGGTCAGCCGGCGCACGACGCGAAGGTATCAGGGCGCAGCGGCGGCGAGCGCCTTGTCGACGTCGGCGGCGACCAGCTTTTCCTCGCCGGGGTTGTACCCCTCGCGCACCGTCACGATGTGGCCTGCCCGGTCGATGAGCACACTGAGGGGCATCGACTTCTTCGGGTTGTAGAGCGACGCGATGCGCGAATCCTCGTCGGTCACCACCGGGAAGCCGAGGTCGAACCGCTTCACGAACGAAGACACGTCGGCCACGGTCTCGGGCCCGTCCATCGCCACGCCGACGACCACCAGCCCCTTGTCGCGGTCGCTCTCGTACAGGGCGCGCAGGTGCGGGAACTCGGCCTTGCAGGGCTCGCAGAACGTCGCCCAGAAATCGAGGAGCACCACCTTGCCGTGGTAGTCGCTCAGGCGGAACGTCTTGCCCGCAACGTCGCGGCCGGTGAAATCGGGGGCGGTCGAGCCAGCGCTCTCCGTGGGGCTCGCTGCCGGGGTGGCGCCCGATGGGCTGCTGCCACAGGCGCAGAGCGTCGCGGCGAACGCTACGAAGGTGGGGATCTTCATGGGGGCTGGGCTCACTTGCAGCCGGCGCTCGCCGGGATCGGATAACTCGGGGCGCTGGGCAGCGCGGCCACCGCGGCCGCGACCGCGGGCTTCACGTCCGGGTAGTTCCAGCCCTCGCTCGACGTGAGCATCTCCATGGTGCGCACGTCGATGTCGGAGTTCCAGGGGATGCCGGCGGCGTTGAAGAAGCCGCCCAGGTTCTGCAGCCCTGGGTCGATCACCTCGGTGAAGTTCGAGTTGTGGCTCTGGATCCAGTAATTGAGGTCGCTGAGCGTCGCGGGCGTGCCCGCCGTGGGCCCGTCGTCGAGCGCCTGGACGTAGACGATCTCGGCGGTCTTGAGCGCGCTGCTGGACGAGCCCAGGTCGGTGACCACGGCGGTCGTCTCCTGGCTGCACGGCTGGCACCACACGGCGCCGACCGACAGATGAAGAATCTTGGTGCGCTTGTTGCAGGGGTCGTAATAGTCGGCGAGCGAGATGGTCGTCACCTTCGTCGATCCGGCCAGGCGCCCCTGGAACTTGAAGTTCTGGATGATGCTGCCCGGCGTGCTTCCGCTGCGCGGGGTGTGGCCGTAGCCGCTCGCGGGATTGGGATAGGCCACACCGTCGGGGTTCACGCCGGTTCCCGGACCGGCGTCGACGCCGGCAGGCGCGTCGCCCGCGCTGCCACAAGCCACGACGCCTGTCAGAGCGAGCGCGCCCGTGAGCGCCGTGAACCGTCCCACCGTGTCCGTCCTCATCGACAATCCTCCGCACCCCCGAGTGCCACCTGTGTCCTACTTGTGAGGCGCCACCCCGACGAGACCGAGGATCGGCAGACCGTTGCCCGCACCGCTGTCGGTCGTGATCGTCTTGCCGTCCGAGCTCACCGTCCCCGTGCCGATGACACCCCAGCCGCCGTAGGGCACTGCGGGCATGGGGCTCTCGTCGAGACCGTTCAGGACGAAGTCGACCTTCGTGCCGGCGGGCCAGCCGGTGGGGTCGGGGTTGGGGACGGTCAGCGCCGCGGGCGAGCCGAGCTTCGCGTTGACCGGGGAAAGACCCCAGAGTGCCTTCACGCCGAGCGTCGGGTCGAGCCCCGGAGGAGCCTGAGCAGGGGTCATCGCGGCGGCACGGAACTCGACCGAGTTGGGATCGTTCGGCTGGGTGGGGTCGAACGTCACCATTCCCGATGCGAGCTGCAAGGTGACCGGCCCGGAGGTGACCGAGCCCGCCCCGCTCGGAAGCGCGGTGCCTTGGGACGGCAGCGCGACCAGCGTGGCGGGGGGGAACGTCTCGACCGGCTGGGTCATCGCCGCGCCGAAGCTCACGTAGGTCGCGTGGCCCAGGTACTTGAGCGCCGGGCTCTTCATGTTCAGGCACAGGTCGAAGTGCACCTTGCCCTGCGCGCTGCTTCTAACAGGCGCCGAGCAGAGGTTGAGGCCGCAGAGCAAGACGACCTCGCCTGTCACAGGCGCGCCCTTCGTGTCGACCAGCTGCGCGTCGGCCGAGACCGCGCATATCGAGGCGGCCGGCGGAGTGCCGGGGCACCCCTGGTTGCAGGCTCCCGCCTCGGATTGCTGCGCGCCGTCCACGCCGGCGGCGTCCGACGTCGTCCCGGCGTCCATGGGACCAGTGCTCGTGCCGCCCGCACCCGAGCCACTCGAGCACGCAACCGCGCAAAGCAGGACCGCCGACCAAGCTGGAGATGCGTGCTGCGCCATGAACGCCTTCTACTAATGGTTCGTCATCGCGAGCTGCGTGACCGTCGGATCCGCCGCCGGTCCCCCGTAGTTGGCGTCGTTGTCGAGATTGACCGTGACCTTCATGGTCCGCGGGTCGACCAGCAAGGTGTGCGGGAGCGAGGCCGTCGCGAAGGTGATCAGTGGATCCGCGGCCACGTAAGTGTCGGCCAGCTGGAACATGTCGCGCCACTGCTTGGCGGTGGCGACCGTCGCCGGCTCGTAGTTGTTGGTCTGGATCACGAGCGTGACGAACGCGACGCCGAGCGCCGTCCAGTTGCCGCCCGTGGCGGATAGCCACCCGGGGATGTACGCCGCCACGTACTGGCATGCGACGCACCACTGGCCGGCGTTGTCGAAGACGATGGCGTTGATGCCCTTGCTCCCGTCGGGGTCGTAGAGATCCGACATCTTGATGGTCGACGGCATGGTCGCGTTCGGCACATAACCCTGCCAGGTCACCGACGGATCGAGCACGCTGCCGACGGCCACGCCGTAGGGGCCCGCCGGATAGGCGGGACCCGCTTCGGCTCCAGCCTCGGCGGCGATGCCGGTGTCGATGGCGCCGGTGTCGGCCGCGCCGGTGTCCACCGTGCCGCTGTCGATCACCGTGATCGCGTCAGTTCCGGCGTCGGTCGTCGCGCTCGCGGCGGGAGAGCTGCTCGAGCAGCCCGGGAGCACCAGCGTTGCAAGGAGCATCAGACGTCTTGTGGTTGCCATGGTCAGCACTTCCTCATCCATCGTTTGTCATGCGTCTCGAGCACTCAGGGCGCGGTCACTGCCCAGATTCCGGCCGTGGAGTTGGGCGCGCAGTACCACGTGTAGACGACCTTGTTGGAGGCGCCTGCGTAGAAGAAGTTCGGATCGGCTTGCGCCACGAGCGTCGTCGCAGCGCTGGGATTGGACAGGTCGACCGACTCGATGTCTGCCGCGCCGGTCGTCTTGTCGACGTTGACGTTGGTGACGAGCTTCGAGCCCGAGGTGAACCAAAGGGTCCCGGCGCTCGAGAGGATCTTCGTGGCCGAGCCTCCCGACACCGGCGACGCGTAGAAATCGAAGGTGGTGATGCCGAAGGTCGACGGAATGTTCGTCGCGAACGCCTCGTACCTGGAGTCGGCGGTGAAACCGAACGCCTCCGCGCTCAACTGCCCCCATTCCGACGTCGGCGAGCCGGGCGTCATCGCGGACGCGAGCCACACGTCGGTGAGCCCCGAGGAGCTCACGTTCGTGGCGGTCTGGAGCCAGTTTCCGTCGCCCGAGAACGACCGCACGAACTGCCCTCCGCTGGATTCGAGAGTGAGGGGGCTGCCTGCGTCCGCGCCGGAGTAGCGCATCAACGCGCCGCCCGTCGTCCCGTACACGACGTCTCCGGCCGGCGTGAATCCGCCCCCGGCGCCGTTCGCGTCGATCGTCGTCGGGGGGCCCCCGGCGATCGGGTACAGGGCGAGCCCCGAGGACGCGGGGACGAGCAGCTTGGTCCCATCGGGACTGACCGGATCCGGGTACTGTAGCGGGTTGTTCTGGGTTGGCGCCGGAAGGTTCACGAGGGTGACCGGAGTGATCGCGGCGAAGTTGGAGCTCGTCACCGCAAAGCTCGCGATCGTCAGGGCTCCGGCGGCCGCTCCGCTGTCGGGCACGGGCGTCGCGAGGCAGTAGTAGGCCACGAGGGTGTCGCCTACGAACTGCACGAAGGGAAGGCACGACTGATTGCTCAGATCGATGTTCGGGACGAGCGCCTGCTTCGTCTGGCCATCGATCGTGGAGATCGTCAGCGTTGCGTTGCCGCCGCCGAAGGCGAAGTAGGCGACGTAGGCGCCGTCCATGGTGACGTCGTAGTTGTAGTTGTAGGCGTCGAAGGCCAGGATGCTGCTCGACATCACGGTCGGACCGCTCGCCGCGCTCCAGGCCGTCAGCACGCCGATGCTCGTGGCCGGATCTGCGGGCGCGGGCATGAACAGGGCCGCTCTGCCGCCGTTGAGGTAGAAGGTCCCGCCCTGGCTCGTCATCGGACCCAGGTTGGCCGGCGCGCCGCCAGCCGTGTCGACCGCGTAGAGGACCTGCGTGTTGGTGTCCTCGTAGAAGGCATAGCCGTCGCTCGTCAGGCCCCTGCCCTGCAGTACGAGCGGCTCGGTGGATGCCACGATCTGCGTGCCGGTAGGCGGCGTCTTGCCGCAATCGAGCATGGCGGCGTCGGAGCCCGCGTCGGCCTTGCCCGAGTCGGTCGAGGCCGAGTCGCTCGGGGCCGAGTCGGTCGCGCCGCTCTCGGTCGGGCTGTCCTCCATACTAGAGGAGTCCATCATCGAGCCCCCGGCGTCGGCGGGGCTGTTGGAGCTCGAGCTCCCGCAGCCCACGAGACCAGCCGCACCTGCGAGCAGGAGGGCGACGGCAACGGAGCGCGACATATGTGAATCCATGTGGTTGGGCATCCCTTTGGAAGCAGCGGGTGCGCATGTTTACCCTGACTTTGCTTGACAACCACCTCATTTCTCATCCGAAGCTACGTTGAGACATGGCGGCCCGCGTTACGCTGGGCCATGGCGGCGCGTCGAGCTGCACTCGAGGAGCGGCTGCACGAGGTCTCGTTGCTCGCCAAGCGCAACCGGCCGGTCACTTCGCGCCGGCGGGTGCCAGCCTCCCGCCGAGCGTCGCCCACGCCAGCCAGCTCATCACCGCAGGCGGGTGCGGGCTGCGTCCTGCGAGGACCTCGGTCGCAGCCCTCGCGTACTCGTCGATCAGCAGGCGGCCGAAGCTCTCGCCGATCTCTGCGGTCGCCCACGACGGACGCCCCGTGTAGCCGGGGAACGGCCGCAACTTCTGCCAGCCGACGCCCCACGCCGCGAGGCGCAACTCCGCCGACACACGCCGCCGTCCGAGCGCAGCGGCGATCGCCGAAGCGCGCAGCAGCGCCCCATCGGGCTGGATCTCGGGGCAATCGGGAAGCTCGCGATACACGGGCGACACCGACGCGGGCGCGAGCCAGAGGGCCAGCGACGTCTCGAAGGTACCGGCGTGGTAGTCGTGCGGAAGCTCGGCGCGCGCGATGGCGCGGCGCTCGGGTCGTACCGCGGCAACCGCACGATCGAGCAGCGCTTCGCTCGGCTCGACCAGCTGGTCCATGAGTCGGTGAAAGGGAGCGACCGCGGGGATGCCGTGCGCCGTGAGCCACTCGACGCCTGCGTGGATGGCGAGGTTGTGCAGCGGAGCGCCGTGGAACGTCATGAAGACGACGCGCCTGGCACCGAGCGCGTGGATGGCGCGCGCGGCGTCCACGACCAGAGTCCGGACCGTCGCGAACGGCACCGCGCGCGTGCCGGGACCCGGGACGGGCTCGACGCCGACCTCGAGATCGTCGCAGAGCAGCAGGGGCTCGCTGGGCCAGAGGCGCGCGTGCAGGTGACGGCAGAGCCCCTCGGAGACGAGGCGGTCGTTGTGCAGCGACAGGTGAGGCCCGTGGTACTCGACCGGGTTGACGCACACCCACGCGGGCACGCCTGAGTCGAGCAGGCGCGCGGCGTCGCGATGCGGGAGATCGGCGAGGCGCACGGGTTCGGGGAGCATGGCCAGAGCTTATCTCGCGCCACTTGCAGCTCGACAGGGAATGGCGCTCGAACGGGGCCAGTTACCCAATCGACATGCGAAGCGTACTGGCTGGGTGTCTCATCCTTTCCGCCACGGCGTGCGCCCCCGCAACGCCGCCGGTCCAACCTGCCCCGCACGCGTCCCTCGATGCGCCGGCCTCGGCGGCGCTGGCGCACGTCGTCTTCCTGCGGGAGATTCAGGGGGTCGCCATCCGCCCCGGCGACGCGAACTTCCGTCCCGTGCACGTGGTCGACGCCGAAGGGCACCTCCTCGGCGACCTCTATCAGCAGACATGGTTCGCCGCCGACATGGAGCCCGGCGAGCACACGTTCTTCGCGTGGCACGACGGCTATCTGAACAGGCACGACGTGTCCGCGCTCGAAGCCACCCTCGAGGCCGGCCGCACCTACTTCGTCCGCGCAGTGCCCGCGCACGACGTCCCGTGGGACGTCAACCTGCAAGCATCGCCCGCGCCGCTGGACGCGACCAACCTGCGTCCCATCCAGATGGACCGCGCCGCCGCGCTTCAATGGTCGCGCGACGAGGCGCCGGTCGTTCGTGCGCGCGTCGCCACGGGGCACGCGAAGGTGCTGGCGGGCCAGTTTGCCACGCTGGGCGATTCCCTCCGCAGAGAGTGATCGCCTCCTAACCTGTCCCATTCCAGCGCGACGACCGCCGTCAACGCCTGTATTCTCGCGCTGTGGGATCTACCTGGACCCCTGTCGTCCTCGCGACCGTGGCTGCGACGTCGATGGCCGCCTGCGGGCCCCCGCGGGCCAAGGGCCCCAACGAGTTCGCCCGGCAGGCTGCGTTCGACCTCGATTGTCCCTGGGAGCAGCTGGACTACATTCCGATCAAGAGGAGCGCGCCGCAAACCTGGGGCGTCAAAGGCTGCCACAAGCGGGCTACCTACACCGAAGTCTGTGGCGCCGGGATGGGGGGGTGCACCTGGATCATGAACGGGCCGTTGCAAGTCGAGGCAGCAGCCCCTGCGCCTGCCGCTGCTCCTGCGCCCTCCGCCGCTCCCGCGCCCGCCCCATCCAGCGCGCCGGCGCCCGCATCCAGCGGTGTCCCCGTCTCCGCTTCGCCCTTCTAAGATCCGTTCGCGCGCTCGGCGAGCACCGCCTCGGTCACGAGGGCAACGCTCTGCACGGTGGGCGCAGCGCCGTAGCCGAGGGTGCGTTCGGACGGTGCGGCGGCGACTTCGTAGCCGAGCGACGGGTGCACGATGACAAATCCATCCTGGCGTAGCTGCGCGAGATTGCGCTGGACCGACGGTGCATCGAACATCGCCACGTTCATCGCGGGCACCAGGATCACGGGCGCGCGCGCGCTGATGGCGAGGGCGGAGACGATGCTCGAGCAATCGCCGCGCGCGATCCTCGAGAGGGTCGTCGCGGTCGCGGGGTAGACGACGACCACGTCGGCCCACCGCGCGAGCTCGAGGTGCGGGACCATGTTGCGCGTGTCGGAAGGCCATCGACTTCGGACCACCGGCTCGTGCGTCAACGCCTCGAGCGCGAGGGCGCTCACGAAGCGCAGCGCGCTCGGCGTCGCAGCGACGCGCACGCGAAGCCCTCGCCCGAGCAGCATCTCGGTCAACGCGGGAGCGTGCGCGGCGACCACGCCGCCCGTGAGTGCGAGCACGACGCGCGCCGACTCGGCCGAAGACCGTGCGATCCCGGGACGCGCCAGGTGCGCGGGCTCCACGACGACTCCGGCTGCCTTCAGCATCGTGAGGATCTCGCTCGCGAGCCGCCGTCGCTTTCCGGCGATCCCCGAGAGCAGCTCCCGAGGCTCGCGCGGCACGCGGAGCTGCTCGAGGAGATCTCGCGCGACCGCGGCCGAGGCTCCCGACAAGCGCCTGAGCAGTCCACGATCGTCTATGACGCTCAGCGCGTCGGCGCGCTCGTAGATGCGCACGTGCGGCGCGCGCTGCAACGCCGCCTGGGGCGTCGCGTCTTTGCGTCTCAACAGCAGCCGGCTCCGAGGGCGCTGCCGAACGCTCCATGCGAGGGCGCAACGCTACAGAGGTTGTCTCGACCGACACCGGCAGCGCCTGCATCGGGCTGTCCACCGGCGCCTGCGTCGGCAGATCCACCATCGCCGGCCGTGGCTGCGGCCTGCAGGACCGTGATCACCGACCAGACGATGGGCACCGCGAGGAGAAGCTTCCGATTCGCCTTTGTCTTGGGGGTCCGCATTGCGTGAGGCAGAGTACATTGGCCGCCATGCGCGTGTCGATCCCGCGGCTCGCTGGCTGGGCCGCGTCCGTGATCGTTGCGCTCGAGGGCACGGCGCAGGCCGAACCGAGCGCGCTCGCGTTCGACCTCGACGTCGACGGGCCGATCACCCTCGCGGGGGGGCTCGGCTGGCTCCAGGCCATCTCGCTCCGCCAGTCGATCGGCCCTGCCGCTTGCCGGTGGTGCGGGACCAACTCGTTCGACCTCGCGGCGCGCAGTGCGCTCTTGTGGAGGGATCCGCTCGACGCCGGGAAGCTCGCCAACGTGGTCGGCTTCGCGATCGCGCCGACGGCCATCCTCAGCGCGGGTCTGCTCGCTGCCTGGCACGACGACGTCTGGCCGCAGTTCTTCACCGACGGGTTGCTCGTCGTGGAGGCGGGAGTGATCGCATCGGACGTCAACCTCGCCGTACGGTTCTCCGTCGCGCGCGAGCGCCCGTGGGCGTACGCCCTGTCGTCGCAAGAGAAGGCCAATCCGGATCTGTCGCGCGACGCGAACATGTCGTTCTACTCGGGGCACGCGACCTTCTTGTTCGCGCTCGCCACGGCGGCAGGGACCATCTCCACGATGCGCGGCTATCGCTGGACGCCGCTCGTGTGGCTGGTCGGCGTACCGTTCGCGCTCGCCACCTCGTACTTTCGCGTGGCGAGCGACGATCACTGGATGACCGACGTGCTCGTCGGCGTGGCCGCCGGCACCGGCATGGGGTTCGCGATTCCGTATTTCGCGCACAAGCGCGTGAAGATCGTGCCGGCGGGGGGGACAGTCTCGCTCGTGGGGAGTTTCTAGTGAGACAATGCTGGTCGACTTCGCCGCCGTTCTGAACCTGGGCCGCACCTCCGAAGCTCGCGTCTACTTCCTCTTCGCCACGAACCGCTCCATGGTCGCGTGGTCCGCGGCCCAGTCGGGCGTCGTGTCGACGACCTCGTCGCGCAGCACCTCGAAGCCGTCCTTGAACAGGCCGGCGAGCTCCCCCGTAGCAAAGCCCTCGTCGGCCGCCTCGGCGTCGCCGCGGTGGAAGAACTCGAGGACGAGGAGGCCTCCGTGCTTGACGCTCTTCTTCGCGCGCTCGATCCACGCCGCGCGCTTGGGCACGTAGAGGAAGGTGACCATGTCCCACTTGTCCGTGCCGAAGTCGTACTTGTCGAGATCCGCGTTGACCGCCTCGAGCGGCAGGTGCCTGGCGGCGGCGGCCTCGCGCGCGAGGCGCACGCCTTCGTCCGAGAAGTCGACGCCCGTGACTCTCCACCCGCGCGAGGCGAGGTAGAGCGCGTTGCGCCCCTGCCCCATCGCGACGTCGAGCGCGGTGCCGGGCCGGAGCTTGGCGATGGTGTCGACGAGCAGATGGTTCGGCTCCTTGTCGAACCCCGTGCCCTCGCCGCGGAAGGTGGCGTTCCAGAAATCGCGCTGCGCGCCGGCGCCGGCGAGCTTCCACGTCCAGAAGGCGATCTTCCAGGTGTCGGCCTCGCGGCACCACACCAGCGTGTACCAGCCGTGGTAGTCGCTGCCGCCGTGCAGATCGTTGCCCGCCGCATGCTCCTTCGCCTCGCCCACGAACGTGACGTACGGCTCGTGCACGACCACCTGCTCGTTCGACCACGTGCGGCTGGCGACTTGCGGCGAGTCGGGCTTGCGCTTCGCCATCATGGCGAGCTCCGCGTCGCGCGTCACCGGCGCGCCGCCCTCGAACTGCAGGAAGCCCACCGAGAGCACCGCTCCCAGCGCCGCGACGTCCCCGCGATCGAAGGCGTCGATGGCGTCGTGGCTCCACTTCGTGGCGTCGGCCTCGTTCGGCAGCGGAAGGGTGGAGGGTGCGGGCGCGGGTGACGATGGAGGAACCGATGGGCACGAGGGCGGCGCGGCTGCCGGCGGAGCGGAGCAAGCGCACACGGCGATCGAGAGGAGGAGCAGAGTGCGAGGATTCATCCGTCTCATCGTCGCGTCGAAGATTACACCGCGGCCGTACTGCGGGCTGCTGGCGGAGATGTGATGCCGGCAGGCATCGATGGATCGCCCGGTCCCCACCGTGCACTTGCCACCGGCCCACGGAGGGCATTGCGATTCGACCGACAATTCCGCGTGCTCGTGCCTGTGCCGACCAATGGTTCTGCCAGGAACGAACACTGCCTTCGGATGTCGGCATGGCCGTTCCGCGCGTGACCCCGCCCCGCCCCGAACCCCCCGTGCCGCCCGCCGCGTCGAACGACGTCGTCGTGCCGATCCGCCCGAAACCAGCCGCGTTCCCGGCGATCTCGAGCGTCACGCGGCCGATCGTCATCGAGGAAGACGTCGTCGAGTATCTTGTGAGGGCGTCGGTGGAGCAGCGCTGGAGAATTCTGTCGCGAGTGGCCATGGCCACGCACGTGGAGCCGGTACCGGCGAGCGCGCCGCCTCCGTCGACGGAGCGATCGAGCATGGTGGTGCCTGCTCCCACGCCGTCTCAGCGACCGCAGCTCGAGCTGGTCGATCAGACGCACGATACCGTACCGCCTCCGCCACCGCCTTCCGTCGCGCCTCCGCCACCGCCCTCAGTCGAGCCACCGCGCCTCGTGGCCATCGCGCCGCCACCGCCGCCACCCACGAAGTCGGCGGTCGATCCCGCAGAGAAGCTCTTCGAGGCGATGCACGAGCTGACATTGCTCGAGAGCGGGCCCGCGGGAGCGAGCTTTTGCCTGCGGGTGGCGCTCGCCGCGGTCCCGTGTCTCGCCGGTCTCGTGCACCTTCGCGATCCGAAGACCCTCGAGCTCGTCGTCGTGCACGCCGAGGGGCCGCGCGCCGACGGCCTGCTGCACACGCGCACGCCGCTGACCGACTCGCTCGTGGCGCGAGCGGCGCGCGCCGGCAAGCCCACCGTCGCCACATACGGCGCCGAGCCCGATGCCGAGAAGACCACTTGCCCGCGGCACACCTTCTTCGATCCCTGGAGCGTCGTCGTCGTGCCGGTGATGCACGGCGGGCAGCTCCTCGGGCTGCTCGAGATGATCGACCCCATCGACGGCAATCCGACCGGCGAACAGGCGCAAGGCGCCCTCAGCTACGTCGCCGAGCGCCTCGGGGGCTTCCTGGCGGAACGCGCCGCCGGGCTCGACTCCGCCGGCTAGACGTCGCGGTTCCGGGTCGCAGCCTCGCCCGGCTCGTGCGACGATCGGGCCGATGCGAATCCGTGTCGCGATGTCCTGGACCCTGGCCCTCGTGGCCGCCGTTTCGGCGTGCAGCACCAGCACCTCCCTGAAATCCGCCGGCACTTCGTGCGGCTCCGACGGCGAATGCGCTGCCGGCCTCTCCTGCCTGCCGCTCGGGGTGTTCTCCGATGCCGGCTGCATGACGGCGGCGAAGGCCTGCTCGAAGACCTGCTCGCTCGACTCCGACTGCGCGCCGCTGGGCACGAGCTACAAGTGCTTCGCTGCCTGCGACGGAACGCGCTCGTGCGGGGCCACGCAGTGACCGCCGCGCCCTAGCCGCTGGGATGACATCCCGCGGTCAGGCACGACGGCGGCGACGTCAGCGTCGAGCCCAGGTAACCGGACACCCCCGAGTGGACCGAATCGATGGCCGGCGTGTTGTGGGCGCCGATGTGGCAGTGGACGCAATCGCAGTTCTGGCCCCCGGTGTCCGAGCCCAGGGACGCGATGTGACAGTCGGCGCAGCCGATGGCCTTGTTCGCGTGAGAGCCCGTCGTGATTGGAAACTTGCTCTCCGGGTGCCCTCCGGAGGCGGGGATCCACCCGGTCGTCGCGTGGCAGTCGGCGCACGTCGTCGGGTAGACGCCGGCGTGCTTGGGCGTCCGTACGAGCTGGTACGCGGTCGAGTGGCAGTCGTAACAGGCCTTGCTCCTGGCCTCGTCGGTCTGGTGGATGTCGTCGGTGCCCGCGCAAGCGGCCACGTTCAGGGCACCGAGCGCCGCGATGGCGCAGGCGGCAGCGAGCAGGACAGACTCGGCCCTCATCGCGCTTCCCCGCGCTTGGTGACGACGTGGATGCCGAATGTCTGGAGAAGCTCGGCCGGCGCCGTCCCGCCGATCTGGACGATGACGGCGTCGTTCGGGAGCACGGTCGCCTGACCGCCGTGCTTCAGCGAGACTTCACGCTCGCCGATGCTCTCGATCTCGCTCGGAAGTAGCGCGCGAACCCTGCCCGACTGGATCGCCTCGTCGATGCGACGGCGATTCTCGGCACGGCAGCGCGCGAAGACGTCGCGCCGGTAGCTGATCGCGACCGAGGCGCACCGCCCGAAGTCGCTCAGCGCGAGCGCGGTCTCGACGGCGCTGTTGCCACCGCCCACGACCAGCACGTGCTTGCCGGCGAAAGGATCAGGCTCGATGAGCGTGTAGTGCACCTTGGGCTGCTCCTCGCCGGGCACGTCGAGCTTTCGCGGCGTGCCGCGCCGACCCAGGGCGAGCAGGACGTTGGCCGCGCGGATGGGCCCCGTGCTTGTGTCGAGGCGCCACATGCCGTCCGGCTCCTCGCCCACTCCTTGGACCGTCACGCCAGTCTTCGCGGGCAAGCCGTGCTGCGACATGATCGACTGCCAGAGCTCCACGAGATCCTCCTTGCTCATGGTGCGTCGCTTGACCTTGCCTACGAGGGCTAGCTCGAGCGCGCCGGTCATGACGACCTTGGCGCGCGGGTAGTGCATGATCGTGCCGCCGACCTTGTCGCGCTCGAGCAAGACGACGCGCCGCCCCGCTTCCATCAGGCGAAGGGTGGCGCTCATGCCGGCGGGACCGGCCCCGACGACGGCGGCGTCGAACGCGTTGCCCTTGCCCCGCCGGGCACCGGAGACGACGTGATCGGCCGCCTGCCGCCCCTGGCGCACCGCGTTTCGGATGAGGCCCATGCCGCCGAGCTCCCCGATGACGTACACGCCCGGCCTGGTCGTCTGGAAGCTCGGGTCGAGCATCGGGAGCTCGACCCCGCGCTTGGCGCTCCCGAAGACGAGGTGGATCGCGCCGACGGGGCACGCCGTCATGCACGCCGAGTGGCCGACGCACGCGAGCGGGTTCACGAGCTTCGCCTGGCCGGCGACGATCCCGAGGACCGCCTTCTCCGGACACGCGCTCACGCACGCGCTCGAGCCGATGCAGCGGTCGAGGTCGATGACCGGATGGATCGTGTCGGGGACGACCTCACCGAGCTCCGCAAGGTCTTCCAGCGTCGCGAGGATCTCCTCCTCTTGCTTGCGGCCGCGGCGTGACCAGAACGCGTACACGAGCGCCGCGACGACGACCGCCAGCACGACGCCGATGGCTTGGGGGATGGGCTGGATGAGCATGGCTTCGGCCTTTCCAGTGAGCGTCTCGTGTCACAACCGGGGTCGAAAGGTCGCTGTCCCGAAGACCATGAGAGCGTTGGCATCGCCGCCCGTGATGCCCTCGCCTTGGAGCGTGAAGAGCAGGGCCGAGCTCGGGAAGATGACGATCGTGCCGCCCACGCCGTCCTGCAGGAGCGTCGTCGAGTCCGATCGGTACTGCAGGACGCCGATCCGGTAGTACGCCGACACATCGAGGGCGTCGGTGAGCAGCGAGACTCCCGGGCCGATGGTGCCGCCGTACATGTCGAGGTACGTGGACCGGGAGTAGTTGCCCGCCGCTTCGAAGCGCAGCGCCCTCGCGATGCGCAGGACGCGTGCCGTCGCGAAGCCGCCGACCATGTTCGGCTCGCTCGTCTGCGTCAGGTCGCCGACGGTCGTGGCTCCGACGACGGCCGAGAAGTGCTCGACGCCGAACCCGGCGTCGAGCTCGCCGTAGGCGCGCGTCTCGACGTTGCCGTTGCACGGTTCGGCCGCGTTGGGGTTGGAGCCAGGCGCGGGCACGGTGGTGCAGAACCAGGAAGCCGGCAGGTACGACGCCAGCCACCGCGAGCGCTCGGGCTGGCGAACGTCGAAACGACCGCTCAGCTCGAAGTTGCCAAAGCGGACCGACTGGTCCACGCCGGCCGCCGTGAGCGCGACGGCCGGGGCCTTCCAGACGTTGTCGGCGTCGAAGCTGGAGACCTCGAAGTAGCCCCCGAAGCGGGACGGGCCGGGATAGAGCGCGAAGAGGCCCGATACGCGGCGCTCGTCGAGACTGCCGCCGAAGGTCGACCCGTGAACGACGAGGGCAGCCTCGGGACGGATGCCGAAGTCGGGCCGCGAGTAGCGCGCTTCGACGCCGAAGCGCTGGGCGTCTAGGGACGGAGCCGCGCTCAGGGGATTCGGCAGGAGCCCTCCGAAGGCGCCGATCGAGAATCCGCCGCCGAGGCCCTGCTGTACGCGGGCCCCGTCGAGGGTGCCGAGCGTGCTTGCCGCGTACCGCATGCGCCCGACGCCCGCGTAGAAGCTGCCGAGGGTGTAGCCCGCGAGCAGCTCGCGCACGAAGAGCGCCGGACGCGTCGGTCCCCCCACGCGGGTCGCGAGGTCCGCCGCGGCCCACCCCTGGAGTGACGCGTCGAGAGCGAGCGTGAGGGGCGCCGCGATGGGCTCGGCGTGCACGCGAGCCCGCAGCTCGCCCATGCCCAGGCTGCTGCCGACCTGGCCGCCGAGCGGGACGATGCCACCGGCCGCCACCGTGAGGCGCACGTCGAAGCGACGATTGCGGTCTTCTCCCCCGAGGGGGACGTAGCGGGGCTGCTGCGTATCGGCTGGCGTCGGCTCCTGCGCCCACGTGTTGCGCCACGCGTCCAGAGGGCGGGGCGGCGGCAGCTGCACCGGTTTGTCCTCCTCGTTCGCGACGACGGTGGCGCGCCCGCGCTCCTGGTCGCGGGGGACCTCGTCGCTCCCGACGTCGACGACCGCGTAGGAGTCGCTCGCGTCGACGACCGGATAGTCCTTGCCCTTCAGCTTCACCATCGAGCCTCGATGGATCCCGGCGGTGGCGCCCGGCTGGAGGTAGACGCGCGTTCCGGCCGTCTCGACGACGGTCACCGCGACCGACTTGGGTGCGGTCGGTACCGTGGGCGCCGGCGCGGGAGCGGGCTTCGGCGGGGGGCGCGGCTTCGCCTTCGGTGGCGCCGCGCCCGCCGCGAAGGCCGTGCATATCGACGCCAGCGCGGCGAGCAGGGCCCACGGCAGGACGCGTGATCGAACGCGCGTCATCGGCGCACCCCTCCCGGATGGCACGACATGCATGCGGCTCCGTCGGTGGCGACAGGCTGCTTGTGCTGCTGCATCACGACGACCGGATCGTGGGCGTGGCAGCCGATGCAGCGGACGGCCCGAGGCACGGCGAGCGACGCGTGGCAGTCGCTGCACGACGCGGTCCGGTGCGAGCCGAAGCCGATGGGGAATCGGACGTCGTGGTTGCGGGGCGCGACCTGAGCCTGGAGCGGGCTGCCGATGGACGCCACGAGCGAGCTCGGGACGTTGGCCGGGACCCAGGCCAGGGCCTTGTGACAGAGGCTGCAGTCGCGTGGCAGCGGCGCAGACGTCGACGTGCCCACGTGCACCGGGAAGAGCCCGGGCCGCCGGTAGTCCTGCTCGTGGCAGCCGTAGCAGTCGATCGGCGCGTCGGTGAACCGCTGCTCGCTCGCGCGCAGGTGACACTGCGTGCAGTCCGCCAGGACGTGCATCCCCGTGAGCGGGAAGCGCGTCCTGCGGTGGATGTCGAGCGGCTGGGTGACCCGCCAGCCGGCAGGCGAGTGGCACTTGTCGCACGATTGCGAGAGCCGGCCACGGTGGAAGTCCTCATGGCAGGTCACGCAGTCGCGCTTGAGCGTTCGGCGGGAATGGTGGCACCCCACGCACGGCGCCCGGACGTGCTGTCCGGTCAGGGGAAACCCGGTGGTGGCGTGGTCGAACCCCGCGGCGCCGCCGGCGGCATCGCTCGATCTCCATGCGGTGGTCGAGTGGCACGCGCTGCACGAGACCGCGTCGCTGAAGCTGCGTCCGCGCGCCGGTGCCGAGGCGGCGAGCGCCGTTCGAGGCTCGTGCGGGTTCGCGTGGCAGAACTTGCACTCGGTCGACGGCCCTCGCCAGCGGACGGTCGGGCGATCCGCGCCGACGTTCGCCGTCGGGTGGCAGCCGGCGCACTCGGTCTTCTGGTGAGCGCCCGTCAGCTCCCACCCGGTGACGGCCTTGTGATCGAAGCCGGGAACCTTGAACGCCTTGGTCGTGTGGCAGCGATCGCACTCGAGGACGGGCTGGCTGAGCCGGAATTGCCCGAGGTGGGCGTCGTCGTGACACCCGCTGCAGTTGCGCGCGACGCCGCGATAGCTGGCGCCGCGCCCGGCCTTGCGGTCCTCCGCCGTCGGATGGTGACAGCTCTCGCACTGCGCCGTGGCGTGGACCCCGGTGAGCGGCCAGGTGCTGTGATCGATCTTCGGCTGATCCCACCCGCGCGCATCGTGGCAGTGAGCGCATACACCCTGGGCCATCTCCTTGGCGAACTGATCGCCGTGCGGGTTGGCGTGGCAGTCCGCGCACGCCTGCTTGGTGACGTGGAGGTCGAGCCGGGGTCGGGGGCTAGCATGACAGGCCGAGCACGCCGATGCGACGTGCTTGCCGGTGAGAGGGAAAGCGGTCCCGGCGTGCAGGTCGGCGGTGAAGAGGGTCGGACGGAACCCGCTCGTGGCGTGGCAAGGCCGGCATTCGCCGCGGTCGGTCGATGCGAACTCGCCCCGGTGCTGATCCTGATGGCAGTCGGCACAGCGGTCGAACGTGAGCTGGCGGAACCGCCGCTCTGCCGGAAGCTCGGGCTTATGGCAACTGGTGCAGGCGACCTCCGCGTGCTTGCCGGTGAGTGGGTACGCGGTGCGCCGGTGCGCCGCGAGCCCGACGCTGGGAGGCAACCCGAGCCACTGGATCAGGCCGTGGCAGCTCCCGCATCCGGGCCCGAAGGGTGCCTCGTGCACGGGCTTGTGGCACGAGACGCACTCACTGCCCCTGGATGGGCTCACGAGGTTGCCCCGATCGTGGCACGTGCGGCACGCCACGCCGGCGTGACCGTTGGCGAGGCTGATGCCGGGGTGTCTGGCGCCCGTGTGCTTGAACGTCACGGGCTTCCACGCCGTGTCCTCGTGGCAGTCCGTGCACCCGGTGCCCAGCCGTCCGGAGTGCGGGTCCTTGTGGCAGTCGCCGCAGAGGGCGAACGCCAGGCCGACGTACTTCGGAGGCTCGAAGTGGCACTTGGCGCACTGCACGCTGACGTGGGCTCCGTGCAGCGGGAATCGCGCGCGATCGTGGTTGAAGTCCTGCAGGCGCAGGCTGTTCCACGTGTTCGTGTCGTGGCAGGAGGTGCAGGTCGTACCGAGCCGGCCCTCGTGCTGGTCCTTGTGGCAGGAGTTGCACGTCGTCGACAGACCGAGGAACGTCGGGGCGCCGCGCGCGTTGCCCCGGTTGTGGCACTTGTTGCAAGGCGTCGTCTTGTGCGCGCCGTCGAGCGGCCAGCCGGTTTGCGCGTGATCGAGCTTCGAAGGGTCGCCGCCCGGCCAGCGAATCTGGCTCACGCCCGCGCCCAGGTGCTCGACGTGGCACGCCTCGCACGCCTGCCCGCGGTACTGGGTGCCGTGAAGCCCCTGACCGGCGGCGATGCGCGCGCCGAGATCGCCGTGGCACCTGAGGCATGCGCCATGGTCGACGCGCTTGCCGGAGCTGTGGCAATCGCCGCAGTGCGCGTCGCCCTCGAGGGAGGCGTGGGAACGCGACAGCGGCCCCGGCGACAGGAGCTGCGCCGACGCGACGCGAGCGAGCAGGAGCAGCGCCAGTGCGAGGGCGGAGAGCAGGACGCGACCGAGGCGCATCCGGCTCATCGATCGAAGATCCACCGGAAGCCGTAGAACCACGCGACGCCGATGTGCACCGAGACGCTGACGATCATGAGGATCGCCAGGAACCGATGCAGCGATCGCCAGGACCGCATCATGGCGGCCCCGGCCTGCGTATCGACCTCCTTGGCAGCCAGCTCGCCGAACTCGACGAGGAACGACCTGGCGAGCGTCGGCTCGGTGCGCTCGAGGACCCGGAAGAGCTTGTCGGCCCTCGCAGCCTTGCGCATGCCCCGTCGGCGCGCCCGCGCTTCGAACATCCAGCGCGGGATCGTGAAGATGATCCGGAGGAAAGACGCGTCGTGCGGCACGGCCGTCACCGGAGCCTGCTTCACGAAGTCTTCGATGCGAGTCGCGAAGCCGGGCAGCAGAGGCTGGACCTCTGCGAGTCGGTCCCTGAAGGGCTTGAGCCCGGCCTTCGGAACGAGCGCGTGCAGGTAGAAGCCGACCAGCCCCGTGACGACCACGACGCCGAGGCTGGCCGACGTCACCGCCGCGATGGGCGTGCGCAGCTGGAACGCCGAGTGGAAAACGACGAGGAGCGAGCCGACGAGCCCCGTGAAGGCGTGAGCGTTGAGCCACCCCTTCATCGACCCGAAGCGATCCGAGATGTACTTCGCGAAGCGACGTCGCACGAGGTAGAGCAGGTTCGTGAAGATGAGGACCGTGCCGAGGATCCCGTAGCCGTGCCCGAGGAACCCCGAGGGGTTGAGCGTGCGGTAGTCGGGGTGCCCGGGCCGTGCCGAGAGGCCCAGTCGGTAGAACGAGATGCCTCGCCACAGCAGCACGCTGGTCAACCCGACCAGGACGACGATGGTGATCCACCTCCCCACGCGACGCGGTGTCGGAGCCGGCTCCGGCGACGGCAGGACCTGGTTCATCACGCTATCGCGGCGCTCGCGGCTGTCGCTTCCTGGGCGCCTGTGACGGCTTCGTCGAAGAGAGCGCCGCCGTCGGTGAAGCGCTTCCAGCCGCGTCGGCACGCACGGCCGCAGGCGCCACGGCCACCGGGTCCGGTGTGATCGCGGGCAGAGCCGCCGGAGCGCTGTCGACCGGTTGCGCCGACGACGTCACGACCGCAGCCGCGGCGTCACGATGCAACAGGTGGCGCCCGAAGGCGACGGCGCGCTGGCGCCAGGCCGGCACCGCGACGACGGCCACGGCGAATGCCACGACGGCGACCGCCATCAGGTAAGGCAAGCGGCGACGTCGGACTCGTGGCGCCACCTTGCGGAGCGCGGAGAGAAACGCCGGCGACAGCTCGATGAGGTGGGTCGGCATCGCGGTCAGCGAGTGGAGCCGCCCGCGAGGCTGCGGTTCGTTCGGAGGAGGTTCGGCGGGTCCGGTCATGGGCATGCTCGTCGTCATGGGGTCCTCGGCGCCGCCGTTCACGGGACGTGGATGGGGTAGTAGTTGCCGGTGGTGGTCTGCGGGCCGCCCCCGGGCACGTGACACTTGGTCTGTCCGCACGAGTCCATGCTGGCCGCGAGCGTCGTGATCATCGGCCGCGTCGTCGTGGCGTCCCGTGCCCCGACGATCGCGGGGAAGGTGACCCCGTTGGAGCTGCCGGAGCGGATGTAGAAGTTGCCGTTCGAGCCCGAGTACGCGCTCGCGGCGTGCCCTGCCGAGTCCACGATGCGCACCTCGACGCCCGCGGCGCCCTTCGTCCCTGCGTAGTCCTGATAGACGGTCCCGCCGATGAGGAAGCTCGGCGCCTCTCCTCCGCCGCCCGAACCGTGGCAGCCCGACTGGATGCACGACTTGCCCGGGTTGTGAGCCTCGTCGCCGCCGCCCATCTGCGCCGCGTAGGGCGGGGCGCCGGCGAACGGGTCCTGGAAGGGCGTGCCTCCTCCATCGGCAGCGGCCGCGCCGGCGTCGGACTCGGGATTGACGTCCACGAGCTGGTTGAGATCGGTCCCCGTGCCGCAGGCCGGCAATCCGAGCGCCGCGACCAGCAGCGCGGCTTCGACGGACGGCGACCGCCCGCTCGTTGCACTCGCTCGGGTCACGGCAGGTGCACGGGAGCCATCGTGCATCCCGTTCCGGTGCAGTGACAGGCGCTGCACGCGCCGCCCGTGGACGCCGGTGGCTGCGACCCCGACTGGAGCGCCGTCAGCATGTTCTGTGTGCTGGTCGCGTCCCGGACGCCGATGTGGGCGGGACCCGCGAACGCGGAGCCCTCCTTGTAGAAGGTCCCCGTCGGACCCGAGTACACGCTGGTAGCGTTGCCGCTCGAGTCGACCAGCCGCACCTCGGCGCCGGACACGGCGTTGCCGCTCCCGTCGTAGAGGGTGCCGCCGAACTCGAACTGCGGCGCCTCGCCGTTGCCGTTCGCGTGACAGCTCATGCAGTCCTGGCCGGCGTTGTGCGTGCTTCGCCCGGTCTGGGATGCGAACGGCGGCGCGCCAGTGAACACGTTGGAAGCGGGGGGTGGGCTACCTCCGTCTGCGCTCGTCCCTCCATCGGCGCTCGTCGCGCACGAGCCCTTCGGAAGTCCCGCGCTGATCCAGCTCTGGAGCGTGGCGATGTCGGCCGCAGCGGCCGTGCCGCCCGGCGGCATCGAGGGCGAGCCGCCTTGCATGAGCGACAGGGAGAGTTGCGCCTCGTTGTCGCTCGGCGTCAGGTGCGAAGGCGCCGTGAGGTCCGCGTACGTCACGAGGCCGGTGAGGGCGCCCGAAGCCGGTGGATCGGAATGGCACCCCGTACAGTTGGCCGCGAGCATCGTCGCCACGTCGCATGGGACCCCGCTGGCCGCTGCCACGCCGCCGTCTGCCGAGGTCCCCTGTCCGCCGCTCGATCCGCTCGAAGACGAGCCGCCCGACGAGCTGCCTCCCCCCGACGACGACGAAGATGAGGAGGAGTTGGAGGTTCCGCCCGACGACGCGGCGGCTCCCGGAACGACGATGACCTTCTCCTCCGGCGCGGAGGAGCAGGCTGCCCCGGCCCCCCCGAGGAGCACGAACGAAAGGACGATGGCTCTCACGAGGGGCCAGTGCCCCGCGTCCCTCGTGATCAGGCAGCCAGCGGACCTCGGAGACACTTCCGGGACGTCGGTGAAGCCGGGACGTCGAACTCGCGTACTCTGGTCCGTGGCGCATGGGCGGCCCCCTGACACTCGTGATCCTGGTCGCCGCGGGGCAGGCGAGCGACCCGAGCACCGGCGCCCTGACGCGCGCGGCGCACGATGCACTCGGGCCGGACACGCGCGTAGACGTCCGGGAAACGGTGTCCGCGCCTACGGATGCTGACGCCCTTCAGGCCGAACGGGGCGCGGAAGTGGACGCGGTGGCAGAGATCATCTGGAACGACGCGCAACAGGCCGCTCTTCATGTGCTGGTCCCGCGGACGGGTCGATGGGTCTACCGGACGATCGGCTTCGACGCGTCGGATGCTCCAGTCGAGCGGGGGCGGACCCTGGGCTTCGCGGTGGCCTCGATGCTGCCCGAAGGGGGACTGCCAGAGGCCGGGTCGTCAGGACCCGCATCATCACCTCCATCCCCCGCAGGAGGGCAAGCAGCCTCGCTCCCGCCGCCGCGCCAGCCTGACGACAAAGGACCGCCGAACCCCGCACCGCCCCCGGCCGCTGAGCCCAACGTCTTTGTGGACGTATCCGGCATCGGCACCGTCGGCGTCGGCGGCACGGCCCAGGGGATAGGCGCGGCGGCCGCGGGGCGCTGGTTCGCCCTACCGATGCTGGCGTTCCGCGTGGGGGGCGGGGCGCTCGCCGGCACGGTATCCGAGGCCGACGCGACGACCCTCTACTTGACGGGAACCGCGGGCATCGCGATCCACCCCTTTCGGGCGCGGCCCGGTCGTCCCGTGGGTGCCGCGCTGCGGGTCGAATACGTGCTCGAGCGACAGTCCATGTCGCGCGTCGCATCCAGCCCCACGACTCCGGGTTCGTACGAACGGTGGATGTCCGGAGCGTCGGCCATGCTCGAGGGTGACGTTCTATTCGCGCCGAACGTGGAGATCGTGGTCGCCGTGGGAGCCATTGATCTCTTCGCGCCCACCTACGTGGACGTCCAAGGTGCGCAGGTAGCCACCCTTCCGGCGGTACGGGCACAAGGGGAGCTGGGCTTTCGCATCCGGTTTTGATTGGCGTCGCGCCTGCCCCGCCGGCCCCTGCGGTACTGTGATTCCGGATGCCCCCGAGCGCCGCCAAATCCCGGCCCAACCTGTGGCTGGTGCCCTCGCCGGCGCCTGGCGCATCCGCATCCCCGCCTCCGCAACCAGAGCCGGCGCTCGACGACAGCGAGCTCCTCGCATCGGTTCGGGCGGGGGAGAGCAGCGCTGCCGCCGCGTTCCACGATCGGGTCCGTCCGCAGGTCGATCGGACCGTCCGCCGCCTGCTCGGGGCCAGCGATCCGGATGCAGAGGACCTCGCGCAGACCGCCATGATCGAGCTCGTCATGACGATCGACCGCTTCCGCGGCGACTGCTCGCTCGACTCGTGGACCAGCACGATCGCGGCGCGCACGGTCTACAAGCACATCCGGCGACGCCGGACCGAGCGACGCGCGTTCGGCGTGGTCGATCCCGAGCAGCTCGCCGAAGCGCGCTCTCCCGTGCGGGCGGGGCGCGAGGCGATGGTGCGCAACCTGACCGGTCGCGTGCTCGCGCACCTCGACACGATCGACGAGAGCAAGGCGTGGACCTTCGTGCTGCACGACGTCTGTGGCTACGACCTGCGCGAGATCGCCGAGATCACGGGTGTCGGCGTGGCCGCCGCGCAGTCGCGCCTCGTGCGCGGGCGCCGCGAGATCCACGAACACATCGCCGCCGATCCCGAGCTCGCGGATCTGATGCGCGGAATGGAGGGGGAGCCGTGACGACTCCGCTGTATGCACGCCTCGTCGGGAAGCTGCTCGCGCGCGAAGAGCGCGGCGTGCGCCCACCGTCACCCGCCGATCGCGCCGCGGCCATCGGGGCGATCGAGCGAGCCCTGGAGGCGCGAGCCCGCAAGCGACGGCGCCAGCGGATGATGGCCGTTCTCGCCGTAGCCGCCGCCGCGGCTCTCGTCGCCGGAGGCGTCGCGCGCAGGACGTGGCACCCGGAACGGGTCGTCGCGACGGCGCCGGCTACGACGGCGACCGCTGCGCCGATAGACTCCGCGGTGGTCGGCTATCCGGTGATGGGCGCGGCGAGCGTAGTCTCCGCCGGGACGCCCGCGCCCCTGGCCGACCGGCGCAACCTGCCGACCGGCAGCCGCGTCGTGACGCCGAGCGGGGGGCGTGTGATGCTCGCGTTCGCGACGGGGACCGACGTGCTGCTCGGCGAAGCCGCAGACATGACGATCGTGGGCGAGGGCGCGACTCAGGTTCTGCGCCTCGATCAAGGCTCGCTGGATCTCCACGTCACCAAGCTCGACGCCGATCAGCGGTTCCTGGTCCAGACGCCGGACGCCGAAATCGAGGTGCGAGGGACGGCGTTCCGCGCGTTCCTGGTCCCGCCGGACGCCGCCTGCGGGGACGGGACACCCACCCGCGTCGTGGTGACCGACGGGGTCGTCGTCGTGCGCCGTGCAGGACAGTCGTGGCGGGTCGAGGCGGGGCAGCCGTGGCCGGCCGGGTGTCCGACGATCGCGGCGCACCCCGCGTCGAAGCCGACGTCCTCGCACGGAGTGTCGGCGGGGCCTGCCTCGTCACTCGGCGAGCAGAACGACCTCTTCTCGGACGCGATGGCGGCCAAGCGCCGCGGGGACGCGAGCGAAGCGCTGGGCGATTTCGATCGCTTCGTTGCGCGATACCCGGGCAGCCCCCTGGCGGAGAGCGCGACGGTCGAGCGGATGCGACTGCTGCGAGCATCCGATCCCGCGCGCGCTGCGGGAGCCGCGCGGCAGTACCTGGCACGCTTCCCCAACGGTTTCGCGCGCGCGGAAGCGGAGGCGATCCTCGCGGGGGCCCCTTGACTCGCGCCGCGATCCTGCTGGCCATCGCCGCTTGCTTGGGATGCGGCGTCCAGGACTGGTCGTTCGGTGGCGACGGCGGTCGTCCGGGCGGGGACGCGAGCGGGAGCTCGTCCGGAGAGGAGGGATCTTCCGGATCCTCGGGGTCATCGGGGTCGTCGGGGTCATCGGGATCCTCCGGATCGTCGAGCGGCGCGGTAGGTGCCGACGGGGCAGCTGGCTGCGGCTCCGCCGGAACCCCCTGCTGCTCGGGAGATACCTGCAGCGCAGGTAGCTACTGCCACCACGTCGACGGTGGATCCCTTTGCGTGACGTGCGGCGAGCCGGGTGATCACTGCTGCCCTCTGAGCTCGTGCAACGACAACGGCTGCTGCGACGACGACATCTGCAGTGCGTCCGGGTCGGTCTGCTCGGACGTCGGCGGAACGTGCATGGCCGGCAGCTGTGGAAGCTGTGGGGCCCTGGGCCAGCCGTGTTGCCAGGGTCAGGAGTGCACGGCGGGCGCCGTGACGTGCCAGAACTCCGTATGCGTCGCCTGCACCTCCGGGAGCTGCAACTAGCGAACGCCGGCAGAGATCGGCACTCGTCCAGGTGACCCGTGTAGTCGGCGCTGATCGACGTGGTGACGTGGGTCGAGCCGAGCGCGGGTCAGTTGCACGCGTTGCCGCACGTGTCGCCGTCGCAGGACGTGCGCGTGTTGCCCGTCGCGGGCATGAAGGTGTTGCCGCTCGCGGCGCCGCTGTAGGGGTTCGGGTTGTCCGTCACGTCGATCGCCACGATCCCGCCGCCGGAGTAGTGCGAGAACGTGCAATGGGTCACGGACGGTCCCTGCGGGAAGCTCGCGCATGTGCCCGGCGTCGCAGCGGCGCCGTTCATGAACAGCTCGGCCGAGTCCGCGTACGCCGAGCCCGGGTTGGCTGCGTACGAGATCGTGCAGTACGAGAGGCTCGTCGTGCCGAACGCTCCAGCCGCGGCAGGATCGGAGTCGATCTCGATCCCGCCCCAATCGCCCGGCTGCGGCGAGGCCTGCGCCGAAGTGAACACGATCTCGGCCATACTCGTGCCGTTGGCGATGAGCCGTCCGCCGATGGTGACGGGCCCCGGTGCGTTGGTCTGGATGACCAGGCCACACGAGCCTCCGCCGGTGGGCTTGGTGAACTCGATCACGTTGGGTGCGGCGATCGTCAGCGTGACCGGCGTCGACTGGCCGGCGTTGGCGTCGACGAAGACGCCGCACCCGCCGACCTGCCCGAACTGAGACTCGTCGATGATGTACGGGATGGGGAGAGACGGCCACGTCTCGTCGTGCACGATGAGCTGCTGGCCGCCGCCCGTGGTGTTCTGTTCTTCCTGGTCGATCCCGATTCCCCCCTCGTGCCCGCTACTGCCCGTCGTGAGGGTCACGGGGATCGTATCGGCGGAGTTGCCGTCGATCACGATGGGGTAGCCGCCGCTTGCCCAGTCGGGGATCGTCAGGTGCCCGGAGGATGCGGCGAAGCCCGCATACGGTCCGAAGAAGACGATGCCGCTGCCGCCGTTGTGGCTCACGGTGAGGTTCGACAGCAGCAGGTGCAGCGGAGTGGAGCTGGGCAGCGGCGACTGCGTGCCTGCGTCGACGTAGATTGATCCGAGATCGACCGGGGTGTTCAAGAGCGGAGCGAACTCTTGCCCCGCGTACATCACCATGGCGTTGCTCAGCGTCGACGTCGCGTCGGCGGTTGGATTGAAGTACACGCCGCCCCAGGCTCCCGCGGCCGGATTGGCGGCGCTCGAGGTGAGTACGATCGGGGACGAGGACGTGCCCGCCGCGATCAGTCCGCCGGGGGCGGCGGCGGTCTGCGCCATGCCGATGGAGAGGTAGGCATTGGATGCGAACTTGATCGTCACGCCCGGCTCGATCGTCAGGACCGGATGGTTCGTGGAATCGCCGACGAGGACAGGCTGCGGCGCGGTGTAGGGGCTGCACGCCTTGGTCAGGGTGAGGTTCGTGGTGACGAACGCCGGCAGGACCGTGCTGCACATGGTCGCGTCGCCGGCTCCGCCCTCGCCGCCGGTCTCGGGTGCGCTCGAATCGCCACCGGCGTCCCCGGCGCCCGTCTCGGCTCCTCCCGAGTCCGATTCGAAGGAGGTCTCCACGCCGCTGTCCTGCGGCGCGCTGCCCCCGCTGGATGACGAGCACGCCACGGCAACCGTGACGCAGGACATGCACGCTAGGACTCCTGAGCTTCGCATCGTGACCCCTCTTTCCGTACTCTTCGACGGCTCCCGACGCCCTCGGATTCTCGATGTCATCCGAACGCACGACAGCGCACTCCCGTCACGAGTGTGCCTTCGGGGCCGGTGTCGCCCTTCCGGTGCACGCAGGACGCGACGAATGCGCTATGGAACCTACCATGAGCTTCGGACGCAACCCCCACGTCGCAAAAGCAGAAGTCGCCGAGCAGAAGGCCCACGTGGCCCCCGACGACAATGCCCGCGAGCGCGCCTTGCGCGAGGCCGCCCATCTCTGGGATCGCGCCGCCGAGCGCGAGACCGATGCCCGGCGACGCGGGCAGTACACGGCCCGGGCCGAGGCCGCCCGCGCAAAGGCCGACGCAGCCCCCGAAGAAGCGCTCATCGAGGATGTGCCCAAGCCGGCGCCGGAGACGCGCGATCCGCGAATGCTCAACTAGCGGTCGTGAGTCTCCACCGCGGGCGCTACCGGCGGCTGCATCGGAGGAGGTGCGCCCATCATCACCTGCTCCACTGGTGCACTGGCGCTGGCGGAGGGAGTCGGGGTCACTGCAGGCGGCGATCCCATCATAGGGGCCGCGCCCATGCAGGCCGCCGTCGAGAGAGGCAGTGCAGCGGCGAGTGCCACCATCGCCGCGCGTCGCACCAGCTTGCTCACCGGGACGATCCCGTCGCGCCGGAAGACGATCTCCCCGGTCGCGTCGTGGACGTATCTCACACACAGCCCCTCGGTAGGCGGCGACGCGAGCATCGCGCGAGCCTCGCTCTCGGTCATCTGTTTGAGCTCGCGCACGACCTTGCTGCACGCGCCGCAGAAACGGCCGCGATCGGCGAGGGTCATGGTGGACCAGTCGGCTGCGCAGGGGCTCGCGATGGGGATCTCGGTGCGGTTCATGACGAAGAAACGCGCCTTCGAGCCCGGTCTTACAGGGCGACGGGGGGTGTCATCAGACTGGGTGACGGGCCCGGGACCGCGCTACGGACAGCGACTGGCGGCGGCCGTGCTCTCCCTGGCGTAGACGACATCCGGATCGACGCCGAGGCCGCGCACGGTCAAGGTGTCGTAGGCGAGGATCACCGGCATGTTGCGCACGCCGCCGACGTCGGTGATGTAGATGGAGCCGCCCTCGTACCGGTATGTGCACGGTTGGCAGTAGCTCTGCCCGAGGTGGTCGTTTCGTTCGCCGCACGTGCCGTCCGTGTCGAAGAACATGAACTGCGCGCCGCCGCTGTCGGAGACCTCTTGCCACTCGCCGGTGAGCGAGGGCGGTGACACGTTGCCGGTGGAGGAGCAGGACGCCACGAGGCAGACGAAGAGGGCGCCGGCGTCGCGAGGCGTCACGATGGGTACAGCGTAGCACCCGCGTCACTTCACGCGGGCGGCGACGGCGCGGATCTCGGCTTCGGTGGGCATCTTCGCGACACCGCGCGGGTCGCGCAGGTTCTGGAAATCGACCATCCAGCCGGGATACTCGGCAGGTAGCGCGCTCGCGTCGTCGAGGATCTTCACGAGATCGTCGGACAGGCGCAGATCGGCCGCGGCGAGGTTGTCGACCAGCTGCTCCTTCTTCTTCGCGCCGAGGATGATGCTCGTCACGAACGGCCGCGTGAGCTGCCACGCGAGCGCGACGCGCGCGACCGACGTGCCGGTCACCTCGGCGACCTTGCGCAACGCGCCGAGCACGCGCGGCAGCCGCTCCATGTTCACCGGCGGGAAGTCGAACTGTGCGCGGCGCGAGTCGGCCGGCCCCTTCTTGTCGGGGTCGAACTTGCCCGACAACAGGCCACCGGCGAGCGGGCTCCACGGCAGGATCGCGAGCCCCTCGGCCTGGCAGAGAGGCGCGATCTCGCGCTCGATGTCGCGCCCGGCGATCGAGTAGTAGACCTGCGCGCTCTGGAACCGGGCCAGGCCGTTGGTCGTCGCGAACGTGATCGCCTTCGACGCGACCCACGCCGGCAGGTTGCTGAAACCCACGTAGCGCGCCTTGCCCGAGCGCACGACGTCGTCGAGCGCGCGCACCGTCTCTTCGATCGGCGTGACCGGATCGAAGCCGTGGATCTGGTAGAGGTCGACGTGATCGAGGCCGAGGCGGCGCAGGCTGGCGTCGATGCTCGACAGGATGTGCGCCCGCGAGAGGCCGACCTGATTGATGCCCGGCCCGACGCGCCCGCGGACCTTCGTGGCGACGACGATCTGCTCGCGCGGTCGCCCGAGCGACTTCAGGGCGGCTCCGACGTGGCGCTCGCTCTCGCCGTCGGAGTAGACGTCGGCCGTGTCGATGAAGTTCACGCCCGCGTCGAGCGCGGTACCGACGAGGGTCGTGGCCTCGCCCGCGTCGAGCTTGCCCATGACCTGCCACATTCCCTGGCTGCCGCCGAAGGTCATGGTGCCGAGGCAGAGCTCCGAGACGAAGAGGCCGGTCTGGCCGAGGGGGTTGTAGCGCATGGGGCTGGCTCCTGGGTGGGTGCGGGCGGGGGCGGGCGATGGGAAGGCTATCGTCCGGTCCGGTCTTCGATGACGGTCAGCGCCTCTCCGTCGCGTGTCACACGAGATCCAAGCAGATCGCGACGAGCGGAGGAATCGCCTGCGCCGCCGAAGCGTCGATCCCGGGGATCGCGCCGTGAACGGCCAGCAGGCCGGCGAAGCAGCCGAGCGCGAGAAACAGGTTGTAGAAGCCCTGGTTGAACGCCCACGGGCGCACAGCCTCGGCGACCGACGGCGCGACCCGGAAGCGCTCCTGGATCTTCGGGCGACGGAACAGGACGCTCTCGAAGAGGAAGAACACGACGTGGAGCCCGGCGGCCGTGGCCGCGAGGCCTTGAGTGACCGCTAGCATCACGAACGCGGCTCGGTGGGGGTAGGGCACATGAATGCATCGTACACAACGGCGCTTCGCCGCCGAGGGGTACGCGGTGGCGGCGACCTCGATCGGTGGTGCTGCTGGTGGATCATCGACGACTTGCTCATTGCCCCCGTAATCTACGCTCGTGGAACAGGCCCCGTTCCCGCGCGCCTTCTGGACGGCCAACGTCACCGAGCTGTTCGAGCGCGGCGCCTACTACGCGATGGCGTCGTTCGTCGTCCTCTACTTCGGGCGCCTGGGCATGGGGCACTACTGGCCGAGCACCCTCAATTCGGTGCTCTGGACCCTCGTCTACTTCCTGCCGATCCTCTCGGGGACCATCGCCGATCAGATCGGATTCAAGAAGGCCCTGCTCGGCGCGTTCGTGCTGCTGACGTGCGGCTACCTGCTCATGGGCGCGCCCGTGTGGTTCGAGGGCGCGTCGCTGATCGACAAGGCGGGCGACCAGGTGACCACTTCGCCGCTCGTGGTCGTGACGACCGTCGCCGCCATCCTGCTCATCGGCCTGGGCGGGTCGATCGTCAAGCCGTGCATCTCGGGCACGGTGCAGAAGACCTCGGTGGGGCGCGCCACGCTCGCGTTCGGCATCTTCTACATGGTGATCAACATCGGCTCGCTGTTCGGCCGTGGCGCTTCGTACTTCGTGCGCACGCGCTCGAGCCTGCCGTCCATCTTCGTCGTCTCGATGACGTGCGCCACGCTGGCGTTCTTCCTCGTGGCGCTGCTCTACCGCACCCCCGACGCCCCCCAGGCGGCGGCGCGCCCGCGCAAGTCGGTGGGGAGCGTGCTGCTCGACATGGTCCTGGTGCTGCGCAGCCCACGCTTCGTGCTGTTCCTGCTCGTGAACGTGGGTTTCAACTTCCTGTACTCGCAGGTCTACAACGTGCTGCCGCTGTACCTGGCGACGGTGCTCGAGAAGAAGCCGGCGGTCGACGTGTACACGATGGCGAACCCCATCGTGATCGTGGCGTTCCAGCTCCTGGTCACCCGCAAGTTCGGCAAGATGGCGCCGGTGCGCTCGATGGTCGTGGGCACCGTGATCATCGGCCTCGCGATGCTCATCAACGTCGCGCCGCTCTACATGGCCGGCGGGCCGCGGACCCCCGGGCCTTTCGGGATCCCCATCGGATCGCTCTTCATCGTCGCGACCGTGGCGCTCATCGCGATGGGCGAGCTGTTCGCCCAGGCCCGCGTGTTCGAGTACATCGGCGCGCTGGCGCCCAAGGGGCAGGAGGGTCTGTTCCTGGGCTACGCAAACCTGCCGACGGCGCTGGGATCGCTCGCCGGGGGCCCGGTCGGCGCGTATCTGTTCCACGATCTCATCTGCCGGGGCGCCACGAAGGACGAGTCGGGCCTGCTGGTGCTCGATCGCACCAACGCCACGTTGGGGTGGCTGGTGCTCATGGGGATCGGGTTCGCGTCGGCGGCGGGCCTGTGGCTCTACCACCGCTGGGTGACCGCCTCGCCGGCGTCTGCTTCGACGGCGGCCTAGGACTACGGAGATCTCATCAGCGGGCGTTGACTGGACCTGCGCCGATCCTCCAGTGGATCCAGGCAGCCTCGCTGCGTCTTCGCGGCAATGACCCGTCGTTTCCGTTGGGGGCGACGCTCGTCCAGGCTCCGCGGACGGAAGCCGCGCGCGATTTGCGCGGAGCCGAACGCGTTGCGTACGCGCCTCCGGCACCGACTCTTGCAAGGGACGGCGTCGAACCCTGCTCGGAGGTGTCCGCCATGAAGTCGCTGCTCCCCGTCTGCGTGCTCATGCTGCTCGCGTCGTGTTCGACAGGGCCGGACGATTCCGGGTGGGGCGCCTGGAGCTCTTCCCGCACCGCGCCGGCCGGCAACGGTAGCGGCAACGGCACCGCCAACGCCGTCGTCGTGAAGCTGCCGAACGCGCTCGGCGGCGGGTCGCGCACGACGTACCTCACGTCGCACGCGCCTCCGACCCATGAGTACCCGGTCGGTGGCCTCATCAAGGGCACGCCGCGCCCACCGGCCGGCGGAAGCGGCGAGATCACGGCGCAGGTGATCCCGACGTCGATCGACCTCTCCCAGGGAGCACCGGTCGCGGGCGATCAGGGACAGACCGGCTCGTGCGCCACCTGGGCGACGGGCTACTCGGCCATGGGATGGTGGGACGCGCGCACGGGGCTCGGGGGCGCGCCGTACGCGCCGATGTTCCTCTACGCGCAGGCCGTCCAGGGCGATTGCTCGGCCGGCACGTCCATCGAGGGCGACCTCGACATGATGAAGTCGGAGGGGATGGACACCTCCGCCGACTACGAGCCGATGGAGCAGAACCTCGACTGCGCGACGCAGCCGAGCTCCCAGAACCTGGCCGTCGCCGCGCACTACAAGATCGCCGACTACGAGAACCCCGACCTCACCGATCCGACGACGGCGATCATGCAGGAGCTCGCGGCGGGGCGCCCCGTCGTGCTGGGCATCGAGGTCTACTCGAACTTCATGAACGCCGACTCGACGAGCTACCTCATCGGCGCTCCGTCCGCGGGCGACTACGACGAAGGCGGCCACGGGATCACGGCCTTCAAGTACGACGCCAACGGGGTGTGGATCCTCAACTCGTGGGGCAACTCCTGGGGGCTGAACGGCTGGGGCGAGCTGACGTGGGATTTCATCGCGAACCAGAACTGCCTGGACGACGTCGCGGCGATCACCG
>Ga0209415_10002337_pt1 | contig 35562 bp, 35 predicted proteins | sample PeaSoiSIISIP2007_FD_187696 | JGI IMG/M metagenome (GOLD analysis project Ga0209415, IMG submission 187696) | Peat soil microbial communities from Weissenstadt, Germany - SII-SIP-2007 (SPAdes) (version 2) | ecosystem: Environmental > Terrestrial > Soil > Wetlands > Peat | place: Germany... | reverse complement strand
CCCGACGGCGACAATCGCCCCCACCCTGGCCGCCTTCGACGCCGCCCTCGACGCCGCCCTCGACGCCGAGAGGGACCACCACCACACCGAGGAGCCGGCCCGATGAGCCTGACCGTCCGCATTCCCACACAGCTGCGCACGCTGACCGGCGGCGCCGGCGAGGTCGAGGTCGAGGGGGCCACGGTGGGCGAGGCCCTCAAGGCCCTCGACGCCGCCCACCCTGGCCTGGCCGACCGGCTCTTCGACGAGTCGGGCAACCTGCGCCGCTTCGTGAACGTGTTCCTGGCCGACGAGGACGTCCGTTTCCTCGACGGCCTGGGTACGCCCGTCTCCCCTGGCCAGACGCTCTCCATCGTCCCGGCGGTCGCCGGCGGCTGACCGGTCCCCGCCGGGGTGGCGGCGGGGCGGGTGTCTCCGGGAACTGTAAACAATCCGGTGGAGAGTTTTCGAAAAGCTCACCGGCGGAGACGGCCCCGCCCTTGCGCTCGCGGCTGGGAGGTGGTTTGCTATTAGCACTCACATGACGAGAGTGCTAATGGAGGAATAACCCAGATGGCCAAGATCATCGCCTTCCAGGAGGACGCCCGCCGCGGCCTGGAGACCGGCATGAACAAGCTGGCGGACGCGGTGCGCGTCACCCTCGGCCCCAAGGGCCGCAACGTGGTGCTCGACAAGAAGTGGGGCGCCCCGACGATCACCAACGACGGCGTGTCGATCGCCAAGGAGATCGACCTCGAGGACCCCTTCGAGAGGATCGGCGCCGAGCTGGTCAAGGAAGTGGCCAAGAAGACCGACGACGTGGCCGGTGACGGCACGACCACGGCCACCGTGCTGGCCTGGGCCATGGTCCACGAGGGCCTGCGCAACGTGGCCGCCGGGGCCAACCCCATGTCGCTCAAGCGGGGCATCGAGGCCGCCGTCGAGACGGCGGTGGGCGCTATTCACGGCATCGCCAAGGAGACCGAGTCCAAGGCCCAGATCGCCCAGGTGGCCTCCATCTCCGCCGCCGACACCGAGATCGGCGAGATGATCTCCGAGGCCATCGACAAGGTTGGCCGCGACGGCGTCATCACCGTCGAGGAGTCCCAGACCTTCGGAATGGACATGGACCTGGTCGAGGGCATGCGCTTCGACAAGGGCTACATCGCCCCCTACTTCGTGACCGACCCCGAGCGCATGGAGGCCGTCCTCGAGGACGCCAACATCCTGCTGGTGGGCTCGAAGATCACCGCCGTGCGCGACCTGCTGCCGGTGCTCGAGAAGGTCATGCAGAGCGGCAAGCCGCTCCTGATCATCGCCGAGGACGTCGAGGGCGAGGCCCTGGCCACCCTGGTGGTCAACAAGATCCGCGGCACGTTCCGCTCGGTGGCCGTCAAGGCTCCCGGCTTCGGCGAGCGCCGCAAGGCCATGCTCCAGGACATCGCCATCCTCACCGGCGGCCAGGTCGTCACCGAGGAGGTCGGACTGAAGCTGGAGAACGTGACCCTCGACCTGCTGGGATCGGCTCGCAAGATCGTCGTCACCAAGGACGAGACGACCATCGTCGAGGGCGCCGGATCGGAGAACGACATCAAGGGCCGGATCAACCAGATCAAGGCCGAGATCGAGAACACCGACTCGGACTACGACCGGGAGAAGCTCCAGGAACGCCTGGCCAAGCTGTCCGGCGGGGTGGCCGTGATCAAGGTCGGTGCCGCCACCGAGGTCGAGCTCAAGGAGAAGAAGCACCGGATTGAGGACGCCGTCTCGACGACGAAGGCCGCCATTGAGGAGGGCGTGGTGCCGGGCGGCGGGGTCGCCTTGCTGCGGGCCCAGACCGCCATCCTCGAGACCGCCGAGAAGCTCGAGGGCGACGAGTCCACCGGGGCCCGCATCGTGGCCCGGGCCGTGGAGGAACCGCTGAAGCAGATCGCGGTCAACGCCGGGCTCGAGGGCGGGGTCATCATCGAGAAGGTGCGCAACCTGAAGGGTGCCCACGGCCTCAATGCCGCCACGGGCGAGTACGAGGACCTCTTCCAATCCGGTGTCATCGACGCCGCCAAGGTGACCCGCTCGGCCCTGCAGAACGCCGCGTCCATCGCGGCGCTGTTCCTGACCACCGAGGCCGTCATCGTCGACAAGCCCGAGGAAGATGCGTCCGGTATGCCCGGTGGCGGCATGGACGACTTCTAGACGCCGTCACTCTTGCGGGTAAAGGCCCTCCTTCTTGGGAGTCCCCGGGGCGAGGTGTCACCCGGATGCCACGGCGCTGCAACAGTCCGGGGTGACACTGGGAGGGCCTCACCCCCAACCGAGGCTGAACGATGCGCCCGGCCATTTGGCCGGGCGCATCGTGTTTTTCCGCCCCGGGTCCGACCTGCACCGGGCTTCTCTACACTGACGGCGTGGCTCTGACCCCGACGACCGGCTGGGGCGTCCTCCACCTCTTCTGCCGGCTGGCACCCGACTTCGACGCCGGCGCCCTGCGTAAGGCGGTGGCCGCGGCCGCCGCGGACGGGTACCAGGTCATCCCCGTCGCCCTGCTCGGTCACAAGGCCGACCTGGGGCTGATGGCGCTGGGCCCCGACGTGTGGCGCCTGCGCCGCCTCCAGACCGAGGCCGCGACGGCCGGCCTCGTCCCCGCCCAGTCCTACGTGTCGCTGACCGAGATCTCCGAATATGCGGCCGGGATCCCCGACGACCTGCGCCGGGCCCGGCTCTTCCCGCAGCTCCCACCGGAGGGTAAGGCCGCCTTCTGCTTCTACCCGATGTCCAAGCGGCGGGGCGAGGACATCAACTGGTACGCGCTCGACTACGAAGCCCGCAAGGAGCTCATGATGGGTCACGGCAAGGTGGGCCGGACCTTCCACGGTCGGGTGCTCCAGGTCATTACCGGCTCGGCCGGGCTCGATGACTACGAGTGGGGGGTGACCCTCTTCGGCACCCATCCCGACGACCTCAAGGACTGCGTCTATGAGATGCGCTTCGACGAGGCCTCCGCGCTCTACGCCGAGTTCGGCCCCTTCTACGCCGGCATGGTTGGCACCCTTGACGAGGTGCTCGCGGCCCTCGGGGCCTGACACCGTGACCGCGTGACCGCCTCCCTCGACGACCTCCGCCACGAGCTGCGCCGGCTGGGGCGCGTCGTGGTCGCCTTCAGCGGCGGCGTCGACTCGTCGCTGCTGGCCAAGGTGGCGCACGACACCTTGGGCCGCCCGACGGTGCTGTGCGCCACCGCCCTGTCACCCTCGCTGGCCGGCGCCGAGGAACGGGAGTGCCGCGCGCTGGCCGAGGAGTGGGGCCTGCGCTGGGTCGGCGTGCCGACCGACGAGATGGAGGACGCGGCATACGTCGCCAACGGTCCCGACCGCTGCGCTCGCTGCAAGACGGCCTTGATGAGCGCCATCGGACCCCTCGCCGCGTCCGAGGGCGCGACGGTGGTCCTCGGAGTGAACGTCAGCGACCTGGGTGACCACCGCCCCGGCCAGGCCGCCGCGGCGGCCGCGGGGGCCGCCTTCCCCCTCGCTGACGCCGGCTTCACCAAGGACGACATACGGCACTGGTCGCGCGCGCTGGGGCTGCGGACCTGGGACAAGCCGGCCGCCGCTTGCCTCGCCTCCCGGCTGCCCTACGGCACACCGGTCACGCTCGGCCGCCTTGCCGCCGTCGAGGCCGCGGAGTCCGCGCTGCGGGCCCTCGGCTTCGGGCAGCTGCGCGTGCGCCACCACGGCGACGCCGCCCGCCTGGAGGTCGAGCCCGACGCGCTGGGCGAGGTCGTGACCCGCCGGGAAGATGTCGTCGCCGCGGTGCGGGCCGCCGGCTTCACGTTCGTCTCCTTGGACCTGGAAGGCTTCCGGTCCGGCAGCCTGAACCGCGTGCTCCAGGCGGCGGGACGGACCGAGGAGGAGGAGCCGTGAGCGAGGTCAGGGTCAAGGTCAGGCTGACGTTCCCCGAGTCCGAGGTGCGCCGCGCCGTGCTCGCCACCATGGTGCGCCGGTTCGACGTGGAGCCCAACATCCGCCGGGCCGACGTGGAGGAGCACCGCGGGTGGATCATCTGCGAAGTCGACGGGGAGGCGGCCCAGGTCGAGGCGGCGCTCGACTGGCTCCGCAACGAGGGGATCACGGTCGACCTGCTGGGGGACGTCCTGGAGGGCTGACCCCTGTTGCCCCCGTTCCTCCCCCGGCTCAGGGCTCCTCGGGGCTCTGCGGCACGTGCCACCCGGCCGAGGAGACCCTGCGTGGCTCGTAGAAGACGCAGCCGTCGGGGCAGGCGAACGGCAGGGGCTCGTTGGCATCCACCTTGCAGCGCTCGAGGCGGTCCCCGCGAGGGGTCGTCCGCATGACGTAGTGGCGGCAGTCATCGTTGACGGGCACGCCCCATTCTGGCGCAGCCGGCGGGCCGCGGTAGCGTCACCGGCCGTGGACACGAACGCCGACCGCGACGTCCCCCTCAAGACGCTGCTGCGCTGGAGCGAGGCGCTGTCGGCCATCGCGCGCACCGGCCTCGGGTTCACCGAGAGCCTCTACGAGCAGGAGCGCTTCGAGGAGATCCTCAAGGTCGCCGCCGACATCAGGGCCGAGGCGGACGGCGAGGTCGACGACCCCGACTTCGCCGGCGGGCTGGTGCAGGAGTGGATGGACACGGTGGGGAAGGGCGTCCCCGGCTACGTGACGCCCAAGGTCGCCGTCGGCGCCGCGGTGGGCAACGACAAAGGCGAGCTGCTGCTGATTCAGCGGGCCGACTCTGGCATCTGGCTTTACCCGACCGGCTGGTGCGACGTCGGGTACTCGGCCGCCGAGGTGGTGGTGAAGGAGGTCGAGGAGGAGACCGGCATCATCGTGGAGCCCGTGCGCCTCATCGCGGTCCTCGACGGCCTCCGCCTCGGCTTCACGCGGGTGCCCCTCTACTCGCTGCTCTTCTACTGCCGCGCCGTGGGCGGCGAGCTCGCCCCCCACCCGCTCGAGACCCGCGACGTCGGATGGTTCACCCGCGAGACGCTGCCGCAGCCGCTCGTCGGTTCGGACCGCTGGGGCGATCACGTCTTCGCGGCGATCAACGGCGAGCGGCGCGACGTGCTCTACGACAGCGTGCGCCAACCGATGTGGCGGGGCGGCTCGGCGACGTCGTGATCACCGTCGAGGCCGCCGGGTCGGTCGACGACGACCTCTGCGTCGCGGTGGCCGCGCTCGTCCCCCAGCTGTCGTCCTCGTCGGCCCCGCCCACCCGTGAGGTGCTGGAGCGGATCGTCTCCGACCCCGCTACCACGCTGTTCGTGGCGCGCGATGGGGACCGCGTCGTGGGCATGCTGACTCTGGCCGCCTTCCAGATCCCGACCGGCACGCGGGCGTGGATCGAGGACGTGGTGGTCGACGAGGCGGCCCGTGGCACCGGCGCCGCCGACGCCCTCGTCCAGGCCGCGCTCGACCTGTCCTCTGGGCTGGGAGCGCGCACTGTCGATCTCACGTCGCGCCCCGACCGCGAGGCGGCCAACCGCCTCTACGTGCGCATGGGGTTCGAGGTGCGGCAGACGAACGTGTACCGCAAGACGTTGGACAATCCTGTTCGATGACGTGCTGACGCCGGTTAGCCCGACATCGCCACGATCGGGGCGGCCAACGCGATGCCCCCGGTCGAACCGTTGAAGACGGCGTCGCCGTAGTTGAAGATCCCCCCGTCGGAGGCCACCAGCCAGTAGCCCGACCCCGAGGCGCTCGGGGCCATGCCGACGATCGGTTTGTTGAGGGGCTGGCCACCGCGCGAGCCGTAGAAGGCCGCGTCGCCGTAGTTGAAGATCCCTCCGTCGGAAGCCACCAGCCAGTAGCCCAGCCCGCTGGCGCTCGGGGCCATGCCCACGATGGGCTCGTTGAGGGGCTGGCCCCCGCGCGAGCCGTAGAACTTGGCGTCGCCGTAGCTGAAGACCCCGCCGTCGGAGGCCACCAGCCAGTAGCCCTTCCCGTCGGGGGTGGCGGCCATGCCGACGATGGGCTTGTCGAGGTGGATCGACCCCGCGGAGCCGTAGAAGCCCGCGTCGCCGTAGTTGAAGACCCCGCCGTCGGAGGCCACGAGCCAGTAGCCACCTCCGTCCTGCGTGGCCGCCATGCCGACGACCGGCGCGTTGAGGTGCAGGCTGCCGGTCGAGCCGTGGAAGGTGGCGTCGCCGAAGTTGAAGATGCCGCCGTCAGAGCCCACCTCCCAGTAGCCCCCACCCCCCGGGGTCTCGGCCATGGCCACCATGGGGGCATTGAGGTGCTGGCCACCCATGGAGCCGAGGAACGACAGGCAGAACGAGAACACGCCGCCGTCGGCGGCCGCCAGGCGGTAGCCCGGGTCGGACGAGCAATTGACCGCCGCGCCGAGCTGGCGGGCCTGCCCCGAGTTGGGGTCGATCATCAGTGACGACTCGTCGACCGCCTCGAACGCGCTCGCCGGCACCGTCTTGAGCTCGTTGACCAGGGCGAGCGGCCAGTTTGAGTCCGCGGTGCCACCGAAGTACCAGTTGGAGCCGTTGTCGGCGAGGATCAACCCGTACTGCTGCATGGCGCGCAGCAGTACCTGGGCCTGGGCCGAGTAGCCCGATATGTCGAAGTTGGCCTTGAGCCGGAACCGGGCACCCATGGGTGGGAGGTCCGGGTTGGACGCTGTCCCCGCCTCGTGGCGGGCCGGCCAGATGTACGACGTGTCCGTCGTCTCCGCCGTCATCCGGATGGCATGGGTGATGACGCCCGACTGCACCTCGTCGTAGCGCACGAGCCCGGGCAGGATCGGGAGACCGGCCGCATCGGCCGACGTCCATCCGGCCGGGCGCAGGGCGTTGGAGTCCAGGTTCCAGATCGCCCCGGAGCCCGCGGTCGAACCCGACGAGCTGTACTGCGCGTCGTAGAGCTCGTAGAGGGTGCACGTGGACGGGTTGACCATGATGGCGTGGCGGTCGCCCGTGGACTGCTGACCGCCCTCAATCGGCGTGTCGGCACTGAACGGGTAGGGCCCGGGATCGCTCTGGTCGGCGTACTCGAACGTGATCGGCACCAGGGGTTGTGACGGGGCCACCACGGTGTAGGGGATGCCGTAGGGATTCGAGGGATCGCCTGACGGTCCGAAGTCCGGGTGGAGGTTGGTGGTGGAGGCGTCCATGCTGGCCAGCCACTCCGCGCTGTGCGGGTCGACCGGCAAATTCGCGATGGGGGTGTTCCAGACGTTGTCAGCCGGGAACATGGGGCAGTTGGGCGCGCCCGGCAGGGGCGCGCCGGCCGATGCGACATCAGGCGTCGCCACGCCGATGCCTAGTCCCAGTCCCATCACCGCGGCGGCCACGAGCGTGACTGCCGCCCCCCTCTTCCATCGTCGCACGGGCCCCCCTCCCACAACGACGGTACCCCACGCGTCGGAGTGGCCGCGACGGCGGTGCGCCGGACGTCGCTCACCAGACGTACGGGACCAACCGCTTTCTGGTGGCCGCGTAGTCGCGGTAGGGGGTCGCCCAGCAGCCAGTTCCCGAGGAACATGCCGATGCCGATCACCGCGAGAAGGCTCCGGGCACAGCTCGGGTGACGGAGAACTCGGCAATGGCCGTCAGAGATGACCGGCTGGTCGGTGCTCGTGCGCACCGTGAGGGTGAAGTAAGCGGCCCAGCGTGTGGAAGCACCAGAGGCGCAGCGCAACGCCGCACCACAGGTCCACGAGGCCGAGCCACGCGGCGAGCGCGGCAGGCCTGATGGCTGCCGCCGGCACCTTCCGCTCGGCCAACGCGGCCACCAGGACGCCGGCGACGACGGCGACCCGGAGCACCGACTCGCTGCCCCACTCCACCCGTGGAGCGACCACGGATGGAGCCTACGGTCGGGGTGGTCCAGCGGAGAGGTGGCTATCCATGCACGGGGAAGGCTGCCGGCAGCAGTCCCATCAACTTCGGGAACAGTGGTGTGAACCGCCCCTCACCCCACTGCAGGCCGGGTTCGTTCGCGAAGGCCTGACTGAGCACGCCGACGATCATGGTGGACACGAGGTAGATCGCCTCTTCCGAGTTGGCTTCAGGCCCCAGCTGCCCGGCCGCCACCGCGTCGGCCAGCGCGCCGCGCTGGAGGGCGACCATCTCGATGCTGGGCGCGAACGCCTCCGGCGACGGCTCGAAGCTCGGGACCGGGCGCCAGAAGAGCAGTTCGGCCACCGCGCGGTGCTCCAGCGCCCAGCGTCCGCTGGCGTCGAGGCCGGCGCTGAGGGCAGGGAGACCCGGCTCCGACCGCGTCATCGCGTTTCGGAGGACGTCGAGGTGCTCGAGCTGGCCCCGGAGGAAGAGCGCGTCGTAGACCGCCATCAGGGACGGGAAGTACTTGTAGAGCGAGGGCGGCTGGACGCCGAGGCGCCGCGCCACCTCGGCGAGGCTGAGACCGTTGACTCCCTCTTCGGTCATCACGTCGACGGCGATGTCGAGGATCTCCTCAATGGTCTCCTGCCGTCGTCTCGCCCGCCGGTCCGGCCGGGGGGCGAGACCCACCGGGCCCACTTCCTGCGACTTTGCTTCGATCCGGGACACCTCTGACACTATAGCTCAAGAAGTGGTTGACAGCAAGCGCTAATGGTATTAGCTTTTGTCGAAACGACGAGCGGAGGACAGAGCAATGGCACCCAAGAACGGAAGATGGTGGCTGACACAGGACAGCCACGGGATCGTGATCGGCTCGACGCCCGAGTGCATCTACGACCTGGTGTCCGACATGCCGCGCATGGGTGAGTGGAGCCCCGAGTGCCAGCGCGTGGAGTGGGAGGACGGGGCCACCGGTCCGGCCGAAGGTGCCACCTTCGTCGGACACAACAAGGGCGGTCCTGCCGGCCTCATGAAGTGGTCGCGCCGGGGGCGCGTGCTCGTCGCCGACCGGGGCCGCGAGTTCGCCTTCGTCACCGAGGAGGGTGACCGCGAATCGACCGAGTGGCGGTACAGTTTCGAGCCGGTGGATGGGGGGACCCGCGTCACCGAGTCTTACGACGTGAAGTGGATCCCGGCGTGGGCGCGGATCGTGGACGTTCCCACCAACCGGCACCGCGAGCTGCAGCAGGCGATGCGCCACACGCTCGAGCAGTTGAAGAACGCCGCGGAGCTCTGGGACGAGGCGGACCAACGATGAGCCTCGACCTCGCACCGGGTGCCTACGTGCTTCCGGCAACCGAGGGCGAAGCCGTCTGGTTCGCGGACTCCCTCGTCACTTACAAGGCGACCGGCGCGGAGACCGGTGGCGGGCTCACCGTCGCAGAGGTGCGTGCACCGCGCGGCGCCGGCTCCCCGCGCCATCGGCACCACAACGAAGACGAGGCCTGGTACGTCATGGAGGGGGAGCTGACCTTCTGGCTGGGCGACGAGGTCCGCACCGCCGGCGCCGGCGACTTCGTCTTCGGGCCGCGCCACGTCGAGCACCGCTTTCGCGTCGATTCGGACGAGGCCTGCTTCCTCCTTCTCCTGACGCCGGCCGGGTTCGAGGAGTTCACCCGCGCCTGCGGATGGCCGGCGACGGCGCTGACCATGCCGCCGGCCGATCTGCCCGAGCGGCCCGCCTCGATCCTCCAGGCGACGGCCCGCCACCATGGCCTCGACCTCATCCCCGATACCACACCACCACCAAAAGGAGTCACGCCATGATCACGACCTACAAGGCCGCACCGGACATCGACGTCCTGACATCGAGCTTCCCGGTGCCGGGTTTCGGGCTCATCCCCATAAATGCCTTCGTTCTCCACGCCGCAGAACCGGTCCTCATTGACACGGGTGCGGTCGTCGAGAGCGAGGACTTCATGACAGCGTTGCGGTCGGTCATCGACCCGGCCGACCTGCGCTGGATCTGGCTGACCCACACGGATTTCGACCACATCGGGTCGTTGCACCGGCTGCTGGCCGAGAACCCTCAGATCCGCGTCATCACCACCTTCCTCGGGGTCGGCATCATGGGCCTGTCAGCGCCCCTGCCGATGGATCGTGTGCACCTGGTCAACCCAGGCCAGACAATCAGCGTGGGCGACCGCACCCTCAAGGCGCTGAGGCCGCCGGCGTTCGACAACCCGATCACCACCGGACTGCACGACGACCGCTCCGGCGCCCTCTTCAGCGCCGACTGCTTCGGCGCGCTCCTCGCCGATGTCCCCCAGAGCGCGGAGGACCTCTCCGACGACGAGCTCCACCAGGGTCAGGTCTTCTGGGCGACCGTCGACTCGCCATGGCTCCACGCGGTCGACCGGGCGCTCCTCGCCAAGTCGCTGAACGAGATCCGCGAGCTGCACCCCACCCTCGTCCTGAGCAGCCACCTCCCGGCAGCCTCGGGCGCCTCGCTGGAGCGCCTTCTCAGCTCCCTCGAGGCCGTGCCGGCCGCGCCGCCCTTCGTCGGCCCTGACCAGGCGGCGCTGGAGCAGATGCTTGCTGCCATGACAGGCTCGGCGCCCCACTAGACGTTGTACCCGGCGCCGGCCGGCAGAGCCCCTTGTGACCAAGGCCCAGGGTTTCGGCCGTGCCCCGGTGGGAGAATGTGCGGATGGGGCGCCCACGAAAACTCGATCGGATCACCGTCGCCCTCCTGGCGCTCGCCGCCCTCTGGTGCGTCGTCCAGTTCGCACTCTCGTTCTTCGTGCACGTCGCGGTGCGGCCCCGCCCCGGCATCGTGAGCCCGCCGACAAGGACCTACTTCCAGGCGTTCGGCCCGTCCGAGGTCGTCCTCACCGCAATCGGGCTAGGCGTGATCGCGCTCGTCGGCTACGTCCTGATTCGGCGGCGGTCGGAGGGTGAGCCCGGGGCCGGGCGCACGGCGTGGACGGTCTCGATCGTCGCCGCCGCTCTCGGCGCCATCGGGTTCGCCTACCTGTTCGGGGTGGCGATCTGCCTCCTCCTCGCCTGCACCACCGTGCCGAGGGGTCGCTCACGCTCCGTCACGACGGAGTCGCCCGCGATCGTGAGCGTCCGGCCCACCTGAGCAGACGATTCCAGCCGTCCGGCCCTCATGGAGACGCCCTGGAATGCCGATATTCCCGAGGACGATCACAGGCCGCCGATCGGGAGTGCCGTAACCTCGCGGCGGCGTGCCTGTCTGCTCGTCAGCGGGCAACGTCGAGGAGGCAGGAATGGCACATTTCAGGAGCCGCTTCGGGATCCCCGTGGCGATCGTCGTGACCGTCGGTGTGCTCGCCACCGGGTGCAGCGTGGTGAGCAAGGTCCGGCAGGCCGTGCACAACGTCGAGGGCAACAAGGCGACCATCGACTCGTTCACCCAGAACCTGCAATCGAACCAGAGCACGCCCTTCGAGGCGACTTACACGACGACGGGGAGCTCACCGGCCACCGTCGTCTACGCGGTCGACCCGTCCAGCAGTGGGCTGGCCTTCCATGAGACCCAGACAGGTGCCAACGCGTCCAACCTCCAGGTGATCGTGAACTCCTCGGGGGAGTACGTCTGCAACCAGAGCGGATCGGGTGCCGCCTGGTCGTGCCAGATGCTGGGGAAAGCCGACGCCGCCACCGAGAACCAGATCTTCGACTTCTACACACCGTCGCACTGGATCTCCTTCCTCAAGGGGGTCTCGCTGGTGGCCGGATTGGCCGGCGACAAAGTGACGTCCTCGACGATGTCGCTGAACGGCTTCGACATGAACTGTGTCGACCTGGTCGCCCACGGGGTTGCGGGTACGAGCACCATCTGCAGCACGTCCCAGGGCATCCTCGGGTACGTCAAGGTCGCGTCGGACACGACGAGCTTCCAGATCACGAACTACTCGTCGTCGCCGTCCGCCTCGCTGTTCCAGCTGCCGCCGGGAGCCACGGTCACCAAGGTCACCACGCCCACCACGTGAGCACCACCCCCATCGGGCTCGACTTCGGCTCAACGTGGGTCTTCGCCTCGGCGGTCGACCGGCCCGGTTGGTGCCGACGCGGGAAAGGCGAGGACGCAGCCATCGCGGCGCGCCTCGAGTTCGCCGATCGGTACCGACGGGTGGCGGGGCCAGGGTTTCGAGCGGGGCGCCCCGAGGTCGTCGGCCGGGTCGATGGCGACGCCATGACGAACTTCGGCGCGCCGGGTTTGCGCGGCCCCTGGGACGACGAGCGGCTCGATGCCGCCGAGGTCGCCCGCCAGGTGGGACTCCTGCGGTCGTCGTGGGAGGCGTTCGACCAGGCGACCGCCGCCGCCCCGACCGTGCTGCCCAAGGGCCTCCGTGGCGGTGGACGCGACCGCGACGACATGGTCGAGCACGTCCGTGAGGCCGAGCGCTCGAACGCCCGCAGGGTCGGTGTGCGGGTGCCCCCGCGCACACCGTGGGACCGAGCAGCGCGACAAGATCACCGCTGCCCTCATGGAAGAGCGTGCGCGTCCCGCCACCACGGCCTGGCCGCCCCGCTACTTCATCCGCCGGTCAGCGTGGTACGTGCTCGACCATGCCTGGGAGATGGAGGATAAGAGCCGCCGATGACCACCTTCATCACCAGCTACGACACGTCCGGACCGGGCGTCCGTCTCGCGGTGAAGGACCTGATCGACATGCAGGGCGAGCCCACGACCGCCGGCTGTCGCGCCGTGGCGGCGCGCGCGGTGCCGGCGGAGAGCGACGCCGAGTGCCTGGCCGGCGCGCGGGAGGCGGGAGCGCGGATCGTCGGGCGCACCAACCTGCACGAGCTGGCGCTGGGCGTGACCGGGGTGAACCCGTGGTACGGGACGCCGGTGAACCCGCTCGACCCGACTCTCGTCCCCGGCGGCTCGTCGAGCGGCTCTGCGGTCGCGGTCGCGACGGGCGAGGCGGACGTGGCCTACGGGAGCGACACCGGCGGCTCGGTGCGCATCCCCTCGGCGTGTTGCGGCACGGCGGGCCTCAAGACGACGTGGGGCCGCATTCCGCTCGGCGGCGTGTGGCCGCTCTCTCCCAGCTTCGACACCGTGGGTCCCATGGCCCGCGATGTCGCGGGTCTGGTGACCGGCATGCAACTTCTCGAGCCGGGATTCGCGGCCGCCGACCCGATTGGCGGCGACCTCGTCGTGGCCCGGCTGCCCATCGATGCCGATCCGGCCATCACCGACGCCATCGACACGGCGCTCCACCAGGTCGGGTGGGACTGCCGTGACCTGGTGGTGCCGGGGTGGGACGAGGCCACCGTGCAGGCCGGCCTCCTTCTCGTGGTCGAGGCATGGCAGTCCGACGCGGCGCTGGTCGAGGAGGATCCCGGGGGCATCGGCGACGACGTGCGCGCCCGACTTCAGCTCGGCTCGAGCTTCGACGACAGCACGGTCCGCGCCGCGTGGCTGGTCCAGCGCGAGTGGAAGGCAACCCTGGAACGGGTCTTCACCGAAGTCGACGTCCTCGTCAGCCCGACTCTGACGATCTTCCCGCCGCGCCTCGGGGACGGCGACGACCTCCTCGTGTCGCGCTGCACGCTTCCGGTCAACCTGGCCGGTGTCCCCGCGCTCTCGCTGCCCGTGCCTGCGTCCGGTCCGGTGCCGGCCAGCATCCAGCTGATCGGGCCGGCGCACAGCGAGGGCCGGCTGCTCGCGGCGGGAGCCCAGCTCGAGGCGGCCGTGGCGGGCGGCTGAGCCTGTCTCGCGGCTCAAAGGAACAGCCTTCGGTCTCACGCGTGGCGGCGCAGGAGCCCGCGACCGATGTCATGCGCGAGTCGATCGACGGCGCCACGTGCTGGACCCCGATGGCCGCCGCCGAGGGCCGGCCCGGGCAGGACTGGGGGTAGGTCGCGGTATGCCCGCCCTGCCCGTAGCCTGGCCGGTGCATGCAGATCGACGTGTGGTCCGATTTCGCGTGCCCGTGGTGTGCGCTCGGGCTCTACCACCTCGACGCCGCCCGCCGCGTCTTCGAGCATGGCGACGAGCTCGACGTCGTCCACCGGTCCTTCGAGCTCGACCCCCGGTCACCCGCACGGCGCGAGAGGTCGATGGAGGAGGCGGTGGCCGCCAAGTACGGGCTGAGTGCGGCGCAGGTCCGGGCCGGGCACGCACAGCTCACGGCGCTGGGGGAGGAGGTCGGTCTGGCCTTCGACTTCGAGCGGGTGCAGCTGGGCAGCACGTTCGACGCCCACCGGCTCTCGCAGGCCGCGCGCGACACCGAGTGTGAGGACGCGCTGGTCAAGGGGCTGTTCGTCGCGCACTTCAGCGAGGGCCGGCAACTGTCGGATCACGACGTCCTGCGCGACGTGGCCCGTTCGGCCGGACTCGCCGAGCACATCACCGAGATGGTGCTCGCCGGCGACGCCTGTGGCGACGCGGTGCGAACGGACGAGGCGGACGCGCAGGAACTCGGGGTGACCGGTGTGCCCTACTTCCTGATCGGCGGTGCCTGGCCGGTGCCCGGTGCCCAGGACGCGGAGACGTTGGTGATCCTGCTCCGCCGCGCCTGGAGCCGTCTAGGCCATTGAGGCCAGCATCTCGTCGACCATCTCCGTGGTGGTGTTGGGATGCATGAAGGCGAAGCGTGCCACCGTCTCGCCCTCCCAGCTGGTCGGCGTGACGAACCCGACCTGGTCGTGCAGGAGGCGGGCCGACCAGACGTCGTAGTCCGCCTTGGCCCACCCCGGCCGGCGGAAGAGCACGATGGAGAGCCCGGGGTCACGGACGAGCTCGACGTGGGGCATCTCGGTGATCCGCTCGGCCGCCCGCTGCGCAATGGCGAGGCCCGTCTCCACAGCATCTCGGTAGGCATCGAGCCCGTTGACGGCCATGGAGAACCACAGCGGCAGGCCGCGGGCCCGGCGCGTGAGGTGGAAGGCGTAGTCGCTCGGGTTCCACTCCTCGGGGTTCTCGCTGTGGAGCACCTCGAGGTACTGTGCGTCCTGGGTGTGCACCGCCTTGGCCAGGTTGGGCCGGCGGTAGACCAGCGCGGCGCAGTCGAACGGCGCGAACAGCCACTTGTGGGGATCGACGATGAAGGAGTCGGCCCGCTCGAAGCCGGCGAACCGAGCCCGTACGGACGGCGCGAACAATGCGGCGGCACCACCGTAGGCACCGTCGATGTGGAACCACAGCGAGTGCTCGGCGGCCACGTCGGCGACCCCGGCCAGATCGTCCACGATCCCGGCGTTGGTCGTCCCCGCCGTCGCCACGACGCCGATGACGTCCTCGCGGCGCGGATCGTCCCGGAGTGCCGCCCGCAACGCCTCACCGGTGAGCCGGTGGTCCGCCGTCGGTACGGTCAGCGTGCCCACGCCGAGGACGTGGAGTGCCTTGCCCACCGAGGAGTGCGCGTCCTCGCTGATGGCGACGAGCGGGTGGTGCGGCGCGACGCCGTGGCGTCGGTGGGCCGCGGTGTCGCGGGCCACCATGAGCGCCGACAGGTTGCCGGCGGACCCGCCGGCCACGAAGCAGCCCCCGGCGTCGTCGGGGAACCCGGCCTGCGCGGCCAGTACGCCGAGCGCCTGGTTCTCGGCGACCACGACCCCGGCGGCCTCGAGCCAGGAGGTGCCGTGCAGGGACGAGCACGAGACGAACATGTCGAAGAGCAAGGACGCCTTGGTGGGCGCGGCCGGGATGAACGACAGGAAGCGAGGGCTGTCGCAGGACACCACGGCGGTCGACAGCTTGTCGATGAACAGTTTCAGTACGCCGGCCGCGTCGTTCCCCTCGGGTGTCATGAGCCCTGCCAGCTCGGCGTCGAGGGACTCGACGAGCCCCCCGAAGTCCAGGGACACCGGGTCCATGGAAAGGCGTTCCCGGCACGCCGCGAAGATCAGGTCCGCCATGGCGTCGTCGTAGTGGAACATCGCGCTCGTCATGAGGCAGGAGACCCCCCGGGTCCCGCGCGCCATGCCTCCTCGGCCCGGCTGGCCACCTCGTGCACGGAGGCGCCGGTCTTGGTGGCGACGAGCGCGACGTCGTCGAACTCCGGCTTGGCGCGGCCGTTGGTGACCTTCATCCGGACCATCATGCCGTCGACGGTGACCTGTGCCAGCTCCCGTGCCACGAGCCAGCGTTCGACGGCGGTGACGCGCACTCCCATCGTCCCGGTGACCCGCTGGATCTCGGAGCGGAGCGCATCGACGCGTGTCGCGTCCGTGAGCACGTGCAGGACGTGCCCGGGCCGGCCCTTCTTCATCGTGACGGGGCTCACCCAGGCGTCGAGTGCGCCGGCGTCGAGCGCGACCGCGACCGCGTAGCCGAGCTGCTCACCGGTGACATCGTCGAGATTCGTCTCCAGCACCAGCGCCGGCTGGCCCGGGCCGACGGAGGCCTGCGCCGCCCGCCGCCCGATCACGACCTGGGTGCAGTTCGGCAGGTCGTCCATCTCGCCGGCGCCCCCTCCGAAGCCGGACGCCGTGACCATCATGTCGGGAAGCGGCCCGAAGGACGAGCACAGCGTGGCGAGCAGGGCGGCACCCGTGGGCGTCGTGAGCTCTATCCGGACGTCACGCCCGTAGGTCGGGATCCCCTCGAGCAGTCGCACGGTGGCGGGGGCCGGATTGGGCAGCCAGCCGTGCGCGCTGCGCACGGTGCCGCTCCCGGTGGCCACCGCCGAGGCGCTCACCTCGTCGACGCCCAGCACCTCGAGTGCGGCCGCCGTCCCCACGACGTCGATGATCGCGTCGTGCCCACCGACCTCGTGGAAGTGAACCTGGTCGACGGGCCGGCGGTGCAGCGCGGACTCGACCGCGGCCAGCGAGCGGAACACGGCCAGCGCCCGCTCGGTCACCCGCGTCGGCAGTGCGGCGTCCTCAATGAGAGCGGCGATGGACCCATGGGTGCGGACCACCACGTCGTCGCCGCTGACGATAGCGCGCGTGCATGCGATCCCTCCCCGCATGCCCTCGTCCAGCCGGAGGTCCCAGCCCGGGAGGGCGAGCCGGTCCAGCAAGGAACGGATCTCGTCGACGTCGGCCCCGGCGTCGACGAGCGACCCGAGCGCCATGTCCCCGGCGATACCGGCGAAGCAGTGGAACCACGCCACCGTCTCGGCGCCCGTAGTGGGGCTCGTCACTGCAGGAGCCGGGCTATGGCGCACGCCGCTCCGTAGCCGTTGTCGATGCCGACGACGGTGATGCCGGACGAGCAGGCGGCGAGCATGGTGAGCAGCGCGGTCACGCCTTCGAGCGCGGCGCCGTAGCCGGTGCTGGTCGGCACGGCGACAACAGGTGCCGGTGTAAGCCCGCCCACGACGCTGGCCAGCGCGCCCTCCATGCCAGCGATCACCACGACGGCGTCGGCCATCGCAATGGTGTCGAGCTCGGCCAGGAGCCGGTGCAGCCCGGCGACCCCGCAGTCGGCGAGCAAGGTCGGATCGAACCCGAGGGCATCGAGGACGGCCGCGCACTCGGTGGCGACGGGGAGGTCGGCGGTCCCGGCCGTGACGACGACGACGGAGCCCTCCCGCCGCGGTGCCGGGCGGAAGACGACTGTCGAGAAGGCGCCGCTCTCCGCAATGGCGGCGGGGCCGAGCCCCAGAGAGGTGGCGACCGCGGATACGGCCTTGACCTGGGCTTCAGCCGCCCGCGTCAGCAGGACGGGGCCGTCGGTCGCCGTCAGGAGGTCCTCGACGACCGCGGCAGCGTGCTCGGGGGTCTTGCCGGGGCCGTAGACGGCCTCGGGCATCCCGAGTCGCAAGTCGCGGTGGTGGTCCACCCGGGCGAAGCCCAGGTCGGAATAGGGCAGGCGGCGCAATTGCCGCACGGCGTCGTCGGGCGTGCACTGGCCCGCAGCAACCTGTTCGATGAGCGTGCGAAGCGAAGAAGCATCCATGACCTGCTCTATCCTGCCCAACTGTGAACCCGCCTGCGACCACGGTCGCCTACCTGGGCCCAGCCGCCACCTTCACCCAGGAGGCGCTCCTGACCCAGCCGGACCTGGCCACGGCGGACCTGAGGCCCCTCGGATCGATCACGGCCGTCCTCGAGTCGGTCGCCCGCGGTGAGGCCGACCTCGGGTTCGTGCCCATAGAGAACGCGATCGAGGGCACCGTGAGCGCCACCGTCGACGGGCTCATCCACGACGTCGAGCTGCACATCCAGCGGGAGGTCGTGATGGACATCCACCTCCACCTCATGGCCCGCCCGGGCACCGGGCTCTCCGACATCCGCCACGTGTCGTCCTATCCCCATGCCCTCGCCCAGTGCCAGAAATACCTGGCCCGGGCCCTGCCGGAGGTGGAACAGCGAGCCGCCAACTCCACTGCCGACGCGGCACGGGTGCTCGGGGAGTCCGGCTCCCCCGACGGGGCGGCGATCGCACCCCGACTGGCCGCCGAGCGCTACGGCCTGGTCATCGTGGCCGAGGACGTGGAGGAGCATCCGGACAATCAGACCCGCTTCGTCCTCGTCGCCCGGACCCGGATCCCCAGGGCGACGGGCCACGACAAGACGAGCATCGTGTGCTTCCAGCGGGCCGACCACCCGGGCAGCCTGCACGGCATCCTCGGCCAGTTCGCGGCGCGCAACATCAACCTGACGAAGCTCGAATCACGCCCGACCAAGCAGGGGCTGGGCGACTACTGCTTCGTCATCGACCTCACGGGTCACGTCGGCGACGAGGTGGTGGCCGACTGCCTGCGTGACCTCCACGCCGGACTGGCCGGGGTCAAGTTCCTCGGCTCGTACCCCGCGGCGGGTGAGCACGGTGCCGAGCAGCGGCGCCAGGCCGATGCCGCCTGGCAGGCCGCCGACGACTGGCTGCGCGGGTTGCGGGGCTCTATCGAGTGATGGGCTGCGCGGGGTTGCGCTCCAGTGACCCCGGCAGGCGGCGGGCGATGACCAGGGCCAGGACGGCGGCCAGCGCGGCTGCCGCGAAGGCGATCACCACGCCACCCGCGATCGGCTGCGTGCCCCTCGACACCGCCGCCACGGCTGCGCCGCCCACACCGACGCCCAGGGCGATCCCGAGCACATCGGCGAGGTTCAACGACGCGGAGGCCCATCCCTCCCGCCCCGACGGTGCGGCGCGCATCATCATGAGCGAAATCGGCGCATAGCTGAGGCCCATGCCGAACCCTGCAACGGACCACGCCACGAAGGCCTCCCAGACCGGTACGCCGGGACGGAGCTGCCAGGCCATGCCGGCCGTTCCGGCGAGGATGAGCAGCAACCCGGTCCGCACCAGCCGCGCCCCCTCCCACTGCTGGTTCAGACGGGCCTGGAGCCATGAGCCGGCGGTCCACGCCAGCGTCGACGCCGTGACTACCGCGCCCGCCATCAAGGTGCTGTGGTGGCGCACCGTCGTGATGGTCAGCGTGACGTAGGCGTCGGCCCCGAAGAAGGCGAACGTCAGGAGCCCGCGGCTGAGAATGGTGGCGGGAAGTCCCGGGGCGCCGCGCAGCGTGCCGGGGGGGAGCAAACGGCGCAGCGGCGCCAGCCCGACGAGGGCGGCGACCGCGGCCAGGCTGAGCCCGATGAGCACGTTGCGCGAGCTGAGTGCCGCGAGGACGAAGGCCGCGCCCGCCGCGGTGCGGACGGCATCGCCGACCCGGTGCTCGTCCGGATGCGCGGCGACCGGTCGCCCGAGCCGCACGAGCGCGGGCACGGCCATGGGCCCGGCCACGACCACCAGCGGGATCAGGCCCAGGAACACCCAGCGCCACCCGAACAGGTGGGCGACGGCCGCCGCCACGCCGGGTCCGACGATGCCCGGCACGACCCACGCCGTCGACAGCACCGCCATCATGCGGGCCCGCTGCGCCTCACGCAGACTGCGACCGATGGCGACATAGGCGACCGCCGGAATGGCACCCGCACCGAGTCCCTGCAGGCAGCGCCCGCCGACGAGCACCCACATGGAGGGGGCGAGACCGGCCACGAGGAGGCCCGCGGAGAACAGCACCAGGCCCGCCAAATACGGGCGGGCCGGCCCGTGCCGGTCGGCGTCGCGCCCGGCCACCACGATCCCGATGAGGGAGGCCAGCTGGAAACTCGCGAAGACCCACCCGTAGAGCTCCAAACCCTTCAGGTCGCGGGCCACCACCGGCATCACGGTGACCACCGCCAGTGCCTCGGACGCGATGAAGGTGACCATGAGCACGAGCCCGAGCGTCAGGGCGCGCCGGTGCGGCGCCCACAGCCCATCGCCTGAAACCCCCTGGCTCACGACGGCGAGACTACGGGTAAGGTCCGCTGGTACTCTGCGGCTGGGAGGGTACATGGCGCTGCAGACCATCGATGTCGACCAGCATCTCTTCGAGTCGAGGACCACCTGGTCCGATCACATCGACCCGGCAGAACGGTCCGACGCACTCTCCATCTCGGACGACGAGGCGGGGTGGCCCTGGTTGACCTGGCGGGGCCGACAGCTCACGCCGCTGGAGGTCCCCATCCCGGAGCGCTCGGCCCTGATCGGCGAGGACAGGCTCCGGCGGCTGCGGGGAGAGCGGGCGCCAGCGTCGTTCGACGAGCTCGTGCCGGACTCCTACCGCCTCGCCGGCGCGCGCCTCGCGTTGCTCGACGAGTTCGGGATAGATGCCGCGGTCATGTTCCCGAACTACGGCCTGCTGTGGGAGCAGCGGCTGGCGTCGGACCGCGTTGCGCAGCGGGCGAACGCACGCGCCTACAACCGCTTCATGGCCGACCTCTGCGGTGAGGGTGCCGGGCGTCTCTTCGGCGTGGCACACGTCTTGCTGCACGATCCCGCCTGGGCTGTGGAGGAGATCGCGCGGGTGCGGGCCCAGGGCGTCCGCCTGGCCATGATCGCCCCCGCGCCCGTGAACGGGAAGCCGCTCTCGCACCCCGATTTCGACCCGGTGTGGGCCGCCTTCAGCACCGAGGGCGTCGCACCCGTCTTCCACGTCTCCGAATTCGAGAGCCCGATCGACCCGGCCTGGCGCCAGGGCGAGCAGGAGGACGGCGAGCAGCTCTTCGATTCCATCTTCTTGTACCTGGCACCTGCGATCGCCCTCGCCAACCTGATCTTGCACGGGGTGCTCGAACGGTTCCCCGACTTGCGCATCGGTGTCGTCGAGCTGACGGCGAGCTGGGTGCCGAGCTTTCTCCTGCACATCGACGGAGCGTCGGACTTCTACACCCTGCGGCATGGCGAGCCCTTCCACAAGCTGGCCGAGCGCCCGTCGGAGTACTTCCTGCGCCAGGTGCGGGTCGCCGCGCTGCCCTACGAGATGCCCAACCGCCTCGTCCCCAAGGTCGGCGAGGACACGTACATGATCGGCAGCGACTGGCCGCACGCCGAGGGTGTCGCCGATCCCAGGGCCGCAGCCGAGCGCGCGGTGGCGGGGTTGGCCGACTCCGCCCGAGGGAACATCTTGGGAGCCAACGCCGCGTGGCTCCTCGGCCTGTGACCGTCGACCTCGAGGCGGCAGCCGCCGAGCGGGAGCGGCTGCGCACGAAGTACCTGCAAGAGCCGGCACGCCGACCGGCGTCGAAGGCTCGTGGCGTGCACCACCTGGCGCTCCTGTGCTCCGACGTGGAGCGGACCATCCGCTTCTACCAGGAGCTGCTCGGGTTCCCACTGGTCGAGCTGTTCGAGAACCGGGACTACAAGGGATCCACGCACCTCTTCTTCGACCTGGGGCACGACAACACGCTGGCGTTCTTCGACTTCCCGGACCTCGGTCTCGGCCCCTACGCGGAGGTACTTGGTGGCTTCCACCACCTCGCCATCTCCGTCGACAGGGCGCAGTGGGACGCTGCCCGCGCCCGGCTCGAGGAGGCAGGCGTCACCACGCAGATAGAGAGCGAGATCTCCCTGTACTTCGCCGACCCCGACGGCGTGCGGCTCGAGCTCATCGCCGAGGACCTCGGCTCGCTGTACGGCACGCCGCTGCATTGATGGCCGTCACCGGGCTGGCCAACCTGGCTGTCAAGGTGATCGATCTCGAGGGGGCTTGCGCCTGGTACGAGGCGGCCGGCGCCATCGTGACCGAGCCCGTCCAGTGGGAGAACGGGCGCCGGGCCGACGTCCAGCTCGGCGCGCTGGCCCTCACCCTCTTCACGCGGGCGATCTACGAGGACGCGTGCACGCTGCCGGCCGAGGGGTTCCTGCACCCGGCCCTGTTCGTGGACGACCTCGATGCGGAGCTGGCACGCCACGAGGTCCTGTGGGGTCCACGGACGGTCAGCGGCACGTTCGGCACCCGCCGCATCGCCTTCGTGGAGGCTCCCGGCGGCATCCGCCTCGAGTTCATGGAGCAGGTTGAAGAACCCCCAGGCTGACCGTACGCCGGCGGGCGGCAACCGGGAAGGGGGCGTGTGGTGGCCGCGCCGTCGACGGTCGTGCTGGCACGACCGCGGCGTAGGAGCGTTCGTGCTCGCCAACCTCATCGTGCCGTGCCGGCTGGCCGCCGACACGCCCACGGCGCTCATGCTGCAAGCGGAATAGACCCCGGGCCTCCATGCCGCCCGACAGGGACCCAGGCGTGTGAGGATTTCGCGGGCCCGAAGTCACAGGAGGATTGGGATGACAACGATCACCGACACGTCTGTACCACTCGTACCCAAGCACGGTTACACGAAGGACGGGACCCCCGTATACGCCCGGACACACCACTTCGTCAAGGCCGATACCGCAGCGCAACGGTTCAACGCGGCGGTCGGTCTGAAGATCACCGTGCTCGTCGGCACGATGTGGGCGGCGTACGTCTTCGCTCTGATCGCGTTCTACTCGCTGCCGTCGACGATCAAGGCGCACAGCGGCACTGTCCTGGTGCTCTGGATCAGCTCGGAGTTCCTGCAGCTGGTGCTGCTGCCCATCATCATCGTCGGGCAGAACATCCAATCCAGAGCGGCGGACGCCCGGGCGACCAAGACGTTCGAGGACGTCGAGGATGCCCGCCAGAAGATCGAGCACGCCATCTCCTTGCTTGACGTGAATACTGAGGGCGGGCTGCATGATGCCGTCGCCATAATCACCGCCGCCATCAACGCCAAGGCCGCGCCGGGTGGAGCGGCGACCTGAGCTTGCCTCAGGGACCCGGTCTACCGGGCTGATGTGACAGGCTCAGGCGCGATGAAAGAGCTACCCCCCGTGGAACTGCTCAGGCCGGCGGATCTCGCAGCCGGCGTTCCCTACGCGTACGCGGTGACGACGAGGAACCGCCCGCTCTGTGTCTTCACGGCCGGCGCATGCCCTCTCGACGGGTCGGGATCGACGGTAGCGGCCGGTGACGTGGTGGCCCAGGCTGAACAGATGATGGCCAATCTCGGAGTGGCGTTGCACGCGGCCGGCGCGCGGCTCGACGACGTCGTCAAGATCACCGTGTACGTGGCCAGTAGCGAACGGGCGGATCTCGTTGCCGCCTGGGTCGTCGTGCGGCAGCACTTCGGGGCGCACGATCCGCCGGGCACGCTGCTCGGCGTCAGCGTCCTCGGCTACCCGGACCAGCTGGTCGAGGTGGAGGCGATCGCCGCACTGGACGGCTGAATCGAAGGAATTCGGGCTGCGTGTGTCGAATCCGGTGGGTGCCGTTCGTGTAGGAGGTGACCACCGGCGCCGGACCGGAGGTCCCGAGAGAAGGAAGGTATCCCGATGACGCAGTACTTGCTCAGCGTGCCGATGATCGACGGCGCGCCACCCCGGCTCCCCGACGATATGCAGCAGGCCTATGAAGGAGTCGCCCGGTTCAATGTCGAACTGCAGTCGGCTGGCGCGTGGGTCTTCGCCGGCGGGCTCCTGCCGGCGTCGTCGGCGACGGTCGTCCGCGCCCAGGGGGGCGAGGTCCAGATGACGGACGGGCCCTTCACCGAGTCAAAGGAGCACATCGGCGGGGTGTGGATCATTGAGGCGATCGACCTCGATACGGCCCTCGCCTGGGCCACCAAGGCGGCCCGGGCCTGCGGCGAACCAGTCGAGGTCCGGCCGTTCCAGGAGATCCCGGAGGGCTGATACCGGCCCCCCTGGAGGCGGGCGTTTCCGATGTCGAGCAAGTCTTCCGTGAGCAGTACGGGCGCGCCGTGTCGGTCTTGGTGCGCTCCTTCGGCGACATCGACCTCGCCGAGGAGGGCGTGCAGGACGCGTTCACGATCGCGGCGCAGCGCTGGAGCGAGGGCGGACTGCCGCCCAGCCCGGCTGGCTGGATCATCACGACAGCGCGTAACCGGATCCTCGACCGCCTGCGACGGGAGGCCTCCCGGGAGGATCGTCAGGCTCAGGCCGCGCTCCTCCATCAGAGTGGGGAGCCTGAGGAGGGGCTGGCCGTGCGAGACGACCGCCTCCGACTGATCTTCACCTGTTGCCATCCGGCGTTGGCGCCCTCCGCCCAGGTGGCCCTCACACTGCGCCTGCTCGGTGGGCTCACGACGACGGAGATCGCCCGGGCCTTCGTCGTCCCCGAGAAGACAATGGCCCAGCGCATCGTGCGAGCCAAAGCCAAGATCCGAGATGCCGGAATCCCCTACAGGGTCCCGAGCAGCGCCGAGCTCCCGGACCGGCTCCGTCCCGTGCTGGCGGTGATCTACCTCGTGTTCAACGAGGGCTACACCGCCACCTCGGGCGACCGGCTCGCGCGCGAGGACCTCTGCACGGAGGCGATCCGCCTGGGGCAGGTTCTCGTCGCACTGATGCCAGACGAGCCCGAGGTCATGGGGCTCCTGGCGCTCATGCTGCTGATCGCGGCACGCCGTCCGGCTCGGATCGGCTCCGATGACTCGCTGGTCCCGCTCTCCGAGCAGGACCGTACCTTGTGGGACCCCGTACAGATCGATGAGGGCCAGCAGCTCGTGCGGGCCTGTCTGCGGCGGAACATCCCGGGTCCCTACCAGATCCAGGCCGCCATCAACGCGGTGCACAGCGACGCGCCGACGGCCTCGGCGACGAACTGGCGCCAGATCCTCGCGCTCTACGACCAGCTGCTCGTCTTCGACTCTTCGCCGGTCGTGGCTCTCAACCGGGCCGTCGCCCTCGCCGAGGTCGAGGGCGCCGAGGCGGGGCTGGCGGCCCTCGACGGGCTGCCCCTCGACACGTACTACCTCCTCCACGCCGTGCGAGCCGACCTCCTGCGACGGCTGGGCCGCCGTTCCGAGGCGGTCGCGGAGTACGAGGCCGCCCGTGCACTGACCGACAACGAGTCGGAACGCTCCTTCCTCGAGCAGGCCAGGACAGCGGCGGCCGGGCCGCCGTCGATGACAGACTCGGAGCCGTCATGAAGGTGTACCTCGTCGACGGGACCTACGAGCTGTTCCGCCACTTCTTCGGGGCACCGCCGCACCGCAACGCGGCCGGGCAGGAGGTGGCGGCGGTCAGGGGGGTGGTCGGCTCCGTGCTCCAGCTGCTGGGTGGGGGAGCCACCCACGTCGGCGTCGCCACCGACCACGTGATCGAATCGTTCCGCAACGACCTGTGGCCGGGGTACAAGACGGGCGCCGGCATCGACCCGGACCTGTGGTCCCAGGCCTGGCCCATGGAGGAATCGCTCGCTGCTCTAGGTGTGGTGGTGTGGCCCATGGTCGACGTCGAGGCCGACGACGCGCTGGCCAGCGCGGCGGCGGTCGCCGGTGACGACAACGGCGTCGAGCAAGTCGTCATCTGCACGCCGGACAAGGACCTCGGGCAGTGCGTGCGGGGGCGCCGCATCGTCCAGCTCGACCGGCGCAAGGACCTGCAGATCGACGAGGACGGCGTCGTCGCCAAGTTCGGTGTCGGTCCGGTCTCCATTCCCGACTATCTGGCGCTCGTGGGTGACAGCGCGGACGGGTTTCCAGGACTACCCGGCTGGGGGGCCAAGTCGGCCGCTGCGGTCCTGGCGCGGTGGCGACAGCTCGAGGACATCCCTCCCGATCCGGCCGACTGGGAGGTTAGGGTACGGGGCGCGGCCAAGCTGGCCGTGACGCTGCGGGAGCACCGTGACGACGCCCTTCTGTTCAAGCAGCTGGCCACCCTGCGGGTCGACCGTTCCCTGCTGGAACGGGTCGAGGACCTCCGCTGGCGCGGGCCCACGAGCGACTTCGCACGCGTCTGCGCCGGCCTCGATGCGCCCGGGCTCGCCCGGCGAGCGGAGGCGCTGGCAGCCGCGCGCTGAGGCTCGGCGTCGGAGGAGGGCGCACGACCAGTGCGGGCCTAGACTTCGGAGTGGTGAACGGGCTCCGTTCGAATACCGGTAGCACCGGGACCACCCGGTGACAACCGGCTGGCGTGTCCTCTCGCTTGATCACCGCGACCCCCTTGCCCCCATTGAGGAGATCGTCCGCCTGATCGATCTGGCCGGGACGTCGATGGCCGCCGCCTACAGCCGCAGCGACGTTGTCGAGGCGCTCAACGAACAGCAGCCCGCTGCGGTGGCTCTGGCGTCGGGCCAGGTGGTCGGCGCGGCGGTGGCCCGCGTGGCCGGCCGCGATGCACACCTGCTGGCCTTGGCGCTCCACCCGCAATGGCGGAACCGGGGCATCGGATCGGCCCTGCTGCGCGAGCTCGACCAGGAGGTGATCCATCACGGCGCACACCGCGTGCTGGCCCTGGTCGAGCCCGGGCAGGTCGGCGAGGTCGCCTTTTCGCACCAGGGATTCGACCGCTTCGACGGATTGCACCTCTTCGTCCGCGCCGCCTCCATGGTCCCTGAGGAGCTCGCGATCGTGGAGCGCTACGGCGGCCAGTTCCCCGCGTCAGGGTTGTGGGAGGACATGAAGGGCTTCTCGTCGACGAAGGTGCTCCTGAATCGACGCATCGTCGCGCCGCTGTCGCATTCGGAGTTGGCGGAACGCATCGGGTTGCGTGCTCCGGCCGCAGTCATGCTGTTCGGACCTCCCGGCACCGGGAAGACGTCCTTCGCCCGTGCGATCGCGTCGCGGCTCTCTTGGGCCTTCGTCGAACTGCACCCTTCCCTGTTGGGCCACGGGACGGAGGCCGCAGCGTCGCTGCGCGGCGCGCTGTCCGACCTGGGGCATGTCGACAGGCTTGTCTGTTTCATTGACGAGGCGGACGAAATCGCCTCGGCCCGGGATGCGCGCCCCGAGAGCCAGCCCATCGTCAACGAATTGCTGAAGGCCATCCCGATCTTCAAGTCACGTCCCGGCCGTCTCATGGTCATGGCGACGAACTCCATCGCGGCCATCGACCCGGCCCTGCTCCGTCCCGGACGGTTCGATCTCATCATCCCGGTGGGTGCACCGGATCGCGAGGGCCGAAAGGAGTTGGCGGGGGAGTTCCTGGGGTCGTGTGACCCCGACGACATGGCGGAGCGCACCGAGGGCTTCACCCCGGCTGACTTCGCGCTGACGGAGCAGCGGGCCGCCCAGCTCGCCTTCGAGCGGGCCCTCGGCGGCGGCGATGCCACCGTCACCTCCGCCGACTGCCTCGATGCGGTGTCGCGCACCAAGCCCTCCGTGAACAAGGAAGCTGCGGCGGCTTTCGACGACGAGGCCGCCACGTTCGCCCGGCTCTGAGGGGGATCGGCCCCGCCGTGGGCTAATTGGCTGCTGCCACGACCGGCGCCGATCCGGACACGTTCAGCCGGCGGAGATAGAGGTCGCGGCTGTTCGGGAAGCCCACGGCACCCGGGACCCAGGCGTGGAACGCGATCCAGTACGCGCCCGTCGTGTCGGCGAACACAGACTCGCCCCCCGGACCGGCCACGCCCCGACCGCTGGAGAGAATGGGGCTCGACGACGAGTCGCTGCAGGGTCCGAGCGGCCCGGTGCACGTGGCCACGCCTACCGCGTAGCTCGCGCTGTCCCAATTGTTGCCCGAGAAGAAGAGGTAGTAGCGCCCGGCCGCCGTGAGCATGTCGGGGGCCTCGACCGTCCCGGCCTCCCACGGTTGCGCCGGCACGAGCAGCACGGTGGGGGTGGCACCGGCAGCGAACGCCGTACCGGCCGGGTCGAGCTGCTCGGACCAGATCTTGGACGAGCCGGGTCCTCCGGACTTCCACAGCAGGTAGAGGTTGCCGTTGGTGTCGATAAACGAGGCCGGGTCGATGGAGCCCCCGAGCGCCGGCTGGCACTCGAGCGGTGCCGCCGACCGGTCGACGAACGGGCCCTGAGCCTGGGTGGCTGTCGCCACCGAGACGCACTCCTTCCCGCTGCCGGCCACGTTCGCCGCGTAGTAGAGCACGAAGGTCCCTCCGATCGCGGCTACCGCGGGAGCCCATGTGTAGTGGGGCTCGGCCCAGGCGGGCAGGCGCGGGAGCGCATTGCCGACCGCCGTCCAGTGCGTCAGGTCGGTGGACTCAACGATCTGAATGTTCCCCGCCACCGAATTGGTGGCGTACGCGTAATAGGTCTGCCCCACGAGGATCACATCGGGATCCGGGAAGTCGAACGGGTAGACGAGACCGGCGGCCGTCCCGCCGTCAAGCGCACTGCACGGCCCCGAGACGGCCGAGATGTCCTCGGCGGCCTTGTTGTTGTCATTGGCCGAGATCTGGCCCAAGGCGTTCTGGACGCCCCCGAGGCACGTCTGGAGCGTGTCGATGCTGGCGCCCTGCAGGAAGGCGTGCACGTTCGTGGTGGCCAGTGACGAGTTGGTCGCCGCCAGCTGGCTGAGTGTCGTCGCGATCGAAGCCTGCAGGGAGTTGCGCTTGCCGGTGGTGACCGCCGTCGCGAGGCGGGTGAGGGCGACGTCATGGCGCAGAGCGGCGAGGTGTGCGTTGGCCGCGGCGAGCGCCGTCTCCTCGTTCCCTGCCCGTGTCCGCGCCCGGACATCTGTCCACACGGCGACCGCCAGAAGGACGACGCCGAGCACGATCGTCACGGAGAGGATCCACCTCCTCCGCCGACTGTGGTGGGAGTCAGCCACTGGATGCCGCCGCGGCGGAACAGCTCGAAGAGACAGAGTTCAGCGCCTTAATGGCGCGGGACTGCTTGCCGACGGAAAGCGCATTCAACGCCCGCTCGACGCCTCCGAGGCAGGTCTGGAGGGAGGTGATCTCGGATGCCTGCTGCGAGACGTGGGCCTCGTCCGCGGCCAGTGCCGTCTGCGCCCCTTTGAGCTGCGACGCGTCCTGGCTCAGGGCTGTCGAGTCGTTGCCCACTTGCGTCGTCAGGAGCCCGAGGTTGCGGCGCAGGTCCGTCAACTGGGACGATACGGAATCCGTCTGGTGCCCCGTCACGCCGAGCGACGTCTGGGCCTGCTCGAACTGGTCATGCGCCCGCACCTGGTCGTCGATGAGGTAGCCCAGCGCGGCGGCCAAGAGGGCGCCCACGACGATGCCGACGATCCACCGCCCGCGGCGCGACAGCCGTGCCCGCCTTGGGCGTTGCTCTCGCATGAAGGGACGGCGTTCGTCCTCGAGCACGCTCCTCATCCCGGCCGTCTCGGAGACCTGCCGTCACGTGCGTCACCCACAGCGGAATGCCCGGGACGTCATTCGATCCGATTCCCAGAGATGCCGAATTCTAGGTAGTCGGGGAGCGGGCCATGGAGCACCGACTACGCCCGGAGCTCTCCCGCTCAACCTGGCGACGCGGAGCCGGCCTCTCTTGTCACGCGCCCAGATAGCTGGCCGACACGGCCTCTTCCATCTCCGCTGGCGAGCCCCGGTGGACGATCACGCCCTGCAGCACGACGGCCGCGAAATCGGCGATGGGGAGCGCGGTGCGGGCGAACTGCTCCACGAGCAGTATCGACAGGCCCCCCGCCGCCAGCTCACGGACCTTCTCGTAGAGCTGGGTGACGACGATGGGAGCCAGGCCCATGGAGAGCTCATCGAGCAGCAGGAGCTTCGGTTCGGTGGCGAAGGCCCGCGCCAAGGCGAGCATCTGCTGCTCGCCTCCCGACAGCGTGCCGGCCAACTGCTTGCGCCGGGCACTGAGCTGAGGGAACTGGGCGAAGGCCACTTCCTCTATCCGGTCCATCGGCACCCCGACCTGGGTGGCCATGAGGAGGTTCTCCCGCACGCTCAAATTGGGGAAGACGCCCCGGCCCTCGGGCACGGTGCAGATGCCTCGGCGCGCTCGGCCGTCCGCCGAGAGGTGGGTGACCGGGTTGCCGTCGAACCACACCTCACCGCCGCTCGAGGCGAGCGTGCCCGCGCAAACGTTGAGCAGCGTGGTCTTGCCGCCGCCGTTGGGCCCCAGGAGGGCGACCACGGATCCGGCCGGCACTTCGAGGCTCACCCCGTGGACGACCTCGATCGTCCCGTAGCCCGCCCGGATGGCGCGCAGCTCGAGGATCGGCGGTGTATCACCGGAGCGGGGCGCAGGCTCGCTCACGGGGTCCCCAGGTAGGCGTTGACGACAGCCGGATCATTGCGGACCTCTTCGGGGGTTCCGCTGGCGATGATCTCGCCGTAGTCGAGGACGTGGATCAGCTCGCAGGTGCCCATGACGAGGCCGACATCATGCTCGACCAGGCAGATGGCCAGGTCCCGCTCGTCGACCAGCTGGCCCAGGAGCTGACCGAACGCCTCCGTCTCCTGCTCGGTCTGCCCCGAGGCAGGCTCGTCGAGTAGGAGCACCTTGGGCTGCGTCATGAGGGCGCGGCCCACCTCCACGATCCGCGCCCGCCCCGTCGGCAGCTCGCTCACCTCGCGCTCCGCCACGTCGGCCAGGCCCACCAGCTCAATGATCCTGTCGGTCTCGATGCCGACGTTGATCCGGCCCCGCCGCCCCCACGTGTTGCGGATTTCGCCGGCGACCTGGATGTTGTCCCGCACGCTGAGCGAGGAGAAGAGCTCGAGCCGCTGGTAGGTGCGAGCCAGGCCCCGGCGGGCCCGGGAGGCCGGCCCGGCCTTGGTGACGTCGTGCCCGTCGATCCTCACGCGGCCGGATCCCGGCTCCAGCAGCCCGCTGACGATGTTGAACAGGGTGGTCTTGCCGGCTCCGTTGGGACCGATGAGGCCGGTCACCCCACCGGCGGCCACCGACAGCGAGACGTCGTTCAGGACCTGCGCCCCGCCGAAGGCCATGCACACGTCCGAGACCTCAAGAACGGGCATCGGCTACGCCCTCCACTGCCGTCGCGCTGCCCACGGCCACCGGCACCACAGCGGGCGACCCAGGTGCCACGGGGACCGTGATGGCATCGGTCCGGAAGGCCTCGGGCCGCACCGCCCTCGCCAGAGCCGGCACGGCGAGCGCGATGAGCCCCGTCGCCAGCACGAACCACCAGTTGCCCATCACATTGGTCAGGACGAGGAGATAGACCACGACCTCGGCCAACACCCCGAGGGCGAGTACCCCCTTGACCCTCCACAGCGGGCGGTAGCTGGCCACGATCTGCGGCACGGCCCCGCTGGGGTTGCGGCCCAGGCTGACGCCGACGAGGGCCGGGGCCACGAGGGACAGGTTGGCCAGGACGTTCCAGAAGCCGCCGCCTCCGTGGTCCGTGCTCAGGTTCGTGAACGTACTGGTGAGAGCGGTGAAGGCGGTGCCGGCCAGGATCCCGCCCATCAGGGCGCCGGCGACGCTGCCGATGCCCCCCACCACGGTCAACATCACGAGAGCGAGACTGATGAAGATGATGTAGGTGTTGGAGGTGACGCTGGCCGAGGCGGCCGACAACAGCACGCCACCGAGGCCGGCAATGGCCGCCGACAGCATGAAGACCGACAGCTTGAGCTTGACCAGGTTCTGGCCCAGGGTGGCGGCGGCGGCGGGACTGTCCTTCATGGCGGTCAGGCGGCGCCCGTAGCTGCTGCGACGAAGGGCGATGAGGCCGATCCCGATCAGGATGAACACACAAACCGAGGTGGTGAGGAACGTCTTGGTCGAGCTGAGGTCGATCGGGCCGAGCTTCAACGGCGGGATCTGGAGGGTGCCGTCGTCGAAGATCGAGAAGTGCAGGTGGAAGATGGGCAGGACGTGCGGGGCGATGTCGGCGAGGATCATGTCGGAGACGAAGACGCCGAAGGCAAGGGTGGCCAGCGCCAGGTAGAGGCCGCGCAGACGCAGCGCGGGCAGTGCGATGAGCCCGCCCACGAGGGCCGTCACCGCCACCCCGATGAGCAATCCCCACGGTGTGATCCGCTGCGCGAGGCCCGTGCCGGAGAGTCCCAGGTGGAAGACGATGATCGTCGCGATGGCCCCGAAGGAGACCGGGGCCAGGTTGATCTCTCCGGCGTAGCCGGTGAGCAGCGTGAGAGACAGGGCGATGATGCCGTAGGTGATGCCGATGGTGAGGGCCCCCATGTCGTTGGTCCCCATGATCTGCTCCAGGGCCAGGACGACGAGCAGGAGGATCACGCCCCACGTGACGGCCGACCGCATGGTGGGGACATGGAAGCGCTCCCTGGTGCGCAGCAGGGTGGCACCGCGCAGGCGGTCCTGGGGCAGCACCAGCAGGACGACGAAGAGCACGATCATGGGCAGCGCGATGCGGAAGTCCGAGGCCCAGGACCAGCTCGAGGGGAAGTAGCCCAGCACGTACGTCCCTGCCAAGCCGAGGACGAGCGCACCGCCGAAGGTACGCCAGATGCTACGCAGCCGGCCGAACATGGCGGCGGCGATGGAGTCGAGCACGAGCAGGGTCAGCACGTGGACGTCGAGGGTGCCGCCGCTGATCGGGGTGATGAGGATGCCGGCCACGGCGGCCAGCGCGCCGCCGAGCGCCCACGAGAAGGCGGCCAGGCGTCCGGGCCGTCCCCCGTTGAGCTGGAGTAGCGCGGGGTTGTCGACCACGGCCCGCATGGCCACACCGGTGCGGGTGCTGGTGAAGAGCAGGCGGATGCCCACCGCGATGAGCACCGCGCAGCCGAGGGCGATGGCCTCGTGGTCGGTGACGTAGACGCCGAGCACCCTGAACTTCGCCGCGTTACCGAAGAAGAGGTCGTCGGTCCGGGGCACACCGGGATTCCAGATCCACTGGGCCAGCGCGATCAGCCCGAGCGCGATGCCGATGGTGACCACGATCTTGGTGACGTCGGCCGTCTCGCGCAGCCCCCGCATGATGCCGACGTAGAGCACCGTGCCGAGCAGGGGCGCCAGTTGCTGTGCGTTCCAGTAAAAGCTGTTGCGGTTGGACCGGTCGCCCGTGTCCAGGGTCCCAATGGGTGTGTTGGTAGGAATTTGGCTGGAGGTGTAGTCGATCCATTGCGATCCGGAATAACTGGTCAGAAGCCCGTAGAGCTGCACCTCCCCAACGGCATTGGTGATTTCAACGTATGTGTCGAAAGCACTTGCCAAATCGCTGGAGGCGGGGGAGAAGGAGGTGGCGCCGTACGGAGTGACAATCTCGTTTAGCTGGTAGTTCCAGGCATTGTTCGGATTAGCGACATAGGTGTACACGAAGTCCGAGGTTATTCCGGCCGCGTCGGTGATATTTGTGAGCACCGGACCTATGCTGTACCCAGGGATATCTCCTTCCCCAAACGAAACCGTGGCGCCGTAGGAGTTCGTGACGCCGGTGATGAGGTCCGGATAAGCGGTGTTGGTGTATTGCAATGAAAAGGTCGTCCCGTCGGCGGCGGTGACGTTGGTCAGATGGTAGTTTGGATCGTAGGCGAAGGTGACCTGGTTGCCGGGCGGGTCCGACCGGCTGGAAAGATAGAAGACGGCCTCGAAGCCGGAGCCGCTTTGGCGCACACCATAGGACGCCGAAGAGCCGTCCTTGTAATGGAGCACCAGGTTGGTGATGCTGCCGGTGGGGCCTTGCTTCTCCAGCCACAGGTTGTTCCGGTAATTCATAGTGCTGAAATTGGAACCAGTGGGAAAGTCGAAGGTGGCCCAACCGCCGCCGGGCATCATGAGATCGACGGTGGCCTCGGCATCGTCCAATTCCGCAAAGGAGAGCCAGGAGCAGGACCACAAGCCGCTCTCATTGGCCGTCTGAGCGTTAAACTCGTTCCCCACGACCGCACCGTCCCAATAATTCTGTGACACTGCACTTTGGGCGTTGCGATAGTGATAGGCCAGGTGCAGTTGGACAGGAGGACCGAACGCGGGCGTATATTGCAGCGGGGTGTCGGCGATCCACAGGTTGAGGAAAGGCTCCGACACAAACCACGTCGGCATGCCACCACAAGAGAGGCAGCCGGCGGAAATGGCCCCCCCACCACCACCGCCTCCACCACCACCGCCACCACCACCACCGCCTCCACCTCCACCACCTCCTCCGCCACCGACCGCGCTGCCGGGCGGGCAGCAGTCGCAGCAGGTGTTCGTGCATGGGTTATCATCGTGGTAGGAAAACCCAGTGTGACTCCCCTTATAAGTGGAAGCCGCATCAGGCTCAAGGACCGTGAGTTCCAGGGAGTCTGAGGGCGACATGGCGTCGCTGATGAGCACGCAGCCGCTCAACTCTGGCGCAAGATCCTGGGCGGTCAGCCAGCGGGGACCGGAAGCCACCGCGTCCTGGACCTCGTAGAACGCGCCGCGTTTGTCTTCTACGACCACAAAGTGCTCGCAGCGCAAGTGCAGAATGCTAGGGACGGGCAGGCTGGCCCGATCCTGAAGCAGGGCCGCATGCACTTTCAGGCCCGCCCCTCGCGCAAGGGCCACAAGCTCGCCCGCTGTAAGCCCATTGGTGGAGGCCGGCGTCTCGAGCTTCTTAGGACTGGCCATCCAATCCGGCTGGATGAGCCGGCCGAGTTGCTGCAGGCAATACATCCCGCATTGAGCAGCATCGTTAGGATGCTTTTGCAAGTGGGCCCGTGCCTCTCTCGCCGACGCCCATTCCGGGCCTCCCGAAGGAAGCCCGCGGGCAGCCTCCTGCGCCTCCAGCGCACTCAGCTCGGAAAGGCGGCCCGCAAAGGCTAGCAACTTGGCTGCGCTCGCGGCCGCCTCCATGGCGGTAAACCTTCCCGCAGAATCCCTTGAGCCGCTCGCCAGATCGAAAGCTAGTTGATAATGGACGAGCGCCCGCGAGTAGCCCGACCGCAATTCCGCTCGCCTGCCCAACAGCAGATGCACGCTCGGCGTCCACACCGAGGACGGCCGATTAGTCACGAACGCCTCCAGCTCGGCTAGCAGATCATTCTCGATGGCCCGGCGCCGTGCCCCGGCGTCAGGACTTGGTGGCACCCGGTCAGCACGCGCGATGGAGCTGGCCAGCAGGAAGTCCAATTGCTGACGATCGACATCGTCCGTGGGACCGCGCCCCATAGGCATAAGCCCAGCCCGTGCCAGATCCGAGTTGGGCGACAAGCCCGGCAGAGTGCCCGCTTGGGCCGGGTCCGGGAACAAGCAGACAGCAAGCAAGCTTGCTGCCCAGAGTCCACTCGTTTTTGCGCCAAGGCATCTGGACGTTCTTGCCGCCTTGCTAACAGCGAAAGTGAGCAGCCCTTTCCTGCCCCCGCCCGTCTTTTCCATCCAGCGACTTTTATGCATAATCATTCCCTCCCGCCTGTGAACCGGAGACGCCTTGGGCTGCGCCAGGGCGGCGCGCTCCGGAGCGATACGAATCCGCGCTCGCATCTCCAGCAAACTCTCACAGGCAACGAGGGAGAGATTATTACCGCTTGGGCCGTCGGCCAATGGGGTGTTTTCTTCCTTCCGCCCTTGGCCGGAAAACTGGGTGTGGGCCAAGAGATTCCAAGCAAACGTTAGCGCCTCTCCACCATCCACCCTCCGCAACCCTCGCGGATAGACACAATCCCTTTAGGGGTTCAGGCGTTCCGCTCCGGCGGTTGTCGCGTATGGGCAAGGACAGGCAGCATAATCGCGCTCGACCCGGAACCGGCTGCCGTCTGGGAGCCCCTGGGTGCATGACAGCCGCACATCATCAGAGCGGCCACCACGGCTGAAACAGAGGCAAATGTGTTCATGTGCGTAAAGCAGCCCAACTGTCATGCCGGCAGCGGTGATGCCACATCCTCTAGCTGAGCTAAGCT
>Ga0209415_10002335_pt1 | contig 35576 bp, 34 predicted proteins | sample PeaSoiSIISIP2007_FD_187696 | JGI IMG/M metagenome (GOLD analysis project Ga0209415, IMG submission 187696) | Peat soil microbial communities from Weissenstadt, Germany - SII-SIP-2007 (SPAdes) (version 2) | ecosystem: Environmental > Terrestrial > Soil > Wetlands > Peat | place: Germany... | reverse complement strand
GGTGCTGATTCGCCATTCCTGCTCCACCCTTGACTTCCCGTCCCGCCCTTTCGCCGGAGATCGCCTACCGGCAAAAGGGGCGTTCCATTCCCACGACCATGACAGGCAACTTTCCGGGTTGCCCGGGGCTCCGCCTAAGCCAAGCCTGGCCCGCCCACGGTCATTTAACCGGGTGCCTGGTCGTCATGCGCTGCCGGCAGGTAGCGAACGCTTTTCTGCACCGGCAGGGGCTCCGATTCGGAGGAGCCACTTCCTTTGTTTTTCGACGTTGGGCTCCCTTTCCGACTACTTCGGGGCTCTCGTCACGTCGCGCTCGATTGCGCGGTCAAAACGAACAATTTGTGGACACATAGAAAAGAGGGTACCGTTAAATGGGTCTGAACCGTTTAGGTCTGTTCACTATCTCCCTCCCCACGCCAGTAACCGTCGGGCTTTAGGCGAGAAACAGGGAAGGGGCTCAGTTAACGATGATAGTGAACAAAGTGAATTGAAGCACAGTCTACCCAGGGGGACACAGGCGAAGAGCAGGTGGGGCTTGAACCCGCCATCGAAAACTGCTAGGCTGAGAGGGTCGGTAACATATTGGCAAACATTTCGCCCCGAACATCGTCAGGGCAAGGCAATAATTACAGCAGGTTAACAAAAAGAGGCGTTTCCCAGCATCGCCCACCAAAAGTAAACGACAAAGGGCCGAGTTAACCACTCGGCCCTTTTTTCGTTCCCGCTGCCGCCTGCCTGACGGCCCGTCACCTTTCCTCTCCCTCGCCCTTCCCGGCCAGCGCCATCTCGATCGCCATCACCAGCTCGCGCAGATGGTAGAGCGGCTTGTAAAGGCAGCACCAGGCTCCCTGTTCGACCAGTTTCTCGATGAGCCTCCGCTCCTCCGTGCCGGTCAGCACGATGAGCGGCGTCTCGGGACTCAGCTCCCGCACCGCCCTCAACACCGCGGCACCGTCGCGCCCCGGCATGCGCAGGTCGGTCACCACCACCTCCGGCCGCCGGGCGGTGAAAATCTCCACCCCCTCGTCGCCGTCTTTGGCCCTGAATACCTGGTAGCCGCCGTCCTCCAGGTACGCCCCCAGGCTCTTCAGGAAAAGGGGATCGTCATCGATGATCAGCACCGAACATCCCTTGCGCGCCATGCGAACCTCCCCGGCACCTCGTCCGCCTCCGTAGACAGCGCTGGTGCGTATACAATACTACCAAAAGTTAATTAGCATCGTCATCATTTTTCTGTCAATCAGGGTAAACCCTGAGATGAAAAGCTGCTATGCTTTAGCCGTTTCTAAACGCCTACTTGCAGGAACGCGAGGTGCGCCATGAGCGGAAACGAGTTCATCGACTACTACGAACTTCTGCAGCTAAGCCCCAACGCCGACCCGGAAACCATCGACCGGGTATTCCGGCACCTGGCCAAGAGGTTTCACCCGGACAACTCCGCCTCTCCCGACCCTGAGCGTTTCGGGCTTTTGGTGGAGGCGCACCGCACCCTCGCCGACCCGGAGAGCCGGGCCGGTTACGACGCCCGGCATCTGGAGTTCTGGAACCGGAAATGGGGGGTTGCCTCGGAAGCGGCCGGTTCGGCGGCCTTCCAGGACGACTGGGGGACGCGCGAGCGGCTCTTGTCGCTTTTGTACGTGCAACGCCGCCGGGACATGCCCAACCCGGGGCTGGGCGAGCTGGAGATCTCCCGGCTGCTCAGCTCGCCGCCGGAACTGCTGGAGTTTCACTTCTGGTATCTGAAGGCCAAGGGGTGGGTGGAGCGGCTGGAATCGGGACAGTTCGCGATCAGCGCCGCCGGGGTGGACGAGGTGGAGCGCAGGCGGCTGTCGCTTGGGCCGGAGCGGCTCCTTGAGGCAGGGAGCGGGGGAAAAACCGCAGATCCCCGCGCGGCGCTCCCCTTCCCCACTCGCGCAGGGGGAGAGGGCGAGTAAGGCGGCTCAGAGGCTGCCGATGCCCCTTAGGGCGCAGGCTATGACCCCGGCGCTGGCGTGCAGGGCGGCGTCTTCGTCCGGGGTCGATACCGGCTGGAAGGTCGCCGGGATGCCTTGTCCGCCGACCAGCCGGGGGAGGGAGAAGGTGGCCTCGGGACCGCCCCAGCTCGATTCCTGGATGGAGCAGATGCTCAGGATCGCCTGGATGATGCGCGCCAGGGCGCTGCCGATGCGGTAATAGGCGGCGCCCTTCCCTTCGATGGTACGTTACGCGGCCCGACGCACGTCGTGGTCGATCTGCTTGCGTTCTTCCTCGCCCAACCCGACTCCCCGCCTTTGGCAAAAATCCTCCAGCGGCATCCCCCCAAACGTCACCCGTCCCACCCCCCGTCACCCTGGCGTAGACCGCCATGGCCCCGACGAAACCGCTGCCGACCATTCCTGTTTTCATGGCTGCCCCCCTCCTCAAGGCCAGCTCACACCCGGGAGTTTTTTTGTCAACGCTCGGGGAGCGTCCGCCTAAGTGGCAGGGCAAGAGAAGATTATTAAACGCTGGCACAACTGTTGCTCATGAATAGCTACCAGCATGAGCAGCACAGCCGCCAAAGCCAGCAGGAATACGGCATGAGCTGAATCGGCGCGATTTCGGAAGGCATGCGAAAAATGAGGCAACTGTCTCGAATATAGCGCACAAACGTAACGACGGCCGTCGCCCCCCTGTCAGAAACTGACGGCAGGCAGCGCAGCCAGAAGGAGATCGTCATGAACTCACAAAATCTTATCGTCACACGGTGCGAATGGCACCGGGATCTTACCGGCAAGTCGTGGGGAGCGTCCTCCTACCTGTCGGACAACTGTCTGCAGGTGGAGATCTCCAAGAAGCCGGGGTCGCGCTTTCTGCTCGGCGTGCCGGTCAACCGCAACGGCCTGAGGCTGCTGCCTGAGTTCTAGCCCGCGGCGCCAGCCAGCTGTGACATTGCGACGTTCCGCCGCGGCCGCCGGAAACCAGCCGGCGACGGGGCGCGAGACGGGAGATTTCATGTCTATTGCGGAACTCTTTGCCAAAGTACTGCCGTGCCGCCGTTCGACCGACTGCCGGATCGTGGCCCTGGTCGCCGCAGGCTACCTGCTGGTCATCGTCTCGCTGGTCGGCCACGGCTGGTTCTCGACGGTAAGCATCCGGCAGCTGCGGGAGATCACCAGGGAGTTGCGCAGCGATTCCTTTGCCGTCAGCAACGCCGCCCGCGACATCAAAATCGCCATGTTCCGCCTGCGCAACGACGTGCTGGAGGCGGCGCTGCTGCACGACGTCGGCGAGCGCGAGCCGTTGTTCAGGGAGACGGTGGCGCTCGACCGCAGCATCCACTCTCAACTGGCCGTGATCCGCGCCAATTTCCAGGGAGACATGGCCGAGGTGCAGGCGCTGGAAAGCAAGCTCTACCGCTTGGAACTGATCCGGGGGGAAATCTTCGAGGCGTTGCGCGCAGGCGAGCTTAAGCGGGCGGAACTGCTGGTGCGCGAGGAGGGAACGCCGCACTTCAACGGTATGGTGCCGCTACTCGACTACGTCCAGGATTTCGCCGACCGCCGGGCGGAAGGGTACGCGGCTCAGGCGGAGGAGCGCACCGTCAGCCTCGTTTCCCGGCTCCATCTGACCTTAACCTTTCTGCTGATCTTTCTGGTGGCGACGGCGCTGGTCGTGATCCGGCTGGTGCTGCGGCTGCAGCAGCAACTGCACCGCCAGGCCACCATAGACTGCCTGACCGATCTCCCCAACCGCCGCCACTTCCTGCAGCTGGCGCGGCAGGAGCTGGCCAGGTTCGAGCGCTACAGCGAGCCCGCCGCCTTCGCGTTGGTCGACCTCGACTTTTTCAAGCAGATCAACGACACCTTCGGCCACCAGGCGGGCGACCGCGTGCTGCAGGAGTTCAGCGCCATCTGCCGCAGTACCCTGCGCGTTCCCGACCTGACCGGCAGGATCGGCGGCGAGGAGTTCGCCATCCTCTTTCCCAACACCACGCTCAAGACGGCCCGACCGGTGCTGGAGCGACTGCGCAAGACGATCGAGACGGCGCAGGGCGTGCTGAAAGAGGGGCAGCCGGTGCGTTTCACCGCCTCCTTCGGCCTCACCGTGCTCAGGCCCGGTGACGACCTGGCGGCGGTCTTCAAGCGGGCAGACGAGGCGCTGTACGCAGCAAAGGAGAACGGCCGCAACCGGATCTGGGTCCAGGCCGGCGGTTTGCATTCGGCACGGTCGGAAGCGGACGCGGCCGGCGTTTTTTCCAGCGCCACCTGAAGGCTCCACGAGGAGGGTTTATGCGTCTTTGGACTTTACATCCGAGGTATCTCGATTCACGGGGGCTGGTGTCGCTCTGGCGCGAGGCTTTGCTCGCCCAGGCGGCGCTTGCCGGCAAGGCGGGCAGTTTCGGCAGCCATCCGCAACTGGCCCGGTTCCGCCAGGCGCGCTCGGCTAAGGATGCGATCCGCAGCTACCTGCTGGCGATCCACGCCGAGTCGCTGCGCCGCGGCTTCCGCTTCACGCTGGAGCGGATCGACGGCAGCGGGGAGCAGGGGGCGCGGGACGCCGGCGTGCTGGTGGTGACGCGGGGACAGCTCGACTACGAGTGGGAGCAACTGCGCGACCGACTGAGGAAGCGCTCGCCCGCCGCGCTGCTCAAAACCTCCGAGCCGTTTTGCCCCGACCCGCACCCGCTGTTTCAGGTGGTGCGGGGGCCGGTCGCCGCATGGGAAGTCAGGGAATCCATCCCGCCGAGGGTCGGAACCAGACCATGACCGGCCCGGCCGATTGCGCCCCCTGAAGTTGCGCGACCGACTTCCCCTTCGGCAAAAGTTTGAGGACGGGGATGCGGGCAGACATTTTGCCGGCAAAATGCTAAGCTGCCACAAGGAGAGCAGTATTCATGCACGATGCCGACGCATACCCCATCCTGGTCACCGGCGCCACCGGCTACATCGGCGCCCGTCTCATTCCGCGGCTGTTGCAGGGAGGCTACCGGGTCCGGGCGCTCGCCCGCACCCCTGCCAAGCTCGGCTCCCGCCCCTGGTCCTCCCACCCCAACCTGGAAATAGTCAAGGTGGACGTGCTCGACCGCGAGGCGCTGGCCGCGGCCTGCCGGGGATGCCGCATCGCCTACTACCTCATCCATTCCATGAACCTCAGAAGCGCCGACTTCGCCCGCACCGACCGGAGCGCCGCCGGCAACATGGCCGCAGCCGCTCAGGCGAGCGGGCTTGAGCGCATCATCTACCTGGGCGGGCTGGGGGAGGAGGATGAAAAGCTCAGCGAGCACTTGAGCTCCCGCAGCGAGGTGGCCGCCATCCTGCGCTCGGGGCCGGTGCCGGTGACCGAGCTTCGGGCGGCGATGATCATCGGCTCGGGGAGCGCCTCCTTCGAGATCCTGCGCTACCTGGTGGAGAGGCTGCCGGTGATCGTCACCCCGCGCTGGATCGACGTCCCCTGCCAGCCGATCGGCGTGCGCAACACGCTGCGCTACCTGATCGGCTGCCTGGAGGTGAAGGAGACCGTCGGCCAGACCTTCGACATCGGGCAGGACCAGGTGATGAGCTACCGGCGGCTGATGGAGATCTTCGCTCAGGAGGCGGGGCTTCCCAGGCGGCTGATCATCGCGCTCCCCATCCTCACGCCGCGCATGAGCGCGCTCTGGATCAACCTTTTGACCCCGGTGCCGTCCGTACTGGCACGCCCCCTGGCCGAGGGGCTGCGCAACCGGGTGACCTGCCGGGAAAACCGCATCCGGACGCTGATCCCGCAGGAACTCTTCGATTGCCGCGAGGCGATCCGCCGTGCGCTGGAGCGCTCCCGGCAGCAGGTGGTGGAGAGTTCCTGGACCGGCGCCGGCGAGATTCCGCCCGCCGAATGGAGTTCCCCCGACGACCCCGATTGGACCGGCGGCACCATCTACAACGACAACCGGCAGATCCTACTGTCCGCCACCCCCGAAGAGGTGTGGCGTGCGGTGGTCTCCATCGGCGGCGAGGCGGGGTGGTACTACGCGGACTGGCTCTGGAAGCTGCGCGGCTTTCTCGATCACCTGGCCGGCGGGGTCGGCCTGCACCGGGGACGGCGCGTGCCGGGCGAACTGGCGCCGGGCGAGGCGCTCGACTTCTGGCGGGCGGTGGAGGTGACCAGGGCCAAAAGGCTCAAGCTCGTGGCCGAGATGAAGCTTCCGGGGAAGGCGACGCTGGAGTTTCGCCTGGAAGAGGTGGCGCCGGGGAAGACCATGCTCAAGCAGTACGCCCACTTCCTCCCCATCGGCCTTCCCGGGCTCATGTACTGGTACGCGGTCACCCCCTTCCACAACTTCGTCTTCAACGGCATGCTGCGGGGCTTCGCCAAGGTGATCGTCAAGCCGATCCTCAGGGGGCCGGAGCGGATACCGCCTTTGTAACGCGACGTTTACCAAGAGGTCCTTTCACATTTGCGCACTTTCTGGTATGGTTGTGGGATTGCTCACCACGAAAGTCGGAGGTTTTTGCCGTATGAAGTGCCGTACCCTGTTGTTTCTCCTCGCTCTTTTCCTGTTGCTCGCGCCGATCGCCCGGGCGGCCCAACCCGAAATCAAAGCCAACCAGCCCGCCTTAACCCAGGGGATGAGCGTACCGATCCTGCTCTACCACCGTCTCGGCCCCGCCGTGGTCGACGGCATGACCATCAAGACCTCCGTGTTCGAAGAGCACCTCAAATACCTCAAGGCCAACGGCTACCACGTGATCCCGCTCAAGGAACTGGTCAATTACTACCTGAAGAAGGGGCCGGCGCCGGCGCCCAAGTCGGTGGTGATCGTGGAGGACGACGCGCACAAGTCCGTGTACAGCGACATGCTCCCCCTGGCCAAGAAGTACAACATCCCGGTGACCGTCTTCGTCTACCCCTCGGCCATCTCCAACGCCAAGTACGCCATGACCTGGGACCAGCTCAGAACCCTGCAGAAAAACGGCTTCGACATCCAAAGCCACACCTTCTGGCACCCGAACTTCAAGCGCGACAAGAAGAAGATGACCCCGGCCGAGTTCGAGAAATCGGTGACCACGCAGCTTAAGAAATCCAAGGAGCGCCTGGAGAAGGAACTCGGCACCCCGGTGGACATGCTTGCCTGGCCGTTTGGCATCTACGACGACTACCTTTTGAAGCGTGCCGCCGAGATCGGCTACAAGGCGACCTTCACCATCGAGGCGCACCACGCCACCCCGCGCGACTCCGTGATGAAGCTGCCGCGCTACCTTTTGATCAACGCCGACCAGGGCAAGAACTTCGCGAGGATCGTGGAAGGAACCGCGCCCAAAAGGAACATCGTCTACTAAGGCAGGGGCTACATGGAGAGCGAAGGCTGCGACAAGAAGCATCCCTGTCCCGACTGCGGCTATTGCCAGTGGTGTTCCGACGACCGTTGCCGCAAGTGCCGGCAGACGAAGCCGTGCCCGCGCAAGCTCTCCACCGCCGAGCAGATCGAGCTCTACGAAAAGCTCAATGCCGGTAAAACGCAGCAGTAACGTGCGGTTCCCCGTGCCGGAGGAGGCGAGGCGAATAATTTATTCAAATTAAGCCTTGAGTTCCGGAGCAAAATTGTGTAAAAAGGTTCTTTCCTGGGCGGGTAGCTCAGTTGGATAGAGTACTGGCCTCCGAAGCCAGGGGTCATGGGTTCGAATCCCATCTCGCCCACCAACTATGAAACAAAAGACACCCCGAAGAGGCTGCTCAGGCAGACCTCCTTCGGGGTGTCTTTATTTTATCCCCCACCTTGTAGTTCTCCGTTATGAGTACGTATGTCCGACATCTGCCCCGTTCTACAGGTTTGCACACCTCAGCATGCGGGCGGCGATGTCGGCGGGCTTGCCGAAATAGACCGAGGAGAGGACGATGATGTCGACGCCGGTGCTAGCGAATTCTTGCACGTTACCCGCGTTGATCCCTCCGGCCGCTGAAATCCTGACGTCGCGATTCAGGGCGCGCACCTCGCGGACCGCAGACGCCAACTCGCCGGGAGAAAGCTTGTCGATCTGGACCACGTCCGCCCCGGCACGCGCCACGGCGACGGCTTCTGCCAGCGTTTCTGCTTCGACCATGATCTTGTTTTCCGGCGCGCTAAGGCGCAGCAAAGGGATTTGGTCCAGGAACGCCTCCAAGCCCCCCAGGAACGCGGTGTGCTGTTTGAACACCAGGATGGACTCGGACAGGCCTAAACGGTGCGGCATGGCCCCGCCGGCAACCGCAGCCTTGATGGCGAGCCGTTTGGTACCGGGGAAGTTCTTGCGGGTGGTCACAACGGCGATGGCGGGATTGACCGACTTGGCTTTCTCTACGATGCTTGCCGTCCTGGTGGCGATGCCGGAACCGTATTCCAGCAGGTTCAGCGCCACCTTCCAGCCGGCGTGCAGCGCACGTGCCGTTCCCTCCACGGAGAGGAAATCGACCCCCGCCTGCACGCGTGTGCCGGTGGAGAGAGTGCGCGTCACCCGGGCCCCGCACTTTTCGAACACGCGGCACGCCTCCTCGCAGCCGCAAAGGATCGTCTCCTCCCTGGTGGCAAAGACCATCGAGCCTTGGCAGGTGCCGATCTCCAGCAGCGTCGTCGTCAGGTCGCCGTAGGGTACGTCCTCTTCGAGAAAACGTTCGATGTCGCTGTCAGGCAGGCAATGCAGCATATTCTCCTCCTTGCTATCCGATATATTATTGGCTATATAACGAGGGAGCAAAAAAGGAGCAGCGCCGTTGCTGCCCCGTTGACTGCCTTAGTTTACTCCGAGAATCACGCTGGACGCCTTGAACATGGCGCAGGCGTGTCCCCCGACTTTCAATTCGAGCTTTTGCGAGCTCTCGTGGGTAATCACTGCGCTCACCACGTTGCCGCCGCCGATTTCCACGTCGATCTCGCTGCTGACCGGGCCCTCGACCACCTTGATGATGGTGCCGCAATAGATGTTACGGGCACTGACCTTGGCATCGTGGAGATCGGTACCGATGATGATGGAACTCGCCTTGATGATGGCATAGGCATCCTGGCCTTCCTTGAGCCCCAGGTTCTCAACGGCGCCGTTGGTGACGATGGAGGCAAGGGAGGCCCCCCCCTTGAGGGACAGGATGACCTCGGCGTTCACGGCGCCAATGGTGATCTTGCTGATCGTTCCGGCGAATACGTTACGTGCGCTGACTTTCATAGAAACCCTCCTCAAGAATTGTTGGAGGCTGGCAGTATCACCCAGCCTTTGTTCCAGGGTGGCCAGATGCTGGCGCAGGTCCTCCTGGATGAAACGGAACTGCGTAACTACCTTTTTACCTTCTTCAGTCAGAGAGCTGCCTCCGCCTCCTTTCCCGCCCGTCAGCATCTGCACAAGCGGCGATTCAGCAAGATTGTTGATGCTATTTACCGTGTCCCAAGCCGTCTTGTAGCTGACGCCCACCGCCTTGGCAGCCTTGCCGAGAGAGCCGAATTCGTCTATTTTCTCCAGCAGCTCGATGCGATCCTCTCCCAGATACCTGTGGTCGGATCTTTGAAACCAGAGGCTGCCATCGAGGACACTGTTTTTTGTCCCGGCTTTAGTCGGAATGGTTCGCACGTATTGAGTCTCCTGAATAGGTTAACCATACATCCCTACACCTACTTTCTAGCACGACGGGCAATCGGAGTAAATAGCTCTCATAACTCTGACTCACCTTTCCTGCAAAAAGCATCTCTCCCCTGCCCCTCTCGGGATGTCCTCGGTAGTGGTCAGGTACTTACGTACCCTTCCCCACCCAGCACCGTCTCGCCGCTTAAAAAAAGAGGGGATAGCGGTTGCCGCGCCATCTCCCTCTTTTTCCATACTCCGCCAGTTCCTCAAACGCCCCCGGTCCGCCCCTCTGGACTGCGGGCGCCAGTGCCGCTACTTCACCAGCGGGAAGCCCGACTCGGACCAGGCGGCAATGCCGCCGGGATAACGGTAGACGTTCTGGTAGCCGTTCTCCACCAGCGTTTTCGCACCGATGTGGCTCCTCCTGCAGGCCAGGAACCCGCAATAGACGACGATGTCCGCGTTTTTGTCGGCGCCCACCGCCTTCAGGAGAATAAGCTTGTCGGCCTCGGTCAGTTCCTTCTCCGTCTTCGGCATCGCGCCGTTCAACGCACCGGGGATGACCCCGAGCGCCTTGTCGTCGTTTACCGGCAGCGTGCTGATCACCGTCATCTTCTTGTTCTCGTCGAGCCACTTCTTCAGTTCCGCAGTATCGACGACCTTGTATCCACCCTGCTTGACGTCGGAGGCGAACTTCATCGCCGCCTTCTCGATCGGCACCTCCAGCCCCTTGGCAGAGGTGCCGGCAATCGTAGCACATCCGGCTAGTCCCAGTGAAAGAGTAACGGCAACAGCCAGACAGAAAAATTTCATAAATCCTCCGTAAGTTAATTTCCTCGGATGATAAAAGCGCACCTTATCGAAGTCAAATTGATTGTACCTATACATTTGGCGTCATGGATTCACTACGTCGATAGAACAACCAATCAGACGCAATCGAAATAGTTCGGGGTGTGCGGAGATCGTCTGTGACAGATCAGCTTCAGGACGTCGATGGGTGATAAATTTGGGGATGCAGCGACCGGGTAAATTCCGATGCGGCGGCGGGATGGTGAAATCGGGGAACGATCGAGAGCACGTGCGATTGAAGCATCGGCGAACTAAGAGCGCTGGCTGCGGTGCCGCACCCGGGCTCACAGCACGAAGTAGAACGTAGCACCTTCGTCGACACCGGCATCCGCCCAGATCCTGCCGCCATGGCGTTCGGTTATGCGTTTGACGGTTGCCAGTCCGATACCGCTTCCTTCGTACTCCGCACCGTGCAACCGCTGGAAGACGCCGAACAACTTGTCCATGTAGGCTTTGTCGAACCCGACGCCGTTGTCCTTGACGAAGAAGACCTCTTGCTGATCGATGGCTTTTTTCCCCAGCTCGATGCGAGCCGACTCTTTCCTGGACGAATATTTCCAGGCATTCTCAAGCAGGTTCTTCAGCGCCAGCTTGAGCAGCATCCTGTCGCCTTTCACCTCAAGATCGCGGTCGATGACAAATTCCACCTTCCGGTCCGGCTCGGCCTCACGCAGGCCGAGCGATATTTCGTGGCCAAGTTCGCTCAGGTTGACCCGTTCCTTGACCACCGCGTACCTGCTCACCCGCGACAGCTCCAATAGTTCGTCGATCAGCCTGCTCATGGTGACGCTGGCCGCGCAGGCCCGGTCCAAGTAGGCGCGCCCTTCCGGCGGGACGGACACTCCGCACTCTTCCACAAGTATGTTGAGGTAACAGTTGATGTGGCGTAAGGGGCTGCGCAGATCGTGGGAAATCGTGTAGCAAAAAGCCTCGAGCTCCCGGATAACCGCTTCGAATTGGGCCGTTCTCTCGGTGACGCGCTGTTCGAGGCTTTCGTTTAGCTGAAGGATCGCCTGCTCTAACCCGATCCTCTCGGTTATGTCGCGGGCGGTGGCCAGGATGCCCGCGAGGTTCCCCCGATCGTCCAATAACGGCCCCTTGGTGGCGAGGAAGGTCCTTTCAACGCCATCCGGGCCGGTGTAACTCTGCTGGTAGGTGAGCGTTCCCCCGGAGGCAAGCAGCTCGCGGTCTTCCCTCAGCACTGCTTGTGCATGCTCCCGGGGGAACAAAGCGGCGTCGTCCCTTCCCAGAATCTCTTCGGGCGGCTTGCCGATGGCATCGCAGGCGGCCTCGTTGCAGAGCAGATAGCGGCCGCCGGGATCCTTCACGTATACCTGGTCGGTAGTCCCGTTGATCACGGCGCTGAAGATGTTAAGGGTCTCCCTGTTCAGTCTTTTCTGGTTTATGTCGGCGATGCAGCAATCGACGGCAGCGAAAAGCTTCCGCACGTCCAACGGTTTTTTCAGGAATTTGTTGATGCCGATGTCGACGCATTGCTCCAGGGAGGCCAAGTTTTCATACGCAGTCAAGAGGATTATCTTGACCTCGCTGTCCAGTGATTTCATCTCCCGGGACATCTGTACCCCGTCCATAATCGGCATGCGGATGTCTGATATGACGATGTCAAAGCCGACGCGAGCAAACAACGCCAGGCCGTCACCGCCATTTTCGACGGTGTGAAGCCGCATGGTCGGGTAGCGGCTGGTGAGTATGGAGGCGAGAGAGCCTAAAGCGAGCGCATCGTCATCCGCAACGAGCAGGTTTATGGGAGGGGGATCAAATTTGAAGAACGACATGGCCTTATGCTCCCGGGCCCCAGTGATAATTCGTCACAGCGAGACGACGTCGGGCCTGGAGCGCCTTGCGGATCGGTACCATCCTGCAGGCAGATACTGCAGGCGACGGATCGCGACCGGAGTCCGCATGGTGGGCATCAGGTCACAACGGGGGCCTTACGTTAGCAAATCGTAATGCATAGTCGGAAATAGCATATGCCGCTTGTCGCAGTCAACGCCAAACTGCGGGATCTGGCGGGGGAACACTTTGCTGCTTTTGTCAAAACGATCGCCTATGACGCGCAGTAAGAGTTTCCGGATAACAAACCAGGCCGTTAGGCAAAGTTAGATACCCCGAACATGCTTGGCAAACGGCCTGGCAACTTGTCCGGGGTATCTTTTTTTCAGCGGGATAATCGGCAGCGGCCTTCGGGCTTGCCACCTGCAGCTCCGCCCCTTCCGTTTACTTGTCCGACTCGACCATGCTGAAGCCTACCACGCGGTTTTTGTCGTTTCTGGTGAGGGTGACGAGGACAAAGCCTTTCTTGGCTCTGAACTTGAGCAGCCTCCCCCCTTGTATGTCGACGCTCACCGGTTCCCTGGAGGCTAGCTTGTCGAGTCCGTAGGTCACACGAATGCCGTGACGGACGGCTGCATAGACGTCTTGAGGGGTGTCGGGCAACATCTGCTCGAAGATATACGTCGTCTGAAGTCTCTCGGTTTTCACAAAGTATTTGAGCGATTTACCTCTGACAAGATACGTGCCCTCCTCCCCGAAAGCTGAAGTGCTTACCAGCAGCGCAATTGCCATAACAAGAATACTTTTTCGCATCGGTTTCTCCCTCCTCAAACAAAACTGCGAAGTAATGACTGCCCCCTGCAGCCATATCTCCTGACGCTTCTCTATAGCAGACCGCACGCCTCTCCGGGAAAAATTAATATTTCATCGGCAATGAAAAATGTTAAAAAAATTAACACTAGTCAGAATTCAGTCGTTATAACCGCCACTTAGCATGGGGGACAAAAATGTTACTTTTTTTAACATTTTTAAGGACGCCGTCAAAAACACCCACAATTACAGACGGTTGCGTGAAAATTATTTCAAACTAACCTCCCGGCGATACCGCAAGGACAGAGTGGGCACAGACCGGCCACTAAGCAGATCCTTCCTGCACGCTCAGGACGTCTCCATGCGGCAAGGAAATGGCGATTATTCCACGACGACGGTAGTTCCTGACAGCGCCGTGCCGTCGAACCCGACCGCGATGAAATCCTTCACCGAGAAAGCCGAACCTGGCGGTGCGGCGCCGGAAGGGACGTTGCAGGTCAAGGTCGCGAAGGCTCCGCTGATCCCCTGGCTGGCGACGGCCAAGGTGACGGTGCCGGAGGCATAGATCGAGGTGACGGTACCGGTCGTTGCCGCCATGCCGGTCAGCGACAGGCTGCCCGCGGGGAGGGAGGCATCGGCATTGAGATTCACGCTCACCCCGGCGGGAAGCGCCAGCTCGAACTGAACCCCTTTGGCGTTGCCGGCGCCCTGCAGCATCAGAGTGTAGCTCTTCGGCACGGTGCCGACTGCGGCGAGGTCCGTGGCGGTCACGGTGGCGACGCCGGTCTGGTTGTGGGCATTGGAGGTGACGAACGCGGTCAGGGCGCTCTGGAAGGTGGTGACGGCGCTTGCGGTCATGCCGCCGGAGCTGATCCCCTGATTGAGGGAGGCCAGGGCGTTGCCGAGACGCGCGCTGCCGTCGGTCCCGGCCGAGGTGCTGGCCAGCTGGGAAACCGCCGCCAGGGCCAGGGTATAGTCCTTTTGCGCCTGCGTCGCGCCGGTCATGGCGGCGGCGGTCGGCACCACCGGCATCGTGGCCACGATGTCCACCTTGAACAGGGAAGAGATCAGGCTGTTGGCGCTCGTGATCGACGCGGTACTGAGGTCGCCGTTGGTCTGCCGGACGGCCAGCTCGGTCAGGGGCGTTACCGGCAGGGTGACGTTCCCCTCGGCCTGCGGCAAGGCGGCACGCAGCGGTGCGGCCACGGGCACGGCCAGGACGCTGCCGGTCGCCTCGTCCTGGTAGCTGCCGGTCACTTCGACGAGCACCGGGCCGGTGTAGCTCCCCAGACTCACGCTGTAAGCACCGCCGTTGTCGGTGGTAGCGGTCTGCGCAAGGAGCGCCCCTTTGCTGCCGTTATTCACCGCATACACCTGCACGGCGCTCCCCATCAGAAACGGTCCTTTGCTGGCGACGCCGCTCAGCGTCGTTACCGCAGCCGGAGGTGCCGATGGATTGGCGCTCCCGCCCCCTCCCCCGCCCCCGCAACCTGCCAATCCCATGAGGGCCAGTGCCAGCGCCAGCAGGGCCGTCGTCTTCGCATACCCGCGTTGGATGTTTTTCATATCTCTCCTCACCAGCTTAACAATCCCACCGAGCGTTCCAGGATGACGACCGCGTCGGAGATGTCGATTTTGCCGTCCGGCGCAGGCTTGCCGTCTGCCGCAAGCGGCCCGACGTCGCCGCGAGCCACCTGGTCGGCGGTCGGCGTGACGGCGCCTACCGCGATGCGCAGCGCAAGCAGCACGTCCTTGATGTCTACCGTCCCGTCGCCGTCGAGGTCGCCGGTCGCGTCGCCGCTGACGGCGGCGGTGGCATAGGTGATGTTGCGTTGCACCGCGGCGCTGTTTCCTGCCTGGTCTGTCGCCGTCACCGTGACGGCGTACTGTTTCCGGCTGCCGAAGGTAAGCTGCAGACTGAAGGCGCCGGCATTCACGGCGGGGGTGTAGGTGGTGCCGTCCATGCTGACCGTGACGCTGACGGCGGTATCGGCATCGCTCGCCGTGCCGGTCAAAAGATAGCTCCCCTGGTTGATGGTGACGTCCTGGTTGGGTGCCGTGACGGCGAGCGACGGTTTGCTCAGGTCGACCGTGACCGTGCGCTTGACGGTGGTGACGAGGCTGTTGCCTGCCAGGTCGGTTGCGTTCAGCTCGATGGTGTCCTGCCCGTCGGGAAGCGTGAGCAGGATGGTGAAGCCGGTGCCGTTCATCTGGGCCGTCTGCCAGCTCCCGCCGCCGACACGCGCCGCAACCGTGGCGGTTTCGCTCACCTGGCCGGCGACGGTGACCGTCCCCTGGTTGGTGATGCTGTTGTCGGCCGGGGCGGTGACGGTAAGGGTGGGCGCGGTCGTGTCGAGGGTGATGCTCCTCGTGTCGGTGGTGGTAAGCGTCGAGTTGCTGGTGACGACGGTGGTGATGGCGTTGGCCCCGGGGGTCAGGGTGCCGCGCGGCTGAAGGAGCCATCCGCCGCCACGGCCACGGCGCTGCCGTTGACGGTCAGGCCTTTGATGCCGTAGGCATCGCCTGCGGTGCCGGTGACGTTCAGGACGGGGTTGTTGGTGAGCGCACCGGAAGTAAGCGTGGAGACGGCAAGCGCCGGCTGCACCGCGTCGGCAGGCACCGTTACCGTCAGGGTGCCGGGGAGGTACCTGATCAGGTAGTTGGTTGCCGAGCCCGCGCTGAAGACGGCGGTGCTCGGGGTGATGCTGTGGGTCGAGCCGACTGCCGCCGTGGCCGTCGCCGCCGCGGCGTAGCCGTAGCTGACGGAGACGATGCTGTCGCCGCCGATCAGTCCGGCCGCGCTGAAGCCGGGATTGGCCGGGTTGGCCGCGCCGTAGGCCCGGCTGGCGTTGGCCGCGGTGACGGTCAGCGCCTTGGGAGCGACGGCGATGCTGCCGGTCACGTCGGCTGCAGCCGCGTAATCGACGTTGCCTCCCTGGGAGGCGCGCAGGGAGATGGTACCGGCGCCGGTGATGGTCAGGGTCGAACCGTTCAGGGAGGCGGGTCCGCTCACCAGGGCAAAGCTCACCGGCAGCCCGGAGCTCGCCGTGGCGGAAGGCGTCAGGGCAGCATCCCCGTAGGTGGCGGCGGCAGGCGGCGCGAAGCTTATGCTCTGGCTCGCGATGCCGGCGATGGTCAGGGTGCCGGCAACGTAGCCGACGGCATAATTGGCGGCGGAACCCGAGCCGAAGACGGCGGCGCTCGGGGTGATGCTGTAGGAGGTCCCGACGGTGGCGGTCGCCGAGGCGGCCGCCGGGTAGCTGAAGGTAAGCGAGGAGATGCTGTCGGTTCCCACCAGGGCCGGCGCGGTGAAGCCGGGGTTGGCCGGGTTGGCGGCTCCGTAGGCCCGGCTGGCGTTATTGGCCGTGATGGTCAGCGCCTTGGGAGCGACGGTGAAGGACGCCGTACTGTCCGCCGCGGTGGCGAAACTGAGGTTGCCCGCCTGACTTGCCTTCACCGTCACCGTGCCCACTCCGGTGACGGTCAGCTGGTTGCCGCTGACGGTCGCCGGACCGCTCACCACGCCGTAATTTACCGGCAGGCCGGAGCTCGCGGTGGCGGCAAGGGTTACGGCCGGGTCCCCGTAATGGACGCCGGCCGGCGGCGTGAAGCCGATGCTCTGCGGCTGCGCGCCGCCGCGTACCGGCCAGACGTAGTGGTTGTCGGTCTTGTAGTAGCTGTCCTGGTATCCGCTTCCCATGTCCACGAACCAGGCGGCGTTTGTGTAGAGGGGGTCGCTGGTCGAGGACCAGAAGTAGTCGGCCGGGACGTTGAGGAAGCCCGTCACGGTGAGCCAGACCGCGGGGTAGGCGTACTGCCAGTCGATCAGGCTCGCCAGCTCGATGCGGTTGGGCAGGCGCCAGTCGTTATGCCCCAGGAAGTTCTGGCTGTTGAGCCTCGCCACGTAATCGAGGGCATGCTGCCAGGATACGGCGCCGTCATTCACCGACTCCCAGCTGTTGGCGGCGACGTAATCCGTGTCGAAGCCCGGGTCGCGGCTCTTCATCACGTCGGCGTCCTTGCTCCAGATCAGGCCGGTCAGGTTGTCGGTCATGGTCTGGTCGCCGTTGTCGGTGAAGCGCGGCACCGGAGAGGGAGCGCCTTCCTGCGTCTCGCCGTCCTGACCGCTGCCGGTACAGGCGATCGCGTTGCCGCCGGCGTCGAAACAGCTCGTCTGGCCGGTCTGGGTGACGGAAAGCGGGCTTGAGCCGCCGCCGCGCACCGGCCAGAGGTAGTTGCTCCAGCTCTTCTCGTCGCTGTACAGGTAGCCGCTCTCCAGGCCGAGATACCAGGCGTTGCCGTTGGCATAGGCGTCGTTGTCGGAGGACCAGTAGTTGGCTGCCTGCACGCCGGCAAACCCCTGTGCGGTGAGCCAGGCCGGCAGGTCCCCCTGCTGGGCGTTCACCAGGCTGGCAAGCTCGTTCACGTCGGGTAGCCGCCAGTCGTTGTGCCCGCGGTAGTTCTGGCTATTGAGGGTCTTGACGTAATCGAGCGTCTGTTGCCAGGAAAGGGGGGCCCCCGCGGGATTGGCGTTCTTGCTCCAGGAAAGGGAGGTTACCTGGTCGGTTACGGTCTGGTCGCCGTTGTCGACGAAACGGGGGACGGACCAGGGGGCACCGGAGATAAGCGCTCCGTCCTGGCCGGTGCCGGCGCAGGAAACGGCGCTGCCGGCAGCATCCCAGCAGGAGGTCTGGCCGGTCTGGGGAAGGCTGATGGTGACGGCAGCGGCGGGGAGCACGCAAACGGGGAGTGCAGAGGAAAAAACCGCACAGGGCGATTACAAAGCATTTCATGGGCTTCTCGCTAAAGCAAAAAAAGTCGGCGAAGGATCTGCCCGCCCTCCTGGCTGAAAAGCAGATCCTTCGCTGACGTTTCGTATGACGACCGATGAAAAGTACCGGCTGGGGCTAGCGTCCCATCATGCCCGCGCCGGCACGGAAGGCGCTCGACATGTTGCGAAGCGGCATCCCCGCCTGGTTTGCCGGTATGGTGGCCAACACCGCGTCCATGGCGCTGATCATGTTCTGCTGGGCCGACGGGGAGTAGGTGTTGCCCGGCCCCCTGAACGAGGTGAAGTTGCTGAAGATCGTCCCCATCATGCCGCGGTAACGGTTGGCCTGCGCGCCGCTGCCGCTGGCAGCCATGACCTGCGCAGCCTGGGTCTCCATCAGGTTGGCGATCTGCTGGGCGGCGGTGTGCATGCCGACGTTGTTGGTGGCCATGTAGTCGGCGAGCATGTTGGTGCCGGCCGGCACGCCGAGCTTGGAACTCAAGGCGGTCATGGCGTCCTGAATGGTCGCGTACTTGCCGGTTTCAACCATCTCGCGCAGTTGCGAGGAAATCGGGCTGATGAAGTTGCTGTTTACCGTGCCGGAGACGGCGTTGGCAGGCATGCTGAGCACGTAGCTCGCGGTCACCGGCATGTTGGTGTCCTTGTCGACCGTCGTACCCGCGGTGGCGATGGCGACGATCGGGTACTTGCCCATGTCGGCCGGATCTATGTTCAGCGTGTAGTTGCCGTTGGCGTCGCTCATGGTGGACGGCTCGCCCGCGTCGAGCTGGTAGTTGCCGTTTTTGTCCAGGAAGACGGTGGCGTTGGCTAAGTAGCCGTCGGCGACCTTGCCGGTGACCGAGGTGGTCTGGGTGCTGCTGCTGCCGCCACCGCCACAACCTGCGATCAGTCCTGCGGTAACGGAGAGGATTGCTGCTGCGAGCGTGTACTTTTTCATCGGTGCTTCTCCTTGTGGTTTGAACTGCACTAATCGGGGGACAGGCAGCTATCGAGCCGGACCCCGGTACCTGGCCTCTATTTCATGCCGCCCATGCCCTTAAACGAACTGGACATACTTCTGAAGGGTTGCCCGGTGACGGCCGGGGGGACCGTCGCCAGGGTCGTGGCCATGCTGCTGCCTAGCTGGGACATCACCGTGGCGGCACTGTTCGAGCCCCCCTGCCCCATGGTCCCCATGACCGAGGAGATGTTGCTGAAGATGGTCCCCATCATGGTGCGGTAGCGGTTGACATCCACCGTGGTAGTGGAGCCGCTGCCCCCCATCACCTGCCCCGACTGCGCAGACATCAGGGAGACGACGTTCTGTGCCGCCAAGTGCATGCTGCTGTCGCCGGCGGCGAGGTAATCGCCCATGACGTCAGTACCGGCGGCCAGCCCCATCTTGGTGGCCAGGGCAGCAACGGCCTGCGTCATGCTGCTGTACAGGCCGCTTTCCAGCATCTCCCGGACGAGCGAGGTCATGGGGCTGATGAAGTTGTTGCTCACCGTGCCGCTGACCGCGTCCTTGGGCAGGCTCAGCACGTAGCTTGCGGTCACCGCCGTGTTGGTGTCCTTGTCGACGGTGACGTCCTTCATCGCCAGCGCGACGATCGGGTACTTGCCGACGTCGGCGGGATCGACCTTAAGGGTATAGACCCCGCTTGCATCCGTCGTGGTGAAAGGCTCCCCGGCATCCAGCTGGTAGTTGCCGTTTTTGTCCAGGAACACCGTGGCGTTCACCAGGTAACCGTCCGCGACCTTGCCGGTCACCGAGGTCGGCAAGGTGCCGGTGCCGCCGGTGCCGACCTCGGCGGTTTGCACGCCGCCGCCGCACCCCGTCACCATGGCCGCCAGGATGAGCGCGGCGAGAAGGGATCGGCAGGATCGCCACCCGGGAAAGAAAACGTGGTCTTTCATTTGCGTGTTTCCTTAGTGTAGTTTTTCCGTTTGCCTGAAGTGCCTGCCGCAGCCGGCCGGGTCGTCCCGTCGGTAGCGTCGCTGTAGGTATAAATTCCGATACGGATCCGCTGGTTCTGCGGGCGCCCGGCGGCCCGGTCCTCTGCGATGAGCGACAAAAGCGTCGGGATCATGGAATCCCGCAGCTCGCTCCAGCGTTCCATGATCAGCGGGTAGAGTAAGGCGAGCGACTCAGCCGAGAGCTCGTCGGCGAAAACGGCCTGCTCCAGGTGCCGGTTGCCACCTTGCAAAACGTTTGCCACGGCTGCACTTAGGTGATCGCCGACGTTGTCCCCAAGCAGATTGAGCATGCGATCCTGATCCCCCACCGGCACGAAGGCGCTCCTGGTAAGGGAGACCGTGTCGCGCTCCGGGTCGTGGAGCACCACGCCCAACCGGGCCAGCTCATCCAAGAGCGAGCGCGGATGCACGTCGCGCGACAGCGATTGCGCCAGCGCCTCGAAGCTCGGCGTCTCTCCCGCCCGGTTCAGCACCAGCGGCTGGCCGTTTTCGTCCTGGTACTCAGGCAGAGTGGTCCAGCGGGCAAAGAGCGCGCTGCCGACCGGCACCTTCATTGAGCGCGCCGGCGGCTGGTCCTGGCTCAGGCGCGTCACCTCGCGCCGGGTGAGTCCCGTGGCGGTGCTGATCCGGCTCACCATGCCGTGCGCCGGCGCCCCCGGATGCAAAGCGGCGGCCTCCTCGACGAAAATTTGTTTCAGCGCTTCGGCAACGACCGTGAAGGTGATCCCCTGCCCCAGGCACAGGCGCGCCAGCGGGCGCAGGACGTCTATCACTGCGTCTTGACTCGCCTTTTCGGAGGCGAGAGCGGGGGTCGTAGGTTCGGTGGTTGCGGCAGTCGTCATTGCATGTCCCTGGCAGCGGAAAAGTTAAGTGTGTTTTTAGCACATTTTTACACAAAGTCAACATTATTTTTGTTATGCTCCCAACCGGTGGCACTAAAGAGCAATCCCTGCTCATAATCGTTGGTCGCAGACAACTGGTTGTAGGAGGATATTCGTCACTTCTGTAGGATTTTCCTCGACGCTGCCGAAGCGTCTGAAGTTTGTAGGGTGGGCACCCCGTGCCCACGCGCTCATTTGGATCGGTGGGCAGAGGGCTGCCCACCCTACGCGTTTGTATTTGCTGATTTTTCATCGAAAAAGGAGTTTGTGATGTTTCAAAAATGCGTAATGTTTCTTGTCGTGTTGCTGCTGGCGGTCCCTGTCATTTCCCGTGCGGAGGAACAGCCGCTTTCCCAAGGCCGCTTGCAGACGGCAGCCGAGGGGACGCCGGGAACGCCGCCTGCCATCCCCGACCTCCGTCCCCAACCCGACGCACACAGCGACGAGGCCAGTCCGCTGATCGACGACCTGAAAAAGGCGGACGCGCAAAAGGAAGGGCACGGCTTCATGTCGCACATGAAAGAGAAATGGGGCTGGTGGGGAATGGGATTGATGATGCTGATCATGATACCGATGATGGTAGTGGCTCGATAACGGTCTACTAATCACCCACTTCACCGAAAAAGCAGGCGCTGATCCCGGCCCGAGAAATTCCACACTCATTCAATGAACAATATCCCGACATTTATTCTTGACCTAACGTGTAATATACATTATAGTCCATTCCACCAGTCAGTCGATTAAGTACCCATACCACTCTACACAAGTGCCGTGACCGGCAAGGAAAGCAGCCATGGACTCAAATCTGGATACCGCGAAGAACTCCGCACAGGAGATCCTGAAAACCGGCGTAGCTTCGGCCACCGGCCCGGTGAAACTCGCCTGCTCCTTCTCGATGGAGGACGTGGTGATCATCGACCTGGCTAAGGAAGCCGGCATCGAGATCGGCGTCTTCGCCATCGACACCGGCCGGCTGAACGAGGAAACCTACGAGGTGGCGGACGCCATTGCCGACCGCTTCCGGGTCGCCATCGACTGGTACTTTCCCCGGCACGACGCCGTAGAAAAACTGATCCGGGAAAACGGCCAGTTCTCCTTCCGGGAGTCCCTGGAAAACCGTCATCACTGCTGCCACATCCGCAAGGTCGAGCCGCTGGGACGCGCCCTCAAGGGGCTGGGAGGCTGGATCACCGGCATCCGCAAGGACCACGGCGTCACCCGCACCGACCTGAGACCGGTCGAGATCGACGTCTTAAACGGCGGCATCGTCAAAATCAACCCGCTTTTCGACTGGAGCGAGGAGCAGGTGCTCGATTACGTGAAACTGCGCCGGCTCCCCAAAAACCGCCTGTACAGCGAGGGATACCGCTCCATCGGCTGCGCGCCGTGTACCCGCGCAGTCGGGGCAGGTGAAGACGCGAGAGCCGGACGCTGGTGGTGGGAAAACCCCGAACACAAAGAGTGCGGTTTGCACCGGAGAGGACACAGACAATGAAACGGAACCTTACCCATCTGCAGCAACTGGAAGCCGAAAGCATCCACATCATCCGCGAAGTCGTGTCGGAGTTCGACAACCCGGTGATGCTCTACTCCGTCGGCAAGGATTCCGCGGTCATGCTGCACCTGGCCCGCAAGGCCTTCTACCCGGCTCCTCCCCCCTTTCCGCTTTTGCACGTCGACACCACCTGGAAATTCCGGGAGATGATCACCTTTCGCGACCGGATGGCGAAGGAATCGGGTATGGATCTTTTGGTGCACGTGAACCAGGAAGGGGTGGATAAGAAGGTCTCCCCCTTCACCCATGGCTCGGCGCTCTACACCGACATCATGAAAACCGAGGGGTTGAAGCAGGCGCTCGATCGTTACAAGTTCGACGCGGCCTTCGGTGGCGCCCGCCGGGACGAGGAAAAGTCCCGCGCCAAGGAGCGGATCTTCTCCTTCCGCTCCGCGAACCACCGCTGGGATCCGAAGAACCAGCGACCCGAGCTCTGGAGCCTGTACAACACCCGCGTGAAGCCTGGCGAGAGCATCCGTGTCTTTCCGCTTTCCAACTGGACCGAACTGGACATCTGGCAGTACATCCACCTGGAGGGGATTCCGATCGTCCCCTTGTACTACTCCGCGGTGCGGCCGGTGGTGGAGCGCGACGGCATGCTGATCATGGTGGACGACGACCGGCTGGAGCTTAAGCCCGGCGAGACCATCGAGCACAAGTCGGTCCGTTTCCGCACCCTGGGATGCTATCCCTTGACCGGCGCGGTGGAATCGGAGGCGGACACCCTGCCGCAGATCATCCAGGAGATGCTCCTGACCCGCACTTCAGAGCGGCAGGGACGGCTCATCGACCATGACCAGGCAGGTTCCATGGAGAAGAAGAAACAAGAGGGGTACTTCTAATGGCACATCAATCCGAACTGATCGAGAAGGACATCCTCGCCTACCTCAAGAGCCAGGAAGAGAAATCGTTACTGCGCTTCATCACCTGCGGCAGCGTGGACGACGGCAAGAGTACCTTGATCGGGCGGCTCTTGTGGGATTCCAAGATGGTCTTCGAAGACCAGTTGGCGGCCTTAGAGGCTGACAGCAAGAAGGTCGGTACCCAGGGGGGCGCCATCGATTACGCCCTGCTTTTGGACGGGCTGCAGGCGGAGCGGGAGCAGGGGATCACCATCGACGTCGCCTACCGCTTCTTTTCCACCGACAAGCGCAAGTTCATCGTCGCCGACACTCCGGGCCACGAGCAGTACACCCGCAACATGGTCACCGGAGCCTCAACGGCCCAGGTGGCCGTGATCCTGGTGGACGCGCGCAAGGGGCTTTTGACCCAGACCCGCCGGCACTCCTTCCTGGTGTCGCTGGTGGGTATCCGCCACGTCGTACTGGCTGTGAACAAGATGGACCTGATCGGCTTTAACGCCGGCAAGTTCGCCGCCATCACCAAGGAATACCGGGAGTTCGCGGCACCGCTTAACTTCGCCTCCATCACCGCACTCCCCATTTCGGCCCTAAACGGCGACAACGTCATCGACCGCAGCGATCAGACCCCCTGGTACGACGGTCCGACGCTGATGCACCACCTGGAAACGGTACAGGTGGAGGACGAGCGCCACGAGAAGCCGTTCAGGCTGCCGGTGCAGTGGGTGAACCGCCCGCATCTCGACTTCCGCGGTTTCTGCGGCACCGTCGCTTCCGGCACCATCCGGCCGGGGGACGAGGTAAGGGTGGCCTCCTCGGGGCAGGCAAGCAAAGTCTCCCGCATCGTGACCATGGGCGGCGATCTGGAGGAAGCGGTAGCCGGCCAGGCAGTCACACTGACGCTGACCGACGAGATCGACGTGAGCCGTGGCGACGTGCTGACCGCCGCCGGCCAGGCTCCGCTGCATACCCGCCACCCGGAGGCGCACCTGGTCTGGTTGCACGACGAACCGCTGCAGCCTGGGCAGATCTACCTGGTGAAGACCGCCAGCGGCGTGACGCCGGGGCGGGTGACCGCGGTGCAGTACGCCGTGGACGTGAACACCTTGGAGCAGAAGCAGGTGCCGACCTTGAAGCTGAACGAGATCGGCCTGTCGCGGCTGGAACTGGACCGTGCGGTCTCCTTCGATCCCTACCGCGAAAACCGCGATACGGGGAGTTTCATCCTGATCGACCGATTCACCAACGCCACGGTGGCAGCAGGCATGGTGGTCGGGGCGGCACCGGTGGACGCGCAGGCAGCCACGCCGAACGACGACACCACCGGATTCCTCCCGCCCGACGCAGGGCTCAGGCGCGTCAGCCTGGAGGCGATCACCGGCGGCAACCTGAACGTGGTCGACCTGAGCGCGCAGCGGGGAGCGTTCGCGCTCGATCTCCCCCCTCGCCTGCTCGACTACCTGGCCAAGGGGAACCGCATCCTGTTCAGACTGCACGACCTGGGGCAACTGGTGCCGGTAGCGCAGCTTGCCTACCGGCACACCTTGGCCTTCGAGTTCGACCGCACCGCAGAAGGGGCGAGCGTGCTGGTCTTTAAGCGCGGGACCCAGGCGCAGCCCAAAGGCTACGGGGACGACGGCATCGGGATATAACGGCAACGGCGCAGAAAAAAAAGGACGGGGCAATGGCCTCCCGGGGAAACCCGGGAGGCCATTGTTTTGCCACCTACGTAGCAGCCAAGAGCATCAGAATTCGTAGGGTGGGCACACCGTGCCCACGCGGTCATATTGGGCCTGTGGGCAGAGCTGCCCAACCCCACAAGACTTTTCGTCGCCACCATGAAAGCGGATCTTTCGTAGCGCTCAGGATGACAAGCTGAAATTCTCCCTCCCCCTCCGGGGGAGGGCTGGGGTGAGGGAGCAGACTTCCTCCCGGCGATTCACCTTTCCTCCGAGCACCGCCCTCACCCCCTCCCCTCTCCCGGAGGGCGAGGGGTGACCGTAGGTCGCGTTCCTACTTGAATTCAGGATGACGGTAAACAAGGGGTTCAGACAGGAAACTTCAGCTAGATCTTGAGCCCTAAAAGCGGCCAGACGAAGATGACGGAAGCCATGAAGAGGAGCCAGGAGATGGCCATGACGACGAGGCCTGAGACGATGATGTCGCGGCTTTTCAGGTAGCCCGAGGCATAGGCGATGGCGGTGGCAGGGGTCCCCATCGGCAGGCAGTAGGCAAGACCTGCGGGGAGCGCTATGGCCAGGGTCATCACCTTGGGGTCCATGCCGGTGGTCCGGCAGAGCCCCATCCCCACCGGCATCAGGATCGCCACCACGGCGGCGTGACTGATGCACTCGGTGAGCACCATGGCGACGAGCGAGATGATGGCGATGACCGCCAGCGGCACATGGGAAAAGGTCCCCAACCCCTGCTTCACGATCCAGACGGCGGCGCCGGTCTTCTCCATGGCCGAGGCGAGCGCGATGGTGCCCCCGTACATCAGCACGATACCCCAGTTAACGTATTCCTCTATCTTTTGCCAACTAACGACCTTGAAGGTAAAGAGAACGGCGGCACCCAATATGGCGATGGCGGCCAGGCCGGTCTTCTCTCCCAAAACGATCCAGCCTGCCACGGTGCCGATCATCACCAGCACGGTCAGTATCTCGTTGTAGCCGATCTTGCCGCTTTCCAGCCGCTTGTTGTTGAGGAACTTGCGCCCCGCCTCCACGTCCAAGAGATCGACGGGAAAGAACTTGAGCAAAAGCCCGAAGGCGATCACCAAAAGCGGCAGCACGATCATGCAGGCGGCGGTGGTCCACTCCAGAAACGAAAAGCCGAGCCCGGTCGATTCCTTCAAGAGGCCGGCGGCCAGGGGCGCACGCGCGCCGCCGAGGAAGGTGGCGATGCCGCCGATGATGCAGCCCCAGGCAAGCGACATGAACAAAAGCCGCCCGTAGCTGCTCTTCCCTTTTTCCAGCCCCAAAGCGGTGGAAAGCTCGCTCACCACGGGAAAAAGCATGGCCGCCACGGCGTGTTCGCTCATCACGAAGGAAAGCAGAGCGGAGAGCAGAAAGACGGTCACGGCCAGGCTTAACGGCGTCCTGCCGAACTTCGCCAGCATGGCGCGGGCCAGACGGGCGGAAACGCCGGTGCCGTTCATGGCGGCGGCGAGGATGAAGGCGCCCAGGATGAAGAACACCGCCTCGTTGCCGAACATCGAGTAGGTCTTCTTGGCGTCCATGATGCCAAGTAGCGGCAGCATGACCATGGAGAGGAGTGCTGTCACCGCGATGGGCAAAAGCCCGGTGATCCAGAAGAAGATGGTGGCGCCGAACAGAACCAGCGAGCGGTAGCCCTCGACCGAAAGGCCGGCGGGGGGTGCGAGGCGGATCAGCACCGCCACTACCACGACCACGGCCGCCATCACCTGGTAGCGGGCGGTCCGGTCCAACAGGATGAGCCACATGGGGCGGTTGTCGATCTTCAGTGGTTTGTCGAACTGGTCGTCGTTCATGACTTAAGTCGATTCCTGCCTTTCCGGGCGGTTACAGCCCTGACGATGCGTACGACTCTTCCACTTCTTTCACCCTGAGCACCCGCCTTAAATCGGAGGTGGCCAATAGCCTGCGGTCTTCGATGGCGTTGATGAAGCCGCGCAGTGCGCTCGCCGGCGCAGCGGGGACCAGAGGGGTCGTGAGGCGAATCAAGGGCAAAAGCGGTTTCACGCCGGCTTTCGCCCTCTTCCAGGCAGCGCCAAGGTGGGTGAAGACGCCGGCCGCGTCCTCTGCCGACAGGCGGGCCTCCGCCCCGGACAGCGTCACCAGAGGCAGCACCTCGGCTGCCAGCAGCGAGTCGATACCGGCAATCGTGGCCCCGGCAGGCGCGGCGCACGCCTCAAGGGTCGAGACCACCGACCAGCGGGGAAACACCGCCCGGGCCGCCTGCAACGAGTGGGAGCGCAGCTCGGCCTCCCCGGGATCGGCTGGCAGGGGGATATCGAGGATGTCGACCCCGGCTGCATAGGCCCGCTCGATCAGCGACGCTGGCGCGGCAAAGCCGATGGTGCCGACCAGGTGCGCGTTGAAGTTCTTCTTGATCATCCTGGCCAGCAGTTCGCCGTTGTGGAAGGCGTCGGTGTCGCCGAAGACGAGGTGGAAGAGCGAGGCATGGCACTGATAGTGGCTTTCGTAGAGGGTCTCCAGGGTCTGCCGCTCGGCGAGGTTGCCGCCCACGAAGAAGACGTTCTCCTCCCGCCGCAACTCGTCCGCGGAGAGCGGCCGTGGTTCGGTTGCCAGAAGGTCACGCAGCCTGCTCTGATCTATCTTCATGCCATCACTCCTTCACACGTCTTGGGTTTCCACAATAAATAACATAAGCAAAACAGTCAAGAAAAAAGCTTCTTTTGCCTACCAATAAACTCTACTTCTAATACAGCTTCCCCGCAGCGGGCTCTCGTAACAAAAAAATTAATCAAAGCAGCCAGTTAACCACACAGAGCCGATCTCTCAGCGGCGGACTCCAGGGGTACAGAGAAACATTTCCGCTTACTCTACTGTTTTTTCTTGACAGATAGTGTCGGTAATTGTTATTAGCTTACCACACCAATTTGGATAAGTTCTCTCAAGGTCCGCATGAACTCTACACTCAAGTTCGATTCCCTACTCATTCACGGCGGCGCCGAACCGGGACCGGCCGGTGCCACCGCGGTGCCTATCGTGCAATCCAGTTCGTTTGCCTATGCCAGTGCGGAGGCGCTGGAAGACGTGTTCCGCGGTCGCGCCCTCGGCCAGGTCTACACCAGGATCGGCAACCCGACCACCGAGGCGCTGGAAAAGCGGCTGGCCGTGCTGGAGGGAGGCGGCGCCGCGCTGGCCACCGCCTCCGGGATGGCTGCCATCACCACCGCGGTGCTGACCATCGTGCGCAGCGGCGACGAGATACTCTCCTCCGCCTCGCTGTTCGGCGGCACCTTCTCCCTGTTCCGGGATACGCTCTCCAATTACGGCATCGACACCCGGTTCGTCGATCCGCTCGACCTCAAGGCGGTGAAGGACGGCATCAACGAGCGCACCAGGCTGTTGTTCGTCGAAACCATCGGCAATCCCAAGCTCGACGTCCCCGACATCCACGCGCTGGCGGACTTAGCCCATGAGGCGGGCATACCGCTCGTGGTCGATTCCACGGTGAGTTCACCCTGCCTGGCGACCGGCGCGCAGCTCAAGGCGGACATCCTGGCCTACTCCACCAGCAAGTACATAAACGGCACCGGCACCACCATCGGCGGCGCCATCATCGACCGCGGCGTCTTCGACTGGAACAGTCCCAAGTTCCCGCACTTCAAAGAGTTCTACAAGAAATACCGCCAGTTCGCCTTCACGGCGCGGGCTCGCAAGCTGGTGCACAAGGACGTCGGCGCCTGCGCGGCACCCATGAACTCCTTTCTCTTGACCGAAGGGATTCAGACGCTCGCGCTGCGCATGGAGCGGCACTGCAGCAACGCCCTGAGCCTGGCGCGCTACCTGTCAGCCCATCCCAAGGTGAAATGGGTGAGCTATCCGGGGCTGGAGGATTCGCCGCACCACGAGGTCGCCAACAGGCTGTACGGCGGGCGCTTCGGCGGGCTTTTAACCTTCGGCACCGGCGACAAGGCCTCCGCCTTCCGGGTGATCAACCGGCTGAAGATGGCACGCAACCTCGCCAACATCGGCGACGCGAAGACGCTGGTCATCCACCCGGCGAGCACGATCTGCGCCGACTATACCTCGGAGGACAAGGCGTTGATGGGGGTCACCGAGGACTTGATCCGCGTCTCGGTCGGCATAGAGGACCCGCGGGACGTCGTCGAGGACTTCGCGCAGGCACTGGAGGCGCTGTAATCGGTTCCCCCCACCCCCTAGCCCCCTCCCTCCAGGGGAGGGGGGATAGGGAAGGACAATGGATGGACGAGGGAATGAACTGACAACTTCACTATTTGCGGCAAAGCTGATAAAGGAGAGGACTGTGAAGGTAACGATCAACGGCAAGGACACTACTTTGGCGGTAAATCCGGCGCGCACCATCGACTCGCTGCTTGAGGAACTGGACGTGAACCAGCGCCTCTACGTCACGGTGGAATTGAACGGCGAGGTGCTGGACCGTGCCGAGCACGAAACCACCCCGGTGAAGGCCGGCGACAGCATCGAGTTCCTCTATTTCATGGGGGGAGGCAGGTAATGACCGAAGAGCAGATTGCCCGCTACTCGCGCCACATCATCCTCAAGGAGGTGGGGGGCAAGGGGCAGCAGAAACTTTTTGACGGCAAGGTGCTGATCATCGGCGCCGGCGGGCTGGGCGCCCCCATCGCGCTCTACCTGGCGGCGGCCGGCGTGGGGACCATCGGCATCGCCGACGCGGACGACGTGGATCTCTCAAACCTGCAACGCCAGGTGATCCACTTCACACCGGACGTGGGGAAACCGAAGGTGGAATCGGCCCGCGAGAAGATGCAGGCGATCAACCCGGACGTGAAGGTGAATACCTACCGGCAGTGGGTGACGGCCGACAACATAGCCGAAATCATCGCCAGCTACGACTTCGTGATCGACGGCACCGACAATTTCGCCGCCAAGTTCCTGATCAACGACGCCTGCGTACTGGCCGGCAAGCCCTACTCCCATGGTGGCATCCTGGCCTTCGACGGCCAGACCATGACCGTGAAGCCGGGTGAATCGGCCTGCTACCGCTGCATCTTCCCGGAACCGCCTCCCGGGGACGCCATTCCGACCTGCTCGCAGGCGGGGGTGATCGGCGTGCTCCCCGGCGTGCTCGGCACCATCCAGGCGACCGAAGCGATCAAGTTCCTGCTCGGCAAGGGGGAGCTTCTGACCAGCCGCCTGCTCACCTACAGCGCGCTGCGCATGAAGTTTCGGGAGATCCCGATCAAAAAGCGCAGCAGCTGCCCGGTCTGCGGCGAGCACCCCACCATCACCGAGCTTAGAGACGAGGTGGATGCCATGACCGTCTGCGACCTGGAGCACTGAAGATGATCAGGATACCCAAGGCGATCTACCGGGAGATGCAGGAGCACGCGCGGGAAGGGTTCCCGCTGGAGATCTGCGGCATACTCGGCGGCACCGGGGACACGGTGGCGAAACTCTTCCGCATGACCAACACCGACGCCAGCAACGAGCACTTCATGATGGAGCCGAAGGAGCAGTTCGCCGTGGTCAAGGAGCTGCGGGCGCTGGGGATGTCGATGCTCGGCATCTACCACTCGCACCCGGAGACGCCGGCACGTCCCTCCGAGGAGGACGTCAGGCTGGCGCTCACCCCGCAGGTCTCCTATCTGATCGCCTCGCTTGCCGAGCCGGGCGAACCGGTATTGCGCTCCTTCCGGATCGGTGCGGGCACGGTGGAACCGGAAGAAATCGTCGTCATTTCGTAGGGTGGGCACCCCGTGCCCACGCGGTCATTTTGGGTTGGTGGGCACGGAGTGCCCACCCTACGAGACTGATAGATAATGAAGCAACGATAGAAGCAGATACCAAAGGAGAATGCAAGATGTCCGAGGGCAAGACCCCTAAAATTGACCTTTCCAACCTTAAGGCCGGCGGTTTCATCAAGGAGCGCGGCAAAGACCTGTTCACCGTGCGCCTGCGCGTGCCGGGGGGGCGCATGTCGGTGCCGAGGTTGAAAAAGATAGCGGAAGTGGCGGAGAAGTACGGCGGCGAGTTCGTGCACCTTTCGATGCGCCAGTCGATCGAGCTGATCAACATCAACTTCAAGCACTTCGACGTGGTGGTGGAGGAGTTGGGCGAGGAAAACCAGAAGGTCGCCTCCTGCGGGGCGCGGGTGCGCGTGCCGGTGGCCTGCGGCGGCTGCGAATACAATCCCAACGGCCTGATCGACACCCAGAAGTCGGCGCTGGAAGTGGACCAAAAGCTGTTCGGCACGCCGACCGGCCACCACAAGTTCAAGGTCGCCTTCGCCGGCTGCCCCTTCGACTGCCCGAAATCGGCGACCAACGACGTCGGCTTCCAGGGTGCGGTCTACCCCGAGCTCGAACTGTCCGCCTGCATCCACTGCGGCCTGTGCGCCAAGAACTGCGTCCCCAAGGCGATCGTCATGGGGGATGGGAACACGCCGGTATTCAGCGACGAAACCTGCATCTGGTGCGGCGACTGCGTGAAGGTCTGCCCGACCGGCGCCTGGAGCGAGAAAAAGCGCGGCTACACGGTGCGCATCGGCGGCAAGTGGGGACGCAACCCCCTGGTCGGCACCCTGTTCGCCACCTTCCTTCCCGAAGAAAAGGTGATCCCTTTCATAGCCTCAGTGCTCGACTGGTACAAGGCGAAAACGGAAGGCAAAGGACGCGTGCGCCTGGGGGACACCATCATCGCCGAGGGGCCGGATTCGCTTTTGGCACATCTCAAGGAAGGATTCCCCGAGAACGCGGTCGAGGCCACCATCCCGCCGCAGGTCATCCAAACCCAGGTCGGCGGCGCACGCTAAAGGAGAGGAAGATGCAAACCATAGACTTGCGGGGCGTATCCTGCCCGACCAACTTCGTCAAGGCCAAGCTCGCCCTGGAGGACCTCGAAAACGGCGAGCAGGCCGCGATCCTCCTGGACGACGGCGAGCCGGTGAAGAACGTGCCGCGCAGCCTGAAGGCCGACGGTCACAAGCTCATCGGGCTTACCCTGAGCGAGGAAGGTCACTACACCCTCACCCTGGAAAAGAACGAGGAATAGCCCCCCGCCGACCGGCATCCCGGGCGCGGCGATCGCCTTCTCGAACAGGTCGACCACCGCCGGGTCGAAATGCGCCCCCGCCTGGGACTTGAGGTAACCGAGCACCTCGTCCTGCGGCCACCCGGAGCGGTACGGGCGATCCGAGGAGAGCGCGTCCCAGACGTCGACGATGGAGAAGATGCGCACCGCCAGGGGGATCTGCTCCTCCTTGAGCCCGCGGGGATAGCCGCCGCCGTCCCAGCGCTCGTGGTGCAGGTAGGGGATATCCAGAGCCTGCCTTAAGAATTCGATCGGCGACAACATCTCGTAGGCGATCTCCGGGTGCCGCTTCATCACCGAGAATTCCTCGTCCGTCAGCTTTCCCGGCTTCAAGAGGATGCTGTCCGGCACGCCGAGCTTGCCGATGTCGTGCAATAGCGCGCCGCGGCGCACGTGTACCAGGGCGTCGTGACGCACGCCTACCGCGCGGGCGATATGCACCGTCATCGCCATCACCCGCCGGCTGTGCCCCTCGGTCTCCTGATCCCGGTAATCGAGGGCTCGCGACCACCCCTCGATGGTGGTGTCGTAGGCAAGCAGGAGATCGGTGTGGGAGCGCTGCAGGTTGGCGTACAGGTCGGCGTTGTCGAGAGCGATCGCCGCCTGCCCTGCCAGCGCCTCCACGAAATCGAGCCACTCCCGGTCCGGCTGCAGCGGAGAGCGGTGGCACAGTTCCAGCACCCCTTTCACCTGCCCCTTGGCGACCAGCGGCACCCCCACGTAGGCCCGGAAACGTTCCCGCTCCAGCCGCATCGGCACCTTGACCGCGGACTCGCCGATATCGCTCAGCACCTGCGTCTTGCGCTCTCTGGCCACCCGGCCTGCGAACCCCTCCCCCATAACCACCCTGGCGAAACGGGTCTGCTCGCTCTCGAAACCAAGCCCGCTGGCATACTCGAGTTCCTGGCTGAACGAGTTGAGCAGCAATACGCAGGCGGCGTCTACGCCCAGCCGTTTCACCGTCTCGTGCAAAAGCACGGTGAGCGTGGTGTGCAGGTCGAGGCTGCCGCTGATGGCGTGGTCGATGGTGCGTAGCGCCGCCAGGTGGTCCATGTGGCGCTGGAGCCGATCCTGGATGCCCCTGCGCTCGGTGATGTCGGTGATGATGCCGTCGTAGGAAATCAGCAATCCTTCGCAGTTGCGGCTCGGCACCAGGGTGTTGCGCACCCAGCGCACCGAGCCGTCCTTGTGGCGTATGCGGTGCTCGAAACCGAGACTCTCGGGTTCGCTCAGGATGCGCTTGGCCATCTCCACTACCAGCGTCCGGTCCTCCTCGTGCACCACCCGATACCAAAGATGCGGGTCGTCGCCGTATTCATGCGGCCGGTAGCCGGTGACCTCGTAGCAGCCGGGACGATGCTCGGTCTTCAGGTTGCTGCCGCCGTAGAAATGGACCGTGTAGACGTAGCTCGTTACCGACTCCAAAAGCCGCTGATAGCGCTCCCGGCTCTCGCAGATTTCCCTGGTCTTTAACTGCACCTGCTCTTCCAGCCGCTCGCGGTAAAGCCGGTTTTCCTCTAAAAGCCGCCGGCGTTCGAGGGCGCGCGTGAGGGCGATCCGCAGTTGGCTGTCGTTGATCGGCTTGGTCAGGTAGTCCCAGGCGCCGCGGTGCACCGCCTCGATGGCGTCGGTCAGCGTCCCCAGCCCCGAGATCACGATCACCGGCACGTCATCCCACCGGTCGTTCAGGGCCGCAATCAGGCTCAGGCCGTCCATCTCGGGCATATCCAGATCGGTCAGCACCATGTCCGGCCGCTCGCGCTCGTAAAGCTCCAGGGCTTCACGTCCATCGCCCGCCTCAATCGCCTCGATACCAAGTTTTGCCAACATTGCGCGCAACAGGCAGCGGATCGACTTCTGATCGTCCACTATCAATATCAATCTGGCGGAAGTCATAGTTTGTCTCGCCGGGGCCGGGATTCCGGCCCCGGTTCCCCGCTAGAACTCGTTCCAATCGCTTTCGCCGACCGCCTTGCCCAGCGCCACTTGCAGTTCCTCTCCGGGTTCGGACTTGACGCCGGCCTTGCTGGTCTTGTGGTAGCCGTTGGCCTTCTTGACCCTCTCCGTCGGGAGCTTCTTGCCCGGTTTGAGCGGGGCGTGCAGCGAAAACGCCTTCGCCTCCTGATCGTATACCAGCTGCGACTGGGCTTTCGTGTTGCCGTCCAGCTTGAAGCGCTGCACCGCCGCGACGAGCAGCTCGGCCTGTTCCTGCAACGACTCGGCTGCCGCGGAGGCCTGTTCCACTACCGAGGAGTTCTGCTGGGTCATCTCGTCCATCTGGGTCACGGCGGAGTTGACCTGCTCGATGCCGGCGCTCTGCTCGACCGAAGCCGCGGAGATCTCGGCCATGATGTCGGTGACCCGCTTGATGCTGTGCACGATCTCCTGCATGGTCTGCCCGGCCTCGCCCACGAGCCGGCTGCCGTCGCCGACCTTGTCCACCGAGTCGTTGATCAAGGACTTGATCTCCTTGGCCGCCGCGGCGCTTCTTTGCGCCAGGTTTCTCACCTCGCCGGCCACCACCGCGAAGCCCCGTCCCTGTTCGCCGGCACGTGCAGCCTCCACCGCCGCGTTCAAAGCCAGGATGTTGGTCTGGAAGGCGATGCCGTCGATGACGCCGATGATGTCGGCGATTTTCTTCGAGCTGTCGCTGATGGAGTCCATGGTAGTGACCACCTTGCCGATTACCGTGCCCCCCTTGACCGCCACCTCGCTGGCGTCGATGGCCAGTTGGTTCGCCTGCTGCGCGTTCTCGGCATTTTGTTTCACGGTGGAGGTCATCTCTTCCATACTGGCCGCCGTTTCCTCCAGCGAGGAGGCCTGTTCCTCGGTGCGCTGGGCGAGATCCGAGTTGCCGGCGGCGATCTGGCGGGAAGCGGTGGCGATGGAGTCGGTGCTGGTGGCGACGTTGCCGACGATCTCGCGCAGGTTGCCGACCATGGCGACGAATGCGTTGCCCATCTGGTCCTCGTCGGAGGAGGGCTTAACGATTACGGTTAAGTCGCCAGATGCTATCTGCTCGGCAGACAGGGCAAGGATCTTCAACTGGGAGACCATGTTCTTCAGCGCGATCATCAAAAGGTCCTGTGCCGACCGTGTCTGCACCTCCACCGCCAGATCGCCCAGGGCGATCTTTTCCGCCACCGAGGTAACGGTGTTCATCGCCTCGATCAGCACGTTCAGGTTGTTCTTAATCTCATTGAAATCGCCGTGATAGGAATCGCTGATCTTCTGCGGCACGTCTCCCTTGGAGATCCGGTCCACGTACTCGGCCGCCACGTTCAAGGGACCGATCACCGCGTCGAGGGTCTGGTTCACCCCTTCCACGATCTTGCGGAAATCGCCCTGGTGCTTGGCGGCATCGGCGCGGGTGGAAAGTTTCCCCTCCACGGCGGCCACCGACAGCAGGTTTGCATCGGCTATCAGCGCGTTGACCGCGTCGATGCAGGTGTTCAGGTTGTTCTTGATCTCGTTGAAGTCGCCGTTGTAGGAATCGGTGATCTTCGGCGGGATGTCCCCTTTGGAGATCCGGTTCACGTATTCGGCGGCCACGTTCAAGGGTCCGATCACCGCGTTCAACGTCAGGTTGACTCCTTCCACGATCTTGCGGAAATCGCCCTGGTGTTTGGCGGTGTCGGCGCGGGTGGAAAGTTTTCCTTCCACGGCGGCCACCGACAGCAGACCCGCATCTGCGATCAGCGCATTGACCGCGTCGATGCAGGTGTTCAGGTTGTTCTTGATCTCGTTGAAGTCGCCGTTGTAGGAGTCGGTGATCTTCGGCGGGATG
>Ga0209415_10002332_pt1 | contig 35584 bp, 31 predicted proteins | sample PeaSoiSIISIP2007_FD_187696 | JGI IMG/M metagenome (GOLD analysis project Ga0209415, IMG submission 187696) | Peat soil microbial communities from Weissenstadt, Germany - SII-SIP-2007 (SPAdes) (version 2) | ecosystem: Environmental > Terrestrial > Soil > Wetlands > Peat | place: Germany... | reverse complement strand
GAGTTCATCGAATTGGACAGTGCCCATTTCGGTCAGGGTGGGCTTTACATAAAGCCACGTCAGCGGAGGCGCCATCAGCCGTTACCTCCGCGGATCATGTCCTCGACGGCCAGGGAGACGACCGAGGTTTCGAGGAGCTCGTCGTAACTGATGGGGTCGCTGTCACCGGCACTGAGTGCCTGACCGAGGAGCCTGATCTCCTCGGCATGACCTTTGTCCGTCTCGCCCGACCACAGGACCGTGCTGTCCCCGCAACGCTCCAGGCGGTGGAAATCGTCCAGCAGGTAGGCCTGGCCACCGGCGAAGACTTCGATCCGCTCCTTGGGCAGGCCCTCCTTCGGTCCCAGAGCCGTGTAGACGAGGTTGCAGACGCTGCCGTCCTCGTAGGTGAGAGTGGCCACGAAGTTGTCCGACGACAGGTAGACGCCCGAGGTCGGATCGATGGCGTTGGCCGTGATCGACTCGACCGGCCCCCCCACCAGAAAGCGGAACACGTCGTACATGTGGCAGGCCTCGCCCAGATTCCGTCCCCCGCCGTCGGGCCCCTGGGTCCAATGGTCGAGCGGCAGGTAGCCGGCATTCACGCGGTAGGTGACGACCAGGGGCGACGTGCGGTCATTGAGCGCGCCGGCCAGCGCCTGCAGCGCCGGGGAGAAGCGTCGGTTGTAACCGACCATGAGAACGGGACCGTCGCTCCGTCGGTCGTGGCTCTCGGCCACCTGGCGCAGCTCCTCCCAGCTGAGGGCGAGCGGCTTTTCGACGAAGACGTTCTTGCCGGCGTCGAGGCCGGCCACCACCTGGGCAGCGTGCTCGCGGTGGCGGGTGGCGATGACGAGGAGATCGATGTCGGGGCTGTCGATCACTTCGGAGAGATCGCTGGCCAGGACGGGGGCGCGCTCGGTGCGGGCCAGATTGCCGCCCCGGACGGCGTCGCGACTGACGACCGCCTGCAGGAAGAACCGGCCGTCGGCCTTCAGCTTGGGCAGCAGCATGCTCGTCCCGAAGGCTCCTGCCCCCACCAGCGCGAAGCGGATCTGTTCCCGCCGGGCCCGGGCCGCCCCCCGAACGGCGATCGAACCGGGCTCGTCGGCCTTGGTCTCTTCGCCGTACTCGATAAGCACCCCGATCGGCCGCTCCCCTTGTGCGAGCAGGCTCTCGTAAGCCGAGGTGGCGTCGGTCACCGGGTAGACGCGGTCGATGAGGGACTCGATGTCGATGTGTCCGGTGGCCGCCTGCTCCAGATAGGCCTGCATGTTCCGGTTGAGTGTCCACCGGACGTAGCCGTACGGGTAGTCGATCCCCTCCTCCTCGTAGGTGCGGTCGTAGCGCCCGGGACCGTACGAGGTGCTGATGAGAAGATCGATCTCCTTGCGGTAGAAGACGGCCCGCTCGACGCCCAGCCCGACGTCTCCGACCACGACCACCTTGCCCTTGCGGCGGGTGATCTCCATAGCCAGGTTGACGATCTCGTTGGACTTCGATCCGGCCGTGATGATGGTCTGGTCGACCCCCTGGCCCGCCGTCGTCTCGAGGATGGCGCGGTCGAGCTCGCTGCGGTCGGAGATGGCCCGGTCGAGACCGTTGGCGCGGGCCCGCTCCACCCTCTTGGCATCGAGATCGAAGCCGAGGACCGTGCAGCCGCTGGCGGCGAGCAGCTGGGCCGTGATCTGACCGATCAGGCCGAGACCGATGACGCAGGTCCGGTCGCCCAGTTGGGGGGCCGCCCGCCTCACCCCCTGGAGGGCGATGGCACCCACGGTGGCGGTGGCCGCCGCCTTGATGCTGCAGCCGGCGGGGACCTTGCAGACGAGATTCCGGGGAACGCTCACCAGCTCGGCGTGGTTGGCGTAGCCGGCGCCGGCGCAGGCGACGACGTCGCCCGGTCGGAGATCGGTGACGTCGGGGGCGACGGCAACCACCTCACCGGCGAGCGAATACCCCACGTTCCAGCCCTGGTGGTCGAGATCGCTGGCCGGGCCCCCGTCGGCCGACGGGGGGATCATCTCGAGCTCCAGCTCGGTCAGGGCCACCGGACCGCCCGGCTCCTGCTCGGTGTTGGCCAGCACGACGGTCACGGCCGGCTCGCCTCCGGAGAAGACGAGGACGTCGTCGACCGGTCCCGGGCCGACGGCGGCGGTCCCCACCCATTTGCTGCCGTCCTCGTTGAGCACACCGACGAGAACAGGAACCTTCTCCACGTTCCCGCGGATCCTGATGGCCACGGCATGGCCGGCGGGCACGTCGACGCGCTGCGACAAGGCCTGGTAACCGTTCGGGGCCGTGTCACGGTCCAGGTGCAGTGAGCCGTCGGGGCGGGTCTCCAGGACCGCCGCCCCCGACGACGTCCACGTCAAGCCACCCACCTTCACCGACACCGGGGACACCGGCGTCGGAGGGGGAAGCAGCTTCGCCGCCCGCACCCGGACGAGGGCCCCCACCCGTTTGGTGGCCTTGCGAGGATCGCGCAGGGCCTTCCCGAGCAGCTCGAGCGCGGCCGACGGATTGCGCAGGTCGATGGTCGAGGTCGTGGCGCCCTGGTCGGCAGGCATCAGGGCGGCCAGCTCGGTCCCGGCGCTGATCAGCGAATACCGGGCCCGGACCAGCACCCGGCCGTGGGTGAGGGCCGGACGGGGCATCCGCGCCACCATGGGTCCTGAGCTGTTGAGGAGGATCTGGCGCACGGGGTCTCGAGGCTGGGAAGTGGCGGGACAAGTGACCTTGCCCCTGGTCAGGTCATGTTAGTGCCTAGGACCCCTTTTGTTCCCGGGGAGGTCGGGGCCCCTCAGCCCTGGAATTCCTCCGCCGGCGGCCCTTCTCCGAAGAAATGCCGGATGCCGGCCAGGACCCGTCCGGCGGCTTTCCCGTCCCCGTAGGGGTTCACGGCCTTGGCCATCCGGGCGTAGGCGGAGGGGTCACGGAGCAGCTCGAGCACGGACCGCACGATCAGCCCCCGATCGGTCCCGACCAGCCGCACCGTCCCCGCTTGGACCGCCTCCGGTCGCTCCGTCGTATCGCGCATGACGAGGACGGGCTTTCCCAGGCTCGGCGCCTCCTCCTGGATGCCACCGCTGTCGGTGAGCACGACCGTCGACCGCCGGATCAGCCGGGCGAAGGGGGCATACGACAGCGGCTCGATGATCCGTATGTTGGCGAGCCCCTCGACGGCCGGAAGGATCGCCTCGCGCACGACCGGGTTCTGATGGATGGGAAAGACGATGGTGAGCTCCGGTTCGGCCCGGGCCAGGTCGGCCAACGCCTCACCCACCCCTCGCATGGCCTCCCCCCACGACTCCCGTCGGTGGGCGGTGACGAGCAGGACAGGACGGTCGTGGGCATCCAGGTCGGCCACCTCGGGGGAGGCATCGCCCGATCCCCGCTCCGGCGCCATGAGAAAGGCGTCGACCACGGTGTTGCCCGTCACGACGATCGACTCCGGTGCGAATCCCTCGGCCAGCAAGTTCTGACGCGATCCAGGGGTAGGCGCCAAATGCAACGACGTGAGCTGCGACGTGAGCCGGCGGTTGATCTCCTCCGGATAGGGCGAATACCGATCGCCCGTCCTCAGACCAGCCTCGATGTGGGCGACGGGCACCTGGTGGTAGAAGCTGGACAGGGCACCGATGAACGTGGTCGTCGTATCGCCCTGGACGATCACCATGTCGGCGTTTTCCTCCTTGACGACAGGACTCAGGCGTTCGAGCGCGACGGCCGTCAACGACGTGAGGGTCTGGCGGTCCTGCATGATGTTCAGGTCGACGTGCGGCGTGATGGCGAAGAGATCGAGCACTTGATCGAGCATGTCGCGGTGCTGGGCGGTGACGGTCACGACCGGTTCGAAGTCGGGTGACTCGGCCAGGGCCAGGATCACGGGCGCCACCTTGATCGCCTCGGGGCGCGTGCCGAAGACGACCATGATCCGTCGAACGTCGGGCGTCCCGGGCCCCCCGCTACCTCTCTGCACAGTCCGGCCTCCTCGCCCGTTGCAAGAGTAATGCCTGGTCGGAGGACCGGTCCTATCGTGACGGGCGTCTGCCCGTCCGAACGAGACGAAGACGGCGGCGTGGCGGGTCCGCCACGAGGGACTCGTACAGGCGCATGTGCGCCTCCGCCATCGTGCGGACACCGAAGGCTTCCTCGGCCCACTGTCGGGCGGCGTCCCCCATCTGCTCACGCGTGGCGTCGTCGGCCAGAAGTCGGCGCACGGCGTCGGTCAGAGCCGGCGCATCGGCTGCCACAGTGCGTCCCGTCCTCCCGTCCAGGACGACTTCGCCCGTGCTCCCCACGTTCGTGGCCACGGCCGGAACCCCGCACAGGGCCGCCTCGATGAGCGTCACGGGCATCCCCTCGTTGTCGCTCGTCAGGAGAACGACGTCGGCCGCGCCATAGACGTTCTCGATATCGGCGCGCCATCCGAGGAAGTGCACGTTGGTCGGCGCGTTCCCCCGCACCTCGGCGTGGAGCGGCCCGTCGCCGGCCACCACGAACGTCACGTCGGGCAGTGCCCGGGCCACCTCGATCATGCGGTCGGGCCGCTTGATCCCCGTCAGCCGGGCGACATAAGCCACGATGGGCCCTTCCACGGGCAGGCCCAAGGCCCGGCGCGCATCCGCCCGCGCCGGCGGTGGGTTCGGGAGGCTCACCCCCGGGCGTATGACGACGTACTGGTCGCGTCGTCCGATCCGCGCGCCGACCAACTCGTCGCGCACGCCCTCGCCCACGGCCACGATGCGGTCGGTGACCACGGCCAGGGCCCGCTCGGCGCCGACCACGGCACGGGTGGTGCGCGGGGAGAAGTAGCCGTGGAGAAGGTGGCCGTGGAAGGTGTGCACCCGGGCCGGGACGTTCGCCACCACGGCCGCCGTCCGGCCGAGCGCACCCGCCTTGGCCGTGTGGGTCTGCACGATGTCCGGTCGCAACCGTCTCAGCTCGCCGACCAGGCCCCCGAGGGCCCGCACATCGTCGGTCGGCCGGACGGCCCGTCCGAGCCCCGGAATGCGGGTGACGGGCAGCGACGGGGCCCGGAGCTCCAGGTAGTCGGCCTCACCGGCCCCGACGTCGCCCACCAGGACGTGGAGATCGACGTCCAGATGGGTGGCCAGCTCCGTCACGATGGCGGCCGGGCCGCCGACATTCATCCGGCCGATGACGTGGACGACCCGCATCCGGTGGAGCAGACCACATCACCCCTGCCGTCGCCAGAACTCGCTTGAACAGCGCGGCCGGCGGACGTACCATGCCGGCCAGTAGACGTCCGCTCTGGACCTTGGCGCCCGCCTGCCATCTCACAGCTTCTGGGGAGGCGCGGCACCCCGGGGTCATTCGACTATCCGGGGTGCTTGCGCGTTAGGTCGCAGACCCGCGTCGGCTTAATTGACCAAGACGTCGATCCTGCGCTCGACGTCGGAGTTCCCGTCGACCTCCCCGATCTTCTGCCAGAACCGGATCCTGGCCTGCGCGGGGTGCCCGGGTTCGCTCACCTGCTCGGAAATGGCGTGAGCCAGCGCCTCCTGGAGCGTCTGCATGCTGTCCCCGGAGGCTGAGCACCCGGGAAGCTCTTCCACCTCGGCCCGAAGGGTGTCGCCGTCGCGGTGCACGGTGACGGTCAGCGGTGTCTCTGGCACAAGATCCCGCCAGAGCCGGTTGGCCCAGCGCATGTCAGTCTCCCTGCCTCGGCGTTGCCCCCGCCCAAGGGCATCGTACCGACAGACCCGGGTCCAAAACGGGATTCCACGTCACCGCCTATTGCTCTTTTTCATGATGTTCCATATCATCCGGAGATGATCGAGGACGAGGTGGCGATCGTCGTGGCCGAGGCGCCCGAGTTCGCCCACCGCTGCCTGCGCCTGATCGGGTCGGCCGACGGCGACCCCGGTGCCGGCGTCGTCCTGGCCGAGTTGGCCGACTACGTGTCCGGGCTGGCGGCCGACATGGAGCGCTTCCGCCCGTCGCTCGTCCGCTGCCTGGCCGCGGTGGAGAAGGTGGCGGCGACCTCTGCCGACGCCGAGGAGCTCGTCGTCTGGTCCTTCGCCGACAACCTGTCGCCCGACGACCTCCGCCGTCTCGAGCCGTGGCTCGGCCCCCGGACGCGGTCGCTCCTCGACGAGGCCGACCGCACCCCGGCCGGTCAGTGACCTGAGGGACCGCCCCCGGCGCCGTTGGGCGAGGGCGACACCGCTGCGCTCCTGAGGGCGGCGTCGGCGTCCTCACGGCGATCGGCCCGCACCGCCAGCCGCTCCTCGGCCTGCATCCATTGGTAGAGCACGATCCCCATGGCCACGAGCGACGTCAGCTCCCCCGTCACCCACAGGACCGACCCGCCCACGTGGGTGTCGCCGAGAGTGTGGAAGTGGGGGGCGATGGAGGTCACGGCCCCGGTGAGCGAGACACCGAGGATGGCGTTCACGGGGATGCCGCTCGCCAGGAAGCCGAGCTTGGCCGGGTACGACGGCCGCCAGCGCGACGGGTCGCGGCCGACGACGATCCACCAGAACAGCGCGCCCGAGATCAGGAAGTGCAGGTGCGTCAGGTCGTGGATCAACGGATGCTCGAGCGAGAAGTTGTAGAAGGGGGTGAGGAAGTACACGAGCATCGTGCCGTAGGCGGCGATCACCACGACGAAGGGATTGGTGACGAACTCGACGACGGGGTGATGGAGGATCGATAGCAGGATCTTCTGTGTCCGCCGGCTCGACGCCTGCAGGGCGAGCGTCATGGGGGCGCTCAGCGCGAAGAAGATGGGGGCGAAGTTCATCAACAGCAGGTGCTGGATGACGTGGACCCAGAAGACCTGGTCGTCGTAGGCGGCCAGCCCCGACTGCACGGCGATGATCACGAGCACGGTGCCGGCGATGAAGCAGGCCGTCCGCCGTCCCGACCACGCCCGACCCCGGGCCGCCAGCCGCCGCACCGACACCACGTACCAGACGGCCAGGCCCACTTCGATGGCCAGGGCCACCAGGCTGAGCCAGTCCGTCTGGAATCCGGTCAGGAGGGTGTGCAGCGAGACCGGGGGCGAGATGACATCGGCCAGGGGCATGGTGCGCGGCCGCCTAATTCACAGGCGGAACGGTGCGCCCGGCCACCCAGCCGATGGCTTGGAGCCCGTCGGCGATCGTCCACGACCCGCGTCCCGGGTCACGCAGGTTCTGAAAACCCTGGGCGTCGAGCATGACGGCCAGACTCTTCTGCAGGCCCTTGCCTCCGAGATTCGGCGCCGCCCCTGTCACGAAACGTTCGTGCATCGTCCGGTCGAACACGATGAAACCGTCGGAGTGGTTGACGTCGTAGGTGTAGGGCCTTCCCGTCTGCCAGTCGATGCCCGGGGGGGAGCCCTCCGCCACCTTCTGGTAGTAGATGCCGAAGTACCGCCACAGCGCCTTCAGATTGCCGGGCGTGCCGGTCAACAGGGGCCACGTCGCTCCCGTGGTCCGCGCGTAGGCGGCCAACCGCGTGGGAACGTCACGACCGGGATCCACACTGGCCTCGATGAACACCACCTTCTGCGCCATCCCCGCCGCCGCCACGTCGCGTCGCATGTCGAGGAAGGCGCCGGTGGTGAGCGGGCAGGTCTCCTGGCACGAGGTGAGGAACGACGTGAGCACCACGATCTTCCCCCGGTAGGCGCCGAGCGACGTCGTCCGTCCCTGCTGGTCGACGAGCGGGATCCGGAGCACCGACGCCGGCACGGGCCGATTCTCGGCGATGCCGATGCTGCTCGACGGTGGTCCCGGAGGACCGGCCTGGAGCGTCGTCACCAGCACGGCGGCAAGGACCAGAACCGCCACTGCCGTCACCGCCACGATGAGGCCCCGGCGGCGTCGGCGAGGGTCGGGAGCCTTCGGAGGCGCAGGCGCCGGTGGCGCGACGACGGAGGCCATCGGAGACCGACGGTATCGCTGCTTGTGCACCGGCGCACATCGGGCCGAACCGGACCCGCCGGGGTCGGTGGGAGCCGCGACGGCCGGCCTCAGGCCCGCAGCGTGGCCTGGTACTTCCGCTCCACCGCCTCGATGCAGCGCCGGCGCAACTGGCCCACTTCCTCGTCGGTGAGCGTGTGGTCGAGGGCACAGAAGCGCAACCGGTAGGCGAGGCTGCGAGCCCCGGTCGGCACCCCCGATCCCCGGTACACGTCGAAGAGCGCCACCTCTTCGAGCAACTCCCCGCCGGCCTCCTCGAGCGTCCGGGCCACCTCGGCCGCGGCCACGGGGTCGTCGACCACGAAGGCCAGGTCCACGTCGCTCGACGGGAACCGGCTGACGGTGGTCACCACACCCCGGCGACGAGGGGCGCCGTTGAGCAACAGATCGAGATCGACCTCGATCCACCCCACCCTCCGGCGCCCGGAGTCGACTCCGAAGACGTCGAGCACCCTGGGATCGATCTCCCCCACCACTCCGATGGTGACCCTGTCGTCGCCGGCTTTGGTGTCGATCCGTCGCGTGACGAGGCGCGCCGCGCGTGTGGGATGGAGACCGGCGTCCACGGCCGTGGTGCCTGCCCCGCCGTGGGCCGTCTGGACGAGATCGATCCCGTCCACCCCGAGGGCTTCGACCAGCGCCGTCCACGCCGCGGAGGCGGTGGTGGCATCGTCGCCGGGACCGGCGAAGGCGACCCCGAGCATCTCGCGCTCGTCGATCACCGTCTCCCCCGTCCGGGCGAAGGCCCGTTCGACGCGCGCCGGGTCGGGGGGCGGGAAGACGTGGCCGATCTCGAACAGCCGCACATCGTCCTGACGCCGCGCCGCGTTGAAGGCGATGGCCTTCACCATGCCGGGCAGCAGACTGCGCCGCAGGACCGCCTCGTCGGGAGCCAAGGGGTTCGCCACCTCGACGCCTTCGCCGCCCATGCCCACCCGGTCGTGGTCGCCCGGGGCCAACAGCGACGGCGTCCACGCCTCGTGGGCCCCGAATCCGGCCACGACGGCCCGGACCAGGCGTCGCTCCCTCTGGTAGGCCGTGAGGCGGCCGACCTGGGGGGGCGACGGCCGGCGTCGGGGCAGGGCCGAGTACCCGTGGTGCCGGGCCACCTCTTCGATGACGTCGATCTCCCGGCTGGTGTCGGGCCGGAACGTCGGCACGGTGACGTCGATCTGACCCGAACCGGCCGATCGGCACTGGAACTCGATCCGCTCCAGGTATCCGGTCACCGCGTCGTCGTCGAGTTCACTTCCGAGAATGGCGTTCACCCGGGCCGTGCGCACCCGGACCGTGCTCGGCCCCGGGACCGGCCCCCGCACGTCGATCACCTCGGGGTCGACCCGGTAGTGCTCGCCGGCCGTGAGGCCGAGGATCTCGCACAGGCGGCGGGCGGCCCGGTCGATCCCCTCGGGGTCACAGCCCCGTTCGAACCGGGCCGACGCCTCGGTGCGCACGCCCAGCCGCTTGGTCGTGCGGGCGATGGCCATGGGTGCGAAGTAGGCCGCCTCGAGCAGGACCCGCGTCGTCGTGTCGGAGATCTCGCTCGTCTCGCCGCCCATCACGCCGCCGATGCCGATGACACTGTCGTCGGCGTCGCAGATCACACAGTCGCGCCGGTCGTCGGACGGGACGATGGCGCGTTCGCCCATCCGTCGCTCCACGCCGTCGAGTGTCTGCACCGTCTCCCCCGGCCGGGCGGCGCGGATCCGCAGGCCGTGGCCGGCCACGCGCTCGAGGTCGTAGGGGTGGGTGGGCTGGCCCAGGTCGAGCATGACGTAGTTCGAGGCGTCCACCACGTTGTTGATGGGCCGCATCCCGGCCAGGGTCAGCCGGCGCGCCACCCAGTCGGGCGACGACCGCACCTCGACGCCGGTGAGCACCCGGGCCGTGAACCGGGGACAGAGGTCGTCGTCCACCACCACGATCGACACCGCCTCGCCCGACGTTCCCGTCGGCGACTGGGCGGACTGGGACGGGGTCGGATCGGGGATGCGGAAGGGCAGGCGCAGGCGGGCGGCCAGATCGCGCGCCACCCCGGCCATGCACCAGGCGTCGGGCCGGTTGGCCTCCACGGCGATGTCGAAGACGACGTCGGAGACGATCCGCAGGGCGTCCACGAAGCGCTCCCCCGGCACCGGGCCGTTCTGGCTGTCGCCGGACATGACGAGGATGCCGGCGTGATCCTCGCTCAGCTCGAGTTCGCGTCCCGAGCACAGCATGCCGTTGGACGTCACGCCTTTCATCTTCCGCCTGGCGATGGCGAAGTCACCGGGGAGCACCGCCCCCACCGGGGCGAGCGGGACGAGGTCGCCGACGGCGAAGTTCCACGCCCCGCACACCACCGAGACCGGTTCGGGGCCCCCGGCGTCCACCAGGACCTGGCGGATCTTGTCGGCCCCGGCGATGGCGCTGATCTCGAGCACCCGTGCCACCACGACGTCCTCGAGACCCTTCCCCACGTGCTGCACGCCCTCGACGACGAGGCCGAGATCGTCGAGCGTCTCGGCCAGCGCCGACGGATCACCCTCGAACGGGGCGAAGTCACGCAACCACGACAGCGGAACGAGCACAGATCCTCAGATCTGCCGCAACAAGCGGACGTCGTTCTCGAGCAGCACCCGCATGTCGGGGATCTCGTGGCGCATCTGCGCACAGCGGTCGATGCCGAAGCCGAAGGCGAAGCCCGACCACGTCTCGTCGTCGAGCCCCACCGCGGCGAGCACCGCCGGATCCACCATCCCGCACCCGCCGAGCTCGATCCATCCCGTGTGCGAGCACGTCCGGCAGCCGGACCCACCGCAGATGGTGCACGTGATCTCGTACTCGGCCGACGGTTCGGTGAAGGGGAAGTACGACGGCCGCAGCCGGGAGTGGATGTCGGGACCGAAGTAGGCGGTGGTGAACACCTCGATGGTCCCGGCCAGGTCGGCGAAGGAGATACCCCGATCGATGACGAGACCCTCGATCTGGTTGAAGGTGGGGATGTGGCGGGCGTCGGGGGTGTCGCGCCGGTAGCAGCGCCCCGGCATCACCGCGTAGATGGGCGGCTCCTGCGCCTGCATGAGCCGGATCTGCACCGGCGACGTGTGGGTCCGCAGCACCACCGTCTCCGGATCGCCCAGCCGGAGATAGAGGGTGTCCCACATGCCGCGCGCCGGATGGGCGTGCGGCATGTTGAGCGCTTCGAAGTTGTACCAGTCGGTCTCCACCTCGGGCCCCTCGGCCACGGCGAAGCCCATACCCACAAAGACGTCCTCGAGCTCGTCGCGGGTGCGCTGCACCAGATGGTTATGGCCGCGCCAGGGGACGGTCGTGCCGAACACCTCGGTGAGATCGAGCCGGTCGGCGGCCAGCCGTTCGGTCTGGGCGGTCTCCTCGAGGAGCGCACGACGCGCCGCGACGATCGCCTCGATCTCCTTGCGGACGTTCTGGATGTGCTGACCGGCCTCACGGCGTTGATCCGGCTCGAGGGCGCCCAGGGCCTTCTGCGACTGGGCCAGCGCCGACCTCTTGCCCAGGAGCTCGGTCTCGATGGCATTCAATTCGTCGAGCGAGCTCGCCTCCACCACGCGCGACATCGCGTCGGTGACAAGGTCGGCGTCGGTGGTCACGAGCTCGGCCCCATGGGCTGTCAGATTACTGACAACGAACGGCCCCCAGGACGGTCCCGCAGGATTGCCACTATCTTTGGAGGGTGCCAGCGACAAAGAAGAAGCAGCGTACGAAGGGTCCGACCCCACGGCGCCCCCCGCCACGGCCGGCACCCCAAGCTCGCCGGAGCCCCGTCCCCCTTCGTCGCATCGTGCCGTCCTGGCCGGTGTGGCTGTGGGCGTGGATCTCCCTCACCGTCCTCTTCTTCATCCTCCGGGCCGGCGGCGCCATCCAGTCGGTGCCGCTCTGCTTCTTCCTCTCGGCCATCGCCGGGGCTGTGTGCTTCAGCCTGGACCAGCTCCGAGCCATCGGGCCCGCCCATCCCCTCCTCCGCCTCCGCCAGCTCGTCCTGGTTGTGGTCCTGGTGGCGATCCCCCCCCTGATCGACCCGAGCACGGGCGAGATCGAGAACCTGCCCCGGCTCGTGGTGATCGTCGCCGCCGCCGTCGTGCTCATCGCCCTCTGGGCCGTCGACGCCGTCTGGAGCGGATGGCGACCCCGGCGACTGGTCAACGGTTTCCAGTGGGTGCTGCTCGCCATCGTCGTCTGGTTCGGCATCACGACACTGACGAGTGTGGAACCGCGGCTGAGCTTCCTCGGTCGCTACGGTTCCTATGAGGGCTTCATCCTCCTGGCCTCCCTGGCCGTTCTGGCGACCGGCCTGGCCGAGAGCTTCACCTTCGAGGCGTTGCCGGCACTGTTCCGAGTGGTGGTGGCGTCGACGATGCCGGTGGTCGTCTACGGACTCATCCAGCTCTACGGCTTCGACGTCGCCACCCACTCGCGCGTGGACTTCATCCACTGGAACAACGCCTTCCACAACGTCTACGCCACGTTCGGGAACCCGAATCACCTGGGTGGGTTCATCGCCACCGTTCTTCCTCTGGGCGTGGTGACCGCCGTGCTGGCGCGCCGTCGTTGGGTGCGCGTGGCCATGTGGGGTTGGGTCGCCGCCGTCCTTCTGCTGCTGTTGCAGACGGCGGCTCGCGGTGCCTGGCTCGGGACCCTGGTCGGAGGCGTGGTCCTCGTCCTCGGCTTCCTCCCCCGCGTGAGAGCGCGGGCCCGCACCGTCGTCCTGGTCGCGGTCGGCGGCGTCGTGGTCGCCGGGGTGCTCGTCGGCGTCGGCAGCCGGTTCCTCGGCGCCAAGGCCTCGGTCCTCTTTCAATTCGGGTCCGGGACATCCGTGTCACAACGTCCCCTGTACTGGGCGGCGGCCATCCACTCGGCGGCTCACCACCCTGTCGTCGGCACCGGTCCCGACACCTGGGCCGATACCTACGCCCGCTACCAGAGCGCCACCTTGGCCAAGCAGATCGGGCTCTCGGTCTATGTCGACGGCGCCCACAACATCTTCTTCTCCTGGCTGTCCAACGAAGGTGTGCCCGGCCTTCTTCTCGTCGTCGCCCTGTTCGCTGTGGGCCTGGCCTGGGGTGTGCGGGCCTGGAGGCGGCTCAGGGTCGGCGCCACCGGTCCTGAGCCCCGCCGATACATCGTGGCCGCCTTGGTGGCCGGGTTGGCGGGCTACATCGTCCAGGCCTCGTTCGACATCGAGCAGGTGGCCACCCTCTTCGCCCTCTTCGTCGTGCTGGGCTTCCTGGGGATCGTCAACCGGAGCATCTGGCCCGTCGGTGCCCTCGTCTCCCCCCTCGCCGCCTTCCGAGCCGTCCACCGCGATACCGACACCCCGACCGCCGCCGACGACGACGCCGAGTATCCGATCATCGGTGTCACGGGCCGAAGCGGCGTCAAAGGCCGCTCCAGCGCTCTGTCGCCCGACGATCGGCGCCGGATCGGAACCGCTCTCGCCGTCGGGCTCGTCGGTCTCACCGCGGTGGGGTTGACCTTCTGGAGAACCGACGCCCTGTGGCGTGCCGACCATCAAGCCTGGCTCGGCACCAATGCGTCTCTGGCCCGGGCCGTCCAACTGAATCCCTGGGAGCCGAGCTACTTCGCCACGCTCGGTTCAAACGCCGCTTACCACGCCACGCAGCTGAACGCGAACGCGAGCGCCATCCCGGCCTACCAGGCCGTCGTCGGGTACCTGAGTCAGGAGGTCGCCCTGGACGGATACAGCACCGCCGCCGAGACCAATTACGGCTCGGCCCTTTACAACGAGGGTCGCGTGGAGGACTCGCCACCGGTCGTCCGCCAGGCATTGGCCGCGGCTCAGCGCGCCGAACAGGAGGATCCCTTCAATACGGCGGCAAAGGCCCTAGCCAAGAAAGCGCAGAAGTTGCTCCGGACTCCGATAAGTAACTAGTTGTTCTGTCACCTTTGGTGCCGGAACGCCACGCCGGGAAATTCCACAAAAGCAGTGCGATCAGCAGTGAGGACAGTCCTCTGTGAGGCCAAGGCCGTGGCCGCGATCACGAGGTCGTGGGCACCTCTCGGCCTCCCTTGTCGACGGACGGTGACAAGCAGCTGCGCGTGCGCCTCGGCCACGCTGACGTCGTAGTCAACCACCGGGATTGTGGCGAGAACGTCGTCGAGAAAGGCCGAACGAATGACTCGCGTCCTTCCTTTCGACAGCTCGACGCCGACTCGGAGCTCAGCAATGGTGATCGCCGCGATGGCGACGTCGTCGTCGTTATCGAACGCCTCGTCGATTTCCCCTCCGGTCCGCTCGACGTCGATGAGAAACGTGGTGTCGAACAGAAGCCGAGTCAGCTTCGCTCCTCGATGGTCAACAGGTCGCGGAGTCCCGCCAACTCGGTTCGCCAACTCGAATCCACCTTGTGGCGACGAAGCATCGCTTTCACGTCGGAGCCGCGCCCACTCGGAATCGGCTCGATCAAGGCAATTGCCCTTCCTCGCCGAACGATCGTGATCCTCTCCCCGCGGTGCTCCACCGCGTCAAGAAGATCGGCGAACTTGCGCGCTGCGTCGGTCGCGCTGATCTCGGTCATCTAATCAGATTATCAGATCTGGAGCCCACCATTGCCGGCGCGGGCCCGACGAACCTCGAAGCACAGGACGGCCGCCGCCATGGAGACGTTGAGCGACTCGGCCCGACCGGCCATGGGAATGGTCACGGCCCCCGCGAGCTTGTCGTCCAGGGCGGCGGGCAACCCGGCGGCCTCGTTGCCGAAGACGAGGGCGAGCGGGGCGACGAGATCCACCTCGGTGTAGTCGGTCCCCCCGTGGGCCACCGCCGCCAGGCACCGCAGGCCCTGTCCGGCCAGAGCGCCGAGAACCTCCCCGGGGTCGTCGCCCGTCACCACCGGTAGGTGGAGCACCGAGCCGGCCGAGGCCCGCACCGTCTTCGGATTGAAGGGATCGACCGTCCCGGCGCAGCACACCACACCGTCAGCCCCGGCAGCATCGGCGCTGCGGATCACGGCCCCGGCGTTCCCGGGGTCACGGACGTCCACGCACACCACCACGAAGCTGGCTCCGGCCAGGTCTCCGAGCGTGGCTTCGGGCATCCGGACCACGGCCAGCAGGGGTTGCGGGGTCACCGTGTCGGCCACCCGCTCGACCACCCCGGGGGCCAGGTTGAAGATGCGCACACCCTTGGCCCGGGCCCGGTCGGTGGCCTCGACCACGGCCGGAGCATCGGCCCCGTCGGCGCCCACGAAGACCGCTTCGATCTCGGCGCCGGCGTCGATCGCACTCACGAGCACCCTCGCCCCTTCGACGACGAAGGCGCCCTCCGCCTGCCGGACGCTGCGCCGCCCCACCAGCCGCCGCAGCCGCTGGACCCGCTGGTGGCGCAGCCCGAGCTGCGTCAGGAGGCGTCCACCGTCTCGGCCTCGACGTCCACCGCGGTCTCGGTCGCGTCGGCAGGAGCCGACCCGCCCGTCGACGGTCCGGCCGTGACCGGCGGCAGGGCCGCCTTGGCCAGGACGACCAGCTGGGCGAAGGAGTCGGGGTCGGTCACGGCCAGGTCGGCCAGCACCTTGCGGTCGACGGTGATCTCGGCCAGGCGCAGACCGGCGATCAGCCGGCTGTAGCTCATGTCGTTGACCCGCGCGGCGGCGTTGATCCGCTGGATCCACAGTCGCCGGAAGTCACCCTTGCGGGCCCGGCGGTCGCGGTAGGCGTACCGCATCGAGTGCATGACCGCTTCATTGGCGGAGCGGAAGCTCCGGCTGCGGTTCCCGTAGTAGCCCTGTGCCTGCTCGAGGACGGCGCTGCGATGCTTCTTACCGTTGATGGCGCGCTTCACCCTGGCCATGTCGCTCCCTTCATGAGGTCGATCCCGTTGTGTCCGGTGGTCGCGGAATCCCGGCCACCGCCCCCGTCCGTAGGGGCTGTCGCGCCCGACGCCTCAGCGTCCGAGCAGCCGCCGCACCTCGCGCATGTCGGCGGAGGCGACATCGCTCTCGCGCCCGAGTCGCCGCGTCCGACGGGACGACTTCTTCTCGAGCAAATGTGACCGGTTGGCCTTCAGTCGGCGGATCTTGCCCGTCCCGGTGATCTTGAACCGCTTGGCGGCCCCCCGGTCGGTCTTCATCTTCGGCATCTCAGGTCCCTTCCTCGATCGGGACCACGGGGCTGCCCACAGGCACTCCCTCCGCCCCGGCGGCACCACCCCCGTTGGTCGATGCCGGGGTGGCGTTGATCGTCGTCGCTACCTCTGTCGCCTTCACTGCCTCCGGTGCCTTCGCCACCTGTGACGCCGGTGCGCCGCGTCCTTCGTCTCTCGGTGCTCGGGCGGCGGCCGACTGCTTCGCCCGCTTGTCCGGTGCCAACACCATCACCATGTTCCGACCGTCCAACCTCGGTTCGGCCTCGACCCGGGCCATCCCTTCGACCTGCTCGGCGAGGCGGTCGAGGATCTTCTTCCCGAGCTCGGGATGAAAGACCTCGCGGCCCCGGAACATGATCGTGACCTTGACCTTGTGTCCTTCGTCGAGAAACCTCTTGACCTGCCGGGTCTTGGTGTCGAAGTCGCCGATCCCGATCTTGGGCCGGTACTTCATCTCCTTGATCCCGACGCTCGTGGTCTTGCGCCGCGATTCCTTGGCCTTCTGGGCTGCGTCGAACTTGAACTTTCCGTAGTCCATGATGCGGCACACCGGTGGATTCGCCTGAGGCGCGACCTCCACCAGATCCAGATCGAGCTGTCGAGCGAGGTTCAACGCTTCCGGCAACGGCCTGATCCCGAGTTGCTGCCCGTCGGGGTCTACCAGGCGCACGTCCCGTGCGCGGATGCGGTCGTTGATCCTTGGCTCACCGGTCGTCGTGGTGGTGGCGATGCGGCATCTCCCGTCGTTGTGGACGCCAGGTCTCCCCGGAGTCCTCGTCGGAAGCGCGACCGCTGCCCGTGGTTCTCGTCCTCGACGGACCACCGTGACCCGGCGCACCACTTCCGTGCTGGCCGGGTGGGGGTGCACGAAAGTGCGACCCCGCTTCCTTGTTCACTTGAGCCTCTACGCTACCAGGCGTGAGGGTAGTGGGTCAGTCTGACCCTGACGCGTACATTGGGCTTAACGTCGGAAGCCCCGAAGGGCAGTTTCACGCCTCCCCCTACCGGGGAACCGACGGCTCGCACAAGGGGCAACGATAGCGGAGGGGTGTAATGGTCCAAACTGACCTATTACGGGGATGAGCAGCCTCTGGACACCTGACGGTGAGCACCGCGTGGGGCGTGAGCCGCCGCCCTCGACCCCGGGCGGCGCACCCCCCGACAGTGGACCGGGAAGGGCGGGGTCCGACGGCGGTGGCGCCGACGACATCGACGACCTGAGCCCCGAGGAGCGCGAAGCCCTTGCGACCCGGCTCGAGGAGCTGCGCAACCAGCTGATGGCCACGCCGGCCGAGGTGGTCATCGCCAACCACGCCTACGGCCTCTTCGAGCTGGCCGCCATCCACCTCTCCCAGCAGCCACCCCAGCTGGAGCAGGCCCGCCTGGCCGTCGACGCCCTGGGCGCGGTGGTGGGGGCCCTGACCGGGCGCCTGGGCGAGGCCGAGCCGTCGCTGCACGACGCCCTGGCCCAGATCAGGCTCACCTTCGTCCAGATCGCCGAGATGATGAAGGGTCAGCCGGCCGACGATCCCGGCGCCGGAGCCGGACCGACCGGCGCCACATCCTCGGCCTGAACCGCATCTGCCATCGGAACGATGGCGCGCGCTTCGAACCGCCCCAGGTGACCGGCCGACAGCAGGAAGGTGATCCGGGCCCCGACGTCGATGTGGCGGGACCCGTCCGCCACCGCCGTGCAGTGGAAGCCGTAGCGACGGCCGTCGTCGCCGAGCACGTGCCCGAGGCCCCGGTGGTCGTCGAACTCGTCGACGACGCCGGTCTGGAGCTCTCTCGACGAGGTACTGCCCGGCATCTCTGACCTCCGACCGTCAGTGGACGATCTTGGACAGGGGCAGCTCGATGATGTCGGTCGCCCCCTTGTCCTTCAACGCCGGGATCAGGATGTTCACTTGGCGCTTCGGCACCACCGTCTCGACGGCGAAGCCGCCCCCGCCCGACAGCTCCGACACGGTGGGAGCCTTCAGGGAGGGAAGGACGGCCACCACCTCGGCCAGCGCGCTGCGGGCCACGTTCAACTTGAGCAGTACCTTCCCCCGGGCCTCGAGGGTGCCCTGCAGGAGCGTCAGGATCTGCGTCATGGCGTGGCGCTTCACCGGATCGGCGGCGGCCGTCGGGTTGGCGATGAGCTCGGTGCACGACTCCAACAGCGTCCCGATGATCCGCAGACCGGCGGCGGCGAGGGCCCGGCCCGTCTCGGTGATCTCCACCACGGCGTCGGCGATGTCGGGGATCTTGGCCTCGGTGGCGCCGTAGGAGAGACGGATCTCGGCCTGCACGCCCTGCTTCTCGAGCATCCGCCGGGTCAGCTCCGGGTACTCGGTGGAGACCCGACAGCCGGCGGGCAGGTCGGCCACGGTGGTGACGGGCGAGTCGCGGGCCACGGCCACCACCACCCGGATGGGGTTGCTCGAGACCTTCGAGTAGGCGAGGGTGCCGAGCGACACCACGTCGGCCCCCGTCTCCTCGATCCAGTCGCGTCCGGTGATGCCAATGTCGAAGAGCCCGTCGGCCACGTACAGGGGAATCTCCTGCGGTCGCAGGATCCGCACCTCGTCGATGCGGGGATCGTCGATGCGGCCCCGGTACTCGACCTCGGACCCGCGGTCGACGCCCAGGTCGGCGTGGGCGAACAGCTCCATGGTGGCCTTCTCGAGCGAGCCCTTGGGCAGCACCAGGCGCAGCATCAGAAGTCCCCGTCCCCCGCCGACGAGGCCCCGGAACCGGGCAGCACCTCGAGCAGCCGCACCATCTCGAGGGCGGTGACGGCCGCCTCGTAGCCCTTGTTGGTCTGGCCGGGCCCGGCCCGCTCGATGGCCTGGGCCACGGTGTCGGTGGTGAGCACGCCGAAGATCACCGGCACACCGGTGTCGAGGGCCACCCGCTGGAGACCGGCGGCGCATTCGCCCGCCACGAAGTCGAAGTGGGCGGTGTCACCGCGGATGACCGCCCCCAGGGCGATCACGGTGTCGTAGCGGCCCGAACGCAGCAGACGCGAGGCGGCCACCGGTAGCTCGACGGCCCCCGGCACCCAGGCCACGGCCACCGTGTCGAGCGGTACCCCGTGGTCCTTCAGACCTCCGAGGGCGCCGTCGAGGAGCCGTTCGGTGATCCCCCCGTTGAACTTGGCGCACACGAGCGCCACCCGGGCGGGGCCGCCCGCCTTCCCCTCGTACGACGTCCCCACCATCTGGGCCACGTCCTCGACGACCCCGGGACGCAACGCCGTCTCGTCAGAGCTCGTCATCGAGTCCCTCCATGATGTGACCGAGCCGCGCCTGCTTCGTCCGCAGGTAGTCGATGTTCTCGGGATTGGCGTGGTTGGCGAGCGACACCCGGTCGGTGATGTCGAGGCCGAATCCCTCGAGCCCGCCGTACTTCATGGGGTTGTTCGTCATCAGTCGCATCGTCGTCACACCCAGGTCGACGAGGATCTGGGCCCCGATCCCGTACTCGCGGTTGTCCACCGGCAGACCGAGCTCCAGGTTGGCGTCGACCGTGTCGTGACCCTGCTCCTGCAGGCCGTAGGCGCGCAGCTTGTGGGCGAGGCCGATGCCGCGGCCCTCGTGGCCCCGCAGGTAGACGACGACGCCGGTCCCCGCCTCGGCGATGAGGCGCAGCGCCTCGTGCAACTGCGGCCCGCAGTCGCAGCGCAAGGACCCGAGCACGTCGCCGGTCAGGCATTCCGAGTGCACCCGGACGAGCACGTCGCTCTTCCCCGCCAGGTCGCCCTTCACGATGGCCAGGTGGTGCTCGCCGTCGATGACCGCTTCGTAGACGTAGCCCGAGAAGTCACCGAAGTCGGTGGGGATGCGCGCCGGTCCGGCGATCCGGCGGACGAGCTTGTCCTTGCGCCGTCGGTAACGGACGAGATCGGCGATGGAGATCATCAGCAGGTCGTGCTTCTTGGCGAACGCCTCCAGCTCGGGCTGGCGGGCCATCCCCTGCTTGTCCTCGGACACGATCTCGCACAGCACCCCGGCCGGGTAGAGACCGGCCGCCTTCACCAGGTCGATGGTGGCCTCGGTGTGGCCGGCCCGCTTGAGCACGCCGCCGGCCCGGTAGCGCAGGGGGAAGATGTGGCCGGGGCGGTTCAGGTCGGTGGCCCGGGTGTGGGGATCGATCAGGGCCTGGATGGTGGCGGCCCGGTCCTCGGCCGAGATGCCCGACGAGGTGCCGTGCCGGTAGTCCACGCTCACCGTGAACGCCGTGCGCTGCGACTCGGTGTTGGCCGACACCATCAGCGGCAGCTCCAGCTGGTCGGCCCGGTCCCCCGTGAGCGGCGTGCAGATCACCCCGGAAGTGTGGGCCAGGAAGAAGGCGATCTTCTCGGGCGTGGCCGCCTGGGCCGCCATCACCAGGTCGCCTTCGTTCTCGCGATCCTCGTCGTCGACCACGATGACGATCTCGCCCCGGCTGATCGCCGCGATCGCCTCCTCCACCTTGGCCGTCATGCCGCCGCCTCCAACTCGACCCGGAGGTCGTCACCGAGCCTGGTCACCGAGACCAACCGGCCCCGCCACAGTCCCTCCATGGTGCTGGCCCCGGCGCCGGCGAACATGGGCACGGCGTCGTTCCCGCCGAACAGGGCGGGGGCCAGGTAGACGACGTAGCGGTCCACCATCCGGTCGTGGTGAAAGGCATGGGCGACCGTGGCCCCCCCCTCCACCAGCACCTGCAGGATGCCCTGGGCGCCGAGCTCGTCGAGCACGGCACCCGGTTCGCCGTTCATCTCCATGGCCGGCAGCACCCGGGCACCGGCCGGGGCCTTGCCGAGCACCACGCGCACGGGTTGGCGGTCGGGCTCGGGGTCGATCCGGACGGTCAGCTGGGGGTCGTCGCTGCGCACCGTCCCCGCCCCCACGAGGACAGCATCCGAGGCGGCGCGCAGCCGGTGGGCATCGGCACGCGCCTCGGCACCGGTCAGCCACTTGGACGTCCCGTCCGGCGCCGCGATGCGGCCGTCGAGGGTGGCGGCCAGCTTGAGCACGACCCAGGGCCGGCCCGTGCGGCGGTGCTTCAGGTAGGGCGCCAAGAGCTCGGCCGCCTCGTCGGCGGCCACTCCCACCGTCACCTCGATGCCGGCCTGGCGCAGCTCCTCGACGCCGCGTCCGGCCACCCGGGGATCGGGGTCGAGCACGGCCACCACCACCCGGGAGACGCCGGCGGCCACGATCGTCTCCGTGCACGGCGGCGTGAGGCCGTGGTGGGCGCACGGCTCGAGCGTGCTGTAGAGGGTGGCGCCGTGGGCGTGGGACCCCGCCGCGGTCAGGGCCACCACCTCGGCGTGGGGTCCCCCGGGGGGCTGAGTGGCCCCTTCGAAGGTCCGGTCGCCCGCCACCACCACGCATCCCACCCAGGGGTTGGGGGCCGTCCGTGTCCGTACCGAGGCCGCCAGGGCCAGGGCGCGTCGCATGGCGTCCGTGTCTTCGCCCTGGTCACCCGGACCGGGCGACGGGTTTCCAACCGGCGTCATGGGATCACGAGTCTACTGGTGCCCCCGGCAGCGCCTTCTCGCCCGCCACCCTGATCTGTCGGGCGGCGTCCCACGGTCGCTCGGCGCCGAAGACGGCCGAGCCGGCCACGAGCACCCGGGCCCCGGCCGCCACCACGAGCGGCGCCGTCTCCTCGTCGATCCCGCCGTCCACCTCGAGCTCGGCGGCCGATCCAAGCCGGTCGAGCTCCTGGCGCGTCCGGGCGATCTTGGGCAGCACCTCGGCCATGAAACTCTGACCCCCGAAGCCGGGGTGCACGGTCATGCACAGGATCAGGTCGGCCTCGGCCAGGAAGGGGTCGATGGCCTCGTAGGGGGTCTCGGGATTGATGGCCAACCCGGCCCGCAGTCCCAGGCTCTTGGCCTCGGCCAGCAGGGCCGAGGTGTTTCCCACCTCGACGTGCACCGTGCAGCCGTCGGCCCCGGCCCGACGGAAGGCCTCCAGGTAGGCCCCGGGGTCGGTCATCATCAGGTGGCAGTCGAAGAACAGCCCCGAGTGCCGGCGCAGCGACGCCACCACCGGCGGCCCGATGGTCAGGTTGGGCACGAAGTGGCCGTCCATCACGTCGATGTGCAGCCAGTCGGCCTCGCTCGTCACCTCTCCCACCGCTTCGGCCAGCCCCCCGAAGTCGGCCGACAGCACGGAGGGGGCGATCTTCAGCATCGCCGCCGAGCCTACGACCTCCGCCTCAGCGGGCCGCCGACCGGGGTCACCCCCGGTGGGTCACCGCCGAACGGTAGACAGGCTCGGCGGTTCGGAACGCGAGGATGTCGTCCTCCGACCAGACCGGCGACGACGAGACCGAGCCGACGGGCAGGGGGAAGGAACCGTCGCTCCGAACCAGATCGCGCACGTCGCTCTCGGCGACACCGAGGCAGGCGGCGACGTCGCCGATGCCGAGCAGCACCGGAATCTCGGGCAGGCCCGGGAGAGCCGCCCCGGGGAGTCGTCGCGACGCCCGTCGACGCGTGGGAGGCCCCGTGACATCCGCCGCTTCGGTGGCCGACGAATAGAGGACGGGCACACCCTCGCCCTGCCTCTTCGACTCGTACATGGCCTTGTCGGCCCGGGCGACGAGGGCGTCGGCCGTCATCGCCGGCGATGAGCAGGCCACTCCGATGCTGGCTCTCAGGTCGATGACCCCGGCGGCCAGGGCAATCTCGCCGGTGAGCGACTCGCCGATGCGCCGGGCCACGACGAGGGCGTCGTCTGCTCCGCCGATATGGGGACAGACGACGAGGAATTCGTCTCCGCCGACGCGTCCCACGATGTCGTCGTCGCGCATGGCGGCGCCCAGACGGTGGGCCACGGCGACGAGCAACTCGTCACCCGCGGCGTGACCGAGCAGGTCGTTCACCGGCTTGAAGAGGTCGAGATCGATGAAGATCACGCCGGTGGGGCCTGAGCCCGACGCGCTCAGCAACCGGTCCAGCGCCGCCATGGTCGACCCCCGGTTGTAACAGCGGGTGAGCATGTCGAACGTGGCCTTGTCCTCGAGCTCGAGGTGCATGCGGGCACTCTCGGTGATGTCCGCCACGCAGACGATGGCCCCGGTGACGGTCCCGTCCTTGCCGTTCAACGGACGCGAGCTCACGTGGCAGCGGCGCTTCTCGCCGCTGTCGGCGAGGCACAGGTCGATTTCGACGTCGGCGTCCCCGTCGTCGTTGAGCACGGCGGCCAGCGTGGCGTCCAGGACGGACCGGTCCTCCGGCGTCACCGTGGCCAGCAGCACACCGAGGTCGTCGGTGGGCTCGGTGCCGAGGATCTGGTGGAGACGCTCGTTGCTGTAGACGACACGCCTGTCCGCCTCCACCTGGAAGAGACCCACGGGTAGCGCCTGGGCCAGGCGCTGGAGCAATTGCTCGCGTTCGGCCAGCGATTCCTGGGCCGCCATCTCCACCGAGACGTCGATCATCTCCACCAAGATGTGGTCGCGACCAGGCTGTCCCAAGAAATTGTGGAGCGTCGTGTCCAGCCAGATCCACTGGCCGTCCTTGCACCGGCGGCGACACCGCATCTGGTGCGGCCGGTGGGTGGCGAGCATCGACATCCACCCTTCGATGGCCCGGGCCTGATCGTCGGGATGGATCATGTCGAGAGCGGGCTTGCCCACGAGATCCTCCTCCGTCCACCCGAAAAGCAGCGTGAACGCCTCGTCGCACCCGAGGACGTGGGCCACGTTGTCCTGGCGCAGCGTGGCGTAGCGGGGCCGGCTGGGCTGCGCCTCGCTCATCTCGACGTGGACTCCTTCAACCGTCTCGGGGACGACGATGGCGAGCAGGATGCCGTGGGCGGGCCGCAGGTCGGCGAAGTGGAGCATCAACCACTGATCCGGTGCGTTGGCGAGGCGTATCGGCATTTCGGCCTGGCCCACTCTGAGCGCCTCGTACCAGGCCTTGGCCACCAGGGTCGTGTCCTCGGCCACCACGTGATCGAGCAGCGACCGGCCTTCCAGGACCAGGTGGCGGTCCAGCGCAAGCGTGTCGGGCATGGGGATGCGGAGTCCGCTCGACGCCGCCGACAACACGAGGGCGTCGGGGTAGTCGGCCAGGAGCCTGTGCGCTTCGTTCAGGACCGTCTCAAGATCGAAGGCCTGGTGGTCGTCGTCCACGTCGTGCCACTTCTTTCGGGATCGGGTGCGCCGGTGCCCGGGCCCCCCTAACCCTTTCGTCACATCGGCGACCGCGGTTGAGCCCCGGGGCAGGACCAGCCGGGGCCCTCAGCAGCGATCCCCCGGGCTATGCCCCCAGGACCTCGCCCGGCTCGAGATGCACGCCCCGGCGCCAGTCGGCCACCCCCATGGGCCGCTTCCCGGCCGGCTGCACCGTCACCAGCTCGAGCCGTCCCGACCCGCACGCCACGGCCGTGGCAGAACCACTGCCCTCACCGTGAGGGGCGGTGATGCAGCCCGGCGCCGGAGGCGATCCGGCGTCGCCGGGGTCGTCGGCATCGTCGCCGAGGACGCGGGCGTCGAGGATGCGCAGGCGCTCGCCCCGGAACGTCGTCCAGGCCCGGTCGAGCCGGACCAGCCGCTGCACCGACGGGGCCGGCTCCCGCCAGTCGATCCGGAACTCGGCCGGGTCGAGCTTGGCGGCGTAGGTGGGCTCGCCCGTCTGGGCGTCGCCCGGGCCGAGCGCCGCCACCCCGCCCGCCAGTACGTCGGTGAGAAGGGCGGCCCCGGCGGCCGACAGCCGCTCCAACAGCGCCGTTGCGTGCTCGTCGGTGCCGATCGCCAGCTCGTGCCGGGCGAGCACGGGGCCGGTGTCGAGCCCGGCGTCGAGCCGCATCACGCACACGCCGGTCACGGTGTCTCCCGCCAGGACGGCCCTCTCCACCGGCGCCGCCCCCCGCCACCGGGGCAGCAGGGAGAAGTGCACGTTGACCATGGGCACGGCGTCGAGAACCCGCTCGGGGATGATCTTCCCGTAGGCCACAACGACGGCCAGCTCGGCGCCGCTGTCAAGCACGTCGTCGAGCCGGTCGCTCACGGCCAGGCCGAGATCGAGGGCGGCGCTCTTCACCGGGCTCGGCATCACCTGCGTCCCGCGTCCGCGCCGGGTGTCGGCCCGGCTCACGACCAACACCACCTCGTGACCGGCGGCCACGAGGGCCTCCAGAGGGGCGACGGCGGGGGCGGGCGATCCGAGATAGGCGAGCCGGGCCACCACGGTCAGCTTCCGGTCGGGGTGGGCGCGATCAGAGTTCGGCGTGTTCGTCGAGGCCGGCCTCGGCGGCCAGCCGGGCCAACCCGTCGGGGTCGCTTCCCGACAGCGTCCACGACCGCAGGAGCTTGAGCGCGACCTTGCGCTGGTCGTCGTCGAGCCGCTCGACCAGCAGCACGCCGTCGAGGTGGTCGACCTCGTGCTGGAAGACCCGGGCCTCGTACTCGTCGGCGTCGATGGAGATCTCGTTGCCCTCGAGGTCCCGCCCCGTCAGATGGATCTCCTTGGGCCGCACGATGGGCCACGCCAGCCCGGGCACCGACAGGCACCCCTCCATGAACGTCCACTCGCCCCGGGCGTCGGAGATCACCGGGTTCACGATCGTCTTCGGCCCCTCGTCGTCGTGCAGGTCGTAGACGAACATCCTCTTCTGGACGCCTACCTGGGGGGCGGCGAGGCCCACCCCGGGCGCCTCGTACATCGTCACCACCATGTCGTCGGCCAGCACCTTCAGCCGCCCGTCGATCTCGGCCACCTCGGGGGCGCGCTGCTTCAGCACGGGGTCGCCGAAGAGCCGGATGTTGTAGGCGGTCACCGCACCATCGTACCGGCGCCCCGTTCGGGGGCCGGTCAGTCGGGGATGACCATGGACGACACCGGGGACAGCCCCGACGTCGTCTTCGACCGGTACATGGTCTGGATGTCGGTGAACTCGGCCAGCCCCCACGGGCCGTTCTCCACGCCGATCCCGCTCCATTTGAAACCGCCGAAGGGAAACTGCGGGCCCATGGCCAGGTGCACGTTCACCCACGCCGTCCCCGCCTCCAGCCGGCCCGCCACCTCGGCGGCCCGGTCGGTGTCGGTCCCCCACACCGAGCCGGAGAGGCCGAAGTGCGTCCCGTTGGCCCGCTCCACGGCGTCGTCGATGTCCCGGTAGCTGATCACCGGCAGCGCCGGCCCGAACTGCTCCTCGTCCACGATCCGCACCCCGTCGGACAGACCCGACAGCACGGTGGGCTCGAAGAAGTACCCGGGCCGGTCCATGGGCTTCCCGCCCGCGGCGGCCGTGGCCCCGTGGGCCAGGGCGTCGGCCACCAGCTCGGTCACCCGCTCGTACTGCGGCTTGTTGTTGATGGGCCCGAGCTTGTTGGCGCTGTCGGTCCCGTCGCCCACCGTCACCGCCTTCGCCCGGCTGGCCAGCAGGTCGACCACCTCGTCGTACATGGCCTCGGGCACGTACACCCGCTTGATGGCCGAGCAGATCTGCCCGTTGTTGGCGAAGGCCCCGCCGAAGATCCCGTCGGCCACCACGGCCGGGTCGGCGTCGTCCAGGATGATGGCGGGGTCGTTCCCGCCGAGCTCCAACGTCACCCGCTTGAGGTCGGGGGCGGCCGCCATGGCCACCAACTTCCCCGTCTCGATGGAGCCGGTGAAGCTGATCTTCCTGGGCACGGGGTGCGTCGTCATGCGCGCCCCCAGGCCGTCGCCGCCGCTCACCACGTTCAGCACGCCCGGCGGCAGCACCGACCGCAGCAGCTCCCCGATCTTGAGCGTCGACAGCGGCGTGAAGGGCGACGGCTTCATCACGATGGTGTTCCCGGCCAGAAGGGCGGGCGCGATCTTCCAGAAGGCCAGGTTCACGGGGAAGTTCCACGGCGTGATGGCGGCCACCACCCCGAGCGGCCGGTGCATGACCTCGACCAGGGCCTCCTCGTCGTCCTGCAGGATCTGCCGGGGCAGCTCCAGATCGGCGAAGTACGTGCACCACATGGCCGAGCCGAACATCTCCAGGTTGGCGTCGTTCAGGGGCTTGCCCTGTTCGGCCGTGAGCACGGGCGCAATCTCCTCGAGCGACGCCATGAGCAGTCCGGTGATGTCGCGCAGGCACTGCCGCCGCACCCCCTCGTCGGCCTTCCAGTCCCGGTAGGCCTTGGCGGCCGAGTCCATCGCCGCGTCGAGCTGGGCGGCCGAGCACTCGGGGGCCTCGGCGAAGACCTCGCCCGTGGCCGGGTTGATCACACCGAATGTCTCCTCGGTGGCCACGGCGTCGCCCCCGATGGTCATGGTGAAGTCGGCCATGTGCTCCCCTCCTGATCGTGTCGGCCCCCTGGGGCCACCGGGAACCTTACGACGTCACGTCGAAAAGGCGAAGACCGCCCCGATGCGGGAGTCGTCGAGCGGACACCCGACGAACGCCGTGGTGTCGGTGAGGGCGAAGCTGGCCCCGCACGATTGGTCGGGGCCGCCGTCGGGAGCGGTGAGATCGGCCGTCGGCGACCACGTTCCCCCTATATCGGTGTACTCGACGTCGGCCCCGGCGCCGCCGTTCATCGTGGGAACGCTGACCAGAAGGGTCGCCCCCGAGATGGCGCCGATGAAGAAATTGTCGCTCGCCACGCCGTCGGTCTGTCCCACCTGGGCGCTCTGGGTCCAGGTACCGCCGGACTCGTCGAAGACGTACACCGCTCCCTGAGGCGCGGCATACGAGCCGATGGCCGCCTCGCTCCCGTCGATGTCCACCGACACCCCGAAATTGTCGTTGCCGGCGCCGTCGGAGGCGGTGAGCTCCGACGTCTGGCTCCACACGCCGGCGGTGTCGGTGAAGACGTACACGGCGCCCTTGCCTCCCTGTTGCGGGGCACCGATCATGGCCAGCGAGCCGGACGTCGCCACCGTCTCGCCGAAATTGCTGCCGGTGGCGCCATCGGACGCCGTCAACACCGCCGTCTGACTCCAGACACCACCCGACTGGCTGAAGACGTAGACCGATCCGGCCCCACCGATACCACCGAGCAGGACGGAGGTCCCGGAGATGGCCACTCCCCCCGGTTGGCTGTCACCCGTGTCGGGCGAGGGCTGGAGGAGCGCCGTCTGGGACCAGACCCCGGCCGACTCGGTGAAGACGAAGGCCTCCGGTGTCTCAGCGGGGCCGACGCCGCTGATGACGATCATGGAACCGGAGATGGCGATCTGTCCCACGGGCGCGATACCACCGGGCACGCCGAGTGTCGCCGACTCGGTCCAGGTCGAGCCGGACAGGGTGAAGACATACGTCGAGAATTGCGAGGCCACCACGGCAGTGTCGCCCGAGACGGCCAACTTGTCGCCGAACTCGCTGTCCACCTGCAGACGCTGTTGCAGGCCGAACGCCCCCTTTATGCCGGACAGCTCGCTGTACCAGAACGCCTCGCCCGTGTCGGAGGCGATGATCGGCGCGCCGGCCATGATGTTGGTGCCCGACACGGCGACGGCCGTCCCGAGACGCTCGACGCTCGGATCGGGATCGCCGAGCATCTGCGGGCCTCCCCAGCCCCCCGATCCCTTGCTGTCCTGGTCGAAGACATAGGCGACGCCGAGGGATCCTCCCCGACCGGGGGCGCCGGCCACGATGGCGGTGTCGGCCACCGGCTTCGGCATCTTCGAGCTGAAGTAGTCGAGGGAGTGGCCGATGGCCACGGCGTCGCCGAAGGCGTCGCCGGCCGTTCCGGTCGACGCCGTCAGCTCCTTCGACGGGAGCCAGTCGGCGCCCGACCCCGAGTACACATAGACGGCGCCCGTGGTCGAGTCGTGGCCCGGTGCGCCGATGGCCACCCTGTCGGAGGTGGCGGCGACGGCGTGCCCGAAACCGTCGCCGTCGGCCCCGTCGCCGGCCGCCAACCGCGCCCTCTGGCCCCAGTGTCGCTTGACGGCAGTGAACACGTAGGCGGCACCGGTGGCGGACTGGCTCCCGTCGGCGCCGATGACGGCGCTCGATCCGGCCCACGCCACCGACACACCGAAATCGGCCCCGGTGGCGGCGTCGGAGGCGCTCAACTCGGCCGCCTGGGACCAGGTCCCCCGGCTCTCCGTGAACACGTAGGCGGCACCGGTGGACCCGCCGGAGCCGGGGGCGCCGATCACCGCCATCACCGTCCGGGGCGTCATCGTCATCGCCACCGACGAGCCGAAGCCGTCACCGGCCACACCGTCGGACGCGGTCAGTGTGGCCTTCTGGGTCCAGATACCGCCGATCTCGGTGAAGACGTAGACGGCACCGGTGGAGCCGTTGCGACCGGGGGCGCCGACCAGGGCGGTGGCGGTGGAACCCCGTCCGGCGAGCGCCAGCGACGAGCCGAAGCCGTCACCGGGGGTGCCGTCGGAGGCGGCCAGCGTCCCCGACGGCTGCAGCTTGACGAGCTTGTTGTCGGGGACGTAGGCGTCGACAGCACCGTCGCCACCGTCGGCCCCGGAGCTGCCGACGAGGGTCAGCCCCGTCGTCACGGCCACGGCACTGCCGTAGCGTTGGCCGGCGTGCGTCAGCATCTCGGCCGTCGGCTCGGGGCTCTCGATCGAAGAGGCCCGCACACGACCGCGGGCCACAGCCGGCACGGTGGGGGCGAGGGCCAGACCGGTCACCAGCCCCATCGTGGCGGCCAGGACGACCATCACACGGACGTGGCGGGGCCGTTCGTCGGCTGCTGACCGTCCCCCCATGGTGCCCCCGCCTGCCGCGACCGTTCGAGTGCTACGGCACCTTTGATCGTACCCCCGGGGCCGGAACCGCCCCGATCGGCCCCCGTCTATCGGCCCCGTCCATCGGCCCCGTCTATCGGCCCCGTCTATCGGCGCTGTCTATGCCCGGACGGGATCGACCTCCACCCGCAGCCGGCCCGGCGGGCGGGGCACGGCCGCCAGCAGATCGCCCACGGCGCGGTGGTCGGGGGCCCGCACCGACCACACGCCGTCGACCGGCCCCCGGACCTCCACCCCCGGGGGGGCGGCCGTCCGCAGAGCGGCGCCGTAGGCGTCGGCCATGGCTCCCGAGACGAGGGCCATGGCGCTCACCGGGGGCAGCCCGATCGCCCGGCGCACCTCGAGCTCGGCGGCGGCCAGACGACCGGGATCGGCGAGGGCGGCCGATGTGAGCACGTCGTGGTGGGGCAGCCGGGTCTGGACGAGCAGCCGGCCCTGGCCCCGGCCTCCGGCGCCCGGCCCGGGTGTCGCCGTCCCCGGTCCCCGGCCCACCAACCGCGCCGCGCGCGCCAGCAGGGCGAGCGCCTCCTCGGCGCCGCGCAGCCGCGGGGCGAGGAGCTCGGCGTCGAAATCGAGGAAGGCCACCGCGTCGGCGGCGTCGGTCCGGTGCAGCACCGCTTCGGTCCCCACCACCACCCGGGCGTCGGGGTCGCCCTCGACACCGCCCGCCGGTGGACCCGTCACGCCCCGGGGGGCCGGCCCCCACACGGCGGCCACCGGCGCCCCCACCAGCGCCTCGAGCTCCTCGCGCACCCGGGCCACCCCGGGCCGCAGCGCCTTCATCCGCGTGGCCCCGCACTGGGCACAGACCACGGGACGTTCCTCGCCGCAGCGGCGGCAGCGGAGATACGGACCCCGGTCTGGGCCATCGGAGCCTTGGCCGTCGGAGCCTGGGCCGTCGGCGTCCTTGCGGGGATCGACGAGCTCGAGGGCGGCCTGACACCGGTCGCAGCGGGCGATCTCGTGACAGGCGGCACAGGCGAGCAGACGGAAGCGGCCGGTCCGGTTCACGACGCACACGACCCGACGATCGGGCTCGGCCGCCCCCCACCGCACCAGGTCCACCAACCGCTCCGAGAACAGCCCCGTCCGGGGATCGTCCCCGCGGCGGTCGACGATCTCGAGCGGGGGCCATCCGGCGCGCTCACTTCGCCGGGACATCGTCACCAGCCGCCCGGCGGCCAGCACGTCGAGCGTGGGACACGGCGACACGAGCACGCAGGGCGCCTCGTCGCGCCGGGCCCGCTCGGCCACCACCTCCCACGCGCACCACGTCGGGGCCCGTTCCTCGTGGTACACCTCGTCGTGGGCGTCGAGCACCACGGCGGCCGCCAGCCGCGGCATCGGGGCGAAGGCGGCGGCCCGCGTCCCCACGGCCACGCACCCCCCGGCCCGGGCCACGGGCCACTCCTGCGGCAGCAGCGCCACCGGCCGCCCCGACCGGCGCAACCGGCCCGCCACGATGGCGGCCATCCGCTGGCTGGGGGCGAGCACGAGCACCCCGGCGTCCCCGCCGGCGCCGCCCAGCAGATCGGCGGCCGACTCCACCAGGGCCATCGGATCCTCGGCGGGAGGAAGCCGCAGCACCACCGTCCCTCCCGACAGCGTGTCGGTGACGGTGCCGGTTGCAGTTCCCGTCCCGGCGACCCGGCGATCGGACGGCAGGGCCCGCACGGCCATCGGCGCCGACGCCGTTCCCAGGAACGACGACAGCGGCCCCGCCCAGCGCCAGGCCGCCCACCGGGCCAGCGAGAGGACCTCGGCCGGCGGTCCCCATCCCCGTACCCCGGCCAGGGGTTTGAGCGTCACCCCCGGGGGGGCTGCCATGCCATCGGCCACCACCCAACCGGCCACCCGGCGTCCCCCCAAGGGGATCCGGACCTGGGTCCCCACCCGCACGCGGTCGTCGAGGGCCTCGGGAACGCTGTAGTCGAACTCCTTGTGCACGGCGGCCACGTCGGGGACCACCCGCACCACCCGCACCCGGGTGAGTTCTAGAGACAGGGTCTGCTCTAGAGGCTGAGGGCGCGCTTCAGGTCGTCGATCCTCGGCGTCGCCTCCCAGGTGAACTCCTTGTCCGTCCGGCCGAAGTGGCCGTAGGCGGCGGTCCGGCGGTAGATGGGCCGCAGCAGGTCGAGGTCGCGCACGATGGCGGCGGGCCGCAGGTCGAAGACCCCCCGTACGGCCGGCTCGATGGCGGCCGGGTCGACGGTGGCGGTGCCGAAGGTCTCCACCATCAGCGACACCGGGTGGGCCACCCCGATGGCGTAGGCCACCTGCACCTCGCAGCGCGCCGCGGCCCCGGAGGCGACCACGTGCTTGGCCACCCACCGCGCCGCGTAGGCGGCCGAGCGGTCGACCTTGGACGGGTCCTTGCCCGAGAAGGCGCCCCCACCGTGGCGGGCCATGCCGCCGTAGGTGTCCACGATGATCTTCCGGCCCGTCAGCCCGGTGTCGGCGTGGGGGCCGCCCAGCTCGAAGCGGCCCGTCGGGTTGGCCAGCACCCGGAGGTGGTCGGTGTCGAGGTCCGACGGCAGCAGGGGGTGGATCACGTGCTCCCGGAGGTCGGGCAGCAGCAGGGTCTCGATGTCGACGCCCGGCGCGTGCTGGGTCGAGATCAAGATGGTGTCGATGGCGATGGGCCGGCCGTCCTCGTAGATCACGCTCACCTGGGTCTTGCCGTCGGGCCGCAGGTACGGCAGCACCCCCACCCGGCGGACCTGGGCCAGCCGCTGGGCCAACCGGTGGGCCAACCAGATGGGTAGCGGCATCAGATCGGGCGTCTCGTTGCAGGCGTAGCCGAACATCATTCCCTGGTCGCCCGCCCCCTGGGCGTTCAGCTGGTCCTCGCCACCCGAACCCGTCCGCAGCTCGTGGGCGGCCGTCACCCCCTGGGCGATGTCGGGTGACTGGGCATCGAGGGCCACCATCACGCCGCAGGTCCGGCCGTTGAAGCCGTGGGCGTCGGTGTCGTAGCCGATGTCGCACACCACGTCGCGCACGAGCGACGGGATGTCGACGTAGCACTCGGTCGAGATCTCCCCCGCCACCACCACCAGGCCCGTCGTGAGCAGCGTCTCGCACGCCACCCGGGCCCGGACGTCCTGATCGATCACGGCGTCGAGGACGGCGTCGGAGATCTGGTCGGCCATCTTGTCGGGGTGACCCTCGGTCACCGATTCCGATGTGAAGGTGTGGCGCGTGCTCACGTCTCGCTCCTCGGGGGCTGGGCGTCCTGGGCGATCACACTAATCAAGGCACCCGGCGACCTAGTCAAGGCACCCGGCGACGCTGTCCAGCACGGCGTCGGCCACCTGCCGCTTGGACGACAGCGCCACCTCGCGGCGGCTGCCGTCACGGCCGAGGATGGTCACGGCGTTGGTGTCGTGGTCGAAGCCGACACCCTCGGCCGAGACGTCGTTGGCCACCATCAGGTCGACCCCCTTGGCCTGCAGTTTGGCCGCGGCCCGGTCCACCGCCTCGCCCGTCTCGGCGGCGAAACCGACCAGGACCTGGCCCGGGCGCCGCCGCCGGCCCAGCTCGAGAAGGATGTCGGGCGTCGGTTCGAGAACGATGTCGGGCAGGCCGTCGGCCTTGGCCAGCTTGGCTGCGGCCGGCGCCTTGGGCCGGAAGTCGGCCACCGCCGCGGCCATGATCACGATGTCTGCCTCCGCGGCGTGCTCGAGCATGGCCGCCTCCATCCCGGCGGCGGTGTCCACCCGAATCACCGTGGCCCCGGGGGGCCCGGGCCGGTTGGTCGTGGTCACGAGGACGACGTGGGCGCCACGGTCGGAGGCCGCCCGGGCCAGAGCATGGCCCTGCTTCCCCGAGCTCCGGTTGGAGATGAACCGGACGGGGTCGATCGGCTCACGCGTCCCGCCCGCACTCACCAGCACCCGCCGCCCGGCGAGGTCGCGCAGCCTCTCCATGGGCCGCGCCGGCGTCCGGCCCTCGAGCACGGCCGTGGCCGCGGCCACGATGTCATCGGGATCGGCCAGCCGTCCCGGCCCGGCGTCGCCCCCGGCCAGGCGGCCGTCGCCGGGGGGCACCACCACCACGCCGCGCCGGGTCAGCGTGGCCAGGTTCTCCTGCACGGCGGCGTGCTCCCACATCTCGGTGTGCATGGCCGGGCACACGATCACCGGGGCCCGGGTGGCGAGCACGGTGGCGGTGAGCAGACCGTCGGAGATCCCGGCTGCGTAGCACCCGAGGAACCGGGCCGTGGCCGGGGCCACGAGCACCAGGTCGGCCGTCTGCCCCAGCCTGGTGTGGGGGATGGGATCGACCTCGCTCCACAGGCTGCGCTGCACGCGCTCCGAGGCCAGCGCCGAGAAGGTCACCTCGCCCACGAAACGGGTGGCGTCGTCGGTCATCACGGGGATCACGTGGGCCCCGGCGTCGACCAGACGTCGACAGACCTCGATGGCCTTGTAGGCGGCGATCCCGCCGGTGATGCCCAGAACGATCCGCCGACCCTCGATCGAGGTGCTCACCGCCCGGGGCCCGGTCCTCCCGGCGTCCTACTGATCCGCCGGGGGCTCCGCGTCGGCCACCACGGTCTCATCGACGGCCTCGGTCTCATCGACGGCCTCGGTCTCATCGACGGCCTCGGTCTCCTCGACGGCCGGGGTGATGTCGAGGATGCCCACGTCGATGACCTCGGGCGTCGCCGTCCCGAGGACATGGGCGGCCTCGGCGGCGGCGGCGTCGGCCGCCGTCACCACGAGAGTCCCGTCGAGGCCTTCGACCTCTTCGCCCGGCTCCAGCCGGTGGTACGTGGCCTTCCCGGCCGCGATCTCCTCGAAGGCGATGGTCAGGGGCTTGCCCGAGACCGAGGTCACCTGGGGAGGCACCACCATGCCGAGACCCTCGCCCAGCTGGTTGTAATACGAGTTGATCTGCCGGGCCCTCTTGGCCGACAGGGCCACCAGCGTGAACTTCGAATCGACCTTGTCGAGGAGGTCCTCGATCGGCGGATCCATGAGGGTATTGCGGCGTTGGGCCATCAGGCTCCTCCACGGGGGGCGCCGCCCGGAGACTCCGGGCCGGCTCGGCGGCGGGTCTCCAGTATACCGGCCACCTCGGACACGGCCCGATCAACGTCCTCGTTGACCACGACGTACTCGGTCAGCGCCCGGCCGATCTTCTCCTCCCGGGCTCCCGTCTCGAGCCGGCGGGCCACCTCTGCCTCGTCGTCACCGCGCCGGCGCAGCCGCTCGGCCTGGATCTCGGGCGAGGGGGGCAGCAGCAGGACGATCAACGCCTCGGGGTGCCTGGCCCGGACCTGGGCGGCACCCTGCAGGTCGATCTCGAGCAGCACGTCGCGCCCGGGGGGTGGCTCGGGGGTCGGCGTGCCGTACAGGTTCCCGAGGAACTCCGCCCACTCGAGGAAACCGCCGTCGGCGGCGTGCTTCTCGAATTGCGTCCGGTCGACGAATTCGTAGGCCTCGTCCGATTCCCCGGGCCTCTGGGCCCGGGTCGTCCACGACCGGCTCAGCCACAAGTTGCGGTCGCCTTCGACGAGGCGCGCCGCGACGGTCCCCTTGCCCGCCCCGCCCGGGCCGGAAAGGACGAGGATCAGGACTTCGCGGTGTGGGCGAGCAGAGCCTCGCGCTGGTTGACGCCCAGACCCTGGAGCCGGCGGCTCTCGCTGATACCCACCGTCTCCATGAGGCGGCGAGCCTTGACCTTGCCCAAGCCGGGGAGGGACTCGAGTACCGAGAGCACCTTCATCTTGCCGACGGTCTCGTCCTCCTCCGAGCGCTTGAGAAGCTCGGACAGGGAGACCGACCCCATCTTGAGCTTCTCCTTCACCTCAGCCCGCTCGCGGCGGACCTTGGCGGCCTTGTCCAGCGCCGCCTG
>Ga0209415_10002331_pt1 | contig 35589 bp, 37 predicted proteins | sample PeaSoiSIISIP2007_FD_187696 | JGI IMG/M metagenome (GOLD analysis project Ga0209415, IMG submission 187696) | Peat soil microbial communities from Weissenstadt, Germany - SII-SIP-2007 (SPAdes) (version 2) | ecosystem: Environmental > Terrestrial > Soil > Wetlands > Peat | place: Germany... | reverse complement strand
ACGTGTCGCATCTGCGCCAGCGAGTGCGAGGTAGTTTGTAATTGTCCTCACATCGCTTACGGGATGTAGCCAATGCGCGCTTCCATCTCGTTGGCGCATGTCTTCCGTAAGGCCTATGGTCTATTGCATTGCAACAGGAGACGCCAATGAGTCACCAGCCAACCGCAGAACAAAAGATCTGGATGTATCGGCACATGTTGCTGTCGCGCGCATACGAAAACACTTTGCAAACGATCTACATGGAGGGCAAGACGCCGGTGTTCAACATGGCGCATGGCACCATTCCCGGTGAGATGCACCTGTCGCAGGGGCAAGAGCCCTGCGCCGTCGGAGTCTGCGCGCATCTGACCGCCGCCGACTCGATTACGGCAACCCACCGTCCGCATCACATCGCGATTGCCAAAGGCGTCGATCTTAAGCGTATGACCGCCGAGATCTTCGGCAAGCGCGATGGCCTATCTGGCGGGCGTGGTGGCCATATGCACCTGTTCGACAGCAAGGTGCGTTTTTGCTGTAGTGGCATCATCGCGCAAGGCATGGGGCCAGCGGTCGGCATGGCCCTCGCTCGAAAACTTTCCGGAAAGCCAGGCGTCGCTGTCTCATTCATCGGCGAGGGCGCGGCGAACCAGGGCGCGTTCCACGAGGCGCTAAATCTGGCATCACTGTGGAAGCTGCCGGTAGTCTTCGTGATCGAGGACAACGCCTGGGGGATTTCGGTGGCGAAACATGCGTCCACCTCAGTGTCCGTCAATAGCATGCGAGCAGGCGCTTACAGCATGCCCGGAATCGAAGTGCTTGACAACGACCCGATAGCGATATTTCAGGAGGCCGGTGAGGCGATTGCGCGCGCTCGGCGCGGCGAAGGGCCAACCTTGATCGAAATCGAGACGGATCGACTGGCCGGCCACTTCATGGGAGATGCCGAAGGCTATCGCCCGGTCGGTGAGTTGGATCGCTTGAAGGCGCGCGATCCGATCCCGCGGATGAAGGCGCTGCTTTTGGCCGAACGTGTATTGGACGAGTCCGCGGCATCGAAAATCGAGCGCGAGGCGCAAAAAGTCGTCGACGACGCCGTCACCTTTGCGCGCCAAAGCCCGTACCCCCAGCCGCTCGAGGCGCTCGAGAAGCTCTATGCCTGACGCGCTCGACCAACCATGACAGGAGACAAGAGATGAGCACATCGGATTCCGGCCGGCGTTTCACCGTGACGCGCGCTGTCGCCGAGGCCATAGCACAGGAAATGCAACGCGACCCTAACGTTTTCGTAATGGGCGAAGATATCGCAAAGCTGGGAGGTGTATTTGGCAATACGCGTGGCCTGCTTGAGCTTTTCGGTCCCGAGCGGATCCGGGACACGCCGATTTCCGAGACGGCATTCATCGGCGCGGGAGTTGGTGCTGCCGCCGAAGGGATGCGTCCGATTGTTGAGTTGATGTTCATCGACTTCTTTGGCGTGTGCTTCGACGCGATCTACAACCTCGCCGCCAAGCAGTCATATTTTTCCGGAGGGCAAGTAAAGTGCCCACTGGTGCTGATGACCTACGCCGGCGGGGGTTACGGCGACGCCGGACAGCACTCGCAATGCGTATGGTCCAGCTTTGCGCACATGCCCGGACTCAAGGTGGTCGTGCCGTCCAACGCCTACGATGCCAAGGGGCTCATGATCTCGGCAATCCGGGACGACAATCCGGTAGTGTTCATTGGGCACAAGGCGCTGCAAGGAATGGGCTGGCTCGGCACCGAGAAGGGATCGATTGTGGAGGTGCCGGAAGCTTCGTATACGGTCCCACTGGGCCAGGCCAAGACGGTCCGTACCGGCCGCGATATCACGATCGTCGGCCTCGCGCTCACCGTGCACCAGGCGCTCGAGGCGGCGGACCAGCTCGGCAAGGAAGGCATCGATGCGGAGGTGATCGACTTGCGCAGTCTAGTGCCGCTTGATCGCAAGGCGATCATCGATTCCGTACGCAAGACGGGACGATTGCTGGTGGTCGACGAGGACTACACGAGCTATAGCGTGAGCGCGGAAGTGATCGCGACGGTGGTCGAGCATGACGTTAGGATGCTCAAGGCCGCGCCGAGACGCATTGCGTACCCCGATGTGGTCATTCCGTTCTCGCGGCCGATGGAGCAATTTGCCCTGCCCAATGTCGAAAAGATCGTCACCGCCGTCCGCGAAATGGCTGCACGCGCCCCTGCCCATGCCTGAAGTTATTGTTCCAAACGACGGGTGGGAAGGCGATGCACCGGGCGCAGTGAGTGTGTGGTTTTATAGCGATGGCCAGCAGGTTGCGCAGGACAGCCTGCTGGCCGAAGTGATGGTGGAAAAGGCAACCGTCGAGATCCATGCGCCCGCTGCTGGCCGGCTTCACATCCGAATTTCCGCCGATGAGCTGGTACACAAGGGTGACGTACTTGCGACAATCACGTGAGCGGTGTTGAATGGCTTGTCGATGCGCAGTCCGAGCAGGGATGGATAGCGGACCGGCTGCGCGGGGAAGACAGACAGGTGCGAATCGCTGGCTGCACGTACGGGGTCCCCGTTCTGCTGCTTCCGACCGTCCAGTTCACCGATGCCAGAGTGCTGGCGCGATCTTGCCGATCCGGTCTTCCCATGTTGCGCCGATATGGAGGTGGAGCGGCTGTTCTGGCTGGTCCCTGGCTCGCATCATTGAATCTTTGGGTTCCAGCAGGCCAGCGACCGTTGCCGACCGGCCTGGCGGCGCTGCGCCAATGGGTCGGTCAGATGCATGTTGGCGCGCTAAATCGACTCGGCTTCCAGACCCGCCTCGCGCAAGTGGCCACTGTCGAGTTGGTCGAGGTATGCGCTGCGCTGCGTGCAGCCTGCTTCGGCGCCGCCAGCATCGGTGAAGTGCTCGATGACGTCGGCCGCAAGGTGGTGGGCATCTCCCAGCACCGCAGCCCACGGGGGACTTGGATCGGTGCGGGTACGCTCGTGGGTCCGACCGACTGGTCGCTGCTATGCCAGACGCTCGGTCTACCGGGAAGCGTGACGCGGTTGCTGCACGAGCGCACGAGTTGGTGCCCGCTGCGAGCGCGTCTCGTGTTGACCGCCGTCGCGGCCGAGGTGAGTTGCTCACTTGAATCCGCATGCGGGGCGAAGTTCGTTCCTGAGTATTACCGGCAATCTGCGTCTTCATCCGAAACGAAGTCAGCCGCACGTCTTTGACGAACTGTATAACCGCCGGCGCCTGCCATTCGAACTGGACTCTGCCTGCCCCAAAGGCGTTCGACAAGCGCAGGGCCGCAAGCACGCCAATTGTTGCTGCGCCCTTGGATCGAACGTTTTCGCTTATATCGATCTAGCGCGTGGAATCGATCCGCTGGCCGGTTTGATTTTTTCCCTGCTAGGAAAACAAGAATCCCTAATTCACGTTCGAACGCAGGAGCTAGGGCACGGCGGGGCGAGCTCGAGGACCGTAGCTCTGCGGCGCAGAATTTTGCTAACGAAACAAGCCCGAAAGTGCTTACTTTCGCAGTAAATCTCGCTGTTTCGGAAAATTTGTACTGGAGATTGGTTCGCCCGGGACTACGTCTCCGCCGGCATCGGAACGTGGCACACTGGGCCGGATTCAACACCGAGGAATATGTAAGCGCGCCCGCCGATGATTCCCTGAATCGTTCTTGGCCGAACGCTGCTAGACGAACCCGGTGTCGGCTACCTGATCCAATGGTGAGATACCCATGAACACACAGCAATCCCCCGCCGTTTCTCGAGCCCGCGGCGCGACCGAGCCGCCGCTGATCGAGCTCACCACCGGCCAGATGCTGGCCGAGACGGTCGCACGGTATGCCGACCGTGAGGCACTCGTGGTGGTGCACCAGGGCATCCGTTGGACTTGGCGGGAACTGCTGCAGCGCGTCGACCAAATGGCGGCGGGCCTACTGAACTGGGGGCTGGAGCCAGGCGATCGGGTTGGCATCTGGGCGCCAAATTGCGCCGAATGGGCGGTTACGCAATTCGCCACGGCGCGTGCCGGGCTAGTCCTAGTTAACATCAACCCGGCCTACCGGCGCACGGAGCTGGAATACGCACTGAACAAGGTCCAATGCAAGGCGCTGGTGATGGCTCCGGCGCTCAAGACCAGCAATTATCTCGAAATCATCAACGTCCTGGTCCCCGAGCTGGCGACCTGCGCGCCCGGGGAGTTGCATGCCAAGGCGCTGCCCCACCTGCGTTGGGTGATTCGCTTCGGTGATGCAGTCACCGCCGGCATGCTCAACTTTGGCAGCGTGAGCACGCGAGGCGGCGCGGCCGACCGGCGTCGATTGACGGAGCTCGGCGCGCGTTTGACCAGCAAGGACGCGATCAACATTCAGTTCACCTCGGGCACCACGGGCTTCCCCAAGGGGGCCACGCTGACGCATTGCAATATCCTTAACAATGGCTTTTTTGTCGGTGAGGCGATTCGGCTGACAGCGAAAGACCGCTTGTGCATTCCGGTGCCGCTGTATCACTGCTTCGGCATGGTGATGGGCAATCTGGGCTGCCTGACCCATGGTGCGACCATGGTCTATCCGGCCGAGGTATTTGACCCGCTCTCGGTGCTACAGGCCATTGCGGCCGAGCGCTGTACTGCGCTATACGGCGTGCCCACGATGTTCATCGCGGAGCTGGATCATCCTCGATTCGGTGAGTTCGACTTGACGACGCTGCGCACGGGCATCATGGCCGGCTCCCCCTGTCCGGTGCAGGTCATGAAGCGCGTGCAGGGGCAAATGAACATGCGCGAGGTCACGATCGCCTACGGAATGACCGAAACCTCTCCCGTTTCTACGCAAAGCGCCGTGGATGATCCGCTGGACCGACGCGTATCGACAGTGGGCCGTGTGCAACCGCACCTGGAGATCCAGATCGTCGATATCGAGGGCAAGCCCGTGCCCCGCGGCACTACCGGCGAGTTCTGCACTCGGGGCTATTCGGTGATGACCGGCTACTGGAACGACGAGGCCAAGACGCGCGAGGCCATTGACCAAGACGGCTGGATGCATACCGGGGACCTGGCCACGATGGACGCCGATGGCTACGTGAACATTGTCGGACGCCTGAAGGACATGGTCATCCGCGGCGGGGAAAACGTCTATCCCCGCGAGATTGAAGAGTTCCTTTACCGTCATCCAAAGGTGCGGGACGTGCAAGTAGTGGGCGTTCCGGACGCCAAGTATGGCGAGGAGCTATGCGCCTGCATCGTGTTGCGCGAGGGTCAACAAGCCAGCGTCGAGGAGATCAAGGAATTTTGCATGGGGCAAATTGCCCACTACAAGGTGCCGCGCTACATCAAGTTCGTCGAGGACTTTCCGATGACTATCACCGGCAAGATCCAGAAATACCTGATGCGCAAGCAGTTGGCAGAGGAATTTGGCTTGTCGGAGCAAAAAACCGCGTGACGCTACTCGGCCGGCGCAGGCCACTCGGTTTTCTGGTCCAATGATTACTACCGGGCGGTCGTTCTTGCCGGCGGTCTTTTCAACGCCGATGGGTGCAGCAACCCGGGGCGTCAAGCCCGCGCGTTGATTGCCAACCGCACGGGCACGCGGCGTAGGCCCTTTTGACCGACGAAATCATCAAAACGCCCGGGAAGCTGCGCATCGCAGTGGCGGCAGCGCCCCTCGCCTGTCAGGTCGTAACTCAGAATCTCGTGCCAGTCGCGGATGACGACGGGTTTGCCACATCCCGCGCAGGGTGTCGTGCCGCCGCTGCGGTCGTGCACGTTGCCGGTGTAGACATATCTGAGGCCGGCGCGCAACGCGATGTCGCGCGCGCGGGTTAGCGTAGCAGTCGGCGTGCGCGCAATGTCCGTCATCTTGTAGTCGGGATGGAAGGCGGTGAAATGCAGCGGCACGTCGGTGCCGAGTTCACGGGCGATCCAGGCGCACATCGCTTCGAGTTCAGCGCTGGAGTCGTTCTTTCCTGGGATCAGCAGCGTCGTGATCTCGAACCAGACGTCGGTCTCCCGCCTGAGATACACGAGCGTGTCGAGAACAGGCTGCAAGTGCGCTCCGCAAAGCTTCACGTAGAACTCGTCGGTGAAGCCCTTGAGGTCGACATTGGCGGCGTCCATCTTCGCATAGAACTCGCGTCTTGCCTCGACGCCGATGTAGCCGGCGGTGACGGCGACGGTCTTGATTCCCAGCGCGTGGCACGCGTCGGCCGTATCCATCGCGTACTCGGCGAAGATGACAGGGTCGTTGTACGTGAAGGCAACACTTTTGCAGTCCGTCTTCGCGGCGGTCTCGGCGATCGCCGTTGGCGATGCCGCATCCATCAAAGTGTCCATCTCCCGGGATTTCGAAATGTCCCAGTTCTGACAGAACTTGCAGACGAGATTGCACCCCGCGGTCCCGAACGAAAACACGCTCGAACCCGGGTAGAAATGGTTCAGCGGTTTCTTTTCGATAGGATCGATGCAGAAGCCGGAAGAGCGACCGTAGGTCGTGAGCACGATCGCGTCACCCTCGCGCTGGCGGACGAAGCAAGCGCCGCGCTGCCCCTCGTGCAGGCGGCAGTCGCGTGGGCATAGGTCGCACTGGATGCGGCCGTCGTCGATACGATGCCACCATCGGCCCGGGTAGTTGCTCATTGCTGCGCTCCACTGAATACGAAGTCCTGCTCCGTCCACTTGGTCACTGCGTACCGGGAAACGTTCACGCTTGCGCTCCAGAAGTCCGCTGGCAGCCCCGCCTTGAGTTTGAGCGCAGCCAGGAATTCGCGCGGGTCAACAAGCTCTTCCCAAACCTGGGGCAGAAATGTCGCTCGATGGCAGCCATATTCCAGGATCAGCCCATCGATCCCGGGGCGAAGACGCGCAACAAGTTCCTCCTCATTCGCGACCCGCATCCGTTCGCCGGCCGACAGCAGTGAGACCTCGACCGAGGTGTCCTCGAACTCGGCCGCAGCGAGCGGCTTGAATCGCGGGTCACGGAACGCGGCGGCGATCGCATTGTCGCGCACGTCCACGCCCAACGGGCGGACAGCTTGAAGCGACCCGATGCAACCGCGGAGCTCGCCCGAGCGTTTCAGGGTCACAAAGGTTGCGGACCGTTGCTGTAGCGCCGCATGGCTCGCCTCATCAAGTTTGGCCAAGCCGAGTCGTTCGGCAATCGCAGAGCGCGCAATCGTCAGCAGCGCACTGCCGAGATCAAGCCCGGTCATGCGTGACCTCGCCGAAGGCAAACGATGCGTAACCCACCACGCGGGACTTGTCGCCCGCGGTGTCGCCGGAGTTGCGCAGGTCGAGAAGTTCCGGCCGCAGACCGCGACGACGTGCGGCCATCAGTAGGCCGTTGATGGGTGTCGCCCCGCACGCTTGCTCGTGCTCCAGCGTCGCCGAGAGTGCGAGTACGGCGTCTGCGGTTGCACGATCGATCTGGCGCGCCTCGGCGTAGCAATGGTAGTGGGACATGTCGGAGCTGATCACGATGAGCGTCTCGGGCCCGTCCCAGAGCAATTCGATGACTTCGGCAACCTGCGCCGGTGTCGCATCGCCGACGGCGAACGGCACGATGCGGAATTGCCGGAGGACCGTCTGCAGGAACGGCAGCTGCACCTCCAACGAATGTTCCAGGGCATGGGCGGCATCGTTTCTTTGCACTTGCGGCAGTGCGAGGGCGCAAGCCACCGCATCACGGTCGACCTCGACGGTTCCTAGCGGCGTGGCGAAGGCGTGCGCCGACGGAAGCGCGAGGCCCCGTACCGGAGCCCGGTGCGCCGGTCCAAATAACACGACGCGCCCGATAGCGTCGCTCTCGGCGGCGAGCCGTGTATACGCGGAAGCCGCAATGGGGCCCGAATAGACATAGCCGGCGTGCGGAACGATCAGCGCCTTGGGCCGGGCAGCCCCTTCTGCTGGCCGTGCCGCCCCGCCGAGGTACGCGCGAACGCCCGCAGCCAGCGCCCTCGGCGCTTCTGGGTAAAACATTCCGGCTACGGCAGCTGGACGTACGGCAGGCATCGGATAACTCGCAAGTTCGAAGAACGGGCAACGGCTGTCAGGGCGAATCTGGCGCGGAGGTGGTTCTTCCGGTCATGCGCCTCACCGGGCGTTCCACTGAGCCGCTACATTGCAATATTGGGCTCGCGCGCCACGAATTCAAGCGCCACCGTGCGCCGGCCGGCTGGCGCCGGCCCAAAGGGCCGGAGGAGGGCGAAAGGTCGCTCGTCGCGACCGCGACCCGCGCGCCTTCGGGCCCGCCTTTTGTTCGCCTCCAGCATGTTCGCGGGGCAAATTTGGGGCTTTTGAGCAGCGATGCCGTTGATACCTGCTTGGATCAAGGCGGTATTGACAAAACCCTCGCAGTCGATGGCGGCGCGGAGCCGGGTCCCAGTCATCTTTTTAGGGATTCCTGCGGAAAATTCGCGCTTTTTCGCCTTGAACATCGCGCAAAGAACGTACGGCGCACCCGCCCAATCTCCATCCTTTGTGCCGGGCAGCCGGCCACCCGTTAAGGCACCGGTGGTGGCGGTCCATACCGCAACGACCAATCGCGGCGCGCCTGCTCTGTGCTTGGTCGCGGCGCTCGGGGTCGTGGTCCGTGAAATCGGCGCGAGCGCGCCTTAGAGCTTGAAAGCCGTCCTGGCTCTGATACCCCTACGCGAAGCATTGCTAGACTGCCAGCATTTGGCCTGGCCGAATATTACCCAGAGCAGTTCCATCCGTAGCATCGAGTCCCAAAAGTACTGAGATCCTTGAAATGTCCGCGCAGCAATATGAAGGTCGCGCGGCAATTTCGGAACGACGAACACGGGGTCGGTTGTTTCGGCAAGAAGCGCTTGGCGGCGTCGGGCAATCGGTAACCGTCTTCAAACAATCGATTCCAAGAAATGAAGAAAAGAGCAGTCCTTCTGGTCATCATTGCGCTCCTGAATGGCTGCGCCGCCGAGAGCGGCCTCAGGAGTAGACAGCTCATGAGCCAAGGTACTAGCGCGGTGATGAGTTCCGACCGAGGCTTGATATTTGGCGAATATTGCGGCCTTGGAGGCTTGTACCTAGCTTCCTCCACCGACAAGAACCTTAGTCTCGTTCCAGGATGGACCGAGGACGATCGGTTCTTCTTTATTAGCTTGCCCGCTGGCACTTACAGCATCGCCTCAATTGGCTGGTATGACGGCCACACATTAGTAGGGCACCCTCCATTAAGGTTTACCGTCGCCCCTAGCAAGGCAACGTATGTCGGAGCAATTTACCCTTCTTGGTGGTTCCGTGGCGCCGGGAAAGCGAGCTGCCCGAGTGGTTGGCCGTCGGCAGTTAAGACCGGTTTCTACGATCAGCCGCAAAATGCCGGCAAGAAAGACGAATGGAAGGTGTACGTTCTCGATCGAGCGGACATCGCCGTCAAGGGCCTTCAACAAACGTATCCGAAGGTCGATCTATCCAAGTACGTGGTGGGCTTGGTCGAATAGCCTACGGTTTTGCCCAGCCATTTCAGCCGGACCGGCCGCGACGGGTGTGGTGTTTTCGGTCAAGGAGTTTTTCGCCGTCGGTCCGCTTTTAGGGCAAGGAGCCGATATCGGAAGCCTGGTGCGCAAGGTCGCTGCCGTTCCTATAATGGCCTGCGTTGCTGGATTCAGCGTCCTGTTCCGGTCTTGCGCCCCCCAATCGATGATCGCCGAAGGAGATCCTATGATTCGTTCCGTTGCGGCGTTCCTGATTGCGGCCGTATCTGCCGTTGCCCTCGCCCAGACACCCGCTAACCCGCCCGTGCGAATCCGCGGTACGGTGGAACGGATTGACGGTCAGCTCCTAACAATCAAGACCAACGACGGCCAGAGCATGACCGTGAAACTTGCGGACAATTTCGTTGTCATGGGAATCAACAAGGCGAGCGTTGACGACATCGGCAGCGGCAAGTTTGTTGGTACCACGACCGTGGGCGAGCGCGATGGCGCGCTGGTTGCGCTGGAGGTTCACATTTTTCCGGACAACATGCGCGGTACCGGTGAGGGGCACTACGATTGGGACCTAAGGCCGACCAGCAAGATGACAAATGCTAACGTGGTTCGCGTGACGAGCATCGGCAAGGACCACGTCCTCGAGGTGCAGTACAAGGGTGGAGCGAAAAAGGTCCTGGTGCCGGAGACCGCGGTCATCGTGTCGTTCACGCCGGCCGATCGTAGCGTGCTCAAGCCCGGGGCAGCGGTGTTCGTGAATTCGCAGCGTCAGGCCGACGGGAGCTTGAGCGCGCCGCGCGTAAATGTCGGGCTAAACGGGCAGATTCCTCCAATGTAGCGCTCCGCATGCGCATTCGGGTCTAGCGTCGAACCGGATCGTGGTCCTGCGGAGGTGATCTGCGAGCGCGTGTATTCCGGCCGCGTCACCGTCACCGGGTCAAGACTTCCCCTCATCAGGCGTTCGTTGCGCTGACAACCCAGAGCGCGCCAGGCAGCGGAACCGTATCACCGATCTGGTGCCGCGCAAGAGCCGCGCGGATCGATTCGGCCGCCGCGGCCCGCAGCGCGGGTGGCTGGTCATCTAGCGCACGGCTCGCCGGTCCGATTCCAAGGGCTGTATCGACAGCGGCCTCGAGTCCGAGACCATCGGCCAGATCGAGCGACAAATCGACTGCTTCGAATTTGATGGCACCGAATCCGGCCTGCTCGAGTAGGCCGCGGACGCGGCGCTCGCTGGCGAATGAGAACGGCCCAGGATCCTCTGGTCCGACTTCCGGCAAGCGCGGTACGTGCCGGTAGGCTTCCTGCAAGGGCAGCAGTAGCCAGGGATTCTCGCGTGGTTCCCGCCAGCACGCGAAAACGATGCGTGCGCCGCTACGCAGGCCACGCCGCATATTGGAAAACGATCGAGCTGGGTCCGCGAAGAACATGACGCCGAAACGCGAGCAAAGCAGATCCGCTTGGCCGGGGGCGAACCCGTAGACCGTCGCGTCTGCTAGGGCAAATTCGACCGGCAACCCCTGTGGCCGGCGTTGGCGCGCTCGCTCCAGCATCGGCGCCGATACGTCGATTCCCAGCACGTGGCCATACGGAACAACGCGCAGCGCCAGCGCGATCGAGGTTGCGCCACATCCGCAACCAATGTCGAGCACAATCTCGCCAGCGCGCGGAGCTGCGCGATCGAGCAGGATCCGGGAAATCGGCGCAAGCAGCGCATCTTGTCTGTGCTGTAGATCAAGCCAACGCCGGCCACCGGGGCCGTTCCAGTAGGCGATCTGTTCGGCATTTTGGTCGTTGGTGGCGGGGAGCGACATCAGCTTTCCCTAGAGGCGATCGGTGCAGAATCCGGGCAAGGCATCCTGGTTCCGTGTCCATGATGTGTGCGCAATTCTAGGCGCCGTCGAATCGGTTGGACATGCGTGTTGGAGGGCACCGGTGCCCTTGAACAGCAGGTCACCGCTTGCCAAGCGGAATTTCAGCAAGGGTTCAACCAGCACTATGATTGCAACCGCATCCGGCAGTACGTTATTGGGCGCCATTCGATGAAGGCCCGTCGGTGCTAAGCACGTCATGGGTCAACGCTAGCCTCCTCTGGGAGAAGCAATGGACTACGTTAATCTGGGCAAGACCGGGCTCAAGGTCTCCCGTATCTGTCTAGGCTGCATGACCTATGGGGCGCCCGCCACCGGGGAACTGAAGGGCGGCAGGCACGCCTGGACGCTGGACGAGGAGCAGAGCAAACCCTTTCTGCGCCAGGCACTTGAATTTGGCATCAATTTTTTCGACACGGCCAATGTCTATTCAAGCGGCGCCAGCGAGGAAGTGTTGGGGCGGTTCCTCAAGGACCACGCCCGTCGCGAATCCGTCGTCATCGCGACCAAGGTGCATGGGGTCATGCGCGACGAACCCAACGGCCAGGGGCTCTCGCGCAAGGCAATACTTCACGAACTCGACCAGAGCCTGCGACGACTGCAAACGGACTACGTGGACCTGTACCAGATTCACCGCTGGGACTACGCGACGCCCATCGAGGAGACGCTCGAGGCGCTACACGACGCGGTGAAATCCGGCAAGGTGCGCTACATTGGCGCGTCGTCGATGTATGCGTGGCAGTTTGCCAGGGCGCTGTACCTTGCCGACCAACTGGGCTGGACCCGTTTCGTTTCCATGCAAAATCATTACAACCTCCTGTATCGCGAGGAGGAGCGCGAGATGATTCCCTTTTGCCGGTCGGAAGGCATCGGGATCATTCCCTGGAGCCCGCTGGCGCGCGGCCGGCTGGCTCGCCCCTGGCAAACGGAGTTCACCAAGCGCTACGAGACGGACCAGTTCGGCAAGGCCCTGTACGCCAAGACCGAAGACGCCGATCACAGGGTCGTGGATCGGCTGGGCAAGGTCGCGGAGCAGCGCGCTGTGCCGCAGGCGCAGCTCGCTCTGGCCTGGCTGCTGGCCAAGCCGGGTATTACCGCGCCCATCATCGGTGCGACGCGCACGCATCATCTTGCCGACGCCGTTGCGGCGCTGTCGCTGCCGCTCACGCCCGCCGAGACCGCGGCGCTCGAAGAGCCATATGTGCCGCATCCCGTGGCGGGCTTTAGCTGAGTCCGATACCGCAACGCCTGCCGACGGCCGCGTGTTCTCGAGGCCTGCTTGGCGGCGCCGTGCAAGCAGCGACCCGGCGCGCGGATGGCTCAGCGGCCTAGTTCAGGGTGGGGTGGCGCTGAACGAACCCGTTGATCCGGAGTAAGGTAGCAACCTGTGAGTGCAAGTTCGGCGAACCTGACGCGGCTCGGTGCGCACGGCCCACAATCGGTGTCACGCATCGGGTTGGGCTGCATGGGCATGTCAATGATGTACGGTGCCAGCGACGACGCGCAGAGCACCGCTACGATCCACGCTGCCCTGGATGCGGGTGTCAACCTGCTCGACACTGGCGACTTCTACGGGATGGGCCACAACGAAATGCTGGTAGGCCAGGCGCTGCAGGGCCGCCGCGACCAAGCGCTCCTGTCGGTGAAGTTCGGGGCCATGCGTGCGCCCGATGGCACATGGACGGGTGTCGATGGCCGGCCAGCGGCCGTGAAGAATTTTCTGTCGTACAGCCTGCAGCGACTGGGAACCGACCACATCGACATCTATCGGCTTGCCCGGCTTGATCCGGCCGTGCCGATAGAGGACACGATCGGCGCCATTGCGGAGATGATCAAGGCCGGCTACGTGCGCTACATCGGACTGTCCGAAGTGGGCGTAGAGACGATAGCGCGCGCCCACAATGTGCACCCGATAACGGACCTGCAGATCGAATACTCGCTGATCAGCCGCCGCCCAGAGGTAAAAATCCTTCCGAGGCTGAAGGCATTGGGCATCGGCGTGACGGTATACGGTGTGCTGTCGCGCGGCTTGCTGGTCGGCTCCGGGCCTGCGGGCCCGCGCGACTTGCGCGCCCGGCTCCCACGTTTTCACGCGCAGAATCTGGTGCAGAACCAGCAGCTCCACGTGGCATTACAGCAGTTGGCCTCCCGCCTGGGGGCAAGCGCAGCGCAGATCGCCATCGCCTGGGTGGCAGCCAAGGGACGCGCGCTGGGGCTGGACATGGTGATGCTCGTAGGCGCGCGCACCCTGAGGCAGCTTGAGGAGTCCTTGGGGGCCTTGCCCATGTCCCTAACCGAGCAAGAAATGGAGCGAATCGAGCAAGCGATCCCGGCAGACGCTGCGGCCGGAACGCGCTACGACCCTGTGCAGATGGCGCACCTCGACAGCGAAAAGTAAACCCTGATGGCGGCGGCACCCGGTTCGTGCAGCCCGCGGAGCCCCGTCCAGACCTTCCGCCCCAGGCATTCGCTTCAATGGTATTGGTTGCGGGTCGCGCCGCCCTGCGTTGCGTCAAGCCGGGCGAAGCGCTCCGGTCATCGGCGCGCGGTATGGCGCGTCGTGCGTGATCCGGAAACGATCTTGCCGGTCAGTTCGGCGAAATTATCTACTTAATTCCTGGGCGAACGAGGGTAGGGCAGTGCCAGGGCCAGGCTTGCTGGAACATCCCGCCACGCGCTCCGCCGAGTAGCGGCGAGGCGCTCGCAGCTCTTCCGATCGCGATGCCACCGCGGCGCCGGCCACTTAAAGCGACCCTGGCACCGGCCCCGCGTAGCCGGTCAACTCGAGGTACCCGCGGCCAATCGTACGGCCGTCTTCCAGCAGATCACTGGCACCCTCCCAGTAGGCGATCCCACTGCTTGTGCGCGCATCGAGCTCCTGGTCTGGCATCAATGGCCGTGTCTCGAACCGACGCGCTCCGACCAGGATTCGCTGCGCGACCGGGTAGCTCGCGCGCGTGCGCGGTGAAGTCCAGTTCTGCAGCGGCTCGAAACGCACCTGCGATGGCGCAAATGTCCGCAGGGGGCGTCCCGGCGCGCGCAGCGACGCGTAGGCGAACCACGACTCGTCGTGGCTGCCGGTAGCGGCATGCCGGATGCGAAACGCGGTCAGCGCCGTGCCGTCGTCCAAATTAAAACCGGCCCAGTCCCAGCCGGCCGCGTGCGGCGGCAGCAGCGTGCTCGTCCATTCGTGGTCGAGCCAGCCGCGGCCAGTGCGCGTTTGATCGTCGCCGTCGACCGACACTTGCGCCTGCAGCACGAGCTGGGGCTCGGAATAGTAGATGCTTGCGGCTGCGCTGGCCGAATCGTAGGGCGCTTTGCGCGAAAAACCGTGCTCGCCCTGCAGCAACGGCGCCTGGGTCGGCGTCGCGATCAACTCCAGCGTGAACTGTGCTGCCTGCGCGCGCCCCCGATAGACGCCGTGCGCCGGGTCGCGCGCCAAGCGCCAACGGTCGATCTCGATCTCGGTATCGACGGCGGAAACTGCTGCGATGCCGAAGCCGACCCGCGCGATGCGCTCCTCGTGCAGTAGTGCGCCGCGGAGCGGATCGGCGATCGCCGCATGTGCCAGCACCAGCTGATGCGCGGCGAACTGACTCGGATTGGCGGGGTCGATCGGCGGACGCGCCCGAAAGAACGTCAGCTGGATGCCAAGCCGGGGTCGCTGCGAACCGCGCGGCGCGTCCAGAAGTCCGGTCAGGTACCACCACTCGATCCGGTAGTCCGGGTGAGCGCCGAAGTCGCGCGGAAATTCGAGCTGGTGCGGCTCGACCCGCGGGTAGTCGAAAGCGGCGCGCGCGATCCAGGCGGGCGGACCGATGCCAGCGGCGAGTAAAAGGCGGCGGCGCAGGCGATTCACCAGTCGTCCTTAACCGCGCGCACGGCGTCGATCGACAACGCACGTCGGCCGGTCAGCGTCGAGGTCAGCGCCGCCGCGACCAACAACGCGGCGGCGAGCGCGGCCAGCAAACCGCCCGGCACCCGCAGATCCATAGTCCAGTGAAAGGACTGCGGGTTGATGATCTCCACCAAGATCCACGCGATGCCCAGGCCCGCGCCTAGACCCAGCGCCGCGGCCAGCAGCGTGACCAGCGTCGACTCGGCCGCCAACAGCGTCAGGATCTGGGCACGCGTGACGCCCAAATGGCGCAGCATGCCGAACTCGCGCGTGCGCGCGATCGCCTGCGCCGAGAACGTCGCCGCCAGGCCGATCAGGCCGATCGCGATCGCCGCCCATTCAAGCAGGTAGGTGACGCTAAAGCTGCGATCGAACAGCCGTAAGCTCAGCTCACGAATCTGGGCCGGTTGCACGATTTGCGAGGCCGGCGCATCGAATGCGGCCAGCAGCCGCTGCGCCACGGCAACCGGCGATGCGCCGCGCTTGAGCCACAGCGCCGCATCGGTGCGCGACACGTCGCCGCTGATGCGTTCGTAGTCATCGACATTAATTACGATGCTGCCGTTCTGGCGGGCGTAATCGCGCCAAATGCCGGCGACCGTGACGCGTGCGCCCGTGGGTCCGATCGGCAACTGCAGCTCGGTTCCGGGCCGCGCATCGAATCGGCCGACCATCGCCTCCGACACCCAGACCGGTATCGCCGAGGGATCAACCGCCACGGTGGAGCCGATCAGTGGCAATGTCGTCTGCGGGTGCTCGCGATCGATGGTGCGGGCGATAAGTACCACCGGCGCACGCGCAGGATCCAGCACGATATGCAAGGAGCGTGAGAACTGCGCGCGCTGGACCGCGGGATCTGACCGCATCCGCTGCAGGTCGTGAGTGGAGAACTGCGCGGTTGAACCTGCCGGCGCGGCGCGTGCATATACGTCGGCCGGCAGCATTTGCGATAGCCAGGCGTCCAACGAGCTGCGAAAGCTGGTCACCATGGTCACCATCGCCACCATCAACGCAAAGCTCGCAACAATGCCGGCAGCGCCGACCGCGGCAAAGCGCGGCAGTCGGGCCAGGCGGGTCGCGGCGAGCCAGGCCGGCGCGTCGCGCGCCGAGCGCACGCGCCTTGATACCAGGCGCGCCAGCGGCCCGAATAGGCGCGGCGCGAGCAGTGGCTTGAGCGCGATCGTCGCAATCAGCAGCGCTGCTATCGACGCATAGGCGCCGGCTGGGATCTCGTGAATCGGCGGCATCGCGAGCAGCAACGCGGCCAACGCGAAGCCGACGGCGGCGGTCCAGACATGCGGGCGCTGCGAGCCGGGCGCCGGGTCAGCACCTGCCTTCAGCGCCGGCGCCGGCGGCTGGGCGGCCGCCTCGCGCGCCGGCAGCCATGCACCGCCGATCGCCGCCGCCAGTCCGAGCGCGAAGAACACCGCGGCACCCGCTGGTTCGACCGTTACCTGCGGCCGGATGCCGGCGAAGTAACCGCCGCCCAAGTCGCCGCCGAGCGTGCGCAGCGCGGCACCGGCCAACGCAGCCCCGGCCGCCAAACCGAGCAGTGCGCCGATGGTACCGAAGCCGACCGCCTCGGCTATCAACATCCGCCCGACCTCGGCTCGCGTGGCGCCGAGCATGCGCAGCAGGGCCAGTTGTGGCCGGCGCACGACGACGGCTTGCGACTGCAAAGAGAACACGAGGAATGCGCCGGTGAAAAGTGCGACCATCGACAGCACGTCGAGATTGACGCGGTAGGCGCGCGACAGGCCCTGCTCGCGATCGATCGCGGCGTCGGTGCGCTCGACTCGCAGGCCGGGCGGCAGGCGCCAAGCGCGCTGCGCGGCCGCGATGTCCGCGCCCGGCACGAACTTGACGTCAATGCGCGATAGCAAGCCCAGGCGATCGAGTCGCCACTGTGCAAAGCCCAGATCCATCGTTGCAATCGCATCGCGCGCCGCTGGCAGCTCGCCCGCGATGTGCAGCCTGACGCGTTGTTGGCCGACCACCAGCGTGACGGTCTCCCCGACCGAACGATGCAGCTGTGCGAGCGCAGCCGGCGACACGAACAGGTCGTCGGCCAGCAGATCGGCCAGTGGGGCGTCTTGCTTGCCGCGCTCGGCTGGCACACCGACCAGGTCGGGCTCGATCAGCGCGCTGCGCAGCGCATCGATGCCGAGGATGCGCAGCGCGCTGGCCCGCGCGCGGCCCGGGCTCGCCGCGCGCGCCGTTGCATCGTCCACGGTCGCGTCGACCTCCAGCAACGGCGCCGCGAACGCGACTGCGGAGTCGGTCGCGATGCGCTGGTACCAGGTTTCGTCGAAACCCTCGGGCGGCCCGATCACCGACAGGTCGGCCGAACCGGTTAGGCTGCGCTCGGCGGCCGAAAACTCGGCCAGTGCGGAGGAATTGATCAGGTTGACCGAGAATCCGAGCGCCACCCCGGTGGCGATCGCCGCCACCTGGATCAGCGCGCGCCAAGGTTGGGCGCGCGCATAGCCGCCCACAAAATGCCTCAGCAACCAGGATGAGGGCGCGGATTTCACGGCAGGGGAGCGCTGCGCGCGCTTCTGACCACCAGTTGCCCGTGCGTGAGGCGCAGTACCCGATCGGCCGTGCGCGCGGCGTTCTCAGAATGGGTGACCACAATCGTCGCAGCGTTGCTGGCGCGCGCGCTGGCGGCCAGCAGCGCCAGCACGGAGTGCGCGGTGTCGGGATCCAGGTTGCCGGTCGGCTCGTCGGCCAGCACCAACGCGGGTCGATGGACCAGTGCGCGCGCGATCGCGATCCGTTGCAGTTCGCCGCCGGAGAGCTCGCGCGGCATCGCCTGCGCGCGGTCGCCCAGTCCGACCGCTGCCAGCATGCCGCTCGCGCGCTCGACGCGCTCACGCGGCCCCACGCCCTGCAACACCAACGGCAGGACAATGTTCTCGAGCGCCGTCAGATGCGGAACGATGTGGAACGCCTGGAACACAAATCCGATCGTATTGCGGCGTAACCGTGTGCGCGCATCATCGTCCAGCGTCGCCAGGTCGTTGCCGCCCAGTTCGATGCGGCCGGCGTCCGGTGTCTCGAGCCCCGCAATGAGGTTGAGCAGCGTCGATTTTCCGGAGCCTGATTCGCCGACCACTGCGACAAACGCTCCGGGTTCGAGCGCCAGCGACAGCCCGTCCAGAATCGTGCGCGCGCCGTACCGCTTGACGAGTCCGCTGATCGACAGCATGCGGGCATTGTAGAGTTCGAGCGCGGATGCGTTACGCTGGCGATGTCTACGGGCACGGGCTGTGGTACGCGGCTGTGCTAGAAAAATCCACGGAAGCTTCGACGAGCCATTGATTTGAAAGGAAAATCGAACGGGTAAACGGAGATTTTTCCATTCAATGAAGGACGGGAAATCGGTGACTTCGCGTTTGCGGTGGACAATTCCGCTGCTTCGCACTAGCGAGGCGCGCTGCGCTCGCGAAGGTTCTGCTCCGTTTGGACTTTCGTGCGTTTTGCTGCTCCGAGAGCAGGACCCGACCCGCACGGCGGCAGCGTTGCGCAGATTCGTACGGGGACGATGACTCGGCGGTCATTGCGAGCGTCGGCGCAGGCCAACTGCAAATATCGGCGTTGCAGAACGACTGCGCAAGACCCAAGTAATCACCAACCGCTAGGGAGCATTTTTTCCCTGCTTACACATCTAAAATTCGCTGCTGCGCTTTTTTGACCGAGTAGGGCGGTTCGCAACGCCCGGGCAGATCCAGGCGCGCTTTGGCGATCGCGTGGCAAGAATCGTTGCCGGTTGCGCACAAATGTTCACGGAGGCAAAGTCGGAGCGGCGCCAGCAGGAGGAGACGTACCTTGCCCACCTAGCCGATGACGGAGGAAGTACGGATATCCCGACGTGCATGGTGTCGGCCGCTGACAAGTTGCAAAATGCACGCGCGATCCTGCACCAGAACGCCAAGGATGCATACCAATGACACCGCAAGTTCCCCATGCCGTCGAGCCGATACCAGGCGAATTGCCGATCCCTGGCTACCTGGAGCAGCTGTACTGGTGGGCGTATGTCCACCCCGGCGCCGTGCGCTTTTTCGAGCGCAAATGGCTCGTCAACATGATTCTCCTTGGCAATTACCGTCGACTGTGCGACGCCTGCTTAGCCGAGTTGGGCGATACCTTGCGCGGCAGGACCTTGCAGCTTGGCTGCGTATACGGCAACCTGACGGCGCGCCTGCAAGAGCGCCTGGCCCCGGAAGCCGCGCTCGACGTCGTCGATATCCTGCCAATTCAATTGGATAACCTGGCCAGCAAGCTGCCGAACGACCGACGTGTGAGGCTGTTTCAAGGCGACTCTTCGTCGCTTGCCTGCGCAAATGCGAGTTACGATCAGGTGCTGCTGTTCTTCCTTTTGCATGAACAGCCCGAGCAGGTCCGGCGTGCGACGCTGGCCGAGGCGATGCGCGTCATCAATCCGGGTGGCCGGATCGTTGTCGTCGATTACCACCGGCCGCGACGCTGGCATCCGATGCGCCCGCTCATGCGGCTCGTGCTCCGCAGCCTCAAGCCATATGCGGTCGACCTGTGGATGAACGACCTAGAGGCGTTTCTTCCTCACGCAAACAAACCGGCGTCCCTGGGCAAGTCGACGTATTTCGGCGGCTTGTACCAGAAACTGGTTCTGACCCGTTGACATTGGCGCGGCAGATTCTTCGTTTGGCTCGACAACGGCGAGAGCTCCCACCGACGGGCGCATTGCTAAGGTGGAATCGGCCACGTTGAGCAAAACCCAGGCCTGGTGCGACCGATTGCGGGTCTAGGCCACGAACGCTCGGGGAAGTCCACCTAGGCGCCCTGCAGTTTTTCGCGGTTGGGGCCTCGTCTCGATTGTTCTCAAAGCTTGCCGAGCAAGCTGCCGTAGGGCGCCCCAAATTCGCGGGTCGCGCGCCGCCCAACAATCTGCGGCAGACCGTTTTTTCGTTGTGCACGCCGGATCGCGCGTGGAGCTTGCTCTGAAAATCCCCAATGATTGTGTGCGGCAGCACGCGGAAGTCGAGTGCAAAGCGATGGACACCGCTGGGGCCACAGAAGCCACGACGATCACACGCTTTCGACGCAATGAAGTCGGGATCCTCAGGGACTCGACGGTACCGCAGATTGCCAATGGGAGAGTCGACCTGGCAACCGCGGCCGGGAGCATTATCGCCGCGGTTCTGCCGTGCGACCCGCAGTGCGGGTTTGGAAAGGACTAAAGCAAATGCCCGGGCCGCAGGGGCAAACGACGGACGGACGACACTGCGCAAATTTCGGTCCTTTGTCACCGACCAAAGGCATGTCAGCGCACCCTTCGGCACCGCTCGGAACCCGCCGAAGGTACCGACCGCCATGCGCCTGACCACGAACGCGGCGCGTACTGGCTCGTACATGGAGGCGGTCACGCGTGGTTCGGCGGTAGTCCACGCGGTTCGCACATGGATCCAAAAGGACCCGATGCGGCGCGTGAGATGATTCGCTTCTTCTATCAGAATGCCTTGGAGCAACGTCCGTAGGACGGCTTTTTTCGGGTCGCGTAACAGTCGAAAACGGGCGGCTTTTGACCGTGTCGCGGATCGGCCAGAACCCGTGTGTCGTGGCCGTCACCTAGTTTTCCACATTGCGATCGTCTACGGTTGCTAGGGCCCGACGTTACCGGCTGCCGATTAATGCAGTTCACCACCACGCAAGACTTCCCTGCCAGGCTGGATCAACTGTGGGCGGTCTTCGGCCATCCGGAATACCCGCGACAGAAATATCTCGCGCTCGGAGCTACTGCGGTCCGACTGCACCGCTTCGAAGCCACCGCGCAGTCCATCAAGGTCGACCTCGAACGCGTCGTACCCTTGGTCAAGTCCCGGCTCCCGAAATGGGCGCACAAGCTGATCGGCAGCGAACAGAGGTTGCGACATCGCACGGCATGGCGGCGGATCGGCGCGACGCAGATCACCGCAGAACTGGACATCGCGCCGGTCGGCTTGCCGGTGCGCGCGCACGGTGCTGGCATGCTCGTCGAGTTGGCATCGGGGACGAGCCGCATGGCACTGACCTGGCGTGTCGACTCGAGCCTACCCTTGATGCGCAGCAAAGTGGAGCGTCTGTTTGCCGACCAGGTCCGGTACGCGCTAAAGGACGACCACCGGTTCACCGTGCACTACCTGCAAGGTGTTTCATTGAAACGCCCCCGTATGAGTTCGAGCGGGTCGGAAGGCGCACGATGATGAGAATCGAGCGAGACCGTTGGTCGTACCCGGTACGTGGGAATGGAATTTGACGTCGGAAAAGGATCCTAACGCATTGATTTATGAGGTTTTCGGATCGCAAGGAGCGCTCAGGTCTCGCCCAAACTAGCTCTTTACCCAAGATCGCTGTTTGACAGTTGCCCTGCTACCACAAATGCGGTATGTTGGTCACCTTGGCGCTCCGACCTACGCTCGAGTGCAGCAGCCACTGTCGGGCACATCCCGCGAGATGCTCTGCTGGACGTCCCGGAAATTGGTCGCTTCAAACACGCCGCTTCCGGCGGAGATTGGCGTAGGTCGGAGGGCCAAACCATTGCGGGATCTCGAGTGACCCGGCAGGCGCCAAGAAGGAAGCGGAGAGCTTGCGTCTGAGGGGCAATCCAAATCGCCCCGAAAGCTTCGAGCACCTGGAGCAACGCTGATTGGCTTACAACCCGCCGTTTTTGGCAATGGTGAGGCCGATGCCCGACCAGTCGACGTCCTCACCTTCTTTGGCGAGAGTCTCCAGCAAGTGGTCGCGCAGCAGGCTAAGCAGCGGCATAGGCACCCGCCTCGCTTCGGCCTCCTGACCCACGAGCCGCATGTCTTTGAGGCCGAGAGGTGCAGCAAATCCCGCAGGACGGAACCGTTCCTCGACGAGAATGGCGCCGTAATTTCGATAGACGGGTGCGTCGAACAGCGTGCCGGTCAGTACCTCCAGAAGTTGCGCTTTAGGAACGCCTCCTTTTTCGGCCAGCGTCATCGCCTCGGCCATGGTCTCGATCGCCGACAAGATCACGAAATTGCCGCAAAGCTTTACCAAATTAGCATGAGAAGGTATCTCGCCAACATAGAAGACACGTTGGCTGATTGCTTGGAACAATGGCGTCGCGGTCTTGACATCCGCTGGGTCGCCTGCGGCTACGACGAAAAGCCTCGCAGCTGCTGCCGCATCGGGCCGGCCGAATACAGGCGCGGAGACAAAGCGTTGGCCGAGCTCGGCATGGCGTGCGCTGACCTGCTTAGCCGTTGCCACGGCGATGGTGCTCATGGAAACGTGCAAAGCGCCGGCGGCGAGCCCAGCAATAAGGCCGTTGTCCCCAGACAGCACGGCTTCGAGCGCCGCATCGTCGGCGAGCATACTGAAGACCACCTCCTTGTCCATGGCTGCCGCTTTCGGGCTGGCCGCGAAAATCGCGCCGGCCTCGACCAATGAACGGGTTCTTGGTGCCGAACGATTCCAGACGGCAACCTCATGCTTTGCTCGCACGAGATTGATGGCGATTGCCGCTCCCATCTGGCCGAGTCCAATAAATCCGATCCGCATCGCCTGCTCTCCTCGCAAAGAATCTTCCGCTACGCCACGCGCCGCTAAGACGCCACACGCCGATGAGCGGGTGGCGTCGATGCTACGCGCCGCAAAGTGTGCAGTGCTGCTACACCAACATGCTTGATCTGGGGGAATATACGATCAGCCGAGCAGGTTGCCGAACGAGTATTCGTGTTCCCGGATCCCATGCTTCCGTTTCCGGCCGGAGGTGAATTCGCGGGGATTTGCCTTTTGCCGGACTACCGAAAGACAGCTCGTCGTCGACGTCGCAGCTCGGCCAAGGCCGACCAGTGCTCGCAAGCTCGCAATTTTCCCCGTGCGAGGCACTGGGGCCGCGGCCGAAACCGTCGGCGTAGAGACCGCCTTTGCGGCTGCACACGGCAATTGTGAAGCTCACGAAAGGCGAGTCAAACCCCGATGGTCCGATCGGGTAGGCAACTTTCGACGCGGCGGCAATTTGTCCACCCGCCTAATCAGATCTAACAGACGCAAGCCCTATCGCGGAATGCAAAAAGGGCGCATTACGGTCCGCAGCTGGTTGCGCATTTCGGGCGCAGACACGAGCGCGCAGGGCCGAGCCTTCTCGATTTGCCAGCCCACGGCCGGATCGAGGCTTACCAGCCAGATCTTGCCGCGCGCCCTATCACGCCAACTCCGCGTCGTTCTCGTTACCGCGTGCCCCATTGCCAAATCGCCATCGCTTTGCTCGCGCCATGCTGAGCGCTCGGCACTCGGCCAGCACGAGCCGGCAGGGCGGCCTTGCGCAATGCCAAGGCGCCAAAACTCGCGCGGCTGTGCTCGCCCGTGGGGGCGTGTCCGAAGCTGCGCGGCGGGGGCACCAGTACCCGCGATGGCAGACGGCGCGCAGCCCGGCGCTTGGAACTTGATTTGATGCTCGTCAATACTGCGCGACGCATTGGGACTAGTTTTATTTTGTAAGGGTTTCGCTTCTTTCCTCCGGAACGACAGGGCGAGTTGCCGGTCGCTCCGCTAAACGTAAAGGAGAGCGCTATGTATCGCGTTTTGCGCACTTGGAAGGTCAGGGACGGAACGGATTTTCCCGTTGCCTTTCAGTGGGCTGCGGAAGTGACGTCCTATGTTAACAGGACCCACTCGATGAATCTGAAATTCGGATTCGAGATGTTCGGCCCCGCCACGATTCACTGGCATTGGGATTCAGACAGCATCGACGAGATTCATGAATTCAACGCGAAACTGCTGCAAGACCGCGAGTACTGGGGCCTTGTGAACAAGGCGAAGGGCTACTTTTTGGATGGAAGCTGGAAAGATACGCTCGTAGGCTTCCCCGGTTGACCGACGCAAACAGCAAACCGCTTCGATATCAGCGCCGTGCCGGCGCCGCGCGCACCGGCACGCCGGTCCCTTCTCATCTGCCCCGAGCTCTCGTTGCCAGGCCGCGCATCAGTTACAAGGCGGCCCGATCTACTCGCAGGACGCTTGTTGCTGCATTGGCGGGCATTTCACGGAACCGAAGGAACAAAAGACGCAGCAGTCGCCCGGATTGGGACGCAACAGTGCCTTGCAGCTGCCGCACTCGTAGTAGAACTGGCAGGTGTCCATAGGCATGATCTCCCGCTTCGCGAAGCCGCAATGCGGGCAAGTCAGCACGGATTCAAGCGTGATGGCGGTCATTGGTAGATTATCTATCGTCGCTCCCCGGCTCGCACCCGCAAAACCCGCGTCCCACCCTTGACGTGCCGGTTACCAGGAGACCGCGGTGTTCACAGCCCAGGTGCTCGACGATCGGCCGGCCGTGGAAGACGGCGCAGGTACGGCAAGCGCGGGACCTGGCTGGGATTTGGGTGTGGAGGTGAAATAACCGACGGCCTTTCCATCATTGCGATTGGGCGGACCGAATCGCCTCGAGCGTAGAGCGGTAGGTCTGTTGGCGTTCGCCACCGATCGAAATCGCGCGCTGCGCGGCAGCCATCGCATCCTCGTCGCGGCCCATGTCGTGCAGCACCTGGGCCAGGTTGTTCCAGGCGTCTCCCGAGTCCGCATGGTCCAGGGTCGCCTGACGGTAATCGGCTTCGGCCTCGGAAAGACGGTGGGCCTGGTAGGCGACGTTGCCAAGTCCGATGAGCGCCACCAGATTGCCGGGCCATTTCACGAGAGCCACGCGATAGGCCTTGCCTGCAGCCTCCGGTGACACGCGTTCGAGGCTTGCGGCAGCGGCTACATAAACGTCTTCCGTTGCCGTCGCTGGCATTTGCTCGGGCGGCACGGTCACAAACGCCCACCTGCCGGCTTTGGCCCAAGAGCCCTCGAAGCCGTTCTGACTCATGAGGAGTCGCTTTTCCGTACCCGAACGAAGGATCACGTCGTGGGTTGTCAAATCGTAGCCGACCACCACCGCGTAGTGCCAACGCGGAAAATATTTGAAGAGCAGGTTTTGCAAAATGATCACGGGATGTCCGGCCGCGACCTCCTGCATGACCGCGCCAGCATCCGGTTGCAACGGATACGCGATCAAGCCTGCCCGCCGCGTGGCGGCCAACATCTCCGGTTGCAGCGATCCCTTTCGTTGGGGCAAGTAGACCTGGTCAACGAGTTGCTGTGGCGTGCGCGGGACACCGGCGAAAGTCAGGGTCATGGCAAGTGCGGCCGGTCCGCACTGATATTCATCCTGCGGATAGAAAGGAACCTCGTCCAGCTCCGCCCGAACCGGGAGCCCTGCAGGATACGCGGTGCCATGGTCGGACGTTGTGAGCAAGGCACAGCCGGCCACACATACGGCAGTTGCCAACACGAGTCCATAGCGCCACCGACTCGCTATGCCCGAGCCCGGACCATCTCTGCGGCGCGCGCGCACCCTTGTTCGTCCCTGGCAACCTCGGATCGAGCGATGCGCATCGCTTGGCGCGGAAACGCCCGCCCGGCGACGCCCGCCGGCTTAGCTCGCGATTATTGCCACGAGAATCACGATGAGCAAGACGATGATTAACTGTTCGTTGGTAAAGCCGCCGAAGTCGCCGCCGGTTGGTAACGAGTCGATCTTCTCTGCGAGGGCATGCGCCTCCTGGTCATTTAAGGCGGCAACGCGATCTTTGGCGACGAGGCCATCGATGCCCATCGTCTGCATTTTCTCCCCGACGCTCGCGCGATCCAGAAAGGTCTGAATCTTGGCCCTTTCCGCATCGATCTTGTACTGGGCGGTGAGCTGATCGGTCGAGACGATTTCCGCTTGCGCCGATGGCGTCTGGACGCAGAGAGCGGCGGCCAGTACGGCAATTCCCAGGGGGCGATAGTGTTTCATTTCCACAGCGAGTCCTTTCGACTTGAAAAAATTGGCATACCCGAACTGCCACCGGTGCAACCATGAATGCTTTTGTTATCCCAAGACTGTGATGGTACCAAGGCATCTTGGCGACGGACCGATCGATTCGAGGCTGAGATCCATCGCGCGATTCACGGAATCTCCCGGCCGCAGCGATCAACAAGAGCGCGTTCGGGCTGAAAAAAATTGCTTCAATGTGTCGTACAAGCCAAGGATAGCGCGAAGTCTGTCGCCATTTGCGCGGTCCGCCGGACCCGGCTCGTCTCCCCACGATGGATTGCTGCAAAAAAATGGCCATCGTCTTGAAAAAAGACCAGTTCTTGCGGTAGTCGAAAGGCGTTTCCACGTATTCAACAGTTGCTAATGAAATCTGCTGGTGGTGCCGGCACCGGCAACTTCTGGCGGTTCGCAGGGTGCGGCGATATATTGCTTAAAAGATGATGCCTTTGCGCCTCTCAGATTTGGGCCGTCATGGATTAACCGTACTGGCTCGTCTTCGGCAATCCGACTGTCAGGCGGGGCGGGAGACGGGACGCTTTGGGAATCGCGCTCCCACCAAAGCGGCGCTAGACAGCCACGCAATGCGTCGCAGGATCTTGGCTTTCTTGCACTTGTTGATTTTACAAGCCGTAGCGCTGCCAGCAAACCTGCATCTTGTCCGATGTACCTCGAGGGACTCTCTTGCTGTGAGCGTTCGCCCCATTCCATGGAATACGCTGGCGAGTCCGAACCGCAGACCCGTTCGTCCGGCGATGGCCACGGCGACGTTAATGCAACCGCCTATGCGCTGGAGGTACCTTTTCGCCACAAGGCGAAAAAGTGGTTCCAATGGGCTAGCGCGGAAGATCAGCCCGGAGGCGGGGAGTCGAGACGCGACGCGCCAGTATTGAGCGATGTGATTCGGCAAACAAGTGCGGCGGTATTAGAAGCTGCCACCAGTTGCAAACGGCCACCCGGACCAGTGGGCGAGTACGCCAAGGATCGGCACGATCCGACCCCGATCAGCAGGCAACCCGACGCGGAACTAAAAAGACGCAGGCCCGAACCATCGGTTCCGACTTCGCGGAATCCGCCGGCCGTAAGCGCTTGGATCGCTTGCGCCTTCATCTGCGCGTCCGGTCCCCCCAAGGCACCCCCTGCGTGGCAACTCACACCACATGGAAAAAAACGCACCGCGATGTTCGCAGACCAAATGCTTCATGGCACTTCATCGGAGACGGAAAGTAGGTCGGCCGTACGTATGACCACAAGTGAAAACTCCCGAGCGGATGTCTCGAGGCGTCGCACTCGGTGTGGACCTTGAGAACCCGATGGGGCACAAGATTGCCGTCGCAGCCCGGAGGCAATTGCAGGCAATCATCGGCCTTGGCGCCTAATGCAAAAAACGTGGCCCAACGTTGATCGCCGATGCTCGGCGATGCATTCTTAGCCCGTGTCGGACTCTGGCTCGCCATGCGGCAAATGAACTGGTGAAGATCCCGGGCAATCCACGGGTGTCCTTGGCGCGCCTTGTGGCGCCGGAATAAACGCTAGACCGCTCGGTGGCGGCGGTTGCGGGTTTCCGGGCCAACAATCGTCAGGCAGCTGCGCCAATTGAACACGCAAAACGCCAAAGCTAGACCGATCCGACTCGCCGGGCCGATGCGCCACCGCGCAACGCCGCACTCCTTGCTTTGTATGGCGCCAGCTGACGTCGGGGTAGCGGATTCTCGATCGCGGTAGCCCTCGGAAAACGAAAATCGAGCGCGATAAACTCGGTCGACGGGGGACCCAAACGCGGGTCGGAGATGGGCGATCACGGATTTATGATGCTGCGTGCGGGTTCGATGCCACCAACCCGAGTAATCGAATAATCGAAGATTTGCGGACCAAACCCGTGTCGGTCGGAAAGCGCCGCGAACGCCACTCGTCCATGATCTCGAGAATCGACGAATGACCATAGAAAAGGCCGCAAGCTGGCTGCGCTCCGCCGATAGGATTGCCGTGTTGTCGGGCGCGGGGCTGTCCAAGGCCTCTGGCATCCCGACGTATCGAGACAAGGACGGGCTTTGGACGCGGGAAGGAACGGCGAAATTCAGTTCGCTCGAGGGGCTCGCGCGCGACCCGGAGGGCTTTCGCGCTTTCTGGGAGGAGCGTCGCCGGGAAGTCGCCAAGGCAAGGCCCAACCCCGGCCACGTCGCGCTGGCCGAGCTTCAGCGGCTCAAGCCCGCTACCGCCTTGATCACGCAAAACGTTGACGGCTTGCTGACGACGGCCGGGGCCGTGAAGGTGCTGGAAATCCACGGCAGTCTTTCGCGCGAGCGCTGTGGCGTCTGTGGTGCGGTCCGTGCTGTTTCGGCGCAAGACGCCGACGAACGGCCAATGCGCTGCACCACGTGCAGCGCGGCGAGCTTTCGTCCTGACGTTGTAATGTTTGGGGAATACATTGACCTGCACGTGGGCGCCAAAGCCGATTACCTGTCCAAGACCTCGCAGGTATTCCTGCTGGCGGGCACAAGTGCGGTGGTATACCCGGCAGCTGGCATGGCGGAAAAGGCTCTCTCGCGCGGTGCCAAGCTCGTCATTGTTAATCTGGAGCCGACGCCGTTGGACGGCCAAGCGGACGCCGTCATTCACGGGCGGACCGAAGAGGTCCTGCCGCAGATTTTGAAGCGGATGGAACGCAATGAAAGCCCCAGGTAGCACCAACGAGGTTCCCGAGCGATCGTCAAATGCAATCGCGTCTTACGGACGGCTGCTCCGGTCGATCCCAGCCTCCCCGATCGTTGCACCTTAGCCGCCCACGCATTTCACTTTCCAGCCTTCAGCAGTCAAGTAGTCGATCAGGCGCGCGTGGTGGTCGCCCTGGATTTCGAGCACGCCGTCCTTCACCGTGCCGCCCGCCCCACACGCCGTCCGGAGTCTTTTGCCCAGCGCCGCCAGTGCCGCGGCGTCGAGTTCCAGGCCACGGATTACGGTTACGACCTTGCCACCGCGACCTTTGGTCTCACGGCCCACCCGGACGACGCCATCGCCCCGGGGTGCTTGGGGGGCCATTGGGTCGCAGGCACACTTGGCCACGGGTTTGCGGCAGGAGGCGCACATCCGACCACCATCAGTGGAATAAACGAGCCCACCGGAACTTGGCCGTCGCATATTCAGAACCCCACTCGCCTCGAATAAGAGCAAGGCTAGCAGGCCTACAGGTTCGTGAGGTCTCGCTTTGGTCAATGCAAGGGCAGGGTGTCGCCGATGTATCGTCGACGCGCTTGGCTGTGCCAGTTTGCCCGGTCGGCGTTCCATTCACGCAGCCTCCTGAATGAGGGTGCGGATATCAGCGCCGCGGATTCGCGTCGTCTGCTCAAAATGGGCGAGCGCCTGATCCGAATTACGCGCTGCCATGATCTTGCTGGCCTCGTTCCAACGGTTCAGAAGCTGGCGGCGCTGCTTTACCGTTCTTGTAGCCATGGTGAAGTATCGGAGTAGCTGAAGGGAAAGCGATGACATCGCCCGGGCAATGCGGCCGTTGCCTGCCCGCATTGCGATGAAGAGCAGGCAGCGGTCGGTCAGTTCCACGAACTCAAAGGCCCGTGCGTCGTCGGAAACCAGATCGGCCATCTGCGCAAAGTAGCGCTGCAGGACCTCTTGGTCCTGTCGGGTATGCGTTTCCACATAACGCGGCACAAAGGTCCGCGCCAGTGTGGAACGGTATTCCACGAGTTCTCCGAAGTCCTCGACGCTGATTTTGGACACGAAAGCGCCACGGTGTGCGGAGGTTTCCACCAGGCCTGTGTACGCGAGCAGCATCAGAGCTTCGCTCACCGGCGCCTTGCTGACATTGAATTCGTCGGCAAAAAGCTGTTCTCGAATCCGCATTCCCGGGGCGAGCTTTTGTTCGACGATGCGTTCGGCCACGGCGACGGCCACCTGGTCCCGGATCGACAAGGTCGGCGGAACATCGCCATTGAACAGCCGAAACGCCGCAGAACCGGCGCGGATCTGCGGGGAGGAGACGAAGTGACTGATGGCTGTCGGGCCGGCCTTCTGCACGATGGCTAGGGGCGCAAATTGCATGCGTATGCTGCGCGGGATATTGTTAACAGCGAAAACTACCCCGCTTCTACCATCCGGTCAAAGGCTCTTGGTCATTTCTTTTCGGCCGATCCGGATTGAATGCCACGGCGCAACTCTGCGATTGGCGCTTGGCAGGCTTGCAAACCGATCTTGACAATTTTGGTGATCACAAAAAAAGATTACCAGCAATCTAGCGGATCAGCGGCAATCGATGTATCGAGGCAGGACGTTGGGATCACCGAGACTCGGCCGAAACGAGGCCCTTGCCGTTGCGGCACCGAGCAAAGGCGGGCGCTCTTCCGGCGTAGCATCGATCAGTCGCGTTACCCAGCTCACCGGCAACTCGCGGTAATTGCGCCGCTCTGGTCGGTACGTAAGCTCACGCCAACCCTGCTCCATAAGCCAAGCCCATAGTTCGTCTGCGAATCCCGCTTGCACCGTAATGCGAAGATTCCCGCAGACGATATAGTCGCCAATCGAAGGCTTACGGCCGCGCCGAGGTAGCCCGCGTTCTTTTTTTATATGCAACAAACTACGAACACGATTGCGCAGCGCCAGTGTCACAACAAAATCCTCTCGACGACCCAAAGCCAAAGCGGAATTGCGTGGGGCGCGGCCTGTGTCCATGTAGCAGGGACTACAGGTTGCGCCCCGAAAGGGAACAAAGGCAATCGGCTATGTCCGCCGGAATGCCGTAGGACGACTAGTGACCGAAAACGCGACCGGGCACGGCGTTCTCGAACGCCTCGAAATCGACGTGCGAAAGGCGTCCATCGCGGTCGGTGTCGAACCTATCGAATAAGCGGATCAGATCTGGCCAATCCTTGGCGTCCTCCCGACTGATGAAGCCGTCGCGATCGCCGTCGAGGCGCTGGAACTCCTCGGCAATTTCCTCCTCATCCTCCAAGTACACCGCAAGAAAGTAGTACACGCCCACCATCATGCCTGCGAGAAGGATGAGCCAGATCCAGTCAACGCCATTGGTGTTGCGCAACGTCTGCCAGGGGTCGGGAACGACAAACAGGGCAAACCCGGCCATGAAAAACGGTGCGAATACTGCCGTCAACACCGTTAGCCGCTTGATCGTGGTAATCGTAGTTGGTACCTTCATGACATTCTCCTAAAACGGGACCCCTCCTAGGGGGTTCAATCGCTTCGGCGTGGGCTGTCTCGGGATGAAAGCCGATAGGCGAGAAACCCCCTTAAGCGAGCGACTGTTAGGGCAATGTAGCCCCCGCTACATTGCTAAACAATCGGAAATGCGAAACATTCCTAAATGCGGTAGGGGCGAACACTTATTTATTTCGTTTGTCCACGCAGCCCATGTCGAACCGAGCCGCATTGCTGCGTCGCATTGGAGCGAGCCGCTGTCCGCCGGGCCAAAGCGGTAAAAAAAGGGGTCACGAGCGGCGCGGCCGCTTCATTCGCCGCGCAGGCTCCCCGCTTGGGCGATATTCACGCAAATCGCAGCTTTGCTGTCGGGTCCAAAAGTGGCCCCCGCCAATGGCGCCGCCGGCTCTCGTGCCGCTTTGGCATCCGACGCCAGTCGATAGACCATCGTCGGCACCGCGTCGGGGAACTTTTTAAAGAATCGCGACACTGCATCATCGGCCGTGTGCGCGCGGAGGTCCAGGACCCGCGTTTTGTCCCGGTCGCGCCAGTCCACAAAGACAATACGCCATTGCGGCATGCTCTTCCGGTAGCGATAAACGTTCATCCCTACGCGGACGCAGATCCGAGCGACCAGGAATAGGACCACGCCGAACACGAACGCGAAGACGGCAATCACGGCTGGACCCCTTTCGAAACGGAAACAGCATGCATCCCTATGGGAATCGGCACGGATGGCGCATCCTGTAGGAGGGCATGCGAAAGTTGCGTCATTTCGGTCGGGGCCCGCGCCGTGGGCAGGGCCGGGCGCAAAACGGCGACTTGCAATTTGGCCAGATGCGGTGCATCAATTTCACGCGGCGTCGTCTTGGCCAGCGGTGTTCCAGGTCGTCTGCCGGGCAATTCGGAAGGCGATTCACCGATACGAGTATGCACATCCGGCCGCCGTCGATTTGCTGCTTATCGGTAGCGGCCTTCACTTCTTCTCTTCCGATAGCCTCGCGATGATCTGCACCATGCCGTAAACCCCACCCAATGCTTCGCCTCTTTCCGACGATTTCGGCATCTCCTCCAAAATCGCTTCGCAATCGCGACGATAACAACGTCGAAAAATGCTTGTCACCTTAATGCGTGGGAGAAGCCGCTAGCGGCTTCACGCTTCCCAGGTCAGTGGGGTAACGAGGGTCCCCCGCGTTACTCGCGCGGTTCTCGGAATGCAGGTCTGCTTCCAGTGACTTTCGGCAAATTATCTTTCCGCGCTAAATCAACTTTAAAAGGGGAGAAACACCATGTTCAGCAAATCCGCTCTCGTTCTCGCAGCATTTGTGACCATCGCAGTGAGCGCAACGAGCGCCAACGCGCGCACCGTCGCCGCAGCGTCGATCGCGAATACCGTTGCCACAACGCCGATTGCAACTACATCAACCGCCCCGGCTTCAGCCGCCGCCGATGGTCCCCTTGGTCCCTCCGGAACCATCGTCTATCAACCCAACGGTGGCGGTAACGGTTGCACCTTGAACGGACTGCACTATGCAACGTGTCAGACGGTCGATATCGACGTTTACCAAAATGGAAAGCACACCACGGTCACCATAGTCTGTACCGGAGGAGGCTGGAGAGTGGCGTAGCTTGCGGATTACCACCGCTCCTCGTCCGCCAGCGAGGACTCTTGCGGCACATCAAGTTCAAAAGGAGAAATGCGATGCTTACCAAATCCAATTTTGTTCTCGCAGCAATTGTGACCCTCGCAGCGAGCGCAATTGACGCCGTCGCAGCTGACATCCTCCGCGGAACCGTCCTCTGGCCCCAAGTTACCAGTCTCGGTTGCACCCTGAACGGCCAAACCTACGGATACGGTGCAGAGGTCCCTGTCGAGGTCATAGGCGCGAACGGGACTAAAACCATAATTACCGCGGTCTGTACCAAGCTGGGCTGGGCCAAGAAGTAGTTTGCGGATTACCATCGCTCGTCGGCGGGCAGCATGACTTTCGTGCTGTCTTCGTCGACGACCCGTAAGGGGCGTCATTTGCAATTCGAGCGCGCTGCAGGCAACTGCAGTGCGCGTTTTCCGTGTGATGATAGGCGGGACGCACGCGCAAATCGTCATGTCGCTCACGTCAAAGTTGCCCCCTACGCCGCGCTATGCGGGCGGTGACTGCGATTCTTTCTCGCGCGACGTGTCGCAATGACACCCCACGCGTCACTCGAACGTCACTCGCCCCCTGAGCGCGATTCCCACAGGTGGAAAAACGATGGCCTTTCGCCGTACCTGATGGACTCGGAGGTGGGTAGCAGCGGCTAGTCTTTGGAGATGCGCGTAGAACCTGGCGAGTCGGATGCTCCGATGAGCGTTGGCAACACTTGCGTGAAGGTGCATTTCTTGCTCGAACATGGATAATCATCGGACATCAATTTTCTTGTGCAAATTCTTGCAGGGCGCCATTGCGAGAAAGGCAATGGCGAAGCCATGACAAACGAACCAGCTCCTGGGCGAGTGGTGACCTTGGATCCAATGTCGCAATCGCCGGCACCGGTTACCGCTACCGGTTTCGTCTTGCAGCCACGTCGCTTGGTTCAGATGCTATGGGCCGCTTTTTCCTTTTTCTTGCTGGCCACCTTGATGGGCGCCTCGGCGGGAATTTGGAAGAGCTCTCTGGTAGGACTCGTTACTTTGAGCTTGTTGGCGGTGGCATTGTGGCTTGTGCGCAGGGGCCAGGTGCAGCGATCCGCCGCGCTTATGCTGGGCACACTCACGCTGTCATTGAGTTATCTGATGTTTCTGAATCAGGGCGTAAACGGCCCCGGTGTTACGGCGTTCCCCGCCATCCTGTTGCTTGCCAGCATGTTCGGTACGCGTCGGGTCTTCTTGACGATTTTGTTTTTCATGTACGCGGTTCTGACCGGGATTGTCGTTGCGAACATGCAAGGCTGGCATGTCAATGTAGTGCTGCCGGTGACGCCGCGCTTGCTGATCCTCATGCTGACGATTTTGTCGATGACCGCGTTCTTTGTCTGGCTGATGGCCAGTGATTTACGTGAGGCACTGCTTCGCCTGGAAATCGAAAACGAGCGCATTCGCGAGTCCCACGCCCGCATCGACGTTTTGGCCCATCATGATGCCCTGACAGGGTTGCCGAATCGTTCGCTCGCGCGCGATCGCTTCCAGCAAGCCGTTGCACTGGCCGAGCGTAATAAGCAAGGCGTCGCACTCATCTTTCTCGACTTGGACGATTTCAAGACCGTAAACGATTCGCTGGGCCATGCGACCGGTGACCTGCTGTTGCGCGACGTTGCCGTTCGCATCGCCCATGCGGTGCGCGGCAGCGATACGGTCAGCCGGCAAGGCGGCGACGAATTTCTGATTGTCATGGGGGGGCTGTCTGACGGGGAGATTGCGGCGACAACGGCGCTGAAGATCATAGAGCTGCTCTCGGCACCGTTCGACGTCAAAGGCCTGCAGATATCTGTTACGTGCTCGCTGGGGATTGCCTTGTACCCGGAAAATGGCATGGATTTCGATACCCTGTTGATGAACGCCGACGTGGCCATGTATCGAGCCAAGGAGTCCGGCCACAACCTGTTTCGCTTCTTCGACGCCGAGATGAACAACAGCGTCGTCGAGACACTGCACTTGATATCGGGCATCCGGTCGGCCTTGGCAAAGCGGGAGTTCCAGCTTTACTACCAGCCGCAGTTCGAATTGGCGACCGGACGAATCATTGGGGCCGAGGCCCTCATCCGCTGGCGGCATCCGGACCTGGGCCCTATCCCGCCAAGTAAATTCATACCCGTAGCCGAACGATCTGGCCTGATCAACGGCATCGGCGCCTGGGTGCTCAACGAAGCCTGTCGACAGGCAAAGCAGTGGCAGGAAGCCGGCCTCACGCAACTGGTTGTCTCCGTCAACGTCTCGCCGGTGCAGTTTCGCCGCGATGACATCGAACGCGAAGTTACGGACGCGCTTATGGCTTCAGGACTTTCGCCGAGCAGCATTGAGCTGGAACTGACCGAGTCCTTGCTGGTTGCGGAGTCGAGCCACCTTAGTCCGCTGTTGGGCCGCTTGCGGGCCATGGGCGTGCGACTCTCTATTGATGATTTCGGGACAGGCTATTCCAATTTGGGGTATCTCAAGCGCTTCGAAGTCGAGCGACTGAAGATCGATCAGTCGTTCGTCCATCGCCTGACGCGCGACCCGAACGTCGAGAGCATCGTTCGGGCCATAATCGAGATGGCACACAGCCTGAAGTTGGAACTGGTTGCGGAGGGAATAGAAGATTTGCCGACCTTGAATCATCTGATCGAACTCGGGTGTGAATTTGGCCAGGGGTTCCACTGGTCTCCTGCGTTGCCGCCCGACCAATTTTTCCACTTTATCCACCAACATCAGGGCGCTTGA
>Ga0209415_10002330_pt1 | contig 35619 bp, 33 predicted proteins | sample PeaSoiSIISIP2007_FD_187696 | JGI IMG/M metagenome (GOLD analysis project Ga0209415, IMG submission 187696) | Peat soil microbial communities from Weissenstadt, Germany - SII-SIP-2007 (SPAdes) (version 2) | ecosystem: Environmental > Terrestrial > Soil > Wetlands > Peat | place: Germany... | reverse complement strand
TCTGCACCAAGCAACTGTGCGAATTTCGCGACCAGTGGCCGCTGGCGCAGCAGAAGAACACGGTTGTGTTCGGCGTAAACCCGGGCAAGAAACACGCCGAGTTCCGTGACAAGTTTCAATTCCCATTTCCGTTGCTGTTCGACAAAGGGCAGAAAGTAGGAGCGGCGTATCATACTCGGGGCTTGGTGGTGCCTAGACGAATGGTGTATTTGATCGGACCGGACGGAACGATCCGCTACGCACGGAGGGGAAAGCCGGAGCCGGAAGAGGTTCTGGCCGCAGCGGTGTAGATGGTACTCCCGCCGTTTTATCCGATTCTCGATACCGAAACCGCGGCGCGACTGAAGGTCGACGTTGCTGACGCGGCCGCGTGGATTCTCGAGGGCGGCGCTCGGATTCTGCAATTCCGTCACAAGGAATTCTGGTCGCGAGACGTGTTCGAAACACTCCAACGTGTCGCGGAGCTGTGCCGGGACGCAGGCGTCGTATTCGTTGTGAACGACCGTGCGGACTTCGCGAAGCTGACCGGCGCGGGACTGCATCTGGGCCAGGACGATCTCACGCCGTCGATCGCGCGGCGCGTTGTCGGGGCCGCGACCATGATCGGATTCTCGACGCATAATGAGGCGCAATTGCGAGCCGCGGCGGAGGAGCCGGCGGATTATCTGGCTCTGGGGCCGATCTTCGGAACCGCGTCCAAGATGAATCCCGATCCGACGGTGGGCCTGGAAGGGTTGCGCCGCCTGCGTTCGATTACGACGCGTCCGTTAACAAAGAGGCCGCTGGTGGCCATCGGCGGAATCACCCGCGAAAACGCGGGCGCGGTGCTCGAGGCTGGCGCGGATTCGGTCGCGGTCATTGGAGATTTGTTTCCCGAAGACGGCGACATCGTACGCCGTGTGAAGGAATGGTTGGCCGTCACGGAACGTACTGCACTTCTTCTTCGAGATCGAGTCCGTAAGCCTCCCGAACGCGAGACTTGAGGACCTGGATGAGATGGCGCAGGTCGGCGGCCGAGCCATTACCTGATGACCCGCCTCCCGTGTTGTAGATCAGATTCGCGTGATAATCGGCCACGCGGATGGCTCCGTTGACCATCCCCTTGGCTCCCACTTGTTCGAGGAAGTACGCGGACGGAACCTTTCCTTCGCGGATCACGCTCGCCGGGATCTGCGCGCGCACGGCTTCGGAAAGCTGATCGAGAATCAGGTTTTTGAAAATGCTGCCGGCGCAGCGCATCGTTGGAGGATATTTCTCGTTACGAATTTTGAGGATCCCATCCGCGGTGTTGCTCAGCGCGGCTGCATCGGCGGGTTGCAGGCGCAAGAGAGCGGAAGTCACCACCCAATCCTTGTGCTGCTTGAACACGCTTTCGCGGTAGGCAAAGTCGCAAGCGGCGTTGTCCAGATCGCGCAACCCACAGCCTGCTTGATGCACAGCCGCGAAAACCCGGACGGATTCGATGCGCTCCTGGATGGAATGGCCGTAAGCGCCCGCGTTGCCGTAAATCGCTCCGCCGACCCAGCCGGGAATGCCGGTCAGGGTTTCGAGGCCGCCCAGCCCACGCTCTATGCTGAAATCGACCAACGACTGGAGCGCCGCGCCAGCTTCAACCCGGATCACCGGGCCGGCGGCCTCGATGCGGCCAGCCGTGTAGCGCAACACGACGCCCGGAAAACCTTCATCTGAGACGATCAGGTTGGTGCCGCCACCAATTAGAGTGAAAGGAGCTCCGGCGTGCCGGATTTCCGCGATCGCGGCGGCCAGCGATTCCTCGGTCGAAATGTCAACCAGCCAGCGCGCGGGCCCGCCGATGGCAAATCGTGTGCAGCCGCTCAGCGGGACGTTTTCGGAAACCTGCAAGCCGGGGATCGCGTGGAGGCGCGAAAGCATTATCCTCAGAGTAGTATGTTCCCTGGCTTTCCTCCCGAGGCACTGAAGTTCCTGCGCGGCCTGGAGCGCAACAACCGCCGCGAATGGTTCCAGCCGCGTAAGGAGATTTTCGAGACCAAGCTGAAGGCTCCGATGATGGAGCTGGTGGAGGCGATCAACGCGGAGCTTCCCGGCTTCGCGCCGGAGCACATCAACGATCCTAAGAAAGCGGTCTACCGGATTTATCGCGACACGCGCTTCAGCGCGGACAAAACGCCGTATAAGACGCACATCGCGGCGATCTTTCCACGGCGAGGGATCGGCAAACACAGCTCGGCAGGATTCTACGTGCACCTTTCGCCGAAGTCGGTGGGAATCGCGAGCGGCGCCTACATGCCTGGACCGGAGGAGCTGCTGGCGATCCGCACCTGGATCGCGGAGAATCACGCGGCGTTTCGCAAAGCCGCGCGAGGACCGGAGAAACTGATGGGAAAGCTGCACGGCGATTCGCTGACGCGGGCTCCCAAGGGCTTCGATCCGGCGCATCCGGCTTGCGATCTGATCCGCATGAAATCGTGGCTGTATTGGATTGAGCTGGAGGCCGGGCTGGCGGAAACGCCAAAGCTGCTAACTGAGGTGATGAAGCGGTTTCGAGCCGCCGCTCCCGTGGTGGAGATGCTGAACGCTCCGCTGGTCTTGGGGAAGCCCGCACAATCGAAGGCGGTCGCGCAATGAGGTGGCTTGCAGCTTCGAGGATGGCAGGTCGAACACCTGCCCCACTGCTCGTTCTTGCGCTCCTTGCCCTCCCCGGTTTTGCCGCGGACGACCCGTCGCACTTTGCGCCGTTTGACGGCGTCAAGGTGCACTACGAAAGCTACGGGTCGGGCAAGGAGGCGTTGGTGTTCATTCACGGCTGGACCTGCGACCTGACGTTCTGGCGTGGGCAAGCTCCGGTGTACCGCAACCGCCGTTCGCTACTCATCGACCTGCCGGGCCACGGCCAAAGCGACAAACCCAAGGTCGCGTATCCGATGGAGTTTTTCGCGCAGAGCATCGAGGCGGTGCTGCGCGACGCCGGCGTGGAGCGCGCGGTGCTGGTGGGCCATAGCCTGGGAGGCCCGATCGCTTACTCCTTCATCCGGCTGTTTCCGGAGCAAGCGAAGGCGCTAGTTCTGGTGGACGCGACAGTCTCCACCGTTCTGGATAAACGGTCCTATCAGGCGGCGCAGCAAGTGCTCTATCAACAGAAGGCGGAACGTCTGAGCGGCCCCACGGGTGAGAAGAATTTCCTGGCAGCGGTGAACTCGATGTTCTCATCCAAGACTCCGCCGTCATTGCGCGACCTGATCCGCGCCAAGATGCTGGCGACGCCGGAATACGTGCGCGTCGCTGCCGTCACCAGCCCCTCGGAGGTTTATCCACCGACGCCCGGTGAGAAGTTCGACGTACCGGCTCTCGCCATTCAAGCGGCTCAGAAAGGCACCGAAGAACGGGCGGCGGCGATGCGGACCCTTCTGCCGAAGCTGCGCCTGGAGAAATGGGTCGGCAGCGGTCATTTCCTGATGATGGAAGATCCGGCGCGGTTCAACCAGTCCCTGGAGAAGTTCCTGGCGGGGCTGTAGGTTTACTTGGTCTTGCGCACGGCCACGAGCAAATTGGACTGGCCCCGATGCCGGTATCCGATTCCGAAGTCGAGCGGCAACACGCCGGCCCCCGAGTAGGCCGTCTTGAGATCGTCCTGATTCCAATCCTTGAAGAGCTGGATCGGCTCCGAGTAGGTTCCGAACAGCCGCACGTCCCAGGCTTGATCGAAATAGCGGTAGGGGATGCCGGAATCTTCTTCCACCACGACACGGCTCTTGGCCAGGATGGTGCTGCGGATGGTGGAGAAGTAGGGCTTGTGCATCAGGTACGAGGCGGCCTTGACCAGAGTGATCGTGTCCGGAAGACTCTTCAGGTACGCGGTAGTGCCGGGCTTACGCTTGAGGCGTGAGTTCTCGAGGTTCAGCGAGAAATAGCGCAGCGTGCGCGCGCCGTGACGCGGATCGTTGAACTGGATAGCGACGCCGGAGGTCTCCACTTTCGGCAGGGTCGCGGACGGAGCAACGATACCGGCAGGCGAGATGCCGATGGGCACGACGTCGGTGATCGAATATCCCGCGCGGGAGACGAGAAACAACAGGAGAGGCAAAACGCCGTTGAGGTCGCTTTGGGTGACGTCGCGGCGCATGTCGTCGGTCTTGAAGAACCCGAGCGCAACCACGGAGCTCAAACTGCGGCGAAGCGCGGTGAAATAGTCCGGTGTGTAATCGGCGAGGCTGGAAGGGATGCAGCCCACCGGCTCCAGGCCCACCATGATGTAGTCGCGAGCGTCGGGGTAAAACGCGAGCAGGTTGGCCGCGTCGGGTCCGCCAAAGGGGTAGAAGGCGACTTCACGAGACGGCGCGCCGCTCAGATTGCGAGTCCGCCAGACGTCGATGCGATCGAGATACTGCTTGCGGAGGCCGGCCCAATCGGAGGCGGAGAGCTTGGAAAAGTCGTTCCATGCGGCGCGTTGCTCCGGCGTGAGTCCGGACGACAAAGCGCCATCGCTCAACCCCGCGATCCATTGAGCCGCGGCGCTCCATTGTCCGCCGGGTGCCTGAACCGCGCATGCGGAGTGGGATTGCGACGAGGGGGTCTCGGCGGGCGCGCACAATAATGCCGCTGGCAGGGACAATACGAGTGCCAGATCGAGAACTACCCTCATACGTGTCATTCTACCCGATTGATCGTCGGAATTCCGGGAATTTTCCATGGCACGGGCGTGGGCGATAATGAACTTTCATCCTATGCCCAAGATCAACTACATTTCCCATGAGGGGGAAAAGTTTCAAATCGATGTGCCGGTTGGCGAATCGGTGATGGAAGGCGCGGTGCGCAATGGAATCGACGGGATCGTGGCGGAATGCGGAGGATCGTGCCTCTGCGCGACGTGCCACGTCTACGTCGACGAGGCGTTTCTTCCGCTGCTGCCGCCGATCGACGAAGAGCAAGACGCGATGCTCGATTCCACCGCTTGCGAACGGATGCCCAATAGCCGTCTAAGCTGCCAGATCGCGGTGCGGCCGGAGTTGGATGGACTGATTGTTCGGATGCCTGAGTTCCAGAAGTAAATGTCGCCCGCGGTTGTCATCGTAGGCGGCGGCCAAGCCGGTTACCAAACCGCGGCTTCCCTGCGGACCGAAGGCTACGATGGGCCGGTGTTTCTGATCGGCGAAGAAGCCGGCGCGCCTTATCAGCGGCCTCCTCTTTCGAAGGCGTTCGTGCTGGGCAAGCAGAATCACACGCAAATCCTGCTGCGGCCGGAACTGTATTATCGCGACCATCAGATTGAGCTGCTGGCGGGAGAGAAAGCCGTCGCGATCGACCGTGTGTCGCGCAAAGTTCGCTTGCGATCCGGCGGGGACGTCGGCTACGACACCCTCGCGCTGGCGCTAGGAGCGCGGAATCGCCTGCTCCCTGTTGTTGGCGCAACGCTCGAAGGTGTCTGCTACTTACGCACGCTCGAGGAAGCGATTGAGGTGAAGCAGCGGCTGGAGCAGGCTCAGCAAGTGGCGATTATCGGTGGAGGATTCATCGGCCTCGAAATCGCCGCGTCGGCGCGAACGCTAGGCAAGCCCGTAACCGTGATTGAAGCGCTGCCAAGGCTGATGGCGCGCGTGGTGGCTCCGGTGGTTTCCGAATTTTTCCTGGCGGCGCACACGGCCAAGGGCGTCGAGATTCTGTTGAACGCCAAAGTGCGGGAGATTCAGGGTGAGGGTGGAAAAGTCCAGGGGGTCTTGCTGGAGAATGGCCGCAGGCTTCCGGCGGATGTGGTGGTGATCGGAGTGGGAATCCTGCCCAATACGGATTTGGCTGCGGACGCCGGGCTGCCGATCGCCAACGGGATCGCCACGGATCAACTCTTGCGCACTCCCGACGAGCGGGTCTTCGCCATCGGCGACTGCGCCGAGCACCCCAGTGCTTTCGCCAGCTCGCTTGGGGCTAGCTCACGGGTTCGCCTGGAGTCCGTGCAGAATGCCGTGGATCAAGGCGTGTGCGTGGCGCGGGCGATCGCGGGAAAAGCTGCACCCTATTCGGCGACGCCGTGGTTCTGGTCGGACCAGTTCGACATCCGCTTGCAGATGGCCGGGCTGCCGGACGGGCACGATCAAACTGTGGTTCGCGGAGCGCCTGAATCCGGCAAGTTCTCGGTGTTCTATTTCCGCCGAGGCAAGTTGTGCGCTGTCGATTCGGTCAACCGGCCCGCGGACCATTTGGCGGCTCGGAAACTGATCGGCGCGCGGACGGCCCTGACCCCGGACCAGGCCGCCGACGAAAGCGTGAACCTAAAGACCGTTGTATACTAAACGGGGCGCGCTCGCCGCGACCGAAGATTTTTCTCAGTGGAGGAATTACTAACAGTTATGAGTCAGCAAAGCTTGGAGGCCTTGCTCCAGACCGCGGGCAATCCGGTGAACATGCTCCGCAATTCGCAGATCGGAGCCTACGTCTATCCGGTGGTCCCTTCGGAATACACAAACTGGCGCGACGAACAACGCGCGTGGCGGGAGAGCTGCGTACTTTTCGACCAGTCCCACCACATGGTGGAGCAGTTGGTGGAGGGGCCCGATGCCCTCAAGCTGCTCTCTCATCTTGCGATCAATAGTTTTGCGAAATTCCCGGTCAATATGGCCAAGCAGTTTGTTCCATGCACCTATGCCGGGTATGTGATTGGAGATGGAATCCTCTTTCACCTGGAAGAAAACAAGCTTCTTTTCGTCGGCCGCGCGCCGTCGGCGAGTTGGATCCAATTTCACGCCGAAACCGGTGGATTCAATGTCACGACGAAAAAGGACGATCGTTCGCCCTCCCGTCCCGGAGGGAAGCCTGTGGTTCGGAATCATTATCGCTTCCAGATTCAAGGCCCCAACGCAAAACATGTGATTGAGAAGCTGAACGGAGGTCCGATCCCGGAGATCAAATTCTTCCGCATGGACGAGATCAACATCGCGGGGCGGAAGGTCCGAGCCTTGCGTCATGGCATGGCCGGCGCTCCCGGTTTGGAGATTTGGGGGCCATACGCGGAAGGCGAGGAGATCCGCGCCGCGATCGTGGAAGCCGGCAAAGACTTTGGTCTGACTCTAGTTGGCAATCGAGCTTATGCGACCAACACGCTTGAATCGGGCTGGATTCCGTCGCCGCTTCCCGCGGTTTATACCGGGGAGAAGATGAAGTCCTACCGGCAGTGGTTGCCGGCGACGAGCTATGAGGGCACGGGTTCTATCGGCGGCAGCTTTTATTCCAATAACATTGAAGACTATTACTTGACGCCCTACGAACTGGGCTACGGGCCATTCGTCAAGTTCGATCATGACTTCATTGGCCGGGAAGCGCTGGAGAAAATCGCCGATAAGCCGCAGCGGAGGAAGGTGACGTTCGCTTGGAATGCCGACGATGTCGCCAAAGTTTTCCGTTCGATGCTGGAGCCGGGCGCGGAACACTACAAATACATCGATCTGCCGTTGTCGAATTATACGTCCGCGTCGTACGACAAGCTGATGAACGGCGGGAAGATGGTGGGCCTCTCGATGTTCGCGGGCTACAGCTACAATGAGCGGTCGATGCTCTCGCTGGGTGTGGTCGATCCGGACATCAAAAACGGCAACGAGGTCACGCTGGTGTGGGGCGAAGAAGGCGGCGGGTCGAAGAAAACGACGGTGGAGCGCCACAAGCAAATCGAAATCCGGGCGATTGTGAGCCCCGTGCCTTATTCAAAAGTTGTGCGAGAGGAGTACGCCAAAGGTTGGCGTACCTCCGCATAAATTCATGCTTCGCTGCGAAGTTTGGGGATAGCCATGTGGGGCAGGTCTGTGACCTGCCATTTCGAGCCCCAGCTATTGCGTCGGCGCCGAGAACGCCAGCAGCACGTTCCCCGGCATTCCGTTCTTCACGCCGATGTATCCGGAAGGCACGAACAGCATGCCGCCGGCGATCACGGGTCCGGCCGCACCCATCGAGCCGCCCTTGCCGGCGACCCCGTTGACGGTCTGGTAATCCTGCGCGGTGTTGTATTCCCAGACCACGCGGCCATTGGCGGAAGATAAAGCTCGCAACACTCCGTCCCATCCACCGGAGAAAACGATACCGGGGATGGCCGTCAAGGGGCCGTCCTCACCGGTGTGCGCGGCCAACGCCGCCGCGGGCTGGAGCGGCGTGAACCACTGCTTTTCGCCGTCTCTCATCTGCACCGCGGCGATGCCCCCCGTGCCGAGGCCGAAGTAGGCGTTCTGGCCGTCGGCGGCGCCGCCCCAGATAATCTTTCCCCCGAACTCCGTGGTGTTCGCGACCAGCGCCGTTTTCCAAACCACCGCGCCCTTCTTATCCGGATCGTGCGCCCAAACGTTGCCGCTTTTTTGCCCGGCGATCAACAGGGTCCGGCCGTCGGGCAAGGTCGCGAGAATTGGAGGCGCGCCGAAATCGTGATCCGGGCCGACCTCGGCCGGACAGTTCTCCGGAAGCTTTGCGCCGGTGCATCCAGCGAGCCATGTATCGTTCGCGGTGTCCTGAATCGACCACAGGATTTTGCCGGAATCGAGATCGAGAGCCATGATCGAATCGGTGGTCGCGGGCGCAGGTGATGTGTAGGCGTCGCCGGTGCCGACGTACAACGCTCGGCGCTTTGGGTCGATAGTCGGGGAGTTCCAGACGCCTCCTCCGGCGGGAGCCCACCGCGGGACGCCGTTGGAATTTTTTCCCACTTGCTTAGGCGTCTCCGCAATCGTGTACGTCTTCCAGATCTGCTTCCCCGTAGAGGCGTCGAGCGCGACTACGCTTCCGCGAAAAGTGCAGCAGGCGTAGTTTGGATTCCCGCCCGCGCCTTCTTCTCCGGAAGCCACAGGAACGTAGAGGCGGTTCTCGAAGACTTTGGGAGCGCCAGTGATACGAGCGCTGGGATGATCGTCGGCGTGAACCTTCCAGATGAGTTCACCCGTGGCGGGATTGACCGCATAAACATTGGCTTTCAGGTCGCCAAAGTACGCGGCGCGAGAATCTGTGGCGATAGCCGTGCGGACGCCCGCATCGGCCTTGTAGGACCAATACATGCATCCGTTATTTGCGTCCAGCGCGTAAACCATGCCGGTGTCGACGCCGATGAATACGCGGCCGCCCACGAAACTCGGCTGGCCCAGCACCGAGCGCACACCCGGAAATCCGAAAGCCCACTTGAGCTTCAACTGCGGGACTTGCGCGGCTGAAAACTGCGCGGCCTCGGCAGTCTGAAATCTCGAGTTGGAATTGTCACGGCCCCAGCCGTTCCACGAGGACTCGACAGATCCCGCCAGGTTCACCATCGGCGTGCATTGAGCGAATAGGCAACCAGTGGACAGAGCCGAAAACAGGAATGAGCGGAGCATTGGCACCAGTCTACTATGAGAGCATGCGGAATTTTGACGATCTTTCCGAGCGCGAAATGCTGGCTTTGGCAATCTCTCTGGAGGAGGAAGATGAGCGCGTCTACGCCGACTACGCCGAAGGGCTGCGCGAGGATTTCGCCGCATCGGCTGCGGTGTTCGATGGCATGCGCGGGGAGGAATCCGGCCACCGGCGCAGATTGATCGAGCTATACCGGCAGAAGTTCGGGGAACACATCCCGCTCATCAGAAGACAGGACGTGAAGGGCTTCGTGCAGCGCAAGTCCGTGTGGCTGGTTCGCCCTCTGCGGCTGGAAACGGTGCGCAAACAAGCCAGCACGATGGAGGTGGAGAGCCGGCAATTTTATTTAAAGGCCGCGGCCCGCGCAAGCGACGTGGGCATCCGGCAATTGCTCGACGATCTGGCGCAGGAAGAGTATTCGCACGAGAATCGGGCCGAGCAACTGGAGAAAGCGCTGCTCTCGCCGGATGCCAAGCGGGCGGAGGAGCAGGCTCGGCGGCGCTTGTTCGTGCTTCAGATTGTTCAGCCAGGTCTGGCGGGATTGATGGACGGGTCGGTGTCGACGCTCGCCCCGGTGTTCGCGGCGGCGCTGGCCACGCACTCCTCCTGGGCCGCGTTCGTGGTGGGCATGGCGGCGTCGATCGGCGCGGGAATCAGTATGGGATTCGCCGAGGCGCTCTCCGACGACGGGAGCCTGACCGGCCGCGGGCATCCATGGGTGCGCGGCGTCATCACCGGGATCATGACGGCGCTGGGCGGCGTCGGCCACACGCTGCCGTTTCTGCTCCACGACTTTCGCGCCGCCATGGGCGCGGCGGTCATCGTGGTTGTCGTCGAGCTTGCGGCGATTTCCTGGATTCGCCACCGTTATATGGATACGCCCATCTGGTCGGCGGCCTTGCAGGTGGGATTGGGCGGAGCGCTGGTGTTTCTCACGGGAGTGCTGATTGGAAGCTCGTAGTTATAGTCGATGCGCGTGGCGCGCATTACGCTAGATTTCGTTCCGTCCGCTTAAATAATAGTGCACCGCTGGGGTCACGAGGAGCGACAGCACCATGGAAGCCAGCACTCCGCCGATCACGGCGATGGCCAGAGGTTGCAGCATTTGCGATCCCGCGCCGATGGCCAGCGAGAGGGGAATCATGCCCGCCATCGTTGCCAGCGCAGTCATCAGGATCGGCCGCAACCGCCGCTCGCCCGCTTCAATCATAGCCTCGCGCGCCGGAACTCCTTCCGATCGGAACTTTTGATCGGCGTCCAGCAGCAGAATGCCGTTCTTCGCCACGATCCCGATCACCATAATCAGGCCCATGAAGGAGGAGATGTTGAACGTGGTTCCGGTCGCCAGCAGCGCCAGGAACACGCCCGACGTCGATAGGATCGCCGAAGCCAGAATCGCCGTGGGGGCGGAGAACGTGCGGAACTCGATCAGCAGCACGGTGAACACCAGCACCACGGCCAGGACCAGCACCACCACCAGATCGCGAAACGATTTCTGCTGCTCCGCGTACAGACCGCCGTAAACAACGCGGATCGAGGAAGGCAGGCCCATCGCTGCCACGGTCTGCTTTACCGCTTCCATCCCCGTGCCTAGGCTCATGCCCTCAAACCGGCCGGTCACGGCGACCCGCCGTTGCAGATCCTCGCGTATGACTTCGGTCTGTCCGGCCTCATCCTCGAACTTCGCCAGCGAGCCCAGCGTCGCGGTTTTGCCGGTGGAGCTGCTGGTGATCACGGTATTGCGGATCTCGTCCAGGTTTCCGCGAGTATCTTCGGGGAAGCGGACGCGAATGGTGTAAGCGCGATCGTTGACCACTACCGGGGTGGTCGCCGGTTCGCCCTGAAGGATGGCGCTCGCGTCCAGCTCGACTTCCTCCGGCGTGAATCCGGCCCGCGCCGCGGTCACCGGGTCGACGTTCATCACGATTGCAGATCCGCTGATGGTGTTCTCGATTCCGTCCTCCACATCTACGACGCCCTTAATCTTTTTGACCTTGTCACCCACTTTGGGCGCCCATTCCTTCAGCACGTTGGGATCCTGAGCAAACAACTTGATCTCCATCGGTTCGGGCGAGTCGGTCAAATCGCCAATCATGTCCTGAAGAACCTGAATGAATTCGACATCCAGCTGCGGATATTTCTTCTTGACCTTCTCGCGCACCTCGGAGATGATCTCGTCGATGCCGCGTTCGCGCGCGGGCGGCCGCTTTAACTTAACCGAAAAATCGCCCTGGTTCGCTTCGGTGACCGCGGCCAAACCCAGTTGCAAACCGGTGCGCCGGGACGTGCCCTCCACTTCGGGTGTTTCGGCGAGAATCTTTTCGACACCCAGCAGCACGCGATTGGTATCGGCCAGCGACGACCCCGCCGGCATCAAGTAGTCGAGAATAAATCCGCCTTCATCCATTTCCGGCAGCAGATCGCGGCCCAGCGCGCGATAGCAGAAGAACGATGCGACCACTAACGCCGCACATGCCGCTGTTAGAACAATGGGATGCGCCAGCGCGAATCGCAGCGCCGCTCCATAGCCTTTCGTGACCCTTCCCATCAGACCCGAGGCCGGGTGGCCGTGTTCCGCGACATCGGCCGTGTCATGAGGTGTTCCGCCTCCGGCGTCGACCTCCGTATGAGCTTTGCCGTGGCGCCGGAGCAAATAATGGCTCAGGGTTGGTGTCCACGTCAGCGCCAGGACGAGGGAAGTCAGCAGCGCCATACCCACGGTCACCGCAAGTGCGCGGAAGAACGTGCTTTCAAAGCCGGTCATGGTCATCAGCGGAAGAAACACCACGATCGGCGTCACCGTCGACCCCACCAGGGGAATCCGGATCTCGCGCAGCGCGCTGCGGATCGCCTCCGCGCGGCTTTGACCGGAATCGCGGTGCAGAACGATATTTTCCACCACCACGATGGCGTCGTCGATCACCAGTCCGACCGCGGCGGCAAGCCCGCCCAGCGTCATCAGGTTGAAGCTCTGCCCCATCGCCTGCAATGCGATCAGCGTAATCGCGATGGTCGCCGGAATCACCAAAGCTGCCACGATGGAGCTGCCCCAATCGCGCAGAAACAGCACCAGAATCACGGCCGCCAGCACCAGACCGATCAGGATCGCATCGCGCACGCTGGCGATCGAATCGCGCACCAGAACGGATTGATCGTAGAAGGTTTGCACGTTGACGCCGGGAGGCAAGGTTCCCTTGATCTGATCTAGCTCTGCGTTCGCAGCCTCCGCGACCGCCACCGTATTGCTGTCGGGCTGCCGGAAAATGTTCAACAGCACCGCCGGTTTTCCATTTGCGGTCACGATCGTATAGACCGGCATCACCGACGGATGCACTGTCGCCACGTCGCCCACGCGCACGGCAACCCCGTTCGGAGTTGTCCGCACCACGATGTTTTCAATCTCTGCGGGATTGCGTGTCTGCCCGCTCACCAGGGTCAGCGAGAGCTCGTGATTGTTTTCGATGAGCCCGGGCGAGTCGATCATGTTGCTCTTGGCGACTGCGTCCAGAATTCCCGGCACCGTCACCTGCGCTTCAGCCAGCTTAGCCGGGTCCGGTTCGATTTCGAATTCCGGGACCTGGCCGCCTTGCAACACCACCATCGATACACCCGGCACCCGGTTCAGACGCGGCTTAATAGTATAGTTTGCGATTTCCCAGAGCGCCGTCTGCGGCATGGAGTCGGAGGTGAGACTGTACGCGACGATGGGATTCTGCACCGCGAACGTTTTCCGGTTGGCCGTCAGTTTCGCCGTGGACGGCAGCGACGGCTGCACTCGCGCCAGCGCCGCATTGACGTACTGTAGCGTCTGGACCATGTCCACGTTCCAGTTGAAAAACAGGTTTATCTCCGCCGAGCCTCGGCTGGTCAGCGATCGCACATGCTCCAGGCCCGGCACGCTGTTCATCGCCTCTTCAATTGGCCGCGTCACCGTCACCTGCATCTGGTTGATCGGCGCGACGCCGTTGTCCACGCCCACCACAACGCGCGGGAAGTCTGTCGAGGGGAACACCGCAACGGGGATCGTAAACGCGTAGTAAATACCGACGCCGACCAGGGTAAGGATGATGAAGATGATTGGCCGGGAGAAGTACGCGGTCCAATGCTCGGGCGGGGTCTTGACCTCGGGCGTACTGTGAACAAGGTCCTGTGGGCTCATCTGCTATTTGCCCGAATCCTCATCTTCGTCTTCGTCCTCATCCTCGTCCTTGGGTTGCTGGATGGCGACCTTGGCCTTGTCCTCCAGTCCTAAGCCCCCCGAGGTCACCACCTGATCGCCCTCCTGCAACCCGCTGAGGATTTGGACTCGATCGCCTTGCCGTACGCCCACGGACACCATATGCTCGTGCGCCACGGAATTCTTGTCGATCACCATCACCTTCTGCCCGCCCTCATCGCCGTTGAGCAGGGCCGAGGCCGGGACCACAATCGTGTTCTGAATGGTCTCCGCGATAATCGCCACGCGCACGGTTCCGCCCGGCTTCAATTTCTCTTCAGGATTGGAGGCGCGAACCCACACCTGCACGGTTGTGGTAGTGGGATCCACCGCCGGGCTCACCACCGTCACCGTGCCGGGAATGTCGCCATCCGGACCCGCGATACGCGCCGGCCGCCCTACTTTGATTGCCGAGGCTTCCTTCACGGGGACGTTCGCTCGCGCCACGATATCGGAGATATCGACGATGGATACCAAAGGCGAGCCGCTCGTTGCCATTTCGCCGGGATACACCGCCCGATCGGCCACCACGCCCGCGATGGGACTCGTAATCTGCGCATAGGAAAGCTGCACCTTCGCGGATTCGTAGTGCGCCTTGGCCGCGTTCACTTGCGCTTCGGCGCCCCGCACGGATTGCTTCTGGCCCACTTGGCTCAGCGCCTCCAAATGCCGCTGCGCCGTCTCGTACTGGATCTGGGCTTGCATCATCGCGAGCTTGGCTTCGTCCACCGTTTTCTGCGCCAGCGCGCCTTCCTTCTGCGCCGCGGCTCGATTCTCGTACACCTTCTTGGCCGCATCCAGCGTTTCTTTGGCCGATTGCACATCCGCCTCCGCCTTGGTGCGATCGTCCACCGCGGTCGCCCCAGTCAGCAGATCGTAGGCGGCCTGGGCCTCCTCAATTTGATGCTGGCTTTCGTTGGCCGCGGAAGCCAGATCCGCGCTCTCCAACACCGCCAGCACCTGCCCCGCGCGAACGTGATCCCCGCGGTTCACCAAAACGCGCGTCACCGGAGCGTTGATCTTCGACGTCACGTTGGATTGATTGATGGGATACAGAACCGCGTCGGCCGATACGACGCGATCGATAGCGCCTCGGTTGGCGGTTTCAACGGTAACCGGGGTGGGAGCTTCGGTCTCTGCTCCAGCCGCGGCCTCCTTTGCCGCTTCTTTCTTGCCGCATCCATGCAGCCACACGGCTGCCGTCAGCAAGCACGCAACTGCCGTGGCGCGCGGAAATCGCGAAATTCCAGTCATAAAGTTATAGCGTCCCCGTGAGCGTTTCCAGTGTGGCCAGGGCGATGCGATACCGCGCCAGCCCGTCGTTTAATCCATTACGCGCCTGCGCTAGCGTGTTCTGCGAATCCACTACTTCAAAAGCCGTCGCTTCACCCGCCTGGTAGCGAATCACCGTCAAGCGCAGGCTCTCGGTGGCGAGATTGACGGACTCGCGCAGGGAATCGATCTGCGCCAGCGCGCCCTGCGCCTCCACATAAGCCCCCGCCACGCTGCCTTGCAGCGTCTTTTGCGCCAGCTTGAGATCGGCCTGCGCCTGCGTTTGCCTCTGCTCCGCCTGTTTGATTTTGCTCCGCGTCGTTCCCCAGTTCCAAACCGGAATGTTCAGCGTCGCTTGCGCCACGTAGCCGAGATTCTGCCGCGGGTTCACCTGATAGTCCGGAAGCGTGCTTCGCCCCGTCGCCTGCGTCGGGTGCGTGGTCTTGATGGCGAACTGATTTGCGTCGATGCCGTAAAACAGGTCGATCCCCAGCGACGGCAAGTAGCCGTAGCGTGCGACCTGCGTATCGAATCCTGCTTCCTGGATGCTTGCCGTTGCAACCCGCAGATCGGGACTGCTGGCGGCCGCGAGCGTCTGGATCTCGTCGATGGGCCGCAACATCGCCGGTTGATCCAAATCGTCCATCACCGAGAACTCCGCGCTGAAATCGGGGAAAATCAAAACACCCAGCGCGATTTTAGCCTTTTCGACTGCAACCTGCGCATCCTGCAAATCGCGCCGAAGCTGCGGAAGAGCGAGTTGGGCTTTGATCACGTCCGCGCGCGCTGCCTCGCCAGCCCGTTCCTGCTTCTGTGTGATGTCCACAAATCGCTCCGCCTCAGCGACGGAAATCTGCGTGTTGGCGGCCTTCCGTTGCGCGCTGATGATCGCGTAGTAATTCTGAATTACGGTCGCGTTCAGGCCCCGCGCGGCGACGTCCATTTTGGCGCGCGCCACGGCCTCGGCCGCCATGGCCCGGTTTAGCTCGCCGTGCCGCACCAGCATCAGAGCTTCTTCGTGGATCACGGCCTGCTCGTTATAGACGTGTACTCCGTCGTTGGCCACGAATGTGCCCGAAGGAGTGCCGTTGCCCTGCGTGTTGATGTACTGGTTGAACGCGCTGACTGTGGGCCGGTTCGCCTTCTGCGCCTGAAAGCGATCTTCGGCCGCCTGCAGGACCGCGAGATTCGCGGTCTGCACCTGCCCGCCGTACATTCGTGCGCGCTCCAACGCGTCAGCCAAAGTAATCGTAGGCGCGGGCGCTTGTGCCCTGGCAAGCGTGGCCAGCACCAGCCCGAGGTGAATTCGCACTTTCACAATCTACAGTGGAGCATTCATTCCTGAAGAATCGCTGAGATTCAGCGCTATGCGTCCGGCGCGCGGTCGTCACTCGGCGACAGGACCCTCAATCCTCTCGCGGGGAACCCGAAGCGGCGTTCCCGATTCTGGTCGCGCAGCAAGTGGCGTCATGGATCAGTCCTCACCGCCGTTAGCGACTCTTTATGAAGTGCTATCGGTAGCCGTTCCCAGTCTCTGGAGTACACCAAGACCAGCCGAAAGCGCTGGATCAGCGGCGGTTTCCGGGGACCTATCCGGCTCCCGCCCACCCTTTGTCCGAGTGCCCGACAATTCTCGGACGCCGCCCCCCGGCAACCGTCGTCGCCAGTCCCTCCCAAAGGATTCGGCATCGGTAATCTGATTCACCCAGCAAGGGGATTTTAGCGATGGTTAACTCGATGGTGAGATAATGCGAAAGCGCCACTCCTATGGCACACATCGAGACGCCTCCTCCTTCGGGAGATGTTATCAAGAGCCTCAGCAAGTTCATCGAAGTGTCTGGTGCTTGGCATGACAAGAATGCTCGGGACAAAGGCGGAATGCTTAGCGATCTTTGGTATCGGGGAGTCAACGAGGGCTTCCGGATACAGGCTCCGCGGGTATACCGTGAAAAGTTCACAAAACGTGCGGACTCGTTGAAGGTCAAAGGTGATCCGGAGGACAAGCGGCTGCATCTCGAACGCGTCATGATCTCTCAGTTCAAGACTGCCGGGACACCATTCCTTTCGGGATTTGATGACGCTCAGATTTACATGACCGCGCAGCATTACGGAATGCCCACACGGCTGCTCGACTGGTCCACCAACCCGCTTGCTGCCCTGTTTTTTGACTGTGAAGACAACTTTGATAAAGATGGCTTTGTGTATGCAATGGATGCGGGCCTGATCATTCCCGATAAAGCTCTGCGAGGGGATGGGATTCCAGTGCACAGAGCGGTGATGACAACCCGACACCCATATGTACAGAAAGCTATCGCCTTCTCTTTTTGGGCAGGTATCGAGAAGAAATGGACACCGTATGTGCTACCAGTGCGACCGGATTCCATGCCCGGAAGGATCGGACAGCAAAGTTCCTGTTTCACGTTTCATATGCACCGGGCGGCAGCGGTTACGAACCCTACGTGCATCACCATCAAGATCGATAAGGGGACTAAGAAGTCAATTCTGGACGAACTGCATCGAGTAAATATCAATCAGTTCACGACCTATTACGACCTCGATCACCTCTCGAAGGAGATGATTCGCGGGTGGGGATGCGGTTAAGCCCGGCCTACGGTCGTCCAATGCTCTGCGGCGCGACAGCCGGAGCCCGACTCGTCCATCTTGGCGCTCCACCAGGCTCTGGAAGAGTTCGCGCGAATCGCCCCACGGCAGGCGAGAGTGGTCGAGTTGCGCCATTTCGGCGGCCTAAGCGTGGAGGAAACGGTTGAGGTCATGAAGATCTCCCAACGGACCGTTATTCGCGACATGGATTTCGCAAAAGCGTGGCTTGCGCGCGAATTGAGGCGCTGACCGCGGACTCCCTCATCCGCCATTCCCCGCTCCCTCCCCCACCTATCCCATTTCCCCTCAACCCTTTCCCGCCTTGCTCAAACCCTCCCACCGCATGCCGCCCTTTACCCTGGATCAGCATGGCAACCGAACGTCAAATACAAGCCAATCGCGCGAGCGCTCTCAAAAGGCGAATCCCCCGTGGTGACAGCTTTGAACACGACGATTTTCAATGGAAGCCAATTTCGAGCCCGGGCTCTGAACAGGATCTCAGCCGCCATGAATGAGTTGCGCTCAGACTCGGACGCGCGGGGCGCCTGCAAAACGAAACCGATCGAAGCCACTGCACTCAGCCCACAACACTTGGCAATGCTACGATCGGGGCATGCAGATTCTGGTCGTCGAAGACGAACGCAGTATGGCCGAACTGCTGAAGCGGACCCTCCAGGAAGAAGGCCACCAGGTGGTGCTCGCCGCAGACGGACGGCAGGGCTTCGAGATTGCCCGCTGCTCCGCCTTCGATGTGATCGTGCTGGACGTGATGCTGCCGGGCATGGACGGCATCTCCGTGGCTCGCCGCCTGCGCGAATGCCGCAATCAGACGCCGGTGCTGATGCTCACCGCACGCGACACTCCCGCCGATGTCGTCGCCGGTCTCGATTCCGGAGCCGACGATTATCTGACCAAGCCGTTCTCCATCGGTGTGCTGCTGGCCCGCTTGCGCGCAGTCAGCCGCCGCGGCGCGATTCCCCGTCCGGTGCATCTGGAAGTCGCCGGCGTGCGTCTGGACCCGGGCAGCCATCGCGTGACGCGCTTGGGGGACGTTCTCAACCTGACCCCGCGCGAATATCAGCTCCTGGAGCTGCTGATGCGCAACGCCGGACGCGCCGTCAGCCGCGAGACCATTCTCGAATCCGTATGGGGTTTCGCAAGCGACGTCACGGAAAACACCGTGGAAGTGTTCATGCGCCAGCTCCGCCTCAAAGTCGATACCCAGGAACCCAAGCTCATCCGCACCGTGCGCGGATATGGCTACATGATGGGGGAGCCATCGTGAGGAAACAATAGACGCCATGCGCACGCGCTCCATCCGCTTCCGGCTCACCGTGTGGTACGCCGCGGCGCTCACGCTCGGCCTGGGCTTATTCAGCGGCCTGATCTGGCTGTCCCTGCGGCAGCGCTTGGTCTCCGAGCTCGATCGCGATCTCGCCGGACGCTCCGCCCGGTTCGAGCAATACTTGCGCGGCGAATCCCGGGAAGTCCAGGGCGACCAGCTTCGCGATGAGCTCGACGAATTTTGCCAGGCTCTGCCTCCCGCCAGCTACGTCGATCTGCGCGGCTCCGGCGGATTTCAGTTCCACTATCCTGTATCCGCTCCTCCACAGCGCGACGATTTGCGCATGCTCCAGCGGCGCTTCGCCGCCGACGGCCAGGAATTCGATCTGGAAGTCGGCGCTCCCATGGATAACGTCGTGCATACCCTTCAACTTCTGCGCCTGTTGCTGTGGAGCTTGATTCCCGTGGCGATCGTCATCGCCTGCGCCGGCGGTGCGTGGCTCAGCGGCCGCGCTCTGAAGCCCATCCAGGACCTGACCGCCGCCGCCGCCGCCATCGGCATCGAAAATCTCTCTGAGCGTTTGCCCGTGCCCGCCACGGGCGACGAATTAGCCCGGCTCACGGATGTTCTGAACAGCATGCTGGGCCGGCTGGAAACCGCCGTAAAGCGGCTCTCGCAATTTGCCGCGGACGCTTCGCATGAATTGCGCACGCCGCTGGCGGTCATTCGCACTACGGCGGAACTAGCCCTGCGCCGAACGCGCTCGCCCGAATCCTACCGCGAATCGCTTGCAGAGATCGCGGCGGAAACCGAGCGGATGACCCAACTGGTGGAGGATCTGCTCACGCTGGCGCGCAGCGGCACCGAAGCCGTCCAGATGCCGCGCACCTCTCTGGACTTACGCGGCCTCCTGCGCGACGTGTGCGCGGAGCTTCACAGTCTCGCCGAGTCGCGCCAGATCCGGATAGACGCTGCTTCAATTGAAGCCGATCTGGGCCAGAGCCCCGCCATCGTCTCCGGCAACGCTCCTGCGCTGCGCCGGCTATTCGTGATCCTGCTCGATAACGCGCTCAAGTATTCTCCCGCGGACTCGGAAGTGCGGCTGCGCTTGAGCCAGGAAGACGCCCGCGTGTCTGTCAGCATCGAGGATGCCGGCGCCGGTATCAGCGCGGCCGACCTTCCGCACATCTTCGAACGTTTCTACCGCGCCGGTGAAGGCCGAGACGGCCATGGATTGGGTTTGGCATTGGCCGACCATATCGCGCGGGCCCACGGAGCCACCATTGAAGTCCGCAGCACGGAGGGCGCGTCTAGTGTATTTCGCGTATCCTTCGCCGCGTCTGCCTCAGCCAATCTTCAGATTGCAGCGATATCGTAAAGTGCTGGAATCCGCGGCAAGAATGCCCCCCACGAAAGGATGGAGCAAATGAAATCTACTCTTCTACTGTTCGCGACGGTCGCGCTTACAATCAATGCCGCACCGCCTGCCTATAAAGTTGTTGGCCACATCAAAATCGGCGGCGCCGGAGCCTGGGACTACGTCTACGTAGACAGCGCGAATCATCGCCTGTACGTGTCCCACGGCACCCAGACCGAGGTCGTCGATACCACCACCGACAAAGTTATCGCCACAATCCCGGATACGAATGGCGTGCACGGCATCGCCATTGCCGCGGACCTCGGCAAGGGCTTCACCTCGGACGGCCGCGACAACGCCGTGACGGTCTTCGACATCAAGACCAACAAAGTTCTCGGCAGCAAGATCAAGACCGGTACAAATCCCGACTCGATCATTTACGAACCAGTGACGCATCGAGTCTTCACATTTAACGGCCGTAGCGGCGACGCAACCGCAATCGACGCCAAAACCGGCGACGTCATCACCGCTTCGATCCCCCTCGCCGGCAAGCCCGAATTCGCGCAGGTGGACGGTAAAGGCCACGTCTACGCCAATATCGAGGACAAGAATGAGATTATCGAGCTCGACGCCAAGAACGCGCTGGTTTCCAAGCGCTACTCCATCGCACCTTGCGATGGCCCCAGCGGCCTCGCGATCAGCGCGAAGTCGATCCTCGCTTCCGTTTGCGGCAACAAGATGGCCATCGTCAGCGATCCGGCCGCGGGCAAGGTCCTGGCCCAGCCGGTAATCGGCTCCAACCCGGATGGCGTGGCGTTCGACGACGGTTATTGGTTCAGCGCCAACGGCGGTTCCGGCAACATCTCGATGATCGGCGAAACCTCGACCGGCAAGTTTGAGACGGTAGCGACCATCGACACCGCACCCGGCGCGCGCACCATCGGCTCCGATCAGAAGGCCCACAAGCTTTATCTTCCCGCCGCGGAATACGGTCCCCCCGCTCCAGCCAAGGACGGCAAAAAAGCCGCGAAGGGCGCGGTTGTGCCGGACAGCTTCCAGATCATCGTCGTCGGTCGGTAGCTCGCGTATGAAGCCGCGCGCCGCGGCTCGCGTGGCACAATACAGTGATGCCGCGCGATCCTTTCGATCTGTCCGATCGCGTGGCCGTGGTCATAGGCGCGACCTCCGGCATCGGACGCGTTCTTGCCTCGGGCCTTGCATCCGCGGGAGCCGATGTCGTTCCAACAGGGCGAAGAGCGGAGTTGGTAGAAGAGGCCGCGCGCGAGATCGAGCGGCTTGATCGACGCACGTTGGCCCTGACTTGCGACGTGCGCAGACGCGACTCCATCGACCGCCTGCGCGATGCGGTGCTCGATAAATTCGGCCGCATCGATATTCTGCTCAACGCCGCTGGCCAGATTTTCCGCAAGCCCGCCCAGCAGATCGGCGAAGCCGAGTGGAACGGGCTCATGGACATCAACGTCACGGGTATCCTGCGCGCGTGCCAGAGCTTCTATGAGCCTCTGGCGGCGAGCGCCCGCGGCCGCGTCATCAACATTGCATCGCTGAATTCATTCGTGGCGCTGACGGAAGTCGCCGCCTATGCGGCATCCAAGGGAGCCGTCCTCTCGCTCACCCGCAGTCTGGCAGTGGAATGGGCTCCGCGGGGAATTTGCGTGAACGCCATCGCGCCGGGCGTTTTCAAGACCGACATCAATGCCGCGCTGCTCGATGGCACGGAGCGGGGTAAAGAGCTGCTTATGCGTACGCCCATGCGCCGTTTCGGCAAGACCTCCGAGCTGGCCGGCGCGGCCATTCTACTTGCCTCCGATGCCGCCAGCTTCATCACCGGCCAATGCATCGTGGTCGACGGCGGCTTCCTCGCCTCCGGCGTGAATCAGTAAGTCAGCGTTTGGAGGGCGAGACCTTCGACCGCTCTTTCGCAAGTTCTTCCGCCCGTTCTTCGATCGAAAGCTTCTTCATCTTTAGCAGGAGCGTCCTGTAGTCGATTTTCAGGAGAACGGCCGCCAGTTTTCGGTTCCACTTAGAACGACGTAGGGCCTCAAGGATCGCCTCCTCTTCCGCCTTCCTGGAAGTCTCCCGTAACACCGACCCAGGCTCGGAGATCCGCCTTTCCTTCCGCTTCGCCACCCATCCGAGCTTGTTCTCTTGCCGTCCGCGCCCGATTGCCAGCGCGCCTGGCGGAACATCTTCCGTGATCACGCTGCCCCCGGCGATGTAGCTGTCGGCGCCAATCTTGAGCGGCGCGACCAGGGTCGAATTGGTGCCGACGAACGCCCGTTCACCGATAGTCGTTGCGTGTTTCTTCTCGCCGTCGTAGTTGCAGGTGATGGTGCCCGCGCCGATGTTCGACCGTGCGCCGATCTGCGCGTCGCCCAGATACGCCAGATGCTGGCTCTTGGCGCCCGCGCCCAACCGCGTGTTCTTGAGCTCGACGAAATTGCCGATACGCGTATCCGCTTCGGCGTGTACGCCCATGCGCAATCGCGCGAAGGGTCCGATTTGGGCGCCCGCGTCGATGTGCGAGTCCGCGATCACCGTATAGGGCCGAAGGATGACCCGATCGGCCACTTCGGTGTTTTCAAGAATGACCCCCGCTCCGATGCGGCAGTCCTCGCCGATGCGGGTTCGGCCCAGCATGCGGGTAAACGGCTCGATCACGGTATCGGCGCCCACGCTCACCGACGCGTCGATGCACACCGTCTCCGGCTGCTCGATGGTTACGCCGGAAAGCATCAGCTCACGCGTTTTGCGCTGGCGCAGGATGCGATCGGCATCGGCCAGCTCCACGCGCGTGTTGATTCCCAGAAGCTCGGCCGGGTCCTCGATATGCAGCGCGCGGACGGCGTACCCGTGCCCGCGAAGAATCCCCGCCATATCGGTAAGATAAAATTCGCCGGTGATGGGATTGGGCTGGACCTCCCCCAAATACCGCCATAGAAGATCCGCGCGAAAACAATAGATGCCGGAGTTGATGATGCGGATGGTGCGCTGCTCCGGGGTGCAGTCCTTATGTTCGACGATGGCCTCGATGTTGCCGTGCGCGTCCACGATCACGCGGCCATAGCCGGAGGGATCGTCGAGAATCGTCGTGATCAGCGTGGCCGCTGCTTCGGAATGAGCCTGGGCCTCGCGCAGGCGTTCCAGCGTTTCGGCGGAAAGCAGGGGCGTGTCGCCGTAAAGGACCATAAGGAGTTCTTCGGTCCCCAGTCCTTCGGGCTGTTGAAGTGTCGCGCGGCAGCATTCGAGCGCATGGCCCGTGCCCCGAGGCGGCTCCTGCCTCGCGAATCTCACCCCCCTCGGTTGAAGCAGCGCCTCGACCTCGGCGGCCTGATGCCCCGTCACCACGATGGTATTCTCCGGCGCGGCCAGCGAACTCGCCGCACCCACCACATGCTCCACCAGGGCCAAGCCAGCGGCGCGATGCAGCACCTTGGCGCGTTTGGATCGCATGCGGGTCCCGAGCCCCGCCGCCAGAATTACAACTGAAGTATTCATGAAGCCAATTTGCGCCGCATCCGGCGTCCTTGTTGAGCCAGTTCAATGGCGACCGCCGCCGCCGCGGACGAATCGTGGCGGATCTTTCCCGTCGCGGTGCGGCTGCTCATGCGAAGCAGATCGGTTGCCACCACCTTGATGCCCATGCGCTTCAGCTCCTCGACGTCGCCTTCCACCGGTTGCGCCGCGTGCTTCTTGTAATGTGCCAGCGCGCGTGCCGAAAACGGCCGGGTGTTCACCACGCATACGTCGATCAGTCGGCCGCGCCCCCGTCCGCAATGTCTCAGCAGCGCCGCGGCGTGATCGGAGGCGCGGAAATTCGTGGTTTCGCCCGGCTGGGTCATGAGGTTCACGAAGAGGGCTTTGCGCGCGGGGGACGCCGCGATGGCCCGCTGAATGCCGTCCACCAGCAGATTCGGAATAATGCTGGTAAACAGCGAGCCTGGGCCCAGCGTTATCAGGTCGGCGTTGGCGATGGCCTCCAGCGTTTCGGGCAGCGGCTTGACGTGCCGCGGATTCAGGGCGATGCGCCGGATCGGAACCGTGCTGCGGCTGATCAGCGATTCTCCGGCAACGCGCGTTCCGTCGGTCAGCGTCGCTTCCAGGACCACGTTGGACGACGTCGACGGATAGATGCGTCCGGCCACGGCCAGCACTTCCGAGGAAAGCTTTACTGCCTGCGCGAAATCGCCGGTCAGGCGGGTCATCGCCGTGAGGAACAGGTTGCCGAAGGTGTGCCCGCTGAGGCCGCTTCCCCGGCCGCTAAGGCCGCTTCGGGTGGTAAACCGGTATTGAAATAGCTTCGACAGCAGGGTCTCGTCCTCCGAAAGCGCCACCATGCAGTTGCGGATATCGCCGGGAGGAAGCATGTCGAACTCGCGGCGCAGTCGTCCGGAGCTGCCGCCATCGTCCGTCACGGTCACCACCGCGGTGATCTCCACGGCGCCCGTGCCGAGCCTGACATAGCGCTTCAGTCCGCGCAGCAAGGCCGAAAGGCCGTTGCCGCCGCCCATCGAGACGATTCGCAGCGGCTCAAAAGTCGAATCCGGCATCTCCCTTGAGGATCGCACGGAGAGGCACGGAGGCCAAGCTCGCCCGCGGCCTCGACAACCGTTAAAACATCGGTCTGTAACGAATGTTTTTGGGCGCGCCTCCGCTGGGATCCCGATTTCTTCCTGAACGCTGAGCCGGTTGCCGCACTTATCAGCATTCGATCGCGTCAAGACGCGGCTCTACTTGACCAAGCTGCTTGGCTACGGAATCGGGACCGCTAATGTTCGTCACTTTCGGCTCATTCCGGGATTGAGCGTCATTCAGCTCTAGAGTTTTTCGCGGTATCTATCTTTTTCGCGCCTCGATCTCCTCTCGTCTCAGCGATCTAGCGTTTTCGCACGCTCCCACGCGCGTGGATCGCCAGTTAATTTGTAGACAAGAGTTCGGTAGTCTCATCGAATTCCGGATCACGAAAGCGTGGCGGTCCTAGGAAACCCCGCGCGAGCGTAAAGGGGTGAGCCTGCGCCGCTGAGGTACAGCGGTCCTTTTCTCGTTTGAAGGTTATCAAGCGTAGGAGAGGGTCCTCTCCGATCTTTGACATATGCGGTGGGGCAGGTCTCCGACCTGCCAATTCGGGCGCGCGGGATAGGAGAAGTGTGCGCGCGCCCGCGCCTTCAGAGCCAAACTACTGCTTCGTCCGCCGCAGCGATCCCAACCCGAGCAATGCTGCTCCGAGGCCCGCTAGTGTGGCCGTCGACGGCTCAGGCACGCTGCTACACTGCGGCTCGAAGAATGCGAAGTGCTGCTGAGTCGGGCTCTCCTCAATGTTGCTCGCGCTGACCGACGAGTACACTTGGCCCCATCCGTCGGTCGAATACAGCGCAAATACGCCGTCGGGCGTAAAGCTCACCGTTTCGCCCGACGAATCCGGCGGCACAGCGGCCAATTGATGCAGCGCGCTGGGACTCGCAAGATCGTACCAGCCCAGCGTGTTCCCCAGGTTTGAGGTGATTCCCCCCAATACCGTCAGCGTCACCGTTCCCGTTGCATCGAACGTAACGTCGTTGACGCTACCGCCGCTCGGGGTAGCCAGGTATTCAAAGTCACCCGTTATTGCTCCCACCGGAGTGCACTTGGCCTCACCCAGCAGGCAATACCCAATATTCATGTCCGGTCCGTCTCCGGACAGGTTGTCCCAAAACGCGGTTCCGGTTTGGTCGACCACCGCGGGCGACAGGTTGTTGAACACCCCGCCCGGCGCGCCGATGCTCACATTGCCCGCGATCTCGAAGATCACGTCGTTGAAATCGCCGTTTCTCTCGTATCCCGAACTTCCCTGCCCATCCTCCAAAGCTCCGACGATCGTCGCTGCCATGCCCACGGGAGCCGCAGCCAGCAAAACCGCTATGAATGTATGAATCTGAAATTGCTTACGTACCATAACTTTCACCTTCCTGGACCTATGTCCAGCTCCAGAATGTTCCTGCACTCATAGGAAAACAGTCACCGAGGAGTACTCAAGATCACGCGCGGACGTACTGGCCCATCGGCCGGTACAATAAGACTTCATGCAGCTTTGCGATATTTTTCTACGCCTTGGCGACGACAACTTCCAGCGGTTGATGCGCACGGTCTCCATCGGCCGGCTGAAGACCTACCAGCTCTTCGATCGCGTGAAGACGCGCCTGTACCTGAATAAGCTGAATTCGGAAACCCTGCGCAAGGCGACGCCGCGCATTTGGGCGCGCATCGGCGAGCATGATGACGATTTCGCGAGCGAGCTCGCCCAGGCCATCCTGATTTCGCACCTGGACATGATCCGCGCCGTGCTGGATCATCTGGGTATTCCGCACGAAGACGGCTTCTTCGCCAAGGACGCCGAAATTTCGAAATATTTGAAGGACGGCTGGCAGCAGGAGATATGGGAAAAATTCCACGCCTCCTACTCCGCTCCGGCGCTGCTATTCTATATCAATCATCTCGCCTGGGAAATCAACAAGGCCGAGGATGTTTTTCAGCCAGCCGCCTGATCGGCACAACCAATGAACGAACTGAATGAAGCCGTCCGCGCCCACGATCAAACGCGCGTTGATGCCATCGTCGCCGCGGATCCTTCTCTCGCGATCTTCGCGGCAGTGATGCAGGGAGATTCCGCTCGTGTCGAGCATCTTCTCGCGGCGAATCGCTCGCTGATATCCGCTGTGAGCCCCGATGGCTGGACACCTCTCCACCTGGCTGCTTTCTTCGGCGGCGCCGACGCCGCACGGACGTTGCTTAACAAAGGCGCGTCGCCCTCGGCGCGATCGACCAATGCCATGCAGAACCTGCCGCTGCACGCCGCCGCCGCTGGCCGTCACGCGGATTTGGTCAAGCTTTTGATCGAGCATGGATCGCCAGTCGACGCCCGCCAGCACGGAGGCTGGACCGCTCTGCATGCCGTGGCGCAGAACGGCGACCTCGCCATGGCCGAGATTCTGGTTTCCGCCGGCGCCGACGTTTCCGCCAGAGCCGAGAACAACCAATGTGCGCTGGATCTCGCGCTGACCAAGGGCCAGCAGAAGATGGTCGAATTTTTGGAAGCGCACGGAGCACATTTGTGAGCGACGCTGCCAGCGGCATTTCCGAGTTGCGTTCCAGCGCTGTCGCTCAGCTCGAAGCCGCCTCAACGCTCGAAGCCATTGAAGCCGTTCGCGTCGAGTTTTGGGGCCGCAAGGGCAAGCTCGCCCTGGTGAGCAAGGAATTCGGCAAGCTCTCGCCGGAGGAGCGCGCGCGCAACGGGAAGCTGCTCAACGAATACAAGCAGGAATTCGAAACGCTGTTTGAGCAGCGCAAAGCTCGCTTTGAATCCGCCGTGCTCGACTCGCGCCTGGAATCGGAATGGATCGACCTCACCACACCCGCTCCCGGCATTCGTCCGGGCAGCCTGCATCCGGTCACGCAGGTTCAGAAAGAACTGGAAGATTTGTTCGTCTCGCTCGGCTTCACCATCCTCGACGGGCCCGAAGTCGAGACTGAATATTACAACTTCGACGCGCTCAATATTCCTTCGCACCATCCCGCGCGCGACATGCAGGACACGTTCTGGCTGAAGGACGGCCGTCTGCTGCGCACGCACACCTCGCCGGTGCAGGTGCGTGGGCTCGAAAAACTCGGCGCGCCGCTCAAGATGATCGCGCCCGGCCGCGTCTTCCGCAATGAGGAGGTCGACGCCTCCCACGAGCACACGTTCTATCAGCTCGAAGGCATGATGGTGGACCGCGACGTCTCCGTCGCCCATCTCATCTACTTCATGAAGACGCTGCTCTCTGCCATCTTCCATCGCAACGTTATCGTTCGTCTGCGTCCCGGCTATTTTCCCTTCGTCGAGCCCGGCTTCGAGCTCGATATTCAGTGCCTGATCTGCGGCGGCTCCGGCTGCCCCGTGTGCAAGCATTCTGGATGGGTCGAACTGCTGCCCTGTGGTCTGGTGAATCCCGCGGTCTTGCGCTACTCCGGCATCGATCCCGAGCAGTGGAATGGCTTCGCCTTCGGCCTGGGCCTGACTCGTTTGGTGATGATGCGCTACGGGATCGACGATATTCGTCTTCTGATGAGCGGCGACCTGCGATTTCTGAATCAATTCCGAACATGAAGTTCTCCTATCAATGGACGCGTGAGCTCGTTGACGGCCTCGACACATCGCCCGCTAAACTCGCTCGCCTCATCACTCTCAAAACCGCCGAATGCGAGGGAGTGGAATCCCACGGCGCCGATTCCGTCATCGAAGTCGACAACAAATCGCTGACGCATCGGCCTGATTTGTGGGGCCATCACGGCATGGCTCGCGAAGTCGCTGCCATCACCGGGAAGAAGCTGATCGATCCCGTGAAGCCTCGCTCTCTCGGCGGCCCGCACTCCGTTCATATTGACATCGAGAACTATGAGCTGTCCCCGCGTTACTCCGCGCTGGTCTTTGAGAATGTCACCGTGAAGCCATCGCCACCTTGGCTCGCCGATCGGCTCGAAGCCGTAGGCTTGAACGCCATCAACAACATCGTCGACGTAACCAATTTCGTCATGGCGGAAATTGCTCAACCCATGCACGCCTTCGATGCCGATAAACTCGACGGCAAAACAATCTTTGTCCGCTCCGCCAAGCCGGGGGAAGAATTCGCGGCGTTGAATGGCGAAAGCTACACGCTGGACCCCTCGAATCTTGTCATCGCCGATGCGCGGGGGGCCATCGGGCTGGCGGGCGTCATCGGAGGAGCTGGCAGCGCCATCTCGGATTCAACCACTCGCATCGTTTTAGAAAGCGCGAACTTCAACGCCACCAGCATTCGCAAGACTTCCTCGCGGCTGAAGCTCCGCACCGACGCTTCCATGCGTTTCGAAAAAGCCCAGGACCCGATTAACACCGTTCGCGGCCTTCTGCGTGCGCTTGAGCTGCTGGAACAGGTGTCGCCCGGAATCCGGCTCGTGGGCGGCATGGCTGACGCCTACCGTCCCTTGCCCGCGCAGCCGCCGGTGCTCCTGCCGATCGACTGGCTGGACCGCAAACTCGGCCGTGCGATTCCCCCTGTGGAAGTCCGCGCGATTCTTGAAGCCCTCGAATTCAAAGTTGAAGAAATCGACCAGCGTATCTTCTCAGTCTTCGTCCCAAGCTGGCGCGCCACCAAGGACATTTCCATCAAGGACGATCTGGTGGAGGAAGTCGGCCGCATGATCGGTTACGACTCCATCACGCCGGTAGCGCCGCTGACTCCTGCCCGAGTCCCGCCCGCGAGCCCGCAGCGCGAGTTTCACAGCCAAGTCCGCGATATGGCCGCTGCGCAAGGCTTCACCGAGGTCTACAACTATTCGTTCCTGACTGAAGAGATGGCGCGCACGTTTGGTTTTGATCCGGCGAGATGCGTCCAGGTCGCAAATCCCATCGTCGCCGATCATAACCTGCTGCGCCCTAGCCTCCTGCCTCTCATCTGGAAGAACATCGGCGACAATGCTCGCCATTTCGATCAGTTTCGCTTGTTTGAAGTGGGTCACGAAATCCATTTGGGCCCTAACCGTGAATTTCCCCATCTCACCGCCGCGATCTATGCCAAAGACGACGGTCGAGCTGGTCTATTCGAATTGAAGCGATTGGCCGAGTGCCTCGCTCCCGGTATGGCCGTCCGTCCGCTGCGCGAAACCCTGCCCTACCAGCATCCGTATCGCACAGCTGAAGTTTCCTGCGGCAAAGAGCCTGTCGGCCAACTCTTCGAGTTTCATCCCAGCATGGTTGAAGCTGGCCGTGCCGCGGTGCTCGATCTGGATTTGGACCTTCTGGAAAAACTGAAGCCGGCGCCGGCGCGCTACCAACCTCTGCGCCGCCTTCCTTCCAGCGCCTTCGATTTATCGGTGGTCGCTCCAGCGCGCGGATTGGTTGGCGATGTTCAGGAGCAGCTTGCGCGCCACGCCGGCGCGGATCTTCTGTCCATCGTTTTCCTTCGCGACTTCGCGCTTCCCGATGGCCAGCGTAGTTTGTCGTACCGGCTCACGGTGGGAGCATCCGATCGGACTCTTTCCTCGGAGGAAGTCAGTGCCATTCGAGCGCGCATCATCGAGCGGATGCGCGAAGCCGGCTACGATTTGAAAGTATAGGCCTAACGTTCGTGGTGGGGCGGGTCCCCAGACCCGCGGCCGACGCCCTCGTCGGCCCTGCTCCACGTCCCAACAAGCCGGACCCGGGGTCCGGCGCGGACGGTGGCGCCCGCCCCACCCGGGCTCATTAGAAACTGTGAAACTGGGCTAGTTTACTTGCAGACCGTACTCGGCCAGTAGCTTCGCCCGGGGTGCGGATAATGCGTACAGCCTGACCCAGTACATTCCCGCGCGCAAGCTCTTCGCGAGATGAGCGGACAGCCTGCCGTTGCCTGGGCTCGCCCGGCCGTTCCAAATCGATTTTCCAGTGGAGGTCACCACTTCCAGACGATATTCGGCGGCGCGAGGAACGTCGGCTGTGGAAATCGATAATTCCAGCGGATGGCCCACGGCAGCCTGGTTCACCAAGACTTCGGCTGCGGGGAGGCGCGGCGTTCCGCCGCGGTCTGGGGTTCCGCCATCGAACGACGCAAGCGTCGCAGGAGCCGGTGGTGGGTGGGGCTTCAATGGGACGAAGGCCGCGACTGAGGCCGCCGTCAAGACTCCTGCCGCCATCGCGGCACGCTGACCTCTCCGACGTGGAGGAATCTCCGACGGACGGGTGGCTGCGAACTTCATCAGCCGAATGTAGTCGTCCGTCTCCGCAAGCGCCGACTGGCAGTGCTCGCAGACCAGGATGTGCTCCTCTAGAACAGCCGCCCTGGCGTCGTCAAGACGGCCAAAAGCGTATTCCTCCAAGACATTCTCGTCGGGGTGGTCGCGGAAAACAAGGCTGATTTCCACAGGCATCTCCAGAGCGGTGCGCCTCGCGATTTCGGGGGAAGAGGCGCCCGCGTGCCAAACTGGCACTCTGTTCCTTAGTGGAACAGACCTGCGGAAGTTCTCAAAAAAACCGCCTGAAGGGTTTTCTGCACCAGTTTTTTCTTGCCCAGTTCCCCAAAGCGGGCTTTGGCGCGGGACTTCAAGAGCCGGAACTGGGTCTCAGTCAAGGACATCTCGGTACAGATCTGATCTTGCCCTTGTTCGTTCAAATAGAACCGGGTCAGAATTTCCCGATCCCGCTTCGGAAGTTCGCCGAGCACCTTTTGAATCAGCTCGGCGCGCTGCCGGAAGATGGCGCTTTCCTCCGGATTATCCCGAGGATCGGCTACCCGAATGGTGGAATCGAAATCCACTTGTTCGCGGCGGCTATGCACCACCTTATCGATGTGCGCGGCCACCTGGCGGCGCACGATGGTTCGGACAAAGCCCATCAATCGTTCGGGCTCGCGAAGCTCACCACGGCGGATGGCCTGCACCACCACCACAAAAGTGTCGTGGACTTTGTCGTCTAGTTCCTGCGGCCCCAGTTGGCGGCACAGATAGAAGCGAATGCCTTTGGAGAAGAGCTGATACAGCTCCTCCATGCTGCCGGATTCGCCAGACTTAATGCGCTCCACCAATTCGACCCAACCGGCATAAGCCTCGGGAGCAGCATCCGGGGCGGCCTCGGGCCCCTCCGTCAGGATCCCCGGCGCGGAGATTTCCGGCCGGTAGATTTCGGGCGGCGGAGCGCGTTCGGTAGACTGTAACACCTTGTTTTGGCAATAATATATTTGCCTTACCAAACGTGATAGACTGCGGAGCATGTCTGACCCAATCTACCGAGATGCGGTAACCATTGGCCGCTACTACCTATCCGCCACTTGCCCTGTCTGTAGTTCTATTCTTCCGATTCGTGAAGTCGATGGCCCAAACCTTCCGCAGGACTTTGATTTTGAAGAGCAGTTCTCCGTAAGGTGTCCAGTGTGCAAGAAGACGAACGACCATCGGGCGGGAGCAATGTCAGTCCTTCAGGCACTGACAAAGGAACAACTTCAGTGAAATAGGAATGTCCATTCTTAGTTCCTATAGTCCAGCCGCGCTCTTTAGCTGTTTGGTGGGAAGTTTTCACGCGCAAATTCTCCTGCTACTATTGAATTGCGTGCGAAGTTAGAACTTCTGGAAGGCTAAACGCCCCTTCAAGCTTGGCGGCCCGGCGCGTTCGATCCTATCCCCGTCGGTCGTAGTGTATCACGACAGCATGTTTCTAATTTGATGCGTCTCTGCGGAGATTTGCGATCATCTGCTGAAGTGTCGGCTCATCGATACCTGATGCGCGCCCAGAGATTATGGTTAGAGCATTGGCGATTGGAATCGGCAGGTTTTCAGGCGTGTCGTAGAAGCGGTCCAAAGCGGTCTTGACTTCGTTCACAGTCAGACCAAACGGAAACAGCCTTGATCGAAGTTCGTTAATCGATTTTAGGTTCTCTTCGAGCGATTGGCCTTTGGTCGGAGGGGTACTCCCCAACGCAAATGTGATGCCGTTGAGGTATCCAGCAAGATAGGCGGTTTTCGGGGCCTCTCCAGCGATGGCCTTCCATAGCCTTCCGTTTCCTAGCTGATTCGTGGTAGTGTTCTGACCCAATCCGCAGACGGCGAGCGCGACTACCAGCAGGCACGTTTTCATGTTCGCCAATTCTATCGCATTGACCGATGTTCGCGTGGTGATACACTCTACCTGACGGCAGAGTTTTGAAGTTTGCTAAGTTGAGCGGCTCGACGCTGGTTTAGTTTGGCGACCGATTCAGCGTTGATGCCCTTTCCGGTGAGGGTACAGGAGAAGTGTACCATGCTTGCCCCTGTATCGTCCGCCCTCTCTTTTGAGCACTTGGCCCGAGCTGTATGGTTCGGTCGCGCACGACAAGATAGCCTCATCATGACGATCACCGCATATTTTGATGACAGCGGCGCCGATCCTAAGAACCCTTCCCTCGTGGTCGCAGGTTTCGTCTCAACTGTTGACCAATGGGACCGCTTAAATGGTGAATGGATCGCTGCTGAAAAGGAATTTGACGCTCCTCCCTTTCACGCGAAAATCTTTGATGATGGCAGACGCGGGTATGGCCCCTATAAAGACTGGAGCGATACAAAACGCAAAGAGTACATGAATCGGCTGCTCGGTATTATCTCTCGCCGAACCCGACAGAGTTTCTCGACCGCGCTGATGAAAGATGCCTATGACAGTCTGATTGCTCCCCAGCAGGCGTTCAAAGAGTACTTCTATTCCCCATTCGCGCTTTCCTCTGTGAACTGCGTCTTTCAGGTGTGCGACTGGAGGAATCAATACCACCCTGGCGAGCCGGTTCTGTTTTATTTCGATAAGGGACATAAGAACCTAGGGCAACTCCTGTCTGTCGCAAAACGTGTGCTCATCGGATCAGATCATCTCGTAGGTGACTTATCTGCCGACGACGACGAACATGTTCCACCACTTCGGGCAGCCGACCTATTGGCCTTCGAATGGTGTGTAGAAGCTAGGGCTGTGGCGAACAAACGCTCTGGATATTCCAGGTACCCATTGCTACGCCTTGACGAGTATCCGCACGAATGGCTTGAAATCACTCACGAGAACTTGCAAGAGCGAATCAATCATCTATTCGGGAATGGTACTTTCACTGTTTCAGGGTAGGATGAAGGGTATGAAGGTACCCGAGATGATTGAAGGGCCAGAAGCATTCGAGCGTTTTGAAAACGCGATGCGTAGGGTTGTGAAAGTTCCACGCGCCGTGGTCCAACAGCGGATCGAAGAACACCGCAAAGCGGCTGAGGAGAACCCGCATAAGCGCGGCCCGAAACGGAAGGTCAAGTCTTCCGCTTCCCCCGGCCCTGCCGTTTAGTTGATCGTTTGTGGTTCGCCCGGCTTGCCAGAGCCGATCAGTTCCGCATAGGTCAGGCGCTTGCCGACAACCTGACTCATCGCGATATCGAACCGCGCTGAATCGCTCAACGGTTCCCCGTCCGCATCCTTCCGGGTGTTGAAGCGGAACGCCTGTTCGTCAACATAGCGAAACAGGTGAAACGGTTCTACGCTCACGTAGGTGCCGTGAAGTCCGCGCTTCAGGAGACTCCAGAAGTTCTCCATGCCGTTGGTGTGTACTTGGCCGTCAACATACGCTTCCGCGTGGTCGATAACCTGATGGGCGTAATCTTCACTGAGCCCGTCATAGGAAAGTAGCGCATCGCTGTACAGCGCGCTCTTGGGTTCGACGTTCTCGCGAACGAGCGCCTGAAGATCTTTCTTCTTGCGCTTCTCAACGACCTTTGCACGAACCTTGCCGCCACGCTCTAGGACAGCCGCGACGATGGCTTTACCTTCCGGCCCACGTCCTTGGATTTTGCGGGCCTTGTCGGCCTTGTGCATGTTGCGGGCTTTGCCGCCGATGAAAGTCTCATCCACCTCGACCTTACCGGAAAGCTTCCCACCGGTGGTTGGATCTTGCAGCGCCAGTCGCGCCCGTTGCAGCATGAACCAAGCGGTTTTCTGGGTTACGCCAAGACCACGATGGATCTCATAGGAACTGATTCCGTTCTTGCAGTTCACCAGCATCCACATCACAGGGAGCCACTTCTCAAGCCCTATTGGGGAGTCCTCGAAAATGGTTCCGGTCTTCAGTGAGAACCGTGGCTTGTCGTGGTCCGCATAGCACTTCCAAATGCGCGCGTTCGCGAGATAGGTGACCTTTTCAGAGCCACAGTGTGGACATGCAACCTTCCCGTCAGGCCAGCGATATTTCATCATCGCCTGACGGCAGTTATCGTACTCGGAGTAGTGCAGGATTGCTTCTTGAAGAGTCTTTGGCGCGGCCATAACTAATTATGGCCTAAGACATTTGGTAAGTCAAGTATATTTTCGCCCTTGTTTTCTTCAGAGTTGGCGGACTGGCCGAAAGAGTTCATGGCGGGTTGCTCCCCGATCCAAAATTTAAGAGGGCACAATTGGCCGCAGCGTGCGGCCGGTCTGGATGCAGGCCGTTTCGCGTCACCGCCCAGAGAAAGGATTCCTGTCCTCCCAAGCAGAAGCTTAGAAGCATTTCAAAATCACTTAGTCTTTGGCGAAAAAGACTAAGTGAATCAGAGCTCAGGAAATTCTCGGCATTAATTACTGAGAGCCCTAACCCGGCCTGAGCTTCCATTTTGGTAAGTCTCATTTCGAGACGCTCGATAGCCGGTACAGTACCAGCTTGGACGTCTAAAGGCCCACAGGGATAGTTGGATCCGGCGAAGTCGCGGGTAAGCGTCAGTACTCGCACGGCCTGGCGAAGCGCTAGCGCTTCTTGTGTTCCCCACCAGCCGGATACATGCGATCCGGTCAGGATGGAAGAAGCCGACCATGCAACCACCCAAAACGTGAGGACAATAGCCAAGCCCCTCGGAGAGGGTGCCATCGTTGTCCTTGGTCCGATAGCATAATAAGAGGGATTTCTACATTAGTCAAGGAATAAGTAAAATTTAAATCGGATGTGAGGTTCGTTCGAGGAATCATAACTCGAAAGTCCTGGAGCGGCGGCTTGATGTATACTGGCGGAAAGCATGGGACGTAGAATGGAAATCCTCGCAAACCGCCGC
>Ga0209415_10002328_pt1 | contig 35627 bp, 30 predicted proteins | sample PeaSoiSIISIP2007_FD_187696 | JGI IMG/M metagenome (GOLD analysis project Ga0209415, IMG submission 187696) | Peat soil microbial communities from Weissenstadt, Germany - SII-SIP-2007 (SPAdes) (version 2) | ecosystem: Environmental > Terrestrial > Soil > Wetlands > Peat | place: Germany... | reverse complement strand
GTGTTCCTCTGCCCGGTCGGCGCCAGCCCGGCGCAACCGCACGACCACGCCGGCGAGCGCTGGGAACGCAGCATCACGGTGAACGGCCATCGCGTGCCGGCGACCGACCAGATGTTCTGGGCCGGTATCTCGTGCTTCTACCTGTTGCCGGCGACCGCAGTGCCACTCGGCTTTTCGCCGGACGGGTTGCCGATCGGCGTGCAGATCGTCGGCGCGCAATACGCCGACCGTACCACGATCGAAGTCGCGAAAATGTTGGAAACCGGGTGGCACGGCTTCGTGCCGCCGCCGGGATGGGAGTGAAAGACATGGATCTGTCGTTCCAATCGGCCACAAGGCTCGTGGGCCGATTGCGCGCCGGCGACATTTCCCCCAGCGAATTGCTCGATCATTACATTGCGCGTGTCGAACGGCTTGACCCGCGCATCAACGCCGTGGTGGTGCGCGATTTCGATCGCGCGCGCGACCGTGCCCGTGCACTGGAGGCCAACGGCGATCGCAACGCGCCGCTGTTCGGCGTACCTATGACGGTGAAGGAGAGCTTCGACGTCGCTGGCCTGCCGTCCACGCGAGGCCATGTCGAAGCGCGCAATCATCGGGCCGGCACCTCGTCTTTGGCGATCCGCCGGCTGGAGGCCGCCGGTGCCGTGGTGTTTGGCAAGACCAACGTGCCGGTCGATCTGGCCGACTGGCAAAGCTATAATCCGGTCTACGGCAGTACATCGAATCCGTGGAACGTTGCGCATACGCCGGGCGGATCGTCCGGCGGTTCGGCGGCGTCGATGGCGGCGGGACTCGCCGGTCTTGAGGTCGGCACCGACATCGGCGGCTCGGTGCGTGTGCCGGCGCATTATTGCGGCGTGTTCGGCCACAAGCCGACCTGGGCGCTGTGCCCGATGTACGGCGACCCGGCCACCAGCCCTGCCGCGCCAACCGATATCTCGGTTCTCGGTCCGATAGCGCGTTCCGCCGCCGATCTCGCGGTATCGCTGGACGTGCTGGCCGGCCCAGATCCGGCGGAGACCGGCCTCACATTCAACCTGCCGCCGCCGCGCACGACGAATTTGCGCGCTCTGCGCGTCGCGGTGTGGTCGCAAGAGCAAGGGCAGGAGACCGATGCCGAGTTGACGTCGAAGCTGGACGAACTCGCCGCCTTCCTGGAACGCGAAGGCGCTGCCGTCAGCCGCACTGCGCGACCGACCTTCGCCGCACTGGACGCCTATCATCTCTACCTCAAACTGCTCGATACGGCCTGGAGCGCGCGGCTGACCGAGGAGGCGATCGCCGACAAGCGCGCCGGCGCGGCGCGGCGCGCGCCCGATGACCTGAGCGCCGATGCAATCATGGTGCGCTGCGTGGACATGACGCATCGCGCCTGGCTCGGGCTGAATGAACAGCGGGCGAAGTATCGCCGGGCGTGGAGCGCGTTCTTTCGGGAGTGGGACGTGCTGCTGTGCCCACCGATCGCTACCGCCGCGTTGCCGCACATGCAAGACGGCAACACGTGGGATCGCAAGATAACGGTGAATGGCCGCACAATTCCGTACAACGACATGCTGTTCTGGCCGGGCTTGACCGGCGGGTATCACTTGCCGGCGTCGATCGCGCCGCTGGGGTTCACGCGTGCCGGCTTGCCGCTTGGGGTGCAGATCGTCGGGCCGATTTACGGCGATCGGACAACGGTCGCGGTGGCGGGGATGCTGGAGCAGGCGTGGCGGGGCTTTACGCCGCCAGAGGGCTGGACATAGCGTTCCGGGTCCCGCCGACCGCGCGGTCGGCCGGGTGGCCTCGGCTGCATCCGCGTGCACCTGCAGTTGCGTTTTCTCCTGTGCCTCCCAATCAAGCGGCACCGGCAGAAATGCTTGTAGATCGACTCAGGAATGCGTGTATCGACGATTGCTGTGTGCCGACGGGTGGGCGCGGGCGGAACGAGGCGTTCGCGTCTGATGGCCCGTGGCCGTGGGGGGGGCAATTTGTACGATGATATCAGTGACTTATCATATAGAGCGAGAGTCAATTGAGCGCGCGGCCAATCCCTCCGCTTCGGCGCCCCAAGTTCGCCCCCCCCCCGCCGCGCCATGCCTTGACGAATTGCTAAGGCAAATCCGGAAAGAAAATGGTTGCCCCTGAAACTGGCACCGCGCATGGTCGAATACCTTGTGGGCTCTGGTCAGTGCGCACCGTGACGCACGGGAGGACAAGCCCTTGGCGACGTCGCTTCATCAGACGGCCATGCAGAGACTGGCCAAGACGGCCGCCGGGGCTCCCGTTTTGACAAGGGCCGTCGCTCCCGTCCTGACAGGGGCCGCCGTCGCCGCGCAGACGGCTCTGAGCAGCTTGCCGCCGCCCTATTCCCCCGGCAGCACGAACCAGGGTCTCTGGGTCGAGCGCGGCGTCATCTGGCTCATGCCGGCTGCGTTCCCGATTGGCTTCACCGACACGAACTCCATGCAGACGTTCCTGCTCCCCAACAATTTGGCGCCGCTTGGGTTTAAACCGTACAGCTACCCGGCCGATGCGCCGTTCTCGGCCAGCAGCATGCCCGCGGTGGTGGGACTAGCCCTAGGGTACGGGGTAATCGTGTGGCCGCTGCTCACCGCCATGCCGTTCGTCGGAACATTCCTAACCCACGTCCCTCAAGTGGCCGCACCCTTTATTGACCCCGGGCTGGCGCAGAAATTCCCGGCGGCTTCGCCGCAAGGCGTGCAAAGCTTCAGCGCAAAATACCTGCTGTTTTCAGAGATCGGTCCCTTTTCGCCGGGACTCATGTACGGCTCTGCCATTGAATTCTGTGCGATGTCATTCGGCTGAAACGGTTGCTCCCTCGAGAGGTATTTTGAGGCCGAGCAGCCGCGCCATCTCGGCGGTGCGGCCGATGCCGGTTTAAGGGCCCGCCCGGGAACAATCGAATCGGCTGATGGCACGTGGACCTGTTCCCCCGTCATGACCGGCCTGCGGATGGGGCCAAAGGCCCGCCCGAGGACCGGCCCCGGTCGGCCACCCACGACTTTCCTTCTCGCCACGCCGAAAGTGGTGAATGCGGGCCCCATCCCATAGGCGTTAAGCTACACAGCCAAGCATCCATCCATTCACGGGAATGGCAAAGCTACGCAGAAGGACTACTCTTAGAGCCTTGGGAGAACAACCGCGCGAAATAGTGCGTTGGGATAGCCGGATCCAAGCTTGCGCGACCGCCCTGTAAGAGCCTCCCTTCCGGCATAACGTTCTGCGGCAGCATGAGCTTTTCTGAAGGCGCTATTTTTCTGCCTCATTTCTTCGTTGGCAGGCGTGACTCGTGGATCATGATTTAGCGACGGATCCGACGGCGGAACACACCAAGACCCACGAACGCGGCCCCGAAAAGCGCGAGCGTCCATGGTTCGGGCACGGGGGAGGAGGGCGTTGCAAACGGATCGACCGCGCCCGACGGGCCCGTGTAGTAGGCGCCCGGTGTCAGGACGTCGATGTAAAACGTCTCTGTATCGGCGGCATTGGCAGAGGCGTCCGATGCCTGGAAGAAGATCGTCGGGGTGCCGGTTCCCGTGCCGGTGGCGAAGGTGCCCCAACCTAAACCTGCCGAAGCGCCCCCAAGCATCTGGACGTTTGTCATCGTGCCAGAAGGGAAGGTGACGTCTTCGGTCGCAAAAGTCCTGTCCCCGCCAAACGGATTGTCCGCCCCACAAGCATCTTGGTAGACGCTGAGTTCATTGGTTTGCAGCCCGTCGGCAGAAACGAATGAGAAATCTGCGGCAATTTCGGCGGCAAATGGGAAGTTTGGCTCAAGCGTGTGATCGAAGTACGTGGCGGACGGATGGACGTAGCCCGAAGCGTTGCAATAGCTCGTGCCTACGCTTCCCGCGAGCGCGAGGGACACGCGCAAAGTCACAGGCCCTCCACTCCGGTTCAGCACAGTGATTGGGGCCTCTGTGCCTACACCCACGCCGACGTCCTCGGCCCCCCAAAAGGGGTTCACGAGGCCCTGTGTATTCCCGTTCGCGTCGGTATAGACATACTCCATCGGATAATCGCTTGTGCTGAGGTTCATCGCAGCATGAAGGCTGTTGCTCGCAGCGGAAGCCGACCCCAGGGCAGAGAATGCCGCGGAAAGAGTGAAAACGAAATACTGAGGCCCGCTATCGGTGTTCTTCACCTCGACGTCGATCTGTGGGCCACCGGTATAGTTCACCGACGCGAGAGTAACAGGTGGGCCGCCGTTGTAGGAGATTGTGCAGTCAGCCGGGTCGGGTTGACTCGTGATTGGGACAGGCGTCGAGTACGTCCCAAAGTGTTGACTCGTGATCGGGCCACCGGGCGCGTACCCACTGAAGCCGTTGAAGCCGTTGGAAGCGACGATGAAGCAGTTGGCCGTGCCGGTGGAACTGGCCGCCGCAGGCACCACCATCAGTATCGCAGCGAGCGCGGCGATTACCGCCGAAAAGGCAGATAGCCTTGCAAAGCTTTCGCGCATGGCAACCTCCTGTTGCAATACTCGCGCGCTTTGGCTCCTGTCCCCTGACGTGGTGTACGAGCTTCAACCGTCTCACGCTCTCCGGCGGCGTTGGCCGGGTTTGCCAGCCGGATCGGGCGGCACAAACGCGCAGCCATATCTGAGCGGAGCGACGTTGTCAAGCATCCTGTCGCGCCCTCCGCAGGGCCCACTCGTTGTTCTGTAAGGGTCCGTCCGGAACTAGCCAAATCGGGTTGTGATGAGGTGGGGTGATCAGGGTTCCCCTCCCCGACCTCCTACCAGATGTTGTACGTATGATCGATTCGGCCCCCATTCGGGAGCGATTCGCGGATTTGTCGTCCCACCTCGATGAGCCGAGACGGCGATTGTTTGCGGCGGGTGAAGCGAATGCTGCATTTTCTTAGTGGTCTGATGTTGCTGCGAAATTCTTGAAACCTACACCAAACAACATGTCGCGGCTGCGTATCACAACACGCCCGCACCCATCCACCGCGTTGCGGTGCCAGCCCGTCCGTCGCGCCGCCACCACCGGTGCCGTGGGTCCGCGGAATCTCGAACTGCCAGCCTCCAGGCGGCGCGCCAACGCCGCCGCCAGCACGCCGGCGAACGTCAGGCGGTCCGCCGGCAGCCTCTCCGGGGTGGGTCAAGTTCCGTGGCCCGGATGGCCACGAACGCTGCACGAAAAACTGCCCCCGCCGGCCCGCCAGCAGCTCCGCATTGTCATGCGCGCGACAGGCGTCCCGCCCCGCGCAACACCCCAAACCGCTCCATGGCATCTCCAGCCACCGATCGGCCCCCACCAACTCTCCCCGCATCCCTCGGTTGCCTTGACACCCAACACCCGGCCCTCTTGGATCGAACAAACCCCAGGGAACCAAGCCGAATGCCCGTCCTGCCGCTCGAGGACCTTACGATCCTCGAATTCACCCACATCGTGATGGGGCCGTCCTGTGGTGTTGTGCTGGCCGATCTCGGTGCCAACGTGATCCGCGTGGAACCGGCGGTCGACGCGGAGCGCACGCAACGCGCGAGCAGTACCGGGTCGGGTTCCGCCGCGTATTTCAACCGCAACAAGCGCTCCATCGGCATCGATCTGAAATCGGCCGATGGGCTGGCCGTGGCGCAAGACCTTGTGCGCCGGGTGGATGCCCTGATTGAGAATTTCGGTCCCGGCACGATGGACCGGCTCGGACTGGGTTGGGAGGCGGTGCACGCGCTGAATCCGCGGCTGGTGTATCTGGCGATGAAAGGGTTTCTTCCGGGACCATACGAGCACCGGCCGGCACTCGACGAGGTCGCGCAGTTCATGACCGGACTTGCCTACATGACCGGCCCGCCCGGGCAGCCGCTGCGTGCCGGCTCGTCGGTGGTCGATATCACCGGTGGCGTCATGGGGGTGATCGGCGTGCTGGCCGCGCTGCGCCAGCGCGACCGAGACGGCGTGGGGCAGAAGGTGACCAGCGCGCTGTACGAGTCCTCGGCGTTCCTGGTCGGACAGCACATGGCGACCGAGGCAGCGACCGGCACGCCAGCCCAGCCAATGCCGGCCCGCCGCCGCGGCTGGGCCATCTACGAGACGTTTCCGACCAAGAACGGCGAAATGCTGTTTATCGCCGTTACCTCGGAAAACCACTGGCGTAGCTTCTGCACGACGTTCGAATGCCCCGATCTGTTCGCCGACCAGCGCTTCGTGAACAACGCCGAGCGCCTGGCGAACCTCCCCGTGTTGCGCGAGTACATCACGGCGATCACCCAGAAATACGACATCGAAACGCTGGAACGCATGATGGACGAGGCGCGCATTCCATTCTCGCCGGTGCGCACGCCGTCGGATCTGTTCGACGATCCGCAGCTCAACGCGCATGGGCGCATGCTGTCGATCCGCATGCCGAACGGCAACGTTGCCAAGCTGCCGACCACGCCGATCTGTTTCGACGACGAGGCACCGGGCTTGCGCCGCCAGCCGCCCACGACGGGCGAGCATACCGAGGAAGTGCTGCGTGGGCTCGGCTACACCGAAGAGCGGATCGCCGCGTTGCGCGCCGGTGGCGCGGTGCGCTGACACGGGGCGAATGATGCGACTCGATGCGTTGCGGTGGGCTGGGCCGGTGAGCCTGATACTCCCCCTCCCCTTGAGGGAGGGGGGTGGGGGGAGGGGTCGGTGCGAGCCTCCCACCGACCCCTCCCCAAGCCCCTCCCTCAAGGTGAGGGGGAGTATAATCACATAATTCCCTACACCTCCTCCTCCGCCTCGATCTTCGCCGGGTCGAGCGCCATCCCCAAACCAGGCTGTGTCGGCACACGCAACATGCCGCCCTCCGGCACTTGCGGATACGCCAGGAAATGCTGGTTGATGGCGTTCCATTTCACCAGATACTCCTGCAACGGAGTCAGCAACGGCGACTGCGCCAGCGAGAAGTGCAGCGCCGCCGGCGTAGAATGGCCGTGCGGGATCACCATCAGGTCGTGCACGCTGGCATAAGCTGCAATTTTCAGCGTCTCCGACAACCCGCCGGCCCAGTAGATGTCCGGCTGCAACACATCCAGCGCTCCGGCGTCGATGAAGCGCTTGAATCCCCAGCGGGTGTATTCGTGCTCCGCCCCGGAGAGTGGAATTTGCGTCAGTTCCTTCACCCGCCGATAGCTGTCAATGCGATCCGGCATCACGCATTCCTCCAGCCAGCGCGGGCGGAATTCGGCGATGTGTTCGGCAAGTTCCACCGCATAGATCGGATCGAACGCCTGCCAGCAGTCGAGCATGATGTCGGCGTCCTCGCCGAGCGTCTCGCGCAGCGTGCGCACCAGGGCGACGTTCTCGCGCATGCCTTCGGGGCCGCTCATCGGGCCGTGGCGGAAAAACCATTTCTGTGCGCGGTAACCCAGCGCCTGGTATTCCGCGGCGCGTTCGCGCACCCGCTCCAGGTCGCGCACCGCGAAGCCGAGCATCGACGCGTAGCATGGCATCGCATCGCGCGTCGGTCCGCCGAGCAAGCGGAACACTGGCTGGTTGAGCCAGTTGCCTTTCAAATCCCACAACGCGCAGTCGATTGCGCTGATCGCCAGCATCGCGTCGCCCTGCCGCCCGTGCACCATGATGCGGTGCATCTGGTCCCACAGCTTCTCATGCGCGATCGGGTCCTGCCCGAGCACAATCGGCCGCAGCCGTTTCGCAACGAATAGCGCAACCATCTCCGGCAATGGCCCGGCGATACCGTGCGGCCCCTCGTCGGTCTCGATACGCACGAAGTGTTGTTCGACCCGGAAGTGCGTCGGATCGCTTTGCACACCGCCCTCGAAATCGTCGCGCATCCGGTATTCCGGATAGATGTCGATCGGGCGCACCAGGCGTTCTTCCCAGAACGGGCCTGCGGTCTGCATGGTGCCGCGCAGACGCAGGACGCGGACGGCGTTGATCTGCATATCGGATACTCCCAAAACGACTGACGCGACTACATCCTGCCGATCTCGCCAACCAACGCGCGCGCCCGTTGCGCCGCCTCGCGCGCCATCTCCCCACACAGGCCGGTATAAGCGGTCGGATCGAGCAGCGCCTCGATCGCGCGTGCGTCCAGATGGGCGGTGACGCGCGGGTCCGCCGACAGCAGTTCGGCAAACGAACGATTTTCCGTGAACGCACTCTGCGCCGCCTCATAGACCACGTCGTGCGCGTGCTGCCGCCCGATGACCGCGCCGAGTTGCAGCATCACCGCCTCGGCCATGATCAGCCCGCCGCCGAGGTCCAGATTGGCGCGCATCCGCGCCGGCTCCAGCCGCAGTCCACGCATGATCTCGCCCAACCTGCTCAGCATGTCGCCGGTGGCGATGCAGGCACGCGCTTCGGCGGAATCCATCATCAGGCTGGTTGTGCGGTCAGCTTCATGCTCCGTCTGCATCGCCTCCAGCGCGAGCGGCACCAGCGCGCGTACTTCCGCCGACGCGGCAATAATGTCCTGGCACAGTTTCGGGTTGCGCTTCTGCGGCATCGTGGAACTGCCGACGGTGCCGGGCGGCACCGGCTCCTCCACTTCGCCGAATTCGGTTTTCATCAACGTGTAGACCTCGCGGCCGATTTTTCCACACGTTGCCGCCAGCAGTCCCAGCAGGCAGATGTTTTCGGCAAGGTGATCGCCGAGCGCGCGCGACGGAATGGTCATCGGCAGCATGCCGAGCTGTCGCCCGATTCCCGCCTGCACCGGCGGCCCCTGCTCTCCCAACGAGGCAAACGTTCCCGCGCCGCCGCCCAGCATGGCGACGAAAATGCGAGGCGCCGCCTGGCGGAATCGTTCGACGTGACGGATCAGTTCGTCGATCCACACCGCCACCTTGTAGCCGAACGTCGCCGGGACCGCATGCTGGCCGTCGGTGCGTCCCGGGATCGGCATATCGGCGCCCCGTTCGGCGAGCTCGGCCATGGCGGCCAGCGCCTCGGCGATCAGTTTCAGAAACACGCCATGCGCCTGGCGCAGCACGAGCAAATCGCCGGTCTGTGTGATGTTCTGCGTGGTGGCGCCCCAGTGCACCCAGCCGCCATGTTTTTCCCCAACCACGCGGCTGAGTTCCCAGACCAGCGGCACGATGGTGTGGCCGGTGCGGGCGAAGCCTTCGTCGATGCGGACGCGATCCAACAAATCCAGCCGGGCGGCACGCGCGATCGCCTCGGCGGCGTCTTGCGGAATGATGCCGAGCTCGGCTTGCGCGCGGGCCAGCGCGACCTCGACATCCAGCCAGGCCTGCCAGCGGTTCTCCAAACGATACAGCGCGCGGATGCCGGGGTCCGTCACGCGGGTGGCAGTCGGCAGTGCATCGCTCATGGGGACGTCTCCTCTCGGATTGTTGTTGCCGGCAGACTAGCGGGGCTTAACGCGCGCGGCACCCTCACCCTACCCTCTCGCGCGAAGCAGGGGAGGGAAGCAAGCATGCGCGGCGTCAACGTCAGGCTACGTCCGGACTCGATCATCGGCGCGACCGACCGCCGGCTGTTCGGCGCGTTCGTAGAACATATCGGCCGCTGCGTGTATGGCGGCATCTTCGAACCGGGCCACCCGACCGCCGACGACCATGGCTTCCGGCGCGACGTGCTGGCACTGGTGCGCGAGTTGGCGCCGACGGTGATACGCTATCCCGGCGGTAACTTCGTCTCAGGCTACAACTGGGAAGATGGCGTCGGACCGGCGGAGCAACGGCCGCGCCGACTTGACCTTGCGTGGCTTTCCACCGAGACAAACCGGTTCGGCACCAACGAGTTCATCGACTGGTGCCGTGTCGCCGACGTGGAGCCGATGCTGGCGGTGAACCTCGGCACGCGCGATTGCGACGCGGCGCGGCGATTGCTCGAGTATTGCAACCACCCGGGTGGCACGGCGCTTTCCGAGCAACGTCGCGCGCATGGCTGGGACGCCCCGCATGGGGTGAAACTGTGGTGCCTCGGCAACGAGATGGACGGGCCGTGGCAGATGCAGGCGAAGACCGCGGACGAGTACGGCCGTGTCGCCACCGAAGCGGCGAAGCTGATGCGCTGGGTCGATCCGGGGTTGGAACTGGTCGCCTGCGGTTCGTCGGGTCCCAACATGCCGACTTTCGGCGCCTGGGAGCAGACGGTGCTGGAGCACTGCTTTGACCACGTGGACGCGATTTCGTTGCATCTCTACGTCAACGATTATGCCGGCGACAGTGGGGCGCTGCTGGCCACCGGCGTGCTGATGGACCGGTTCATCGAACAGGTGACGGCGATCGCCGACGGCGTCTCGGCACGACGGCATTCGGCGAAACGCATCATGCTGAGCTTCGACGAATGGAACGTATGGTATCGGACGCGGCGGCGGCAGCAGGACCGAACGAAGCCGGGCTGGCCGGTCGCGCCACCGATCATCGAGGAGCTATACTCGATGCAGGACGCGCTGGCGTTCGGCGGCATGTGCATCTCGCTGCTTAATCACGCCGATCGGGTGAAGATCGCCTGCCTCGCGCAATTGGTGAACGTGATCGCACCGATCATGACAGAAACCGGCGGACCGGCCTGGCGGCAGACGATTTTCCACCCGTTCGCGCAGTTCAGCCGGTTCGGGCGCGGGACCGTGCTGCGCGCCCAGGTCGATGCGCCCGAGTATGGCGCACGGTATTACGACCCGCGCGGCGCGGCGGATCTGTGGTTTGCGCTGACCGCGCCGTATCTCAGCATCGCCGCGGTGCACGATGCGCCGGGAGGTGCGCTGACGCTGTTCGCATTGAATCGGCATTTGACGGAAGAGATGCCGCTGGCGGTTGTTGCAGACGGGTTTGGTACGCTGGAAGTGCTGGAGGCGACGGAAATGCGCCACCACGATCTGCACGCGGTGAATACCAAGGAGCATCCGGATCGGGTGGCACCAAGCGTGCTGGACGGAGTGCGGGTGTCGCAGGATCGCGTGCAGGCGACGCTTGCGCCGGCGTCGTGGAGCGTGATTCGGCTACGGACTGCGCCAGGCTAGACGATCCTTCGCCGCAATACCGAAAGCATCGGCGCCTACCGCAGTGTCGCGGTATAGCGCGCGGCCGCATCGAAGCCCGCCAGCATCCGCGCGTGCCGCTCCTCGACCCGGGCGCGGGCCTTCGGATGGGTGAACACGAAGTACTCATCGTTGCGGATCGCATGCACCACATGCTCGCCCACCGCATCCGCGGACAGGCCGGTCGCCGAGCGCGTGCGGGCCTCGTTGAGGTCCGCCCTTTCGTAGCTGCCGCCGAAACGATCCGGCCGACGCCGGCCCGAGTCATACAGCGTCGTATCCACCTGTTCCGGGCACAGCACCGAAATTCCGATGCCGCTGCCTTGCAGTTCCATTGCCAGCGCCTCGGACAAGGCGATCACGCCGTGCTTCGTCATCGCGTAAGCGCCGATGCCGGGGATCGCGGGATTCACCTGCAGCCCAGCCATCGAGGCGGTGTTGACGATGTGTCCGCCTTCGCCGTGCCGGCGGATGCGCGGCACGAAGGCCTGCACGCCGTTGACCACGCCGAACAGGTTGACGCCGAAGATCCAGTTCCACTGGGCCGGCGTCATCTCCAGCAGAGGGACGTTGCCCAGCGAGATGCCGGCGTTGTTGCAGATGATGTGCACCTTGCCGAACGCCGCTTCCACCGCGTCGGCCGCGCGCACGACAGCGTCGGTGTCCGACACGTCCAGCGGCAGCGCGATCGCGCGCACGCCCATCGCGGCGATTTCGGACCGCGCGCGTTCCAGCGCGTCCGGTTGGATGTCGGCGAGCGCGACGTGCGCTCCGGCGCGTGCCAACGCCCGGCAGATGCCCAGCCCGATGCCATTCGCCGCGCCCGTAACAAATGCAACCTTGCCGGCGATCTCCTTCATGGCACACCTCCCCCGTTCGTCTTTGTCTTCTCGCTTACGCCGCCACCTCTTCCGCCGCCGGCACGCAGGTGACCTGGTGCGCCTGCACGATCGGCAGCACGTCGCGCGCGAAACGGCGGATCTGTTCCAGGAACATCTCCTGCGGCATGGCGCCGCGGTTGAAGCCGATCTGGACCGTATTGGCGCCGGTATGATTTCCCAGCGCGATGATGCGCTGCGCAACCTCCTGCGGCGTGCCCCAGGGCAGGCGCTCGGCCAGCCGTGCGACCGACTCCATCGTCATGTTGCGGAAATCCTCGCGCGCGTGCTGCGCGGCGTGCAGGTTTTCCGGCCGCACATAGTCACTGGACGCGTCGGAGGTGTAGCCGAACTGGCGCTGCAGGCTGGTCTCGGTGAAGTTGCCGTGGCTGAACAGCGTGCGGTTGAAATACAGCAGATAGGGGCCGCATTCCTTCACCGCCTGCGCCTTGCTGTCGGCGACATAGACCGACAGCCCGAGCGACAGATGGTCGGGCGTGATGGCGTGATTGCTCTCCACCAGGCACTTCGCATAGTAGCGGATGATGTCGTCCTGCAACCCACCGGGCGCCAGGCCGGGGGTGATGCGGATGTTGTGCCGCGCGGCGAACTCGATGGACTCCTTGCTGCCGACCACAGGCACCCAGATTTCCGGATGTGGCCGCTGCACCGGGCGCGGCCACAACGCTACGTCGCGATACGACCAGAATTTTCCCTGGTAGGAAAAGACGTCCTCGGTCCAGGCGCGGGTGACGATGTCGTAGGCTTCCTCGAAGCGGGCGCGCGATTCCGACAGGGCGACATTGTGCACCTGGTATTCGCGCGGGATGCCACGGGCGAAACCCGAAATCAGCCTCCCGTTCGACAGGCAGTCGAGCATCGCCAGTTCTTCCGCCAATCGCAACGGTTCGTGCAGCGGCAGCAGGTTGCCGTAGATCAGCAGCTTTACCCGTTTGGTGCGCTGCGCGGCCGAGGCGGCCATCAGGTTGGGCGAGTTCATCAGGCCGTAGGGTGAGCAATGGTGCTCGTTGAAGCCGAGTCCGTCGTAGCCGAGACGGTCGATTTCTTCCCACGCATCGAGGTGCTCCGCGTAGGTGCGCACCGCCACGTCGGATTTGAAGTGCCGCGAGGACAGCGGGTACGGCAGCTCGTTGCCGACCTTCAGGTGGTCGAGTTGCTCGCCGTACGCCAGCAGGTCGAAGACGAAGACTTTCATGGGCGTTCCTGGTGTTTTGTGAGGGAGTGTGTCGGCAGGCGATGGCACGGTCAATCTAGGTTGGGGACACGACCTGGGGTCGGCAGGACATTCACCCCGAAGCGCGCGGAAGAGATGAGACGTCTAGCCGTAGGCAAGACTCGCCAGCGCCGCGAGCGCAACGACCAAGCCTGCGCCCTTGCGTGAAGTGAACGGCTCGCGCAGGAAAACAAAGCCGAGCACCGCGGTGACGCCGAACCCCATTTGCGCGATCGGCACCACCACGCTGGCTTCTCCGCGCGCCAGACTTTCGACCATGAGAGCGAAGGCAAAGGCGAGTACGATCGCCGCGCCCGGCGCATAACGCAACACCGCGCCGGTGGGTCGGATGCGGCCGTACGAGCCCGGTGGAGAGGATGACAACCACGCCGGCTTGCGCCACGATCAGCGACGCCGGGGTCGCGCCCGCCAGCAGACCGTATTTGTAGATGACGTTTCCGATTCCGACACAGGCCGTTGCCACCAGCACCCGCACGAGCGAAGACCGGCTCTCGCGCCGTCGGCCGGCATCTTCCGCCGCCGGAGCGCCCAGCAGCATCCAGACAGCGGCGAGCGCAAGCGCAATGCCCGCGATCTTGCACGGCGTGAGCGGCTCGCGCAGCAGGAGAATGGCAAGCGCCGCGGTAATGACGAAGCTCAGCCGGAAGATCGGCGCGTTGACGCTGATCGAGCCGGACCTCAGGCTGTGCGCGAAGTTGTAGAAACCGATCATCACGAACAGCCCGACAAGCGCGCCCCAAAGCGTCCCGGCGACGAACGTGAGGGAGCCGGTGGCCAGCCCATACAGGGCGATCGACGGCAGGAACACCCATGACTGCACCATCAACAAATGATGCGGCTGCGCTCCGGCCGCGGCGGCACGCTTATACACCAGGTCGCCCGCCCCGAAGAACAGCGTCGCGCCGACCGCGTAATCCAGTCCCGGGGTCATGTCAGATGCGAACTAACGAGGCTGCGCCGCGGACCGACGCGGATCCCCCCACCTCGCGAACGCTACGCCCTGATCCGCGCCAGCGTCGCCGTGGTCGAATGCCCCGGCAGCAGATCGGCCAGCGCCACCTTGCCGCCCCAGCCGCGCACCAGCTCCGCGCCGACCACGTTGTCCAGCGTGTAGTCGGCGCCCTTCATCAGCAAGTCCGGCCGCAGCTCGGCGATCAGCACCTCGGGCGTGTCCTCCTCGAACACGCAGACCAGGTCGACGCTGGCCAGGCTCGCCAGCACCGCGGCGCGCGCCGCTTCCGGCTGCACCGGCCGTTTCGGCCCCTTCAGCCGCCGCGCGCTGGCATCCGTGTTCAGTCCCACCACCAGCCGGTCGCATTTCGACCGCGCCTCCTCCAGCAGGTGCACGTGGCCGGGATGCAGCAGGTCGAAGCAGCCGTTGGTGAACCCGACGCGCCACCCCCGCCGGCGCCACCGCTCCACGTGCTCTGCCGCCTCCTCGCGCGGCACGATCTTGCGCAGCGCGCTGCGCTGGGGCGACAGCGCGAACAGCAGGTCCGCCTCGCGTGCCACCGCGGTGCCGGCCTTGCCCACCACCACCCCGGCCGCGAGGTTGGCCAGCCGCACCGCGATCTCGGTGTCCGCGCCGCCTGCGATCGCCGCCGCCAGCGTGGCCACGGCCGTGTCGCCCGCGCCGGAGATGTCGTAGACCTCGGCCGCCTGGGAGGGGAAATGCCGCGCTCCGTCGTCATCGACCAGCGTCATCCCGTCATTGCCGCGGGTCACCACCACGGCGCCGAACCCGTGTCGCGACCGCAGCGCCGTCGCGGCGGCGACGATCGCTTGCTCGGTGTCCACCGGCATCGAGGTGGCCTCCGCCAGGTCGATCCGGTTCGGGACGATGATGTCGGCGCCGGCATAGCGCGCATGGTCGGGGCCGCGCGGGTCGACGATCAGCCGCCGCCCGGCCTTGCGCGCCATCGCCACCAGCTTGCCGGGCACCTCGCCGGCGAGCACGCCCTTGCCGTAATCCGACAGCACGGTGACCGAGGTCGCCGCCATCGCGTCGCAGGCGATGCGCAGCATGCGTTCGGCGAGCCTGGGATGGATCGGCGCGGTTTCCTCGCGGTCCGCCCGGAACAGTTGCTGGCCCGCCGCGACGTAGCGCGTCTTCAGTGTTGTGGTGCGGCCGCCTTGCACCAGCAGCCAGGGTTCCACCCCCGGCTGGCCGCCCACCAGCCCGGTGAGGTCGGAGCCGGTCTGGTCGTCCCCGAGCACCGAGATGAACGCCACCGCCGCGCCCAGTGCGGTGAGGTTGCGCACGACGTTGCCGGCGCCGCCTGCCAGCCCGATCTCGCGCGTCACCTGCAGGATCGGCACCGGCGCTTCCGGGCTGATCCGGGTCACTTCGCCATAAATGTAGCGGTCGAGCATCACGTCGCCGATCACCAGCACACTGGTGTTCGCTAGCCGGCGTACGGCGGCGGTAAGATCCGGGTCGGGCTGGTCGGCGAGGGGCGGCTTGCCCGGCAGAATTTGTTTCATCGGTTTGCCGTAACGTGGTGCGGGGGCCAGTTGCAAGCAATCTTCACGTGCTAAGAAACCCCAATGTGTCAGCTTCGAGAATGACGCAGGTCAATGCTCCGCCGATTACCGCCCCGGTATCGATACCAATGCGGTTTTTGCCGAGGTAGGGCTCGCGCCGCGGCGAGTGGCCATGCACCACCACCACCCCGTGGTCCTGCTTCGACGACAGAAACGGCTCGCGAATCCACAGCAGGTCCTGCCTGGTCTGCTGGGTCAGTGGCACGCCCGGGCGGATGCCGGCATGCACGAACAGGTACGGTCCGATCCGGTGCTGCAGGACGAGGTCGCGCAGGAACACCAGGTGCGGCACGGGGATGTGGCCGGCCCAGTCCTTCTGGGCAACGGACCGGTTCACACCCCAGCTCATCAGCGAATCCGCCCCGCCGTTATGCAGCCATAGCTCGCCCGCGTCGGGGTCTACCTGGGCAATGGCGGCCAGCATCATCTGTTCGTGGTTGCCCATCAGGTTGACCACGAGCTGCGCCGGCACCGGCGGACCCGCCACCAGCCATTCCACCACCTGGGCACTCTCCATGCCGCGATCCACGTAGTCGCCGAGATGCACCAGGATGCTGTGCTCTATCGGCCGCTCCGCGAGGTCCACCGCGATGTGCTCGTGCATTTCCACCAGCCGCTCGAAGCAGCCATGCACGTCGCCTACCGCGTAGATGCGCTGTCCGGGGGGGAGTGTGGCCGGGGCGGGGACAAGATCGATCATCGCCGCCAAGGTAATTCGCCGCGAGGCCAAGAGCCACCTGTTCCGCCTGCGGCGGCAGGGCTATCGGGTAAGCGAAGGAAGGGCAGGGGCTTTGCCCCTGGAACCCCACCAAGGGCACAGCCCTTGGAACCCTTCAGTTGGAGTGGTTGGACGGGAAGGGGCCGGCGCCGCTGCTGCCGTGCCAGACCGCTGGTCCGGCACGGCAGCAGCGGCGCCGGCCCCTTCCCGTCCAACCACTCCAAACGGATGGATTGCAAAGGCTCCGCCTTTGCTGAGGGTTCAGGGGCAAAGCCCCCTGACGGGTCCAGGGCAGAGCCCTGGCCTTCCTTCGTTCAGCCGATCACCCTCACCTGGCGCTACGGCCAGCCCCGCGTGCGATTCGCCTCCTGCGCCGGCGTCAGCGTGCCTGGCCCGGCGCTCACCTCGGGCGGCTGCCCCACCGCGTTGGCCCAGCAATCCACCACGCCCAGGCTGGCCGTACAGTAAGGTTGCGGTTCCGGCGGCGGTTCCACCGGCCGGCAATAGCTCTTGCCCTGGTCCAGCCGCACCGCAGAGCAATCCCGCCCGGTCACCAGGGACCATAGCGCGTCGAACGGCGTGCGGTGAATGACCGCCACGCTGCCGGCCGTGGTGCCGACAGTCAGCGCGGTCAACGTCACCGGATCGGCGCCGCACCCCCCCAGCAGCAAGAGCAAACAAACCGCGTATCGCATCCGCGCACCCTGCGCCACAAAGGTAAACCACTGGTTTGCGCCGGTTTGCCGCCGCGCCGCGCCGCCGCTATGGTCCGCCGCCCTGGCCTTCGCCGGGACGGCCGCCACAGCCCGAATCGGACGAGACAACCCAGTGGTCGATATCTTCGACGAGGTCGACGAGGAACTCCGCGCCGACCGCGCGCAACAGCTCCTCAAGCGCTATGCCGGCCTCATCATTGCCGTGGCATTGCTGATCGTCGGCGCCGCCGCCGGCTGGCAGGCCTGGCGCTGGTGGCAGGCCAAGCAGGACATGGCGGCGGGGGAGCGCTACCTCGCGGCGATGGCGCTCATGCAGTCGCCCGCTTCTGCCGCCAACCGCCAGGCCGTCATCGGCGACTTCAACGCGATCGCCAACGCGGCGCCGGAAGGCTATCGCACGCTGGCCCGGCTGCAGGCAGCCGCGCTACAGGCGGAAAGCGGCGAGGTGCGGGGCGCCGCCGCACTGTGGAACGACGTCGCCACCGACAGCAGTGCCGACCCATTGCTGCGCGACCTCGCCAATCTGCTCTGGTGCCAGCACCAGATCGACACCGGCGATCCCGCCTTGCTGGAGGCACGACTGAAGGCGCTCGCCGAGCCGGGCAATGTCTGGCGCCCCTTGGCGCAGGAGCAATTGGCGCTACTGGATTTGCGCCAGGGCAAGACGGCGGCGGCGAAAGCCCTATTGAGCAAACTGGCGCAGGATACCACCGCGCCCAACGGTGTGCGCGGGCGCGCCGCCGCCCTGCTGGCGCGGCTCGGCTGACCGGCATGGCGGAGAAGAGCTTGGTGGAATTTCACGGCGTTTCGCGGCGCGCGGTGCTGCTGGCGCCGTTGGCACTGAGCGGCTGCGGCGTCTGGGATTCGTGGTTCGGCACCGAGAAGACGCCGTTGCCCGGCAAGCGGGAGCCGGTGCTCGCCGCCGCCGGCGGGCTGATGGTGGACGAAGTTGCGCCCAGAGTCGTGCTGCCGCCGCCGGTGCGCAACGCGGCCTGGCCCCAGGCCGGCGGCAACCCGGCCCACATGATGGGCCACCTCGCCGCCAATCCCGTGCTGGGGCAGGCCTGGGCCACCGGAATCGGCGAGGGCGGCGGTTACCGGCGCAAGCTCCTGGCGCAGCCGGTGGTGGCGAATGGCCTGGTCTACACCATGGATTCGGACGCGGTAGTCTCGGCCTTTTCGCTCGCCGGCGGCGCACAGGTCTGGCGGGTGGATACCAAGAACAAGGACACCCGCAGCACCAATGTCGGCGGCGGACTCGCGGTGGCCAGCGGCACGCTCTACGCGGTGAACGGCCTGGCCGACCTGGTCGCGCTGGACGCCGCCACGGGGGCGCAGAAATGGCGCACCGATATCGGCGCGCCGGGCCGATCGGCGCCGACCGTGGTCGAGGGTCGGCTGTTTCTGACCACCATCGAGGACAAGCTGCTGGCGTTTGCCGCGGATGACGGCCGCCAGCTCTGGACGTACACGGCCTTGGCAGCCGCCCCCAGCGTGCTGGGGCGTCCGGCACCGGCCTTCACCAACGGGCTGCTCGTCGCGGGGTTCAGCTCCGGCGAGCTCGCCTGCCTGCGCGCGGACAGCGGCAACGTGGTGTGGACCGACAATTTGGGCGCGACCACCGGGGGCGTTGGCCTGGCGGATTTCTCGGCGATCCGCGGCCGCCCGGCGATCAGCAACGGCCGGGTGTTGGCGACCGGCATGGGTGGCCTGACACTCGGCCTGGACCTGCCGACCGGCCGGCGGCTGTGGGAGCGCCAGGTGGGCAGCGAGGACAGCCCCTGGGTCGCCGGCGACTGGATGTTCATCATCTCGTTGTCGCAGGAGCTGGCGGCGATCAATGCGTCGGACGGGCGGGTCGCCTGGGTCTCCGCCCTGCCGCGCTGGCAGAACCCGCAAAAGCAGAGCAATCCGATCTCCTGGTGGGGGCCGTCATTGCTCGGCGACCGCCTGGTGGTCGCCAGTACCGACAAGAACGCGCTGTCCGTCAGCCCCTATACCGGCGACATCATCAGCCGGCAGCCCCTGTCGGCCGCCGCCGCGCCGTTGGAGCCGGTGGTCGCCGATGGCACGCTGCTGGTGGTGTCAGACGACGGAAGGCTGTTGGCGCTGCGCTGAGCGCGCGCCACTTGCATTGCATGCCTCCCACCGTCGTCATCGCCGGCCGGCCGAATGTCGGCAAGTCCACCCTGTTCAACCGGCTGGTCGGCCGGCGCGCGGCGCTGGTCGCCGACACGCCCGGCGTGACGCGCGACCGCAAGGAGGCCGAGGCCCAACTGCGCGGCCGCCAGGTGCGGATGATCGACACCGCGGGGCTGGAGGAAGCAGCGCCGGAGACCCTCGCCGGACGGCTGCGCGCCGGCGCCGAGACCGCGGTGGGGATGGCCGACCTGGTGCTGTTCGTGGTGGATGCGCGCGAGGGGCTCACGCCGGTCGACCGGCATTTTGCCCAGTGGCTGCGGCGCCAGGGGCGGAAGGTGCTGCTGGTGGCCAACAAGGCGGAGGGCCGCGCCGCGAATTCGGCGGTGCTGGAGACCTATGCGCTGGGCCTGGGCGATCCGGTCGCCGTCTCCGCCGAGCATGGCGAGGGTATCGCCGCGCTGATGACCGAGATCGCCGACCTGCTGCCCCCGGCAGAGGAGGTCGCGTCGAAGGAGAAGCCGCTGCACCTCGCGATCGTCGGCCGTCCGAACGCCGGCAAATCGACGCTGATCAACCGGCTGCTCGGCGAGGAGCGGATGATCACCGGCCCCGAGCCCGGCCTGACGCGCGACGCCGTGGCGGCCCAACTGCGCGACGCCGAGGGGGTGATCGAACTGGTGGACACCGCCGGCCTGCGCCGCCGTGCGCGCGTCGAGGCGGAGCTGGAGAAGCTGTCGGTCGGCGCCGCAATCGGTGCGCTGAAGCTGGCCGAGGTGGTGGTGCTGGTGGTCGATGCGGTGGAGGGGCTGCACGACCAGGACCTGCAGATCGCCCGGCTGATCGAGCGCGAAGGCCGCGCCTGCGTGATCGCGCTGAACAAGTGGGATGCGGTGCCCGATCGCACGGCCGCGCGCCGTGCGGTGACCGAGCGGTTGGAGGACAGCCTGGCGCAGATGAAGGGCATCCCGGTGGTGACGGTGTCGGCGCTGACCGGCGCCGGGCTGGAGCGGCTGCTGCCGGTGGTGCGTCGTGCGCACGCGGTGTGGAACAAGCGGCTGCCGACCGGGGAGCTGAACCGCTGGTTCGAACAGGCGCTGGAGCGCCATCAGTTGCCATTGGTGGCAGGGCGGAGGTTGAAGCTGCGCTACATCACCCAGGCGAAGGCGCGCCCGCCCACGTTCGTGGCGTTCGGCACGCGCGCAGAGCAATTGCCGGAGGATTATCAGCGGTATCTGGTGAACGGGCTGCGCGAGACGTTCGACCTGCCCGGCACGCCGATCCGGCTGCAACTGCGCGGCACGAAGAATCCATACGCCGAATAGGGACTCCCCCCTCTCCCGCTACGCGGGAGTGGGTAGGGTGAGGGTGAAGCGTGCCGCGCGGTCCACTATCACCCAAACCCTCTCACGTTTTTCGGGAGAGGGATCATCCCAGGATCAATACGCCAGCGCGCTTTCCTCCACCGGCACCCAGCGGCCGTTATGCACGATCGTTAGGAACGAGCGTGTCGATCCGTGATGTTGGTTCGGCCCGAACGACAGCTCGGAGCCGAAGATGTCCTTGTAGTCGTGCACGCTCTCCATCGCATTGATGAAGCTGTCCACCGTCAGGTCCTTGCCGGCCTTCTGCAACGCCAGGATGACGAGTTGTGCCGCGGTATAGCCGACCTCGCCGTGGAAGTTCGGGTCGATGCCGTATTTCGCCTTGAATGCCTTGGCGAATGCTTGTACCGCCGGACGCGGATCGTCCGGATAGACATACAGCGCCGGCGTCATACAGAAGAATCCTTCCGTCGCGCCGCCGGCCAGGTTGGCCACCGCGGTGTCATAGGCCGCGAACTGCCCCACGAGGTCGACGTTCCAGCTCATCTTGCGCGCGGTCTGGATGATGATGTTGGTATCGCGCACGATGGTGCCCAGCATGATCGCGTCGCAGCCGGCATCATGCAGTTTGCTTACCGCTGCGTTGAAATCGGTGTCGGTCGGCTTGTGCGCCGTGGTGGCAATCACCTTCATGCCCATTGCCTCGGTCTGCGCCACTACGCCGGCCAGCACGTCCTTGCCGAAATCCGAGTCCTGGTACATCACGCAAAACTGCTTGCGTCCGCGCTTTTCCGCGAAATACTTCACCGCCGAGCGCATCTGATCGTAGTACGAGGCGAACTGGGCGAATTTCAGCTTGTTGTAGGGCTGGTACATCGACCGCGCGGCGGTCAGCGGAAACACGTTCGGCACGTTCTTGGCGAACTGCGCCGGCATGTTGGCGTCGTTCATCGGCGTGCCGCCGTCGTCCAGCGTCATGAACACGTCATCGCTGTTCAGCAGCTTGTTCATGGCCTGCACCGCGCGCGGCACGGTGTATTGGTTGTCCTCCACGATGTACTTGATTTTGCGGCCGTTGATGCCGCCCTTGACGTTGACCTCGTCGAACGCCATGCGGATGGCATTGCTATTGTTGACGCCCTGGATTGCTGCGATACCAGACAGGTCGGTGATGGTGCCGATGACGATTTCCGAATCGGTAACGCCGCGCTGGTCGGCCGCGAGCGCCGGCGCGGCGGCTAGCGCCAGGCAGCACAGTAAGAGCGAGACAAGTCTCCGCGAACAAGCGGTCGGCATAGGCGGCTCCTTCCATTGGGCGGCCGCGCTGAGCGTGGCCGCGGATCGTTATGGCGGACGGCTGTCACGCAACCGCGCCACACGCTTTCTAGACTACGCTCGATCGTTCTGCCAGCGCCGCCACCCGCACAAGTCGCGTCCGTGAGGACGGCCAGCCCCGCATAACCACCAGGCTCACGAAGCGCGCTAAACTCACAAAGAGCGCCGGTCAATTCGTGGCCCCTGCGAGGCGCCGCGGAACCATCCAATTCTTCTTTGTGGGCTTGGTGAGCTTTGTGAACCCATCGGGCGGTGCGGTCGGCAGCGACCCCGCAGATAAAGTCCGTCGCGGAAGCATTGCCAGCCACGTGGCACGTTCTCTATCGCGAACGCCGCAGTGCCCGCGATGCGCCCGAAAGTGACGCCGGCGAGCAGCCCCGTGACGCTGCCATAGTCATGATGGTTCAGCCCGCCGGCGGCGGCCTGGTGCGGCGTCGAGCCTTTCTGCGCGACGCTTGCCTCGGCCCGCGCCTCGCGCGACATAGGGGCGGGCAAACACACCGGCGGCGCCGATCGCGCCGACGGATTGTAGCAGGTGGCGTCGCGACAGTTTCGGCATCGTGCTTTCCTGCCTTTGGTCCGATGCCCGCCGGACCTACCGGCGGGCGCGGTGTTGTCGCTTGCAGCCAGTGTATCTAAGCAACAATCGGGAAGGCCGAAAAACGGGAGGCGAGAGTCCCAGCTACTGGTTCATGTTCCAGATGTCGGTATCCAGCATCCAGGCGCCGTGCTCGCGCCTCCACAGCACGACATACTTGCCTTCGACATGCACCATCTGCTTCTGCGCGTTCGGTACATCCAGGCTGACGCGGCCGATTTCGCGCGCGGCGTTGCCGAATTGCTCCACCGCCACTGTTTGCAGGGTGGGGTTCTTCAGACCGCTCTGGATGGCGCCGGCCCAGAATTTTTCGATTGCCGCGCGGCCTTTCACCATGTCGCCCCCAGGCGGCAGTGCCGTCGCCTGCGCCACGTAGAGCGCCGCGATAGCCGCCGCGTCGCCCTTGTTGAACGCGGCAATCCATTTCTGGTTGGCCGCGTCGATCTCCGCCTTGACGCTGGCGGCCTGTGCCTGCATGCCCAGCGGCAGCAGGAGCGCGATGGCGAGCAATATGGCCCTCATGGTGGCATCCCTCCTCGATTACGATGCGGCTTGCGAACGTTGCTCCATCGTTGGCGTTTGTCAAGTTCTGCCTCTTGACGCGCACGGCGCCGGGGGGCGCACACTACGCAGCGAAGTCAGGCAGAGGGAACGCAATCATGGCCAGCCGTATCAACCGCGCAATCGAATTGTTGGGGCAGGACCAGGCGATCTACTACGAGGGTCCGCATAGCGGCCACGTGCTGACTAACGCGCAGGGCAGGGACGATGCCGGTACCTGGGCCGACTACATCAATGTCGGCATGGAGCATGGGTCGTTCGACATGGCCGGCCTCGCCGAATACCTGCGCGGCCTGGCGGATGGCGGCCCGACGCGGTCCGGCCATCGCACGCCCGCGGTGATTGTCGAGGCGCCGGTGAACGGCATCGATGCCAACCACGTGCGCTACAACGCCTGGCAATTCCGTCAGATCCTCGGCCGCGGCGTGCATGGCATCCTGCTGTGCCAGGCGGAAAACGCCGACGCCACGCGCGCCTTCGTCGAATCCTGCCGCTATCCGCACCATACGCAAGGCGTCGACCCGGCGATTCCCGCGGCGCTGGCGCGCATGCGCGGCGCGCCCGGCGGCACGCATGGCGGTGTGGCACCCGACGGCCGCCTGCTACTTGGGATCGGCACGCGCGGCCGTGGTTCGGAAGCGACCGCCGCCGCGGTGTGGGGGATGTCGCAGCAGGACTACATGCGGCACTGCGACCCCTGGCCGCTGAACCCGGAAGGAGAGCTGTTGCTCGGCGTGAAGTTGGAAAGCCCGGAGGGCATCGCTCATTGCGAAGCGATCTGTGCCGTGCCCGGACTTGGCTTCGCCGAAATGGGGCCGGGGGATCTGGGACTTTCACTTGGCTATACCACGCTGCGGCGCGACCCGTACCCGCCAGAGATGCAGGAGGCGCGCAACCGTGTCCTGGCGGCGTGCAGGAAGAACGGCATCGCGTTTTTGGAAGGCGGCACGCCGGCCAATATCATCGCCCGGCTGGATGACGGCGTGCGAATCATCGCCGACCACAACGAGGCATCGGCGCGGCTCGGGCGCGCGCATCAGAAGCGGACGATGGCGGTGTAAGGGAGACCTCTTCCGCGCCGCGCGCGGCGGAGGTCGAGGTGCGACAGCACCGAGGGTGAGGGTGATCGAGTCGGCATGCAGCCTCTCGCCGGAACCGCACCGAGCAGAGGTGTGTGCGAGCCGCGGCACCCTCATCCTCGCCGCTATCGCGCCTCGACCTCTCCCACTTCGTGGGCGAGGGGTAGGGAAGGCGACTACCCTTTCACCAGCGCGATCGCCTCAACCTCCACCGAGATATTGAACGGCAGACTCCCCATGCCGACGGCGGAACGCGCCGGCCTTCCGTTGTCGCCGAACACCGCGACGAACAGATCGGTGCAGCCATCGATCACCTGGGGATGCCGGGTAAAATCCGGCACCGCGTTGACCATGCCGAGCACCTTCAACACCGTATCGATGCGGTCCAGCGTGCCGACCGCGGAGACCATGTTGGTCAGCAAATTGAGCCCGCAAAGTTTTGCCGCCTCCTGCGCCTGCGCCAGCGTGACCTCGGCGCCGACCTTGCCGGTGATCATCGTCCCGTCCACGCGGCGTGGCCCAACCCCGGACAGGAACAGCAGATTCCCGGCGAGCCGGAACGGCACGTAATTGCCGGCCGGCTCCGGCGGCGCCGGCAGGGTCAGCCCCAGCGTGGCGAGGCGTTCGTCAGCGGTCATGGGTTTTCTCCAGCGGTCATGCGTTGTGTCCCGTTGCCGCTTCACGCGGCCTGCGCCGGCCGCGTCGCTCCACGCACTTCCATCAGCCGCGTCAGCTCTGCAACGTTCTCCACCTGCGCGATCCGCGCCAATTGATCGAACAGCGGCGCAATAAGCGGGTGCGGCAACGCACGCTGCGCGCAGTCGGAGAACTTGTCCCACAACTCGTCGCGCGTCATCGGGCGCGCGCCAGGCCCGAGCCGCTCGAAGTCATCCAGCCGCGAGGCAAAGCGCTGGCCGTCCCGAGTGGTGACGGTGATCTCGGTGCCCCATTGCAGCGGCGAATCGTCCGCCATGTCCGGATGCGGCCGCGCCTCGGTGCGTGCCATCAACGCGCGCACCGTGGGGTCGAATGGCGCGTCGGTCTCGAAATGCTCCAGCTTTACAGCACGATCCGCCAGCGCCCGCGCGACGCAATACTGGATGCTGAACTTGGCACCCAACGGCGTGCGCGGATCGGGGTTGTTGGTGTGCGGCAGCCGCCTGCCGTGCGGCAGAATCTCGATCTTCTCGACACGTTCCGGCGTCAGGTCGTGCATGCGGGCCAGGTCGATCATGCGGTTGATCGACGCGTGCGTCGAGCCGCAGCAGGGATACGGCTTCAGGCCCGGCTCGCCGGAACCGTCGCATTCGAACGGCGCGTACCAGTCGGCCAGCATCCGCCCCGTGTCATAGGTTCCGGGGCCATTGAACACATCGAGAAAGCCCTGCTTGTGTTCGAACGCGGCCGGATTGGCAGTGAAGCCGTCGCGCGCCAGCAACGCGGCGAACAAGCCATTGCGCGCGCTGTGCCCGACATGCAGCGGCTTGGTCATGGTGCCGAAATTCGCCTTCAGCCCGGACGCGAGCGATGCCGCCAGACCGAGTGCGACCGCGGTCTGATCGAAGGACAGGTGCAGCAGCCGAGCCGCCGCGGCGACGGTACCGAATATCCCCAGCGTCGCTGTAGGGTGCCAGCCCTTGTCGTAGTGATGGAAATGCACGCCACGCGCGATGCGGCATTCCGCCTCGTATCCCACCACATAGGCCAGCGTGAGGTCGCGCCCGCTGCTGCCCAGCATCTCGCCCAGCGCGAGCAGGGGCGAGACCAGCATGACGGAGGGATGGCCGCCAAGGACGCCGGACACGTCGTCGTAGTCCAACGCGTGCGATGCGGTGCCGTTGATCAGCGTGGCGTCCAGCAGGAGGGTGCGTTGGCCGGTGCCGAAGATCAGGCAGGGGCCAGGACCGGCCATGCCCGGCAGGCGCAACAGGATGCGAGGGCCTTCCTCCATGATTCCGGCCAGCGTCACGCCCACCGTGTCGATGAACGCCGTGCCGGTCCACGCCAGCGCCGTTGGTGTGATGTCCTCAAAGCGCAGGGCATGGATACGTTCGGCAATTTGTCCGGCGAGTGTCATGAGTGCGTCCCTTCCTCGAAGGCGAAGCGCAGGATGGCGTTGCTCCGGTAGGTGTTGCCGCCAGGCTTGGCCTCAGGCGCCGTTTCGAGCGCCACCTCGCGCGACGCGCCATTGGCGTGCGTGGACACTGCGGCAGCGAGCGCGGCGTTGCTGGCGCCAGTGACGATCACATCATCATCAGCCATATTGCCAGCCCCCCTTCGGTCCGGCGCCAGTCAGGGCCATTCATTCGCACACCCGGGATGGTGTTTCCTCCGGATCGATTGGCGCCAAGCTTCCGACAGGCGGCGGCCTGTGTCCATATCCCGAAATGAGCATGGGCAGCCGCGAGCATTTCGGCGCCGAGGTGGGGTGACGCTGACCGATGGTCGGGTGCTGGCGCAGACGGTGCGGCAGACGGTGGGCCGCGCCTCGGGCGATCCGCTGCCGGCGGCACGGCCTCCCAAAGGACTGGGCTGCCCGAGCGCTACGCCGCGGCGACGGCCCGCTGGGGTAGCTTGCCCGCCGGCCTGATGCGGCGGTGCATGCCGGTCGGCCGCTTGGTGACCGACGGCTCAGCCAGGCGCGCCTGCATGCGATCCGTCTCGTCGGCGAGCATGCCGTAAGCACATAGCAAAGCTGCCAGCCGTGCGGCCTGGTCCGCCAGCAGTGGGTGGCTTGCGGTGTCAGGCATGATGTCCTCCTCCTGCAGCCGCATGGTGGCGGCCTGCACCGCATGGTCCCAATCGAGCGGCCCGGATTCGGGCGGATGGTTATGTCGGGCTGTGTTGCTGTTCATTGTCGCTCCTCCCGCACCGGCCTGTCGCGACCTCGCTCAGGCGACACGGCGCTCGGTTATGGTCTCGTTGAACCCGTAGTAGTGCACCAATTCATGATACAATGCCAGGTAGCGCCAGTCCAGGTAGCACCAACCGATTTTGCACTCCATTGCCGTGCATTGCAACATTTCCGTGCATCGCAACAGCTGCAAGGCATGCTGGCTGGCGAACCGGGCGCGGGTGCGATCGAGGCCCGCCAGCATCGTCGCGGCGTGGCAGAAGGCGGCGAAGCGGTGGTCATTGTCCGGCCAGTCACACCGGTCGCCCTGTGTAACTGGCTAATAAGGAAGGCTATAACCCCGGATCGTTGATTTGGATCAATGTGAAGAAAAAGTCATGTGTGTTACGCGTCGGCGAAAGTACTAGGATCTCGCGCTTTGTGGACATAAAAACGATTGCCGCTACGCGATCATTCAATTGATCAAGATCAATGTGCTCTCTTAACGACCCGACCGGGTCTGAATTATGCGGCATAGAGACTTGTGCTTGGACAGCGTTCACGCAACGCCCGTCTTCGCAGGTGCGCCCTGACCTGGGCAGGACACGAATAGAGGCTGGGCAGCGCACGGGTCGTGCCCAATTCGCCGTGGCGGTCGGCGGATCAGCGGGGCGGAACGGATCAACGCCAGGCGATGCGACCGATCAGGGCGCAGCGAGACGCTCCGCTCACCCTCGCCACTTTCACGTTTCGACCTCTCCCGCGCGCGGCACGGGAGAGGTTACTTTCTACGCCGCCCGTGCCAACTCCACGCCGCAGGCGTCGAACGCGGTGAACAGCGCCTGCCGCTGCGCATCGGTCAGCTTCAAGTGCGGCGGGCGGATGTTGAGCCAGCTTGCGTCGCCGGTATTGCGTGCCACCAGCGCCTTCAACCCGGGGATCAGCGGCACCGAAACCACGGCCTTGCGCGTGGCGGCCAGCCTGGCGTGCAACGCCTCGGCCGCCGGCGTGTTCCAGCCGGCATAGACCTGGGCGGCGATGGCGCAATTCACGTTGGCCGCGGCGGTGATGCAGCCCGCCCCGCCCTTCTGCAGCAGCGGATATAGCAGGGTGTCGTCGCCGGCATAGACCTCGAACCCGTCGCGGGCGAAGTTCTGCGCGTAGGCCAGGCCGTTTTCGTAGCTGCCACTGGAATCCTTGATGCCTTTTACCTTGCCTGGGTGCGCGGCGAGTAACCGGCCGACGAAATCGACGCTGAACGGAATCGCCGATTGCTGCGGGAAATTGTAGAGATACAGCTTGATGTCGCCGCCGACGCGCTGGATCACCTCGCCGAAATAGGCCAGCAGCCCGTCATCGGACGGATTCTTGTAATAGAACGGCGGCAGCAGCAGGGCGCCGCGGCAGCCCAGCTCCGCGGCCTTGCGGGTCAGCAGCACGGTGTCCGTGATCGCCGTGGTGCCGGTGCCGGGCAGCATCTTCGCGGTCGGAATGCCGCGCGCGGCCAGCCCCTCCAGCACCGCGATGCGTTCGCTGATGCCCAGGCTGTTGGCCTCGCCGGTGGTGCCCATCACGGCCAGGCCGTTGCACCCATGCGCGAGCAACCAGCGGCAATGCGCCGCCATGCGATCGAGATCGACCGACAGGTCGGCGTTCATCGGTGTCAGCACGGCGGCGTTGACGCCGCCGTACAATGCGTTTTGCATCATGAGGTGGTCTCCTTCAGCGGACGCCGAGGGCGCGGCGCACGGCCGGGCCACTCGGTAAGGTGGTGTTCGAATGGTCCCGCGCGGCGCTCGCTGACGGCGCGGCCACGCACCGAGACGCCGGCCTGGTGGACGGTCTCAGGGTCGCCGGAGACCAGCGGATGCCACCAGGCAAGGTCCTTGCCTTCGGCGAGCCGGCGATAGGCGCAGGATGGCGGCAGCCAGTCGATCTGCCGCACTTCCGCGGGGGTCAGGCGAACGCAGTCCGGCACGCGCCGGCGGCGATGGGCGTAGTCGCTGCACTGGCAGGTGTGCAGGTCGAGCAAGCGGCAGGCGACATTGGTGAAAGACAGGATATTGGTGTCGTCGTCGCGCAGCTTGTGCAGGCAGCAGCGACCGCAGCCGTCGCAGAGCGATTCCCACTCGGCGTCGGTCATCTCCTCCAGCCGCTTGGTTTTCCAGAACGGGGGTGGATCGGCCATACCGGCAAAATACAAGGCGGCGGGGGGAATAGCCACCCTTGGCGGCGTAACCGGCCGGGCAGATCAGTCGTTAGCCATAAGGGCGGGCCGCTGAGGTTGCGGACCGCGCGCGGCCGTGCGACCGGGTTGGGCGATCGGGCCGAGGTGCGGGGATTGCTGACCGTGCCGGCGCCCATGCGCGCAGGTGGCACACATCCGAGAGACATCTGGCGCCGGCAGTAACGATTGCCTTGGCAAGACGACCACAATTGACATGCTTCTGCCCTATTGAGCCTGCCGTCTCTCAAGGTCCTGCACCATCATACGGATCTGCATGTCTGTGGGATAGCGATCGGCCAACTCGTGGCCATAATGCAGTGCCGCAGCAAGGTCACCCTTGTCCCGCTCGATCGAAATCAATGCTAGCAGCACGTCGCGGTCACTCGGACTCCGGCGGTGCGCGCCTTCCAATACCGTGATTGCCTGCCCAGTTTCACCGGCCGAGTTCAATGCAATGGCATAAACGTAGCCGTAGCGCATATTGTCAGGGGCAAGCTCACTCGCCCGCCGTAACAGCACCAAAGCGTCAGCGTAATTGTGCTGGCGCACCAGCAGTAACCCCAATGAAAATTGCACATCGGCGTTGTCCGGCTCAAGCGACATTGCCTTGCGGAGCAGCTCGGCGCCCTGCTGGTCCAGGCCCTGCATCCGGTCGAGGTCGGCGAGATTCACCATGGCCGGAACGAATGTCGGATCCAGCCGAAGTGCCGTTCGGTACTCCGCCTCCGCTTCCTCCGGAAGCTGCCGCCGAAGGTTGAAAAGACCCAGGTTCAGATGCGCCTCAGCCCGATCCGCATCGATCATTTCCGCCGCAACCAGTTCGATATCGGCGCTGGCCAAGGCACTACGCTGCTCTGGGCTCATGAGCTGCGGATTGACCCCAGTGAGGGCACGTGCCGCCTCGATCCGAACCGCACGCACGGGGTCCAACAACAGCGCAGCAAAACTCTCAACGACCGTGCGCGACGGGGAAGCCGGCATCGCACGCGGCGCCGCGGCTCTTACCAACGCATCCACATCCCCGATCGCCGCCTTCATTGCGGGGGCGGATGCCGGCGAGGCGAAGCGCGGCAACAGCAGCAAAGCGCTGCCACGTGCGATCGCGGGTGCGTCACGATCCAGAATCAGCTTGTCCAGGGCCTGCTCGGCATCCGCCCCGCCGACCCGTCCGGCATGCAGCGCGGTGCCGTACTGCGGCTGGGTCTGCCTTCCCTGCGGAAACCACGCCGCGACCGCGCGCGCAGCCCAGTCCGCCGGCTGATCGGTATGGCACTGGGTGCATGCGTTCGGAGTGCCGATCGACGCCGTCAGGTCGGGCCGTGGAACGCGGAAACTGTGATCCCGCCTCCGATCCACAACCATGTAAGTTTTCGTCGGCATGTGGCAATTGATACACTGCACACCGGCGCTACCAGGCTGGTGATGGTGGTGCTCGGCCGTGTCGAATCGTGCCGGCATATGGCACTGACCGCAGAGCGTGTTGCCCTCGGCACGCAGCTTCGCGCTATGCGGCTCGTGGCAGTCCGAACAGGTGACGCCGGCGTGACACATGCGGCTCTGCACAAAGGAGCCGTATTCGAACACTTCGCCATCGATCTGGCCGTCGGCATGATAGAGGCCCGGTTCCAGGTAGGCGGGGGCATAGGAGTCAAGAAACGGCGCTCCCGGCGCGGCGTCCTTTGCAATCGGCCTGCGCCGCGCGTGGCACGCGGCGCAGGTGTCGAGTTCCGTTGACACAAGCGGCTCCGTACGCCTGGCAATGCCGGTTTCGGGATTCATCTCCCAATGGCCGTGGTCAACCGGCTTTAGCCAATTCGTCAGGCCCAGGTGGTCCGTCTCGGGGAGAGCAGGTGTGGCCGCATTCGCCGATGCCCCTGCGTACGACTTGGCCCAGGCGACATGACCGGAACCGGGTCCGTGACAGGACTCGCAGGATACGTCCACGTCACTCCAGGTGGTCGCGTAGGTGTCTGTGGCGAGGTCGTAGTTTTTCTTGAGGTCGGTGGAGTGGCAGTCGGCGCACTGGTAGTTCCAGGTCTGATCGCGCCCGGTCCAATGCAGGCGGTCTCCGGGCGGCAGCTTCTGGTCCGGGTAGAGATGAAACCAACGCTGCCCACCCTGTTCCTTCGGGCGGCTGTCCCAGGCAACACCAAGTGCCTGGAGCCGCCCTCCCGGCATCGCGATCAGGTATTGCTGCAGCGGATAGACGCCAAAGGTGTACGCGATCTCATAGTCGTGGAGAGCGCCGTCGGGGCCGTCGGTGCGGACCTGGAATTTCCCGTCCGACCGGGAGAAGGTGCTGACCACGCCAAAATGCTCCAGCGTGGCACCATTGAAATCGCCCAGGACGGCTGCGTCGGTCGCTTTCTGCATCGCCAGCGCATGGTGTGACCCGCGCCAAAGGTCCGTCTGCGCCTTGTGACATTCCGCACAGGCCTGACCGCCGACAAAATCCGGCGGCGCATCTGCTCTTCCTCGCCACGGAAACGTCAGCCCAATACATAGCGCAATCACACTGATCAAAGCTGAGAGACGATGGGTCACATCGGCGCCGCGGGATCGCATCTACTGGTTCACGTGTGCCAAGGCCGCCTGAAGCGATCTGTCCGGGATCCGCATTAGGTCCTTATACGGTAGGTTCAACTCCGACATGAAGAATAACGTGTCGACCATTGAAAGTGCTCCTGCGATCATAGTTGCGGCGATGGTGATATGAAGGCGCGCGGCCATCAGCGGGCGCGTTCTTGATGGTGCGCCCGCTGCGCCGCCCGTCGGTTTTGAGCACGCCCAGGGCTTCCCCTAGCTCCGTTCCATTGGCTCCCGCTTGATGAAGAACATCCGCTCCAGCCTGCCTTCACCCAGTGCCTCGCTAAGGATCCGGAAAGCGAAAAACGGAATGAGCACCAGCAGCATGATGACAAAGCCGGCGAGCGTTTCCTCAAGCTTGGGGCCAACGAGTTCGCCCAGCGACGCGGCGACCGACCGGTGATGGAACAGGCCAACGACGGCTTCTTCGATGATGGTCAAAATTATCAGCAGTACCAGGGAGGCGACCGCCTTATGTAGCGTCGGCCAGATTAGCGGTCTATTGGTGGCGCTCTCGCCGATCTTCATGGCATCGCCGAGCAGCATGAATTTCGCCAGCACCGCGGCCTTGACGATGGCGATGCCCCAGGGCGTGAATTCGATGCCCTGGCTGTGCAGCACGGCGGTCTTCATCATGATGACCGCGCCGAGGGTGATGTAGAGGTAGATACCAACAATCGCGAACTCCTTGAGCTCGCGAATGGCGCGTTGGTGCGTCCTCGCCGCCGCGTTGATCTTGGTTGCCACGATGGTCATCAACCTCCCAGGCCAGCAGCCGGTTGCCCACACGGTGGGGGTCAACGTCAAGGACCACTATGGACAAACTCCGGCACGTTGTCAGCCCCGTGACTGGCCAGAGCGCCCGCTGCATAACCTATCGTGGAAGCCCCATCATAATGCCAGCGAGCCGGCCATCGCGCGCGCTAGGTATTTTCGGCAATCCGCAGTTGCCGGAACGGCGACCCGTCGTAGCCTTCTGTTCGAACGTGAGGGGGCAGCCGAAACCACCCCCTCGTCCCGTCGTTGGCAGCCGCGATCAGTCGCGGCCAATTGCGCGGTCGACTGGTTATTGCCCCTCGTGGGCCTTGATCATCTCGTCGATCTGCGTCTTGACCGCCTCCAGGTTGAAGGAGGCTGGCGCCTGCATCGGCGGATATTCGATGGCCGTCTGCGCCAATTTGAACACCTCCTGCTGCACGGTGACGAAGCGCCAGAACTCGCGGGCATAGAAGTCGTTAAGGTAGCCGCCTCCCAGGTTGTTGAGAGACTCGCCGCGGATCGACGAGGTCCGCTCGAACGGATCCTGGCGCAGGTTCGTCACGGTCGGCATGTCCGTCACGACCTTTTCTCCAGGCCAACCATAGGGTTGCTGTAGGAACTGGTACTTGAAGTCATCGATCCGCAGCGCGCCAAGTTTCGGGCCGGCGAAGTAGAACAGCTCGTGGCGCACCGACGGTCCCTTGCCCAGCAGCAGATTCATCTGGTCGTAGCCGTCCAGGTGGTTCTTGTAGGTGTAGCCCTCCAACGTGACGCCCTTCAGCAATTGGTCCGTGATGTTGGGGTTGCCGGCCGCATCCGCGAGCGTTGGCAGCCAGTCGAGGCCGGAGAAGATGCCGTTCTCCACCGAACCCGGCTTCACCTTGCCCGGCCAACGAATGATGGCCGGCACGCGGAACCCACCTTCGAACGAGGTACCCTTGGTGGCCTTGAACGGCGTCATGCCGCCATCCGGCCAGGTGAAGACTTCGGCGCCGTTGTCGGTGGTGAAGATGACGATGGTATTGTCAGCCACGCCGATGTCCTGCAGATGCTGCAGCAGATCGCCGACGCTGTCGTCCATCTGCGCCATGCCGGCTTCTTCGACGTTGTAGTTGCTGGTCGGGTTCATCATCGCCTGGTATTTCGGCGGGATGTAGGTGAACACGTGCATGCGGGTGGTGTTGTGCCAGACGAAGAACGGCTTGCCGTCCTGCTTCGCCTTGTCCATGAAGGCCTCGCTGGCCTTCACCAGCACGTCGTCGAAGGTCTCCATGTCGTACTTGGCCTTGCGGCCTTCCTGCCAGTTCTGCAGGCCGGTCATGTTCGGGAACGGCGCCAGCGGGCCTTCATCCACGATCCGCTGCTTGCCGATCTTGCCCCAGCGCGGCTGCACCGTCGGATCGTCCACGTTGGTCGCATAGGAATGGATCAGGTCGCGCGGGCCGGTCTTGTCGATCCAGTCCTGCGGGTAGTCGAACCAGTACGGATCGGACATCGCGTCGAGGTGGTACAGGTAGCCGAAGAACTCGTCGAACCCGTGCACCGTGGGAAGATACTTGTTCAGGTCGCCCAGATGGTTCTTGCCGAACTGCCCGGTCTCGTAGCCGAGCGACTTCAGCACGGTGGCGAGGGTCACCGCCTGGTCCGGCAGCCCGACATCGGCGCCGGCCTGGCCGACGGTAGTCAGACCAGTGCGCAGCGGGATTTCGCCGGTGATGAAGTTGGCCCGACCCGCCGTGCAGCTTGCCTCGGCGTAATAGTCGGTGAACATCATGCCCTCGGCGGCCAGCTTATCCAGATTCGGCGTCTTGCCGGACATGATGCCGCGGTGGTAGGCGCCGATGTTGAACCAGCCGACGTCGTCACCCATGATGACGAGGATGTTGGGCTTGCCTGCGGGTGCCTGCGCCTGCGCGGGCAGGCTCGTCAGCGTTATAGTCGCCACCAACAACAACGATGACAACGCAGTCACAAGCCCAAGTGCCGATTTTCGTGCCATGTGTTCTCCTCCATATGATCATGATCTTGTAACCGCGGCTGTGCCAACAGCGGCGCGCATTGCTGCATTGCCCCGGCTACTCAGAAACGCGTCCCACGTCAACGAAATCCAGCGCTATGCACATTCGGCAAAAGGCGCCTGCCTCCTGAATTCGTGCGAAGAGCAGATCGCCATGCTTGCGAAGGTCCTCTATCCGCCCAAACCGGCGGTAGGATGACCGCGGCGGTGGCAGCCGGAATCGACCCTTGCAGGCTTCCGCACTGAACTACGCGCTGGCCGCACCGCGTGTTGCCAGCCCCCGGACCCCATGCTACAGGCCCGGCCGCCGGTCAGGGCGCCGGCCCCGCTCCACGCCCGCGTCCGCGCGCGGCCCCAACATAGGGAACCATACGCGTGGCCTCAGAAGGCACGATCATCGCATCCGGCGGCGGCATGGCCGACCGTTATGCCGCCGCGCTGTATGCCCATGCGGACGACAGCCACGCGCTGGACCAGGTGGTGGCCGAAATGGAGAACCTCGGCCGGCTGATCGACGCCAGCGCCGATTTCCGCCGCCTGCTCGAGTCCCCGCTGATCGATGTCAACACCGCCGTCAAGGCAGCGCTCGCCGTGCTGGAGGCCGAAGGCTTCGGCAAGCCAGTGCGCGATTTCGTCGGAGTCGTCGCCACCAACCGCCGGCTGCGCTCACTACGCGACATCGTCCGCGCGTTCGGCCGACTGGTAGCGCAACGCCGCGGCATCATCACCGCCGAGGTTGCCTCGGCGCATCCGCTGAACGACGTGCAGCGCCAGCAGCTTCGCGCCCGGCTGATCGAGGCCGGCTACGGCAACGTCAACATCAATGAATCGGTGGAACCCGACTTGCTCGGCGGCCTCGTCGTGCGCATTGGTGCCCGCCTCTACGACACGTCCTTGAAGTCCCGGCTGCAGCGCCTGCAGTTCGCCATGAAGGGAGCCGCCTGATATGGAGATCCGCCCCGCCGAGATCTCGGAGATCCTGCGCAAGCAGATCGCCGCGTTCGACACCGAGGCCAACGTCGCCGAGACCGGCCAGGTGCTGTCGGTCGGCGACGGCATCGCCCGCGTGTTCGGCCTGCAGAACTGCATGTCCGGCGAGATGGT
>Ga0209415_10002327_pt1 | contig 35631 bp, 30 predicted proteins | sample PeaSoiSIISIP2007_FD_187696 | JGI IMG/M metagenome (GOLD analysis project Ga0209415, IMG submission 187696) | Peat soil microbial communities from Weissenstadt, Germany - SII-SIP-2007 (SPAdes) (version 2) | ecosystem: Environmental > Terrestrial > Soil > Wetlands > Peat | place: Germany... | reverse complement strand
TTCCGCAGGCAGCCGAATTCCGAAATCACGGTCATCGACACGGCGCGTCAGACGGTGGTCGAGCGCAAGCCACTGCACAACGTCGCGGGGGTATTTCATGTGGCGCTATCGGCCGACGGCAAGCTGGGCGTGGCTGCGCAACTTCGCCCCAAGAACCTTATTCCGCTAGCCCACGTCGAGCACGGCTGGGTGTTCGGCGATTCGCTGACCTTGTTTGGCGATGACGTTGGGGGAGCGGTTCAAGTCCCGCTGGACGAACTGGATCGCTATTACGCTCTGCCCTGGGGCGTGGCGATTACGCCGGACAAGTCGAAGATATTTGTCACCACGGCCGGGTCTGGAAGTGTGACCGTCATCGACGTGAAAAAGTTGCTGGACTTTGTGCACACGCGGCGGCAATCTTCCGTGCGGCTTACGACGGTAAGCGATCTGGCGAATGATCTTTCGGCCTCGGCGAATTATGTGACCGCGCGAATTCCGGTCGGGAAAAATCCGCGCGGGGCGCTGTTATCGCAAGACGGCAAGCGGCTATACGTAGCCAACCGACTCGATGACAACATCTCCGTCATTGACACCTCGGGTGAACATGTTGTTTCAATGATCGACCTGGGCGGCCCCAGAACCGTCAATGCACTTCGACGCGGCGAGCAGATTTTCTTCACCGCAGATTACGCGTTCCAAGGCCAGTTCGGCTGCGCCAACTGCCACCTCGACGCGACCATTGACGGCTTGCAATGGGACCTTGAGCCCGACGGCTTCGGCAAGGACATTGTTGACAATCGGTCACTGGAGAGTCTTGCGGGCACCGAGCCGTTCAAATGGAATGGCGGAAATCCCGACATGCCGACGGAATGCGGGCCGCGCACGGAGAAGTTTTTCTATCGCTCGCAGAGTTACAACCTGCAGGAACTCACTGACCTGGTGACGTTTGTTTATTCGCTTCCCTATCGTCCGAATCGTTACCGGCAGGCGAATGGCGAACTGACTCCCGCGCAGGAACGCGGCAAGGCCATCTTCGAGAGAACGAAATATAAGAGCGGGCGGCCGATGCCCGAGAAGAATCAGTGTGCGTATTGTCACAGCGGTCCCAAGTTTACGAATCAGCAGCAAGTTGATGTGGGCACCGGCAAGGTCACGGACCGTTCGCCGGTGATTGATGTGCCACAGCTTTCCAACGTGGCCTATTCCGCACCGTATCTGCATGACGGCTCTGCGCGATCGCTGGAAGAAATCTGGACGGTGTTCAACCCGAAAGACACGCACGGCGTGAGCAACGATCTCACCAAAGACGAGTTGAACGACTTGATCGAGTATTTGAAAACGCTATGAATATGATGCCGAGAACGTTGAGGATTCTGGCGGTAGCGATCACGATATCGCTTGCGGCGGTGGCCGCGGCCGCCCAGGACATGCCACGTTTCCGCTGGGAGAACTTCACCACAGACAACGGCTTGCCTGACAACCATGTGTTCTGCGTTCTGGTCGACGGGAATCGAATCTGGGCGGGCACGGAGAACGGGCTTGGCCTTTACGAGAACGGCGTCTGGAAAAGCTTTCGACCAACCGATGGCCTAGCGCACCAGGCCGTCCTCTCGCTGGCGCTCGACAAGCGTACCGGCGACGTGTGGGCGGGCACGATGGGCGGGCTGAGCCGGGTTTCGGCTGGGCGAATTGACACTTTCACTCAGCTGAATTCGGGCTTGAGCAACGACATTGTCTACGGAGTCGGCGTGCAGGGGGATTTCGTCTGGACCGCGACCGCTGCCGGGGCGAGCCGCCTCAATACCCGTACCGGCGAGTGGGCGCTTTTCAACGAGCGCAATACGCCCATGTACGAAATCTGGACCTACGCCGTCAGTGCCGCGGAGGACAAAGTTTACTACGCGGTCTGGGGCGGCGGAGTGCTCGAATACGACGTCAAGACCGAGCGCTGGAAAGACTATAACGATCCCGACGGCGAAACCGAACTGGTGCTGATGAGGGATCAGGGATTGATTCACGAAATCACGACTTCGGTCAGCTATGTGGAAAAGATTCTCTGGGTCGCGACTTACTTCGGCGCCAGCCGTTACGACGGTCGCTACTGGCATAACTTTCTGCAGAAAGACAGCGGACTGCCCAGCGACTTTCTGAACCAGATCAAGGCGGTGGACGGTAATCGCGCCTGGTTCTCGACCGATATGGGATTGGCTTACTACGATGGCGCGAACTGGGCTGTCTACCGGCCGGCCCTAGATACACACAAGCCGGAAATGCTGGTGCGCGATGCAGCCGGAACTGTCAAGAAGATCGCAGTGCAGAGCGCTCCGGCGCACAACTACATCCTCGGAGTCGACTTCCAGGGAGACGACCTCTGGGTGGCGACGGCCAAAGGCCTGAGCCACGGCATTCGTCAACATGATTCGACAAAACCTGGTTTGACAAGACTTGGTTTGACAAAACCTGGTTCGGCAAAGACTGCACAAGGTTTGCTAGCAAGCACGTCGGCGCAGAAGAAGTGAAATCTTAAGGAGCGATCCTAGGGGAGTCAATTCTATGAATGTTCAGGAACTACTTGCGGAAGTAACAGCGGCGCCCGTAGTCAAGCGCGCCATCACCAACCACTCTGCGCTGAATGAAGCCTACGCTTACGGCAGCGCTTTCTCGCGGGGCATGCGGATCGATCTGAACGGGCTCACGATCCTGCTGATCTCGGGCACCGCCAGCATCGACGACGAAGGCAACACGGTGCACGTTGGCGACTTGCGTGCCCAACTACGCCGCACGTTCCACAACATCAGTGCGTTGCTTGCTTCCGAAGGCGCGACCTGGCACGACATCGTGCGCACCACCTGCTATCTGCGCGACATTGAGCGCGACTATAAGGCTTTCAACGAAGAGCGGACGGCGTTCTACCAGGAGCAGGAACTGGATCCGCTTCCCGCGTCAACCGGCATCCAGGCGATTCTGTGCCGTCCCGACTTGCTGATTGAGATTGAAGCGATTGCTATGTTCCGTCGAGAATCGCCAACGGAGTAATGGGCAAAAAGTAGCGAATTATGCGTCGCCTCCTGATTTACATTGTCGCCGCTGTGGTCGCTTCCACGGCATGGGCCCAGACTTCTGCTCCATGCCCCTGCGCGAGTAAGCCCTCATCTCACGAAGCCGGCCCTCCTGCTCCACGCTCTCTGAAGCCTTATACCGGCGCTCCGGATGACCTGCGGCCATTTTCGAAATTCACAACTCCTTACTACGAGTACTACCAGAATCTCGTCGAATACAACGGAGCGGCCCGCGATATCCCTGATCCTGATCTGAAAGACCTGTCGGAGATTCGCATCGGCTTCATCGGCCCGCTGTATGACCATCCTCAGCAAGCGCTGGGCAACCGTATGCTGAACGGCGCAACCTTGGCTGTGGAGGAAGCCAACGCGGCGGGCGGATACAGTGGCAAACCCTTCAAGTTGATGCTGCACAATGATTCGGCGATTTGGGGCGCCGCCAGCAATGAAATCGTAAAGATGGTTTATGACGAGAAGGTCTGGGCTATGTTTGGATCGGTCAGCTCCGATACCACGCACATTGCCTTGAGAGTCAACCTAAAGGCTGAAACTCCGCTGGTAAACAGCGCGTCCACCGACCCCACCATTCCCGAGACCATCATTCCCTGGTACTTCACCGACATTCAGGACGACCGGTTGCAGGGCTACACACTGGCACGTCACATTTACACCGAACTCGGGCTGAAGCGGATCGCAATCCTGCGGGTGAATGACCGCTACGGGCGCTTTGGCGTGCTGAAGTTTCGCGACGCTTCCCGGCGCCTGGGACATCCCGTGGTGATCGAACAGAAATTCATGCCCGGCGACACCGACTTCCGCCGTCAGCTTCAGGTCATCGAAGATTCGCGCGTCGATGGGATCGTGCTTTGGACCGATATAGGCCCGGCGGCGCTGATCTTGCAGCAGATGCAGGAACTGGGCATGAAGCAGCGCGTGTTCGGTAGCCACCGAACGATCGGCGACGAACTAGTCAAGCTGGCTGGACCGGCGGCAGAGGGCTTCGAGGCGGTATTCCCTTATGATCCAACCCGCACCGACCCGCGCTGGCAGGATTTCAGATCGCGCTACCAGGCTCGCTTTCACGAAGAACCTGATCATTTTGCCGCCCTCGCCTACGATGCAATGCAGATTCTGCTCAGCGCCATCTGCCGCGCGGGCTTGAACAAGGGCAGGATTCGGGACACGCTGACCGGCATCGAGAACTACAAAGGAGTGACCGGCGACATGGTGTTTGACCCGAACTGCAAGAACATCGCGCCGCTTTTTCTCGCACGCGTTCATGGCGGCGCAATTGAATATCGCCGCGTCACCATGGAGAAGCCGTATGCACGCGTCGGGGAAAACGGCATTCACTACGTGGGACCAACGCTGGCTGACGAGAAAAACGGCAAGCTGCAAATCGGAGTCTTCGGGCCGCACGCCGACGAGATTGTCCATTCGGCCGAGGTCAAGAATTTACTCAGCGTGATCAACGGACAGGGTGCACCTATCTCTCTGATTGGAATTCCCTCGCAACTTTCCTGGGGAAAGGCTTCCGATGAACTGGTGAAGGCGGTTTATCAGGACCACGCCCTGGCCTTGATCGCGCTCGACCGCAATTCCAGTCATCTCGCGGAACAAATTGCCGTGAAATCGTTTCTTCCCGTGGTCGCCATCTCTTCTGACCGCGTTCTGACCACCACCAACATTCCCTGGATATTCCGCTTGCCGGAAGGTACGCCCATCGAACAAGCGCTGCGCAGTCTGGCGGGAGCTATCCACCGCGCTGGGCCGAACCGCGAGAAAATTCGCGCCCTGCTGGCATCCGGCGAAGCGTTCGGCGGAGCCAGCTTCGAATCGACTGGAGAGCTTCGCGAGTCGGCTCACAAGTGAGCGGACTCCCTCATTTCTGCGTAACCGGAATCATATTGTCGTCGGCATTCCGGTCAATGAGCTTGTTGTAGGGGTCAATGCCAGCCAGCGTGGGCTGCTGGTCGACGATGATCTCGAAGGTCTTGTGGTCCTCGGTGAACTTCTCTTTCTTCAGATACAGCGGCTTCTCCTCATCTTTCTTTCCGCTGAACACGCCGATCTCGATGTAGTCGGAAAGCGCCATGGGCGTTTCCGCTCCGTTGCCATCGGCCTGCACCTTGCGCGCCTGGACGTCGACGGTCACTTTGTATTTTCCGTCAGGAGTCTTCTGCGAGGTTGCGGTGACGGCTTTATTGTCGTAAAGAACGATGCGGTTGAAGCCGTCGTCGACCAGGTACTGCAGCTCAGGCGGAGTCTGGGCGCGGATGGCGTCGACCAGCATGCGAGTATCGGGATAGGGATCGTCGAACGTATTGGCGGTGCGAGCAGAGCTGGTGGCGTCGACCTGATTGTTGGCGTTGGCGTAGCGATACTGCATAAGGAAGTTATGGAGCGCGAGATTCAGTTTGTCTTCGCCGATGTAGTCGGCGAGGGTGTAGAGGATCTGGCCGCCCTTCTGGTACCAGACGTATTGCTCGCGCTGCACCATGGCCAGCGGCGGCTCATGGCGGATCTCTCCGGCACGGCCGCGCAGATAACCATCGAGTTCGTGGGTTAGAAAGCGGTGCATCAGATCGCGCCCGTACTTGTGCGCCATTACCTGCAGCGCGGAATATTCGGCCAGACTTTCCGACATCATGTTGGAACCTTCCGCGTCGGCGCCAATGAGCTGATGAGCCCACCATTGGTGCCCCAGTTCGTGGGCGGTGACGAAGTAGGTAAAGTCGATGTCCGTCGGCTTGATGACGCGGCTGATAAAACCGATTGCTTCAGAGTAAGGGATGGTGTTGGGGAAAGACTGGGCGAAGGTGCGGTAGCGGGGAAACTCAAAGATGCGGTACTGCTTGAACTGGTAAGGACTGAATTCGCGTTGATAGTAGTCAAGCCCGGCGCGGGAACTGGCTAGCATGTCGTCGACGTCGTAGGTGTGCGCGGGATCATAGTAAACCTCGAGGCTCACATCCCCGTTGGACCCGTGATAAGTCTCTTTCTTGCTCTGGTAGCGGCCGGAAATGTAGGCGAAGAAGTCGAGAATGTGCGTCGAGCCCATGCTGTATTCGTAAAAATTGCGGCCATCGGCTTTCCATTCGCGCTGCAGGTACCCGGGAGCGATAGCGATTTGATCCGGCGAGGTGCTGACCACGGTGTGATAGGTGACCCAGTCGGACTCCCCGCGGAAAAAGACGTTGTTGACCGCGTGCGCGGGATCGCCGCGGTGGGCCATCTCTTCGAGAAGTGGAAGGTGCTCTTCACGGCGGCGGCGCGGATCGTCAAGCTCAATGCCGGTGTTGTACCCGATGTAGGGAACGTAGCTGGAGTCGAAGAAGGTACCGTTGTAGGCGAACTCCGCCAACTCGTTGCCGTCGCGAAAGCCTCGCGTCTGGTGGCCCACGTTGCACGTGAGCGTGATCGTTTCGCCGGGCGCCAACGGCTGATCGAGAGCGTAGATAGAGTACATGTGGCGCGGCGAGGAGCTGACCAGGTGGAACGTCCGGTCAAATTGGACGTTGGTGACCGATTGCATCTGGTCGGTGATGTGAATCTGAGGAATTGGCTGGTTGGTTTTGTTCTGCAGCGTCATGCGGATGCTGCCGTCGAAAGAGCGGCGCTCGGGATAGATGTTGACGGCGGCATCCACCGCAGTGACCTTGGGCTGAAGCAGGTTTTCGTACTTCTTGAATTGTTTCTCGTAGTCGGCCTGAATGCCGCGTCGCGCCTTGGAATCGAGGTACTCGTTCAGGACGTGCGCGTTGTAAAAATACCAGGAGCCGGCGCCAGCGGCGAGGAAAGCAAAGAGCAGGCCCACCGGAATAAGCCGCGGGGCACGCTGCAGGGCGAGCCGGACGCGGGCGCGCAGGGAGTCCTCCGCTCCGCGCCGGGCCAGGGCGATCGAGACAACACCCAGGAAAGCGCTGATCGCCAGCCAGTAGGTAATCGACCAGAGCAAGCCCGGAACGAAATGGCCGTACCCGTTCATGTCGGAGTAGGTATAGGCAGGAGTCTGGCCAATGAGATAAAGCGTATTCTCCCAGCCAAAGTTGTAGAGGATGGGCATCAGCACGAAAATTCCCAACAGAATAGCGTAGCCCGCAAACTTGTTCGACACTACGGTCTGCACGAAGAGCGCGAGAAGAATGAATGTGAGGACCTGCGGGAATGTAACGATATAGAGCTCTTTGAAGTACTGACCGAACTCATAGTGGTGGTAGCCAAGGAAGGTCTGCATCGCGATGCCGATCAGCATGGCGAAAGCGAGAAGAATGATCTCGACGACGACAACGGCGGTGAGGCGAGAGAGCCAGTCGGTGGACTCGCTCATCGGCAAGGCGTCGTGGATGCCGTCAAAATGAGTGTCCCGCTCGCGCCACAGCAACTCCGCGGAGTAAAGGCCTGCCACTATAAAGAGGAAAAGCAGAGCGCTGCCTTCCACGGCTTGCACCATGAGATAGGTCACGGGCCAGACGTTCTGCTCGGCGACGTGGCCGGCGAAATACCCATTGTTAATCCCGAAGGCGACGATCAGGACAATGAGCGCCCAGAACGGTACATCTCGAAAAATGTTGCGCAAGCGGAGGTGGGTGAGCGACAGGTATTGCGCAAACGTAGTCGCAGAAGTGAAGGCCTGTTGGGCGCGGGGAAGCCGCGCCGCCACCAGCGATCGAACGGGCAGCGCCTCGGTGAGTTCCTGTTCCTTGGCTTTCGCAGCGCGGCGCCCCTGAGAGACAGCAGTAAGGGCTTCCACAGACATCGGGAAGAGCGCCCAGACCGCGCCCAGCGACAGGAAGCCGACAAAGAGCCACAGCAGACGGTTATAGAGGAACACACCGCCGACGAGGGCAGGTGACCACGTCACGAGCTGAGAATTGCGTTCGATAACGGTCCAGTAGCGGGTGACATCGTTCATCAGAATGATGCCGACCGGATCGAAAACGCCGGACCAGAAGCGCTCGAGCGAGCGCGTGGCGAAGAAGACGGTGATGCCAATCACGTAAATCATGAACAGGGCCACGCCCTGCAGATAGACGATGAAAATCTTGCGGGTAAGAGCGCCCACCGCGAAGAAGGCGGAGCCGATGAAAAATATCTGCACCACAAGGATCGATAGAAAAGGCTGAAGGTAAGTCCAGAGGTGATTTGGACCGATGCGGGTGTGGTCGGCCCAGGGCGCGAAAGTGCCGAGATAGGTGCCGAGCATCATGCCGGAAAAGGCGAAGACGGTAGTAACGAAGGAGCCAGCCCAGCGTCCGCCAAGGTAGGCAAACTTGGAGATGGGCTGGGTGAAGAGGATCTGATAGGTGTCGCGCTGGAAGTCTCGCAGGATCGAAGTACCGAAGATCGCAGCGATGATGATGATGCCGAAAAGGGCGGCCCCAACGTCGTTGTAAGTGTTGGCGTAGGGTCCATTGAGCAGAATCTTGCCGTTGCTGTTGCCGATGGGGCCAAAGCTCTCCGACGCGACGTCCAGAAACGAGAACGCGATCCAGACGAGGAAATACATGTACGTGGAAAGGCTCTTGAAGCGGAACCTCAGCTCGAAAGTGAAGAACTCCCAAAACAGCGCCATATCGGATTCCTCCTAAATCGAGGCCTTCAATGCGAGAGGCTAATTCGGAACCTGACGCTTGGACTGCTGCGACAGATTGAGAAAATAGACGTCTTCCAGGTCAGACTCGACGGCAACAAATCCGTCACCCGGAGCACTCTCCGCGAACACCCGAATCTCGTGCTGTCCCCCCACCAGGTGCGTAGAGATGACGTGGAGCTGAGTTTCGATCTTGCGCATCTCGTCGTCCGTGGCCACCACCTTCGACCAGATCTTGCCCTGGAGTGCGGCCAGAGTCTCGGCGGGCGCGCCTTCCAGCAGCAGTTCGCCCTGGGCAATGATCGCCATGCGCGGGCAAAGCTGGCGGACGTCATCCACGATATGGGTCGAAAGAATCACCGTCCGGTCACTGCCCAGCGACGAAAGCAGGTTCAGGAAACGATTGCGTTCCGCCGGGTCGAGACCTGCGGTGGGCTCGTCGACAATAATGAGCCGCGGATTGCCCAGCAGAGCCTGCGCGATGCCGAAACGCTGCTTCATGCCGCCGGAATAAGTCGAGAGCGCTTTCTTGCGGACATCCCACAGATTGGTCTGCTGCAGCAGCGCGTCGATCGTCTCCTTGCGCTCGCCCGACGAGGTCATGCCTTTCATCACTGCGAGGTGGTTGAGCATGTCCAGCGCGGAAATCTTAGGGTAGACGCCAAACTCCTGCGGCAGGTACCCGAGCATGCGGCGAATCGCGTCCTTCTGCCGCAGCACGTCGATGCCGTCGAGCGTTATCGTCCCTGAGTCGGGATCCTGCAACGTGGCGACCGTCCGCATCAGCGAACTCTTGCCGGCGCCATTCGGGCCCACCAGTCCGAACATGCTGTTGCCGATCGAAAGAGAGAGGTTCTTAAGCGCCTTCACCCCGTTCGGGTAAGTCTTGGAAAGGCTAGTAATCGTGAGTGCCACGCGGTTACCCCCACAGTTGCCCCAGAATGCATCTCTAGGACAAGCAATTTACCACATTGGCCAGGGAGTCGTGGCGCCCAAACCCCGACCAGACAGTTGTACAGTATTACGGAAACAAATGTTCCCGAGGTCCGGAGCGCGGAAGGAAACGGGGGGTGGAGTGGTATGGACCGATCAGGCAGCGCTTTTGGCGCGCCGCCCTCTTATGCTCTGCAAAATCGTTGCAGGCAGCTGCAGCACCCGAATGCGGGAATCCTTCTTGGTTTTCACCTGTACTGCGATCCCATCGGCTTCTGGGAATGGATCGGAAATCACTTCAAATTCCTCACCATAGAGCCGGATGCGACCGGAAACTCCATAGCCCAGATTCTTAACGTCACTGCAGATTTCGGAAACTGAGATGGTTGAAACTGGCAGTTCTGCAACGGGAGAACTAATATTGCGGCTAGTCATGATACCCCTATTATACCAACCTAACCTGGGGCTGGGCAGGGGGAAGATTTCCACACCCGATTCGCTGTTTCTTCGACATGCTAAGATTTCACACTCTATTGACGGTTTATGGCTACAATGGCGTGCATCTGTATCCGCCAGAAACAGGAGGTGGCCCGTGGGTGAAGTAACGTCGTTCGATCACATCGTAGCAATCCTGGGGATTGGCCCAGACCAGTACAAAGATTCCCTTCCCCTGAAAGAATGGGTGCGGCAAAATAAAGATGAGAAATACGTCCCCACCGACCTCTTGAAACACTGGGGCTTTCTGGAAGACGAGGCGGCCTGAGCTCAGCCAGCCGCGCCAGTGCTGCTGTTAAGAGCCGGAATTCTCCTGGATGAGCGATTGCAGCCGCTCGGCCGCAATCTCCGGGGTGATGTCACGCTGCGAAGTGCCCAGCATCTCGAACCCCACCATGAATTTCCGCACCGTAGCGGAACGCAGCAGCGGCGGGTAGAAATGCGCGTGAAAGTGCCATTCGGGATGCTCGCGGTCATCCGTCGGCGATTGATGAAATCCCATGGAATAAGGGAACGGAACGTCGAACACTTTGTCATAGGTGGCGGCAATCCGCTTCAGCATATCCGCCAGCGCCGAAATATCCTCTGCATTGAACTCCAGCATGCTGCCGAAGTGCCGGCGGCTGCAAACCAGAATCTCAAACGGCCACACTGCCCAGAAGGGCACAAGGGCACTGAAGGCCCGGTTCTGATACACCAGCCGAATCTTTTGCCGATTTTCCACCTCGAGGTAGTCGCACAGCAGGCAGCGATTGCGAAGCCGTAAGTACTCCCCTTGCACAGCCAGTTCTTTGGCGGGAGCCTCCGGGATGGACGCCGTGGCCCAGATTTGGCAGTGCGGGTGGGGATTGCTGGCGCCCATCATCGCGCCCCGGTTTTCGAAAATCTGCACATGCCGGATGTTTTCGCGAGCCCCCAGCAGCCGAAACTCGTCCACCCAGGCCTTAATCACGAGTTCAATTTCATGCACCTGCATCGCCCCCAGCGTCAGATCATGGCGCGGGGAGAAACACATGACCCGGCATAGGCCGGGCTCCGACTCGGCCACGATCAGGCCTTTGCCATCGATATCCAGCCGCCCCGGAGCGACGTCAGGCTTCAGGGCCGCGAAGTCATTGTCGAAGACGAATGTCGATGAATACGCGGGATTGCGCGCCCCACCCGCGCGGGCATTTCCCGGGCACAAATAACATTCACGATCGTATTCGGGTACCGCGGTTGCGGGTCGTGCTCCAACCTCACCCAGCCACGGACGCGTAGCCCGATGCGGCGAGACCAGCACCCATTCGTTGGTCAGCGCGTTGAGCCTGCGATGCGGGTCTTCGGTGAGCCGGATGGGTTCGCGATCCTGATTCATGAATTAAGTTTCATACCCATAAATGTCCTTACCTGACAAGGCCTCGATTTGAGCACGCCTCGGAGTTTTCACGCAACTAATCTGCCGCGAGCCCCCATCATTTTCCGTCCTGCCTAAAAAAATCCCGGGTAGAAGATCGTTTTCGATAAAAAGTGGCCAGCCGGGGCTATCTGGCACTCGGAACCAGCGAATTGCCTTCGCGGAGGTTCGGGTAATTGTAAGCACACCCGCTTGTGCTGCTGATCACAGGACGGGGTGACTACTCTCGCAGCTTCACTGAATGCCCCTCGGCGAGGATGACTTACCGCGCGTCCTGTTTCGATCGCTCGTGCGGCGAGCTGCTGGCGTCCCAGCCCGGCAGCCTCCGGACCACCCCTGACGTTGTAAGGAGCCTTTTCATGGCGAAGTCCAATCCTCCCGGTCCCGGCACCATTGGGGACCAACTCCGCGCGGCCGGCGTTTCGCGCCGCGACTTCTTGCGCTTGTGTTCGATGATCATGGCTTCGGCTCCGGTCGGACTCGCGCTCACCCAGCACAAGTCTCTCGCACAAATTGCCTCGGTCATCGGTAAGGCGCGACGCCCCTCGGTCATCTGGCTGCACTTTCAGGATTGCACGGGTTGCACCGAAACCCTGCTCCGTACCTCCGCACCGGATGTGGCCCACCTGATCCTCGACGTCATTTCGCTTGATTACCACGAGACCCTGATGGCGGCTTCCGGAGCGCAAGCCGAAGCGGCGCTACAGAAGGCTATCGCCGACAATGCCGGCAAATATGTCCTCGTGGTCGAAGGCGCCATTCCCGCCAAGGACGACGGCGTCTACATGGAGTTGGGCGGCAAGCCCGCGGTTAAGGTGGTGAAAGAAGTCGCAGAGCAGGCGGCTGCCGTCATCGCCATCGGCTCCTGCGCCTCTTGGGGCGGCATCCCATCGGCGGACCCGAATCCCACCGGCGCGGTCGGCGTTGATTCCGTGATTTCCGGGAAGGCCATCGTGAACCTCCCCGGTTGCCCTCCAAATCCGTACAACCTGCTGTCCGTGGTTCTGGAGTACGTCACCATGGGCAAGCTGCCGGCGCTCGATGAATTCGGCCGTCCCAAGTTCGCCTATGACCGTGTGATCCATGAAAACTGCCCCCGCCGCGCCCACTTCGACGCCGGCCGCTTTGCCGCCGCTTTCGGCGACGAGGGACACCGTAAGGGTTGGTGCCTCTACAAACTCGGTTGCAAAGGGCCAGTCACGCATGCCGCCTGCTCCACTCGCCATTTCAATGAACTCCCCGGCGTCTGGCCGATTGGCATCGGCGCTCCTTGTTTCGGTTGCACGGAGAAGAGCGTGGTGTGGCGCATGGGAACCTTCGAGACCGTACCCATCCACCTGGCCACGCCTCCGGAGACCTATCCCCCGATCTATAGCGCGGCTGGGCAGATCAAGGTGGGTGCTGCGGCCCTGGTAGGAGCCATCGCCGGAGCCGTCGGCGGCGCTACCTGGGTAGCTTCCCAGCGTTTTCAGAGCAGCAGTGAGGCCGGCGTTGCTCGGGTCAACGTGGACCGCGCTTACGCGGAAAAACTCAAGTCGCCAGTCGCGCCGCCAACCGAAAAGCGCCCGCTCGACAAGAAAGAGGACTGACGTGGCCATCACTCGGCGGGAACTATTTTCTAAAGTCGCCAAAGCCGGAGTCCCGGCCGCCGTGGCCATCAGCGTCGGCGCCACTCAATTACAGGCTGAGACCATCGCCGTTCCCAGTGCCGCCGTCGGCTTGCTCTATGACGCCAGCATCTGCATCGGATGCAAAGCCTGTGTCGCTGCCTGCGCCGAGGCCAACAACACTCCACCGGATACTCGCGGCGACGCACTGCACCAGGCACCGTCTGACCTGAACGACCTTACCCGCAACGTGATCAAACTCTATAAGCCGGAAGACGGCTCGGCTTTTTCTTTTGTAAAGCGCCAGTGCATGCATTGCCTCGATCCTGCCTGTGCCGCCGGCTGTCCATTCCAGGCGCTGCATAAAGATCCCGAAAGCGGCATCGTCAACTGGACCGCGGAGGAATGCATCGGCTGCCGCTACTGCACCATCACCTGCCCTTATCACGTGCCGCGCTTTCAATGGCAGGGCTTCAATCCGCGGGTTACGAAATGCGAACTCTGCAGCCACCGGCTGGAAAAAGGCCTGAAGCCAGGATGCACCAGCGTTTGCCCGACGGGCGCGGTCATCTTCGGTCCGCGCCCGGTACTGCTCGCGGATGCCAAAGAGCGCATTCAGAAGAATCCTGGCCGCTACTACCAGAACCGCGTTTACGGAGAAACCGACAACGGCGGCACGCAGTGCCTGTATCTCTCTCGCGTCCCGTTCGAGAAGCTCGGCCTGCCGGAGCTAGGGCCGGAATCGGTTCCCGCTCGAACCTTGCGCTGGCAGCGGCGCTTCTATCAATACTTTGCGCTTCCTGCCGTGCTCTATGCCGGATTGGTCCAGGTGATCCGCAAAAGCCTCAAAGGTCATGAGCAGGAGGCCCATGAGCGCGAAAAAGAAACCGGACTGAGGGCGCAATTATGAGTACGGCAAGCATAGGCAATCCCGCCATCAGTAACCCCCCGAGTGAAAAAGTTCGCTGGGAAAGAGCCGTGCCCGTCTACGGCTTCCCCGTGGTGAATGGATTCTTTCTCGCCCTGTTAGCGATGACTCTGCTGGCATTCGTGCTCACCGCCTACCGCGAACTGGCCGGCTTGGGTCCGGTCAGCGGTATGAATGACGCCTACGGCTGGGGAATCTGGAAAACCTTCAACGTAATGGTCCTGACCGCGCTTGGTTCCGGAGCATTTGCCGTAGGCATCGCCGCCTGGGTTTTCCGCCGCAAGCGCCTGCACGCGCTGATGCGCATGGCCCTGCTCACCAGTTTCCTGGCCTACGGATGCGGCCTTCTGCTGCTGGGCATCGATGCCGGACGGCCCTGGAACTTCTATTGGATCGTTTTCCCCTGGAAATGGAACATGCACTCGCCCCTGGCCGAAGTCGCGATCTGCATGTCGATTTACGCCATGATTCCCCTCGCCGTCGAAAACATTCCCCCAGTGCTCGAGCGCCTCTGGTATTTCGATTCCCGCCTGCGTCCGGGAGTGGAGCGCGTGGAGCGCGGCCTGCACAAATTTTTCCCCTGGATTATCGCCGCGGCCTACCTGCTGCCCGGCATGCACCAATCCTCCTTGGGCGCACTCATGCTACTGGCCGGGGAAAGAGTGCATCCGCTGTGGCAATCGCTGTGGCTGCCCTTGCTGTATCTGGGCGCGGCCACCTTCATGTCGTTTGGCTGCGTAGCCGGGACCACCATGTTGTGCTGCGTAGTGTGGAAGCGCGCCATGGACATGGAAGTTCTCGACGAGGCCGCCCGCATCACCTCATGGCTGATTTTCGGCTGGCTCGGGCTAAGGTTACTGGACATCATCTTCCGCGGAGCCCTGGGCACGGCTTTCCACGCCGACCGCTTCGCAGGGGTTTTCTGGCTGGAAATGTTGCTGATTTCGATCGGTGGCTTTATGCTGCGCCGCTCGGTGCGCACCCACCAGACGCAAATAATGTTCCTAGGCTACGTTCTCAGTTCTTTCGGCGGCATGATTTACCGCTTCAGCCCCACGACTCTGGCGTTTCGGCCCAACCCCGAGTCCCTTTATTTTCCCTCGACCATCGAAGTCCTAGTGTCGCTGGGTTTCATTTGCATGGGGGTGGCGGGGTTTCTTCTTATCGTAAAGCGCTTTGGCATTCTTCCCGCTCCGCTGCAGGAATGGCATGACATGGCGAGCTACTTCCGGTTCCGCAGACCGTACATTCGCTGGACCGGATATTTCAAGTACGGATATTTCGGCGAAAACGAACCAACAGACTCCGACGAATAGCAGGCATCATGGCAAAACGAATCACCATTGATCCCATTACTAGAATTGAAGGCCACCTCCGCATCGACGTGGAGGTCGACAACAACGCGGTCAGCAATGCCTGGGCGTCCTGCACCATGTGGCGCGGCATCGAAAAAATTCTGCGGGGGCGCGATCCCCGCGACGCCTGGCTATTTACCCAGCGCTTCTGCGGCGTCTGCACCACGGTACATGCGATGGCCAGCGTGCGCTCAGTGGAAGACGCACTCAAACTCGAGGTGCCGCTGAATGCCCAGTACATCCGAAACCTGATTCTGATCGCGCACGCCCTGCACGACCACATCGTGCACTTCTACCAGCTCTCGGCGCTCGACTGGGTAGACGTTCTGCAAATTCCCAAGGCCGACCCCGCAGCCGCGTCCAAGCTGGCCGAGAGCCTCTCGCCCTGGCCGCGCAATTCGCGCAACGAACTCAAAGCCGCGCAAGACCGTGTCATCGCCATCGCCAGCAGCAGCCAGTTGGGCATTTTCGCCAACGGATATTGGGGACATCCCGCCATGCGGTTATCTCCCGAGGTCAATCTGCTGGCGTTTTCGCACTATCTGCAAGCGCTCGAATATCAGCGCAAAGCTCTGCAGATCGTGGGCATCCTGGGCTCGAAGACTCCGCACATTCAGAACCTTACGGTAGGCGGCGTGGCCAATGCCATCGATCTCGACAGCCCCTCCGCCCTCGGCATGGACCGCTTGGAGATGATTCGCACGCTGCTCGAAGAAGTTGTGCAGTTCGTGCAGCAGGTCTACTTAGTCGATGTCTGCGCCGTCGCAGCTATGTATCCCGAATGGTTCAAGATTGGCAGCGGCGTGCGCAACTACCTCGCGGTTCCCGACCTGCCCCTCGACAGCCGAGGCTCGGCCTTCGACCTGCCCGGCGGATACATTCGCAATGGCGAACTCGCGGGTGTGCGTGCGTTCCAAACGCCATCCGACGCAGTTTTTCGTCAGTCGGTCACTGAAGACGTGACTCACGCCTACTACCAGGGCGATAAGCCTCTGCAGCCCTGGGTCGGCGAGACCGATCCCGCTTTTACCGGCTGGAATGGCGACCAGAAATACTCCTGGGTGAAGGCCCCGCGCTTCAACGGCGAACCCATGCAGGTTGGCCCCCTGGCGCAAGTGCTGATCGGCTATGCGCAGGGACACGAACTGACCCGCAAGTATACCGACCTCGCCATCTCCAAAGTCGCTGCCATCGGCGGCGTGCGCGTCACTCCCGACATGCTGCACTCCACTCTTGGCCGTCACGCCGCCCGCGCAATCCGAGCCGGAATGCTCGCGGAACTGGCCCAGAAACATTGGCAGCTCCTGGTCGATAACATTGCCAAAGGCGACTACACCGTTCACAACCAGCCCGTGCTGCCGACCCACGAAGTCGAAGGCGTGGGCACGCATGAAGCCCCTCGCGGCACGTTGTCGCACTGGGTGGTCATCAAAGACGAGAAGATCAAGAACTACCAGGCCGTCGTGCCCTCCACCTGGAACGCGAGCCCGCGCGACCGTTCCGGCGCGCACGGGCCTTATGAAGCGTCTCTGCTGCACACGCCCCTTGCTCGGCCCGAGGAACCGCTCGAAGTTCTGCGCACAGTTCACTCCTTCGATCCCTGCATGGCTTGTGCCTGTCATGCGTTTGATCCGTCGGGCAGGCAGATTGCTCGAGTGAAAATTCTGTGAAACGGATCACCATCGGCGGCGTGGGCAGCGTGCTTCTGGGCGACGACGGCGTCGGCCCCACTGTGATCCACGCGCTGGAAGCGAATTATTCCTTCGAGGATTGCGTTACAGTCCTCGATCTCGGCACCCCCGGCCTCGACCTGGTCGCCTACATGTCGGATGCGGATGTGCTCATCTTGATCGATTCGGTCGCCAGTTCGTCTGAAGGCAAGCTTCCCGGAACAATCACCCTCTATCGGCGCGAAGATATTCTCCGCCACGGTCCCGCGCCCGTTCGCATGGATCCGCATTCTCCCGCATTATCGGAGTCGATATTAATCGCAGACTTCGCCTGCGACAGCCCGAAAGAGATCCTGCTTGTGGGTATTACCGGCGAACAATACGAAATGGATTCGCAGCTGAGCCCCGGCGTGCGGCAGGCCGTGGACCGCTCTGTCCAGGAAGTTCTGGGAGAGTTGGACCGCCTCGGAGTTTCCTACTCGCGCAAGGTGCAACCGGACACTTCGACGGCCTGGTGGGAGCGCGCCACCGCACCTGCCCGGTCTGAACGCTTGCTCCGCTATGCCCCCGGCCTGGTGATTGCTCCCTGCGACGCTGACAAAACCAACGCCGCGTACTTCGCGAACACGCCCGTGGAATAGCGCGGCTTGGGCGGTTTAAATTCTTTCATTCGCTGCCGCAGCACTTCGTCGCTGATCTCAACCTCCAGCAAACGCCGGTTCACGTCGAAGCGCACCATGTCACCGTCGCGCACCCCAGCAATCGGGCCGCCCAGCGCGGCTTCCGGGGAAACGTGTCCCGCCATCAGTCCGCGGGTTGCCCCGCTGAATCTTCCATCCGTGAGCAACGCCACTGATCCGCCCAGGCCTTCGCCAACAATGGCAGCGGTCACGCCCAGCATCTCGCGCATGCCTGGCCCACCTTTGGGGCCTTCGTTGCGGATCACGACCACATCCCCAGCCTGAATTTTCTTGCCGGTCACCGCCGTCATCGCGTCTTCTTCCGACTCGAACACGCGCGCCGGTCCGCGATGCTCCAGCCGTTCATGTCCGCTGATCTTGGCCACACAACCCTCCGGCGCCAGATTGCCTTTCAGGATGACGAGCCCGCCCGTCTTTTTCAGAGGCCGATCGAGAGGCGCGATCACTTCCTGTCCCGCAGTCTCGACCGCTTTTTCCGCTTCCACCGAAATGTTGAGCCCCGTAACCGTGAGCGCCTTCGGATGCAGATGTCCGCCTCTCACCAGCCGCTGCGCCAGCAGCCGGATTCCGCCCGCGCGGTGCATGTCCGCGGCCACGAAACGTCCGGAAGGCTTCAGATCAGCGAGCAGCGGAGTGCGCTCGCTCACCGTTTGAAAATCGTCGATCTCCAGATCCACTCCCGCCTCGCGAGCGATGGCCAGCAAATGAAGCACGGCATTGGTCGATCCACCGGTCGCCGCGACCGACGCGATCGCATTCTCGAATGCTTCCCGCGTGAGAATAGCGCGCGGCTTGGTTCCATTCTTCAACAGGTTCAGCACAACTTTGCCACAATCAAACGCAATGTGGTCTTTCTCCGGGTCCATCGCGGGCACGCTATTGAAACCCATGGGCGAGAGACCGATCATCTCCATCACCGTGGACATGGTGTTTGCCGTGTACTGTCCGCCGCACGCCCCGGCCGCCGGGCACGCCACATTTTCCAGGTCGTGAAGTTCTTTGTCAGTAATCTTTCCCGCCGCGTTCGCACCCACAGCCTCGAATACATCTTGAATGGTCACATCTTTTCCGCGATAGTTGCCCGCCGCGATCGTGCCGCCATAGAGCACCAGCCCAGGCAGATCCATACGTGCCAGCGCCATCGCCGCCGCCGGAATCGTCTTGTCGCACCCCACCACGCACACCACGGCATCAAACATCTGCCCGCGGCAGACCAACTCGATGGAATCGGCGATCACTTCGCGGCTCACCAGCGACGCGCGCATCCCCTCCGTTCCCATAGTTTCGCCGTCGGAGATGGCGATGGTGTTGAACTCCATCGGTGTGCCACCGGCATCGCGGATGCCCTCTTTCACCTTCGCCGAAAGCCGCCGCAAATGAAAATTGCACGGCATAGTTTCGATCCAGGTGTTGGCCACGCCAATCAGTGGCCGGCTGAGATCGGCGTCAGTGAATCCAACGGCCTTGAACATGGCGCGGGCTCCAGCCCGATCGCGCCCGTCGGTAATTCCGCGGCTAATGTGTTTGAGGTCCATGATGGCTGTAGCGTGAAACGCTGGAGGTTAGTGCAACGGTTGAGACTACTACAGGTGGTTGCAACAGGAAAGATTCGGTGTGGTGCAGTTTCCGGAAGAGCGATTGCGCCCCTGCCCGTACCGCCCTCGCACCAACCGTTCTGTCATCCTGAGGCCCGCGCCTTTTGCGGGCCGAAGGACCTATGCAACTTGCCGCCGTTGAGGCGCTGCCAGCAAATTGCAGAGGTCCTTCGCTCCGCTCAGGATGACAAGCCGTATTTAGGGGACCCTGCACCACTTCCGGACATTCCCCGCCGTTCGACAGTTTCAAATTCCCGCCGCGAACAACCATCCGCAATCGCTTACGCCAGCGCGGCTCGCGCCGATTGTCCATTACTTTCCGACGCCGGAGGATGAGCCCCCGCCCAGCCCGGCCTGGCGCCGCCATGCTCATGCAATCCCGCGCCCGAGTGAACTTCCAGCACATCGGAAATCGCATACCAGTCGCGGCTGAGTTGCCCCACCTGCTTGGGCGTCACCTCCAGAACCAGCGTGACCCGGTGATGCTGCTCCGCCGGTTCGGCCAGCACCGAAGGAATATCCAGCGCCCGGCGCGAAGCCGCGTTGAGAATCCGCATCAGCGTCCCCTGCGTGTTGCGATAGTGGATGTGAAAAACTTGCATGTTTCCGTCTCCCCAGTAGTTGTGGCCTAGTCTTCTTCTAGCATCATCTCCGAAAGCGCCGCGCCCGCCGGCACCATCGGGAACACGTTGGCTTCCGGATGGCAATCAAACACCAGCAACTCCGGCTCCGGCGAATGCAGGAAGCTGTCAATCAAGTCTCCCGTTTCCGTCGACACCGGAAATTCGCGCATGGCCGCTTCATTCAAACGTTCCGCTTGAATCCTGTAGGCCTTGGCGATCTCCACGAAATCCGGGTTATCGCTGAGGTCGGTCTCGGCATAGTTGCGCTGGTAGAAAAGCTGCTGCCACTGCCGCACCATGCCCAAATACTTGTTGTCGATGATCACCATCTTGATGGGCAGACCAAGGCGGTGAACCGTGGCCAGTTCCTGGATGTTCATCTGAAATCCGCCGTCGCCGGAAACGCACAGCACGCAAGTCTCAGGCTTGGCCAGCTGCACGCCCACGGCTGCAGGCAGGGCGAAACCCATCGCTCCCAATCCGCCGGAAGTGATGAACCCCCGCGGCGACGACGACCGGTAGCGCTGCGCCGCCCACATCTGGTGCTGACCCACGTCGGCAATCACCACGCTGTCCTCAGGCAGGCGGCTGAAAAGCTCGTCAAGAAAACGAATCGTCGGTTGCGCGAGCCCCCGCGGATCAAGCTCCGCCCGCTCCGGCCCGCACGCAATAGCGCGCCACTCCCGGAAATCAGGAATCTGGGTGCCCCATGTCTCGCCAGTTTTGCGAGACGCCTGCCCTGAGCTTGTCGAATGGGTGGGGGGTTTCCTCAACTCAGCATGAAATGCCGGAATCGTATCCGCCAGATCTCCGATCACCGCCTGATCGCAAGCCCGCACGCGGTCCAGTTGCGCGGGATCGATTTCAAAATGAATAATCCTGGCCTGCGGGGCGAAGCGCGTAGGATCGCCGGTCACGCGGTCGTCGAGCCGCGCCCCGAACACCAGCAGAAGATCAGTTTCATGCAGCGCCATGTTAGCCGCGCGCGTGCCGTGCATGCCCACCATGCCCAGGTAATACGGCGACTGCGGAGGGACCGCGCCCAACCCATGCACCGTGGCAAACGACGGAATGTTCAAATCGTCCAGCAACCGCCGCAACTCAGGGATTGCTCCCGACAGCTTCGCCCCCGCGCCCACCAGCGCCACCGGACGCTGCGCCTTCTGCAACAAAGCCACAATCGTGTCGGCGAAGCCGCCCTCAGCCTTGGTATCGGCCGCGCGAACCTGCGGTGTGAACTTCACCGGCCCGGAAAATTCCTTCTTCGCCTTCAGCATGTCAGTGGGAATATCGATCACCACCGGCCCCGGACGTCCACTGCGCGCCCAGTAGAAACCCTCAGCGATCACTTCCGGGATCTCGTCGAGCGTCTTCACCAGCCGGCTCCACTTGGTCAGCGAAAGCGTCACCCCGAAGACGTCGGTCTCCTGAAACGCGTCGGTGCCGATCAGCGCGCTGCGCACTTGCCCGGTAATACAGACCAGGGGAACGGAATCCATCTTCGCATCGGCAATGCCAGTCACCAGATTCGTGGCTCCCGGACCACTAGTCGCAATCGCTACGCCCACTTTGCCCGTAACCCGCGCGAATCCCTCTGCCGCAAACACGGCGCCCTGCTCGTGCCGCGTCAGCACGTGCCGCACGCCGCTGCCCTCGAGTGCGTCATACAACGGCATGATCGCGCCCCCGGGATAACCAAACACCAGGTCGACCCCTTCGGCCCGCAGGCACTGCAGAACGATGTCCGCTCCCTTAAGCATTCACAACCTGCTTCTCCGGCGGCTTCGGCATCTCCGCCGGCTTCTTGCCGTCCTTGGGCAGCCAACTCATCATGCCGCGCAGCTGCGCCCCAACAATCTCGATCGGGTGCTGTTTTTCTTTGGCGCGCAGAGCCGCGAAATTCTTCCCACCGCTCTTATTTTCCGCAATCCACTCCCGCGCAAACTCTCCGCTCTGAATGTCGGCCAGGATCTTCTTCATCGCGGCCCGCGTCTCATCGCCGACAACTCTCTCGCCGCGCGTCAGGTCGCCATACTCCGCCGTGTTCGAGATCGAGTAGCGCATGCGGTCGAGCCCGCCTTCGTAAATCAGGTCGACGATCAGTTTGACCTCGTGCAGGCACTCGAAATAAGCGATCTCCGGCGCGTACCCCGCCTCGACCAAAGTCTCGAACCCCTTCTTAATCAATGACGTCAGCCCACCGCACAGCACCGCCTGCTCGCCGAAAAGATCGCTCTCGGTTTCTTCTTTGAACGTGGTCTGCAGCACACCCGCCCGCGTCGACCCAATCCCGTGCGCGTAAGCCAGCGCCAGTTCGTGAGCATGTCCGCTGGCATCCTGTTGAATAGCAATCAGCGAGGGCACGCCGCGGCCTTCGCTATAAACCCGCCGCACCAGATGCCCCGGACTTTTCGGCGCGATCATCACCACGTCCACATCGTTCGGCGGGACGATGGTCTTGAAGTGGATGCTGAAACCGTGCGAAACCCCAAGCACTTTGCCGGGATGCAGATAGGGCTTGATGTGTTTTTCGTAGAGTTCGCCCTGGGTCTCGTCGGGCGTGAGCACCTGGATCCAGTCGGCGCGCTTGCATGCTTCATCCGGCGCCACCACCACCATGCCATCGGCCCGCGCCTGCTGCGCGCTCTGCCGGCTAGGGTCAAGACCCACGATGACCTTCAAACCGCTGTCGCGCAGATTCTGCGCCTGCGCGTGTCCCTGGCTGCCGTAGCCCAGGATGGCGATGGTTTTGCCCTTCAGGGCATTAGGGTTGGCGTCACGTTCATAAAAAATATTAACCACCAGCGTGCTCCTCTCGTTGCACAAGGGGAGAAAATAAGGCCCTTGCTGTTAGGGGATGCATTTCGACTGCAAACCGACCGGTCGGTCGGCATCTCTAAATGCTACCTGCCCGACCGGAACTGTGTCAAGTAGGAAGTCTGGTGAGGAAGGTCTGGTTATGGATCACACCGTCGGGGCGGGCAAGGCCTTCCCGGCTATCCCGTTTCCGGGTGCCCCGTCCTTGTCTCTGCGTTCTTAGCACAGACAAGGCGGGGATTTTGATCTCGACGCCCACCCGCTGCGTGGGTCCGAGTTGCTCTGGTTTTCGCACCGTCCATTGTGATTCGATTTCCACAGCGCCTTCGACTCCCGAAAGGTAGTGACGGAAGCGGCTCCACAGCCACTGTTCCGCGCTCGCTACCAGCTTCCCGAGAATAGGAATCAGCATGTGGGAAGTCAAAATCCCCGCCCCGTCCCCGCAAAGAGCGCGGGGACAAGGACGGGGCACCCGTAATATTGGCATTCCCGCCTGCAACTATTTACCATGTCCCCCGATGGCCCGCGAGACTCTCATCGACTCCCGGCAGGAAATTCTGCGCACCGCTGCACGCCTCTTTCAGCAGCGCGGTTACGACGCGACTTCCATGAACGACGTGGCTGCCGCGCTCAAGCTGAGCAAGGGCGGCCTCTACCATCACTTTCAGAGCAAAGATGAAATCCTGTTCGAGATTATGAATCACGCCATGGACATGACCGAGGAGCGGGTCCTCGCCCCGGTGCGCGGCATCGCCAATCCGGAGGAACGGTTGCGGATGCTGATCCGCCTGCACATTGAAGTCGTGCTCAGCCCGCCCGACCGCGAAATTACCGTCATGCTGCACGAAAACCATCCCCTGCCCCCGGCCTTGCGCAAGCGCATCAACGGCCGCAAGAAAGAATACGTGCACTTCCTCGAGAATCTGATCGGCGAGGTACAGAGGTCGCGCCGCGCCTCGGCGAGAGTGAGTCCGCGGGCTGCAGCCTTTGCCCTGCTCGGCATGATCAACTGGATCTATCAGTGGTACAAACCTGAGGGCGAATTGCAGGTACAGAACCTGGTTCCGCAGTTCACCGATCTCTTGTTTGGCGGATTGTTGATGTGAACGCTGCCAGATTTTATCAAGTCGCCGAAATCGATCAACGGCGAGCGCCCGCCGGTAAGCGCTACCTCGAGTTCTTGCGCGTGCCGGCCATGAGTGCCGGCCTATATGTGTTGGCAGCTGGGAGCAATGATCCGCAGCAGCCGCACCATGAAGACGAAATGTATTACGTAGTCCGCGGCCAGGCACGGTTCAAGGCAGGCGGCGAAGACCGCGCAGTCTCAGTAGGCAGCGTGATCTACGTGCCCGCGGAAGTAGAGCACCGTTTCTACGACATCGAAGAGGAACTGGCGGTGCTGGTCTTCTTTGCGCCCGCGGAGAGCTGAGGCGTAGCGCCGCCGTCCCGGCGGCTGTCCAGCGGGCGTCCCGCCCGCTGCGCAGGGGGCGGGACTCGCTCTTGGCAAGATGCCGGCGCTACGCTACTTCGCCGGCACCCAATAAATCTCTTCCTTGATGGCTGCCCGATCGGTGAATCCCCGCCGCTTCAGGATCGCCTTGCTGTGCTCGATCATCTCCGGATGCCCGCAAATATAAGCGACGGTATTGTCAGCATCGAGGCCCCACTGGTCGGCGTACTTACGCAGTACGTCGTCCGCGCGGCCAATCTCGCCCGGCCAGTCGGAGTGGTCCCACGGACGGCTCACCGTGGGCACGTAGGTGAACCAGGGAATCTCCCGCGCGGCTGTGCGCAGTTCGTCGAGGTAACCGAATTCCCAGGGACGGCTGGCGCCATTCAGCAGATAAAGTTTGTGCTCGCCGTTGAAGCGGCCCTCTTTCCAGTCTTTGTGCAAGGTGCGCACATAGCTTACGAACGGAGCCACACCCGTGACAGTCGAAATCAGCAGGTGGTTGGTTTTCGTGCCCTGCGTTTCCAACGAGAAGCGTCCCTTGGGCGCCTTCCGCATCAGCAGCGGATCGCCGGGCTGCAACTTGTGGAGCAGGGGAGTTAAGGCTCCTTCAGGAACCAATTCGAAAAAGAACTCCACTTCGTCTTCAAACGGAGCCGAGGCAATCGAGTAGGGGCGCTCCACGCGCTTTCCGCCGCTCTCCACGCCCAGGGTTGCGTATTGCCCCGGAACGAACTTGAACTCAGCGCTGGCACGGATGCGGAACTTCCACAAGTCGGGGGCAAAGTCGACCCGCCTGGTCACCTCTGCGTGATAGAACTTCTCGTCCGGAGTGATCATTAGCCCATGGGCCTTCGCTTGAATTTGCCACCGAAAAAGACGAAGCGTCCAAAGATCTGGACGCCGCCTGATCCAGCCAGATAAGTCGTCAGATAATAAACCACAAAGAACACGAAGTCACATGAAGGGCGATGGCTCCGAAAGAAGAAGCCGCCTCGCTGCGCTCGGCGGGACGGGCGAGGCGCCCGTCCCCACACAAGCATCCCCACACAAGCGTCTGGCGAACTCCGCTTATTTCCCCACTACCAGCGCTACAAAGCTGTCGGGCAGGATCGACCGGCGTGGATGAGGATTATCCGGCGTTGCCGCCGGCGGGGGTCCGAACTTCGCCGTTACTACGAAGACGTTGTGGGTCTTAGCGTCGAGCGCCAACGTTCGCGCGCCCTGCTGCGTGGGGACGTTCTCGGCGACGCTGAACTTGTCCGGCGATTCTTCTTTCACCACTGTGAGCACGCCTTCGCCGCAGGAAGCAAAGGCGAGACCGGTCTCGTCGTCGAAAGCGGTTGCGTCCACGCCGTCCGCAATCGGCGGCGTAGCCAGAACCTTGCCGCTATCGGCATCGACCACAGCCATCATTTTTTCGCAACCCACGAAAAGGCGGTGATTCTTGCGGTCGATGGAAAGTCCGGAAGGCGATTCGCACGGCGCCAGAGGCCATGTAGCTTTCACTTCCAGCTTGGCGGGATCAATCGCCGTCAGTTCGTTCTTGTCTTCAATGTTGACGAAAATCTTGCCCTTGGCGTCGCTGGCCGCGAATTCCGGCTTGCCGTCGAGTTTGATGGTGCCCAGCACTTTTCCACTCGCTGCATCGATGGCGGTGGAATCCTGGCTGCGCCCGTTGAAAGTGAACACTCGCTTGGTCGCCGGATCGTAAAGAATCGCGTCCGGATTGTCGCCCACTTTCACCTTGCTGATGGTGGCCAGCGTCTTGATGTCGAAAATGCTGACCGTACCCTCGCGCCCGTTGCTGGTGAAACCACGGCCAAGTTCCGGTGCCAGAGCGATGCCGTGCACTCCAGGCGTGTCCGCTATATCGCCGACACTCTTGCCCGAGTCGGCATCCACCACCATCACGTGCGTTCCACGGGAGATATAAAGCCGGCGTGCGCCGGCATCCGCGGTCAGATAGTCCCACCCGCCATCGCCGCCCAGCTTATAGGTAGTCGTCACGTGGTATCCCGGCCCACCCGCGGCCAATGCCACTGCCGCCAGGGAAAAAGCGATCACTACTGTCAGCCACAACCTGGAATTCGGATGCATGATCTCTCCTTGATTTGCAGTTAGACTGCCACTCCCGAGGCTGCGGCACTTTGCCTGCGCCTCTGGAACCAACAACAACACGGTAGGCGCAAAACGGAAGTAACTTTACCGCGTTCCCGAAGGCTCCTAGACTTTCTAGATAGTATATGGATGTCTCTGAACCTACTTCCGATATTGCGTCGAACCGGCCTGCTCAGCTTATCGCACGATCACTCGGACCCACCGCAACCGTAGCCGCAGGAGTTTTGCTGGCGGTTTTGGTTGGAGGCATCGGTACCGCGCGCGCCGCCTGGGAGCATATCACCAATGCGTTTTCCGTGGGCGCGGAGGGCGTTTCTCGCAATCCGTCGCAGGACAGTCAGACCACCCTGACCAAGGATGGCTTAACCCAGAGCGATCTTAGGGAGTTGGATCGCCTCGACCCGCAACGCCAGGCCGAATTCTTGTTGGAACGAGCCGTGGGCGACTCGCGCGGCGCGGTCGAACAGATTTCGTCCCGCGAGGAGCAGTGGCAAGGCAAGATCAAGTGGAACTCGCAGATCGCCAACCTGACGACAATGGCGCTTACATCTCCCGACCTGCGCGTTCGCGAGTCGTCGGTTCAGGTCGAGCTTGCAGCCTACGGACTGGCCAGGAATTCCGCTAGCCTCAACTATCTGTTAAACGTTGCCGAGTCTCACGATCACGCGAAGAAGATTTGGGCTCTCTGGGCGCTGGGCTTGCTCGCGAACCGCGGTATGGGCACCGGGCCCGCGGTGCAGGTCTTGACCGCCCATCTAAAAGATCCCGACCAGGACACACGCCGCTGGGCAGTCGCAGGACTGTCGCTGGTCGGCAGGCCACAGATTATTGCGCCGCTTTTGCGCACTTTGCACGACGATCCATCCCTCAGCGTACGCCAGAGTGCCGCCATCAGCCTGGCGGAGTCCGGCATGCTGACGAAAAACGAGCGGTTGGCTGCCGTGCCCCAATTGCTGAATTACACCGAAGATCCGGCGCTGGATGCGCAGACTCGAACCTGGGCTTTCCAGGCTCTGGGTGAGATCACCGGTCAACGTTTGCCTAACGATTCTGATGCTTGGCGTCTTTGGTACACTTCGGCGAAAGTCGACTGAACTAATTCATGGAAAATCTGAATGTCGTGGTTGCACTCATCACTCGAGACAATGATTACCAGGCCGAGCAGGCGGCGTCCGCTACGGACGTAGCTACGCGCCTGGGGGTAAAGATTCAGGTTATCTACGCCGACAACGACGCGGTGAATCAGACCCAGCAGTTGGTCAAAATCATTCAGGATCCAGTCCTGCACCCCACTGCGATCCTGGTAGAACCGGTTGGCACCGGAATGCCTCAGATTGCTAAGGCCGCAGTGGCGACTGGGATCGGCTGGGGCATTCTGAGTCGCCAGGCGGAATACATCCCTGAACTTCGCCGTTCCAACAAAGCTCCTGTCTTTTCTGTGACCACGGATCAGGAAGAAGTGGGAAGAATCCAGGGAAAGCAGCTTGCAACTCTGGTTGCCGACGGCAACATTTTGTATATCGAGGGACCCTCCAGCAGTGTCTCGAGCCTCAGGACGAAAGGGATGCTCGCGACCAAACCGCCCAAGGTCGTGATGAAAACGCTCAAGGGCGACTGGACTGAAAGCAGCGCACACCAGGCCGTCAAGTCCTGGCTCTCGTTGAGCACGTCGCGGCAATTGCATATCCGGGCCGTGGTTTGCCAGAACGACGCGATGGCCATGGGGGCAAGAAAGGCGTTCGTCGATTTAACGGAGAAGGACCGTGAGCAGTGGCTCAGCACTCCTTTCTTGGGCTGCGACGGTGTGGCCAAGACCGGCCAGGAATGGGTACGCCGAGGATTCTTGACTGCTACCGTGATCACGCCACCCACCGCAGGCCAGGCTCTCGAAATCCTGGTGAAAGCAACACGCATGGGCACTGTGCCGCCGGAGCATACTCCGAGTGCCGCGCGGCCTTTTCCTGCTTTCGAAGAGTTAGCTAAACGCCGCGCCGAGAATGTCCGAACCGTCGCTGGAGGAGGCTAGGCACGACCGAGCAAGAAATTCGCGCACACCAAACGCACAGTCAACTAACAAATCCATGGAAAAACTGAACGTAGTAATTGCCCTCACCACCAGACAGAATGATTACCAGGCGGAACAAGCGCTGTCTGCCACCGAGGCTGCGAGCCGTCTGGGCGTAGAGATCAACATCATTTACGCCGACGGCGACGCCGTCAATCAATCCCAACAATTAGTAAAGCTCATTCAAGACCGCAACCAGCGCCCCACGGCGATCCTCGTTGAACCGGTTGGAACGCCCATGCCCCAAGTCGCAAAAGCGGCAGTAGCGGCTGGTATCGCCTGGGGCATTTTGAATCGCGAAGCCGACTATATTCCCGAACTTCGGCGAAGTTCCCGCGTGCCCGTGTTTGCCGTGAGTCCCGATCAGGAAGAGGTGGGTAGAATTCAGGGCCAGCAACTGGCAGCCATCACCAGCGAGGGCAGCATACTTTATGTTGAAGGGCCTTCGACCAGCAGCGCCGCAAATCTCCGCACCAAGGGGATGCTTTCGGCCAAGCCTCGCGGGGTTGAACTGAAAATGCTCAAAGGGGACTGGTCCGAGACCAGCGCACAGCATTCGGTTAAGTCCTGGCTGTCATTGAGCACGTCGAGGCAGATGCACATTCGAGCGGTCGCCTGCCAGAACGACGCTATGGCTATGGGCGCACGCAAGGCCTTGGCCGATCTGACCGAAGCCGACCGGGAGCAATGGTCGAGCATCCCGTTCCTGGGCTGTGACGGTGTCACCAAAACTGGCCAGGAATGGGTGCGTACCGGACAGTTGCGGGCCACCGTGGTCATCCCGCCCATGGCGGGCCTGGCTCTCGAACTACTGGCCAAAGCGGTCAGCGCCGGCTCCATGCCGCCTGAACGGACCATCTGTCCTTCGCGATCTTTTCCAGCCATCGCCGAGATTGGCGCGAAGCAATCTCCAGTCCAAGGGAAAGGTGAAGCCGCAGGGCGCTCGAAGTGATGCCGGCTTTCGAGCACCGCAGCCTTCACCTTTCCGCAATGGCCAATTCCGCGATGGCTTAATCCGCCATCTTGGCGACGTGCACGTCGAAACCTGTCTTCGGCAGCAGTGAAGTCAGCGCGAACGCCATGAATCCGTCGCCGTTGATTTCCGTGTGGCGATAGATGCCGGGCTCGCTCTCGATGGTTTCTCTTCGCCCTTCCATGTCCTCCAGAAACGCTTGCGCCTGTTTCATTCCCGCGTCGGCGTCTTTGGCGCGTGTGACCACGGCCTCGGACGCGTACGAGCGCACCAGCTTGGGCCAATATTTCTCCAGCAGCTCGGTGCTGGCAAAAACGTCAGCCCAGATAATGCGCCCGTTCACCGCCACAACTACTCCCACGGCGTTGCGATCGCGCAGTTGCCGGATCAGACTCTGATAGTTCTGCTCGATCGGCCTGGCTACCGCGTCCACCCGCTTTTTCACCTCGTCGTTTTCCATCACCTTGGCGTACGAACTGGTTTGTCCCATCTCAGCGGCGACCGCGGGTGCCGCTGCCGTCATTTCTACAGCCACGGCTTCCCGCTGCTTCCGCACCTCATCCCAGACCATTGACTGATTTTTGTCGGCCATGGCTTTGGCACGCACGGAAGGTTGCGCCATCATCGTGCCGGAAGGCTTCACCATCCCGTTTACCGTACCCCCGTACGTCGCCCCCGACGCGCCGAAGTGTTCGCTGGTCGCGACCCACCGCCCCGGCTCCACGCAAAACACGGATAGGTCTACGGGATCGCTTTCTGCCGGAACGATGCGGTCCTTGCCGATCACGCGATCCTGCTTGCCGCCGGTTACGATCTCACCCGCCAGCAGCAGCAGCGGCCGTTTGGAATTGTTGACCAGAACCAGCCGGTTGACCTCGGCGCCGCCGTGCACGACCGGTTGCGGCGGATGCCGCCGCACTAATCCTCGCAAACTTCCGTATTCCGTCACCACCACTTCTCCTGATCTCAGCCCTTCATCGAGGGTCAGAAATTCGCCCGTGGGATAACTCCTGGGCGCAACCACCGGAAAAACCGTCAGATTCCCATGTCGGATTGGCTCCAGTACCTTGTAGCTTCCGGCTCCGCCCGTCTCCCCGGCACGAGCCGGCACCGGCCCAGACACGACGAGACCAGCCGTCACCAGACCGGCTGACATCGCCAACACCATCGCTAACCATGTCCCTGCGCGCTTATTCGACTTCGTGTTGTGTGAGTTCATAGTTTTCCCCCGTTGGCGGGCTGGCGCGTCCCGAAGCTCCTCGGGAGTTCTCCCCGTGCTTACGGGACGCGCTGCCCATCCGCCACCACCCATAAAGACCAGCTGCAACACACCCACTGACAGAACGAGAAGAAAAGGAATCTTGCGGCCAAAATTCGGTAATGCCTCAGTTCGAATTTCAACTCCCCGCGGCGTCATCCCGAAGGCCCGCGTTTTTACCGGCGGGCCGAGGGATCTCGCGTGGACCGAGATCCCTCGCTCCGCCTGAAAGGTGGCTACGCTCGGGATGACCCCCGCCGCAGAAATAACCAACGCGCCGAAATTCAAACTGAGGCTCTACCCAAAATTCGCGCCCGGCGCGTCTAAGAACTTGGTAGCATCTTGGGGACGAGTCCCGGCCGGTACTGGTCAGGTCACGGCCGCCGCGCATGAGCGCCACGAAAACAACGTCCGCCATTGAGTCGATGGTCAGCGAGCTCGAGGCGGAGCTTCACGCCAAAAGTGGCTGCGAAAAGATTGGCTTCGCCCGCGAGGCTTTCGTCACGGTTCTCTGCGAAGTGGGCGTGAAATTTTCTACTCCTGCCACTTCCGAAACCGAATTGCGCTCCTTCTTCCTGGCGCTGCGCGTGGACGAACTCGCGCTGGCTCGTGCCTGCGCCGCTGGAAGCAATCCCGCCTGGGATATTTTCCTGACCCGCTACCGCGAGAAGCTTTATCTGTCCGCTCTGCGCGTGACCCGCGAAGATTCTTCCGCGCGCGAACTGGCCGACGCTCTTTACGCCGATCTGTATGGCACGAATCTGCGCGAAGGCGTGCGGGTGTCGAAGCTGGCGTCTTACACTGGCCGCGGATCGCTCGAAGGCTGGCTGCGCACGGTTCTGGCACAGGAGTATGTGAACCGTTACCGCCGCACGCGGCGCACGGTGAGTCTGGATGAGGAATCGGAGGAAGGCGTTCAGTTCCAGGCTCCCGATCCCGAGCCCGTGGTCGCCGCCGATCCCCGGCTCGAAGCCGCAACCGACGAGGCCCTGGCCTACCTTTCCGGTGAGGATCGCATGATCCTCAGCGCTTACTATCTCGATGGACGTACCCTCGCCGAGATCGCTCGCATGCTGGGCGTGCACGAATCCACCATCAGCCGCAAGCTCGACAAGCTGGCTAAAGCTGTGCGAAAACAAATCCTGGCTGGATTGAACCGCCGGGGCATGAGCCGCCGTCAGGCCGAAGAAGCATTGCAAGTGGACGTGCGCGACCTGCAGCTGAATATCCGGCGCAGTCTGGCGCAAGAATCGCCAGGTCCAGCGTTCTCAGAGAAGAAGGTGGAGGCACGAGCGGGAGAAAACCCGCCCGTGGAATCAAGTTCGAGCTAGAAACGAAAATGCCAGAACTCCCCAATATCGTGCGTGGGCGGTTGAAGGCTTCCGGGCCCATCAACGCTCATCCCGATCCCGACCTGCTCACAGCCTTCGCCGAGCATTCGCTGCCGGAAGGGGAGCGCGCCGTGGTCCTCGAACACCTGGCCCGTTGCCACGATTGCCGGGACATTCTCTCCCTCGCGCTGCCCGCCACTGTCACAGTGGAAACCGTCCGAGTGCCCCTGCCCACGCGCAAAGGCTGGTTCGCAGGTTGGTTCGCGGGTGGATTCCGCACGCCGGCGCTTCGCTGGGGCGTGGTGACGGCCGGGTTTGCCGTGCTGGCTGTGGCCGGAATCCTGCAATACCAGCGCCGGCAGCAGGAACCTTTCCTGGCAGCCCGACGGACCCAGGCACCGGCCGCGCAAACAATCACGGCGCAAGTGAGTCGCGAGAAAGAGTCCCCGAAACCAACAGCGGGCGTGCCCGCCGCAGCTGCGGTCTCGGCGGACGCTGCCCCGGCGGAAGCGAGCCGCGTGGACGCTGGTCTGGCGAACGCCAAGAACGCAGAGAGTGCTTTCACGAAGGAACGAGCGTCTGCGGCCAGCCCGGTGCGCGGCGGTGCGCCACCCTCGGCCACGAGCCGATTGAAAAGCCAGCAGTTCAACGCCGCGCGGCCCGCTCCCGGTTCTGCTTATGGAGGGGCTGTCGGTGGATCCATCAAACAAGACTCCCAATTTCCCGCGCGGGCGGTGCCCCCTGCTCCGGTGACAGTCGAAGCGCAAACGCAAACGCAGCCTCCGGTGATGAACGAACGAGTTGAGGTTACCATCCAGCCTGACCAGCTCGAGGCGAAGAATCAGCAAAAGGATCGGCCCGCAGCCGGCGCGAGCCAACGCGCATTGATGGACGCGACGGTCGACAAGGCGAAGGCCCCGTCGACTACGGTGGAAGTGTCTGCTGCCGCACCCTTGCTCCAAACGGAGTCCGCGGCACTAACTTCACCCTCAACTCTGCTGGCATCGCGTTGGGCCATCAGCGCTACTGGCGGGTTGCAGCGTTCGTTCGATCAGGGAAGAACTTGGGCAAATGTGGATGTAAACGCAAATCAGTCAGCGGGCGCTAATCTGGTAACGCTGGAAGCGGCTCCCGAGTACAAGAAGTACGATCAAACCGCCCAGGGCATGACGCAACAGCAAGTTCAAAACCAGGCTCAAAGCAAGACCTTGAGCAAGAGTTCGACACCGGGCCGGCAAAAGGCGGCGGCTGCGTCTGCTTCGACCCCGATATTTCGCGCCGTGTCGGCGAATGGACTGGAGGTCTGGGCCGGAGGCTCAGCTGGCGTCCTCTATCATTCCTCGGACGGCGGTCAGCAATGGACCCGCGTCCTCCCGTCCGCATCTGGAGTCTCGCTAACCGGTGACATCGTCGGTATCGCCTTCCCCGATCCCCAACACGGAAAGATCGAAACTTCCACGTTTGAACTCTGGACCACCGCTGATGCCGGCCAAACCTGGCACAAGCCCTGAGATCACAAGCGAAAACCTGCTGAAAAGCCCGGCTCGGAATACCACTCGCAATTTTTAGAGCGATGGGGTAGGCTGTGGGTCGCAACTGAGGCTACTCGAGGTTGATTTCGTGATCAGTATCCGTTCCTCCGGAACTCGACACCTTGATTTCGAAGTCGGGAATTCGGGAACAGCATTTTCAGTCAGATTCGTGAAAACTCTACCGAAACTAAAAGGACCACGAATGACTCAACGGGCAGCACACCCACCCCAGGATTTCCAGAAGATGTGCAAACAGGCAGAACGAGATTATGAATCGAAGAAACTTGTAACCCTTATCGAGCGCGTCAAGCGGCAACTGGAGGAGCGCTCCGGGACAGAATCGACGGTCGACTTGCCGAAACCCCCGATGCCAGCGGTGACTTCCGAAGTACTGCGGTTGCGCGCACCCAGCCGGTCGTCAATTTTTGAGAGATAAAGATTTTAAGATGAGGGTTTCGCGGCTTTTTGCGCGTGCGAGACGGTCGGAAAATCACGTTTTCAAGAAGTGGCTTTTAGGCTAGAATCTGTGAGCTTTTTTTTCGGCTGACTCGTGCTGGCCGCACGGCGATGCCGATGCCCTCTCCCAGGAGGTAGCAGATGTACCGGCCGTATTCGGGCTCCTCAGCGGATCCGCGTCCGTTCATGGATGTGGAGTCTGTCATCCGCGGATTGACGCAGGACTACGTCACTTCCTTCAACACCGGAAACTTTGATCAGGTCGGAGCCCTGTTTGCGCCCGATGGCGTAATCATGGCCCCGCAGCAGGACCCGGCCTATGGTGCCAAGGCCGTGGAACGGCTAGCGCGCCAGATGCGCGATGCCGGTTATGAGAGCCTGCGCGCCGAAACCCTGCGAGTGGAACATTCTGGCGAAATGGCCATGGAAATTGGCCGCTACACGGTGGCGATCCAGCAGGCCGATGGAACCACGGTGCTCGATCGCGGCAAGTACGTGAAGGTGTGGCGGCGACTGGGCGCCTGGATGATTGTGGCGGACTGCTGGAACAGTAATCTGCCGGCCCTGGCAAAGGCTTCCTGAAGGATCCCTTAACGGGTGTTTCCGGCGTTTCTCGCCCGCCGCGGCATGGAACCGGACCGAACCGGAAGTTGCACTTGCCCGGCGTGAAAACAGGAATTAATGTCGGCGGACATGAGCGAACCGGTTACCGATGCGACTCGAAACAAGAATGCACAAGTTGAAGGCAGCAGCGCGCTCGGTTCGCCTGGATTGAGCGCTGCCAGCTACTGCCCGAACTGCTCGACGCGGCTGAAAGAGAGCCGGTGCAAGATGAGCTGTCCGCAGTGCGGGTTTTATTTGAGCTGCTCGGATTTTTACTGAGGCGCAGTCAGCAGTCGGTCGTCAGCTCTTAGCTGTCAGTAACACCCACCCATCTCGCTTGGATGCCCAGTTCGCGTGCGGCCGCCCTCTAGTTGCGCCCGTTCTGACAGTTCTGCGGGCTTCCGTCTACAATAAGCAGCGGCACCAATGAAGGCTTCAATGAATTCATAGACAGGAGACGAATCATGCAACGCAAAGCCAGCGCGGTTTGGAAGGGCGCACTCAAAGATGGAAAAGGGACGATCTCGGCGCCGGGTGGAGTGCTTAACAACACGCCCTATTCGTTTACCACACGATTCGGGGACGCTCCCGGGACCAACCCCGAAGAACTGATCGCGGCGGCGCATGCGGCGTGTTTTTCGATGGCGCTGTCGGCGCAACTGGGCGAAGCGAAGCTGACTCCGGAGAGCATAAACACCAACATCACGCTGACCATGGAGAAGCTGGATTCCGGGTGGACGATTACGGCGAGCCACATTGATGTGGTGGGGAAAGTGCCGGGCGCCGATGATGCGACTTTCCAGAAGTACGCGGAAGCCGCGGAGAAGGGTTGCCCGGTATCGAAAGTATTGAACGCGAAGATCACCATGACGGCGAAGCTGGGGTAGGGGTTCGGCTTTCGGCTTCGGTCTTTGGCCCCGAGCTGCGGCGCGGTTTGACAGTCTGCGGGGCGTCTGTAGAATAGGAAGGTAGGTCTCCTGATCCGGTAGCCGTAGGGCTGCCGCTGCGACAAAAGTCCACTTGCCATCGTGGCGGAATTGGCAGACGCGCATGGTTCAGGTCCATGTACTCGCAAGGGTGTGGGGGTT
>Ga0209415_10002324_pt1 | contig 35644 bp, 29 predicted proteins | sample PeaSoiSIISIP2007_FD_187696 | JGI IMG/M metagenome (GOLD analysis project Ga0209415, IMG submission 187696) | Peat soil microbial communities from Weissenstadt, Germany - SII-SIP-2007 (SPAdes) (version 2) | ecosystem: Environmental > Terrestrial > Soil > Wetlands > Peat | place: Germany... | reverse complement strand
AGGTGCTGCAGGCCATCATCAACGGCGACACCTCGAACCTGCGCTGGGCCGACACGTACGAGCCCTGGGTGCCTCCCGCGGAGTGAGCGGGTGCCGCATATCGAGGGCCAATGCGGGATGCGGCAGCGCAAGGATTTCAGCACGGAGTTAGCGCGGAGGGCACGGAGGGCACGGAGTCGGGGCGCATGGAGCAGTGTGCGCTGCTGGGCGGGCGGGCGGCTTGGCCGGTGCCTCGGATGTGGTAGCGGCACGACCCCTGTGACCTCCGTGGCCCTCCGCGCTAACGCCGTGCTGGAGTCCTTGCGCGACAGCGAGAAGCCGCCAACGGCCGGAAGAAACCAGAAAGCCAGATCAGCGGCGCGCCACTCTCAGCGCCGTCCCATACCGCGCGTCACCGTCTCGAACACAGCGAAACGAGACGCCAGTGAGACGCCGCCGGCCCCCACCCGCGCCGCCCCCGGTGGTGGAATCCTTGCGCGACCGCGAGAGGCTCGCCTGCGGCCGAAAGCACCCACGAAGCCGGTTCGGCGCCACCGTCCGCCGCGTCTCGCTCCACGGAACATTTTCTCCTATACAGCGAAACGAGACACTCGTGATACACCGCACTCCCCCGCAAGCGGGATGGAGCCCAACCAAGCCCCAATCCCAATGCCCGCAGTGCGCCCCGGCCCGCCAGACGCGACGTTTACGGTCAGGGTGAAACCCGTCCAGCAAACAATCGCCACCGCTCGGGCCCCAGCCAGGCGCCCCTCCCCCTTCTGTCCGTGACTGACTCCGCTATGCTCGCGCCCATTCGCCGCACCAGGGAGGACCCAACCATGGCATCCATCACCATCCAGGCCACCGACGGCTCCGGCAGCTTCGTCGCCTATCTGCTCGAGCCGAAGACAAAACCCGCCGGCGTCGTCGTGCTGATTCAGGAGATCTTCGGCGTGAACCAGGCGATGCGTGACATCGCCGCCTGGGTCGCTGACATCGGCTTCATCGCCGTCTGCCCCGACCTGTTCTGGCGGATCGAGCCAGGCATCGACATCACTGACAAGTCCGACGCCGAATGGAAGAAAGCCTTCGAGCTGTTCGGCAAGTTCGACCAGGCCAAGGGCGTCGAGGACCTGAAAGCCACCGTCGCTGCCGCCCGCAAGCTGCCCGACGCCAGCGGCAAGGTCGCCACCATGGGCTACTGCCTGGGTGGCCGGCTCGCCTTCATGATGGCCGAGCAATCGGATGCCGACGTGAACATCTCCTACTACGGCGTCGGACTCGACAACCTGCTGGGCGACCTCGGCAAGGTGACAAAGCCCCTGCTCGTGCACATCGCCGACAAGGACGAATTCTTCCCGCCGGAAGGCCGCGCCAGGGTGGTGGAAGCGACCAAGGGTCACAAGCTCGTTCACTCCTACGTCTATCCCAACGCCGACCACGCCTTCGCCCGGGTGGGCGGCACGCACTGGGACGGACGCTCCGCCGCAATCGCCAACGGCCGCAGCGCCGAGGCGCTGGTCGCGGCGCTGGGATAACGCGAAGCGAAAACAACAAGAGAGGACCCCCCCTCCCCTTCTGGGCTTGAGCCGCAAAGCGGATCAAGGTTGGGGGGAGGGGTTGGTGCGTCTCGCAAGGACCCCTCCCCCCAGCCCCCTCCCACAAGGGGAGCGGGAGTGTTAAAGCAGCGGCATGGACGCAACCACAAATCCCGCCACTGCCGGCAAGGGCCTGGCGAAATCCCCCGGCGCACTCGCCGGCATCAAGGTCGTGGACCTGACCCGTGTGCTGGGCGGCCCCTACTGCACCATGATCCTGTCCGACCACGGCGCCGAGGTGATCAAGGTCGAGCCACCGCAGGGCGACGAGGTGCGCGACTGGGGGCCGCCCTTCCACGACGGCGACGCCAGCTATTTCATCGGCATCAACCGCAACAAGCACGCCATCTCGCTCGATATCGGCAAGGCCGCCGGCCGCGAGGTCCTGCTGCGCCTGCTGCAGGACGCCGACGTGCTGACGGAGAACTTCAAGCCGGGCTCGATGGAAAAGTGGGACCTGGGCTATCACGACGTGCTGTCGCAGCGGTTCCCCGGCCTGATCCATTGCCGTATCTCCGGCTTCGGCGGCGACGGGCCGCTCGGCGGACTGCCCGGCTACGACGCCATCCTGCAGGCGATGACCGGCCTGATGAGCGTGAACGGCGACGCCAACACCGGCCCGATGCGGCTCGGCACCGCGATCGTCGACATGGGCACCGGGCTCTATTCGGCGATCGGCATCCTGATGGCGCTGCACGAGCGCGCCCAATCCGGCCGCGGCCAGTATCTCGACATGGCGCTGTACGATTGCGGCATGGCGCTGCTGCACCCGCAGGCGGCAAACTATTTCCTCAACGGCAAGCGACCCGCCGGCACTGGCAATCCGCATCCCAACCTGGTGCCGTACGACAAATACCCCACCAAGACCTGCGACATCTTCATTGCCAGCGGCAACAACGGCCAGTTCCGCAAGCTCTGCGAACTGATCGGCCGGCCAGAACTCGCTGACGACCCGCGCTTCGCCAATAACGGCGAGCGTAACGTCAACCGCGACGCGCTCGGCGCCGCGCTGGCGGCGGCCTTCGCCCAGCAAGACGGCAACGAACTGGCGGACCGGCTGATCCGCAACGGCGTGCCCGCCGGTCCGGTGCTGCCGGTCGATGAGGCCACCGCGGCACCGCATACCGCCCATCGCGAGATGGTCACCGAGCTTGATTGGTACAAGGGCCTCGGCACGCCGATAAAACTTTCGCGAACCCCGGGCGGCACGCGCCGTCCGCCGCCACGCTTCGGCCAGGACGCCGCGGCTGTGCTGGCGCAACACGGCTACTCGGAAGCCGAGATCGCCGCGTTGCAGCGCGACGGCGTGCTGCACACCAAGCGCCGCGTGTGATCCTGCGCGTGCTTTGCAAGACAGGCCACGCTGTGCGCGACAGAGGTGGCCGTGATGACGGGCAACTTGGTTTGCGGCACGCTGGCCGGATACGGACTGGCGAAGTTCCGCTTTCCCGGCGACCGCATCGTGTTGCTGCTGATCCTCAGCACGCTGATGCTGCCGTTGGATGTCACGCTGGTGCCGTCCTTCCTGGTGGTGCACGCATTCGGCTGGCTCAATACCTGTCAGGGCATCGCTGGGCCTCTGCTGGTGGACGCGTTCAGCGTGTTCTTCATGCGCCAGTCGATGCTGGCGATTCCGGCGGACTACATTGAGGCGGCAGGGATCGACGGCGCCAGCGAACTGCGCATCCTGTGGCAGATCATGCTGCCGCAGTGCCTGCCCGCGCTGGCGGTACTGGCGATTTTTTCCTTCCGCGACTCCTGGGACCAGTTCCTCTGGCCGCTGACGATTGTTTCGGTTGATGCCTACCGCACCTACCCGCTCGGACTGGTGCAGTTCGGCGAGGACTACGGCAATCCCCCGACAGAACAAATGGCGATCGCCGTGTTGGCGACCATCCCGGTGTTTCTGCTTTTCGCGCTGTTGCAGCGTGGCATGCGCCGTGGCTTCGGCCTCAGCGGACTGAAGCGCTAATCGCGGCGCGCTTACGAATTGTTCAGTATTTTGCCTGACCTTGCGACGCTGTGGGCAAATGGACGCCCGCCGGCGGAGCATCAATGGACTTCGTGGCAGGGATCAGGGTTGCCGCACGCGGACTGCCCTGGGATTTGGTGGAGGTAGCGCAGGTGGGGGCGCAACAGCGACTGCGCTTGCGTTGTGCGTCGGGCGATCTGCGTGGCCTGGAATGGGACATTCTCTATCCCAACGAACCGGTCGAGATCCTGCAATCGGCGCTACGGCCCGAAGCGCCCGGGCCGCTGGCGGCCTGGCGCCTGCACCACATCGCTTGTCTGCTGGACCAAGTGCCGGGGCCGGATGAAATGCTGGCAGCCGAGCCGGGACGGGTGACGATCGAGCCGTATCAGCTCGTGCCATTGATGCGGGCGTTGGAAATGCCGCGACCGCGGCTGCTGCTGGCCGACGGCGTGGGGCTGGGCAAGACGATCCAGGCAGGACTGATCGCCACCGAATTGATCGCGCGGCGGCGGGCGCATCGCATCCTGGTGGTGTCGCCCGCGGGTCCGCTGCTGGCGCAGTGGGAACACGAGCTGCGGCAACGGTTCGGCCTGCGCTTCGTGCCGATCGTCGATGCCGCGGCTCTGCAACGGGAACGCCGCAAGATCGAACTCGGCGGCAATCCGTTCGACAGCATCGCTCTGTGTCTGATATCGCTCGACTTCGCCAAGCAGGAACGCGTGCTGGAGGATCTGGAGCGGTCTTCCTGGGACCTGGCCATAATCGACGAGGCGCATCATTGCATCGGCGCCTCCGCCGGCACGGATGGCGACGACACGTTGCGCCGACGGCTGGCAGAGGTCATCGCGCGGCGTTGCGATGCGTTGCTGCTGCTGACCGCCACGCCGCATGATGGTTACGATTCGCACTTCGCCTCGCTGATTGAATTGTTGGATCCCAGCCTGGTTGACGGACGTGGCGGATTGGCGGGGCTGGTGTATCGCCGCCACGTCGTGCGCCGCCTGAAGTCCCATATCCGCAATCCTGTGACCGGCGAGCCATTGTTTCGTGATCGCCAGGTGATGCCGGTGCGTATCGAACTGCATGGCGCTTCAGCCATGCCGGTGCAGGCATTTCACGCCGCGCTAGCCGCGCTTGTCGCACCGCGACTGCGGCGGGCGAAGCGCACCGGCGATTATGCCGATGCGCTGGCTTTCATCGGATTGTTGAAGCGTTCGGTCTCGACCGTCGGCGCCTGCGTCAACACGTTGAAAGTGGTCGCCGAGCGTTATCGCCTGCTGCGGACGAACGGTAACGATGCGGAGGCGTTGCGCAAGGAACGCGCCAGGGCGCTGCGTGCCTATCGGCGACACAGGCTGCGTTTCGGTGTTCTCGATGCGGCCGCGGAGACCAGTGCCGCGACGCTCGAGGCGGAGGACATGGCAGCCGATTTGTGCAGCTTCGGCGCGGCGGAGCTTGCGGCCGAGATGGAGCTGGCGGGCCCGGGGGTGCGGCTTGAAACCGATGCAATCGTGGAGGCCCTGGACAAACTGATGCGGCTTGGTGTGGCGGCGGGGGGACAAAATGATCCGAAGCTCAACGCCATGCTCAATGAGGTTCGGTTGATCCGCGCGGCCCATCCGGCCACCAACGTGCTGATCTACACCGAATACGCGGACAGCCAGCTCGCGGCGGTGGAGGCGCTGCGTCACGCCAGGGGCATCGCGGGCGAGGTGCTGGCGATCAGCGGCCTCGATCCGGAGACCGAGCGTACGCGCATTGCCGAGCGTTGTGCCGAACACGATGGCATCATCCTGGTGAGCACCGATTCGATGGCCGAAGGGCTGAACCTGCATCAGCGCTGTTTCCATTTGATCCATCTGGACCTGCCGTACAATCCGAACCGCCTGGAACAACGCAACGGGCGGATCGATCGGTACGGCCAGGTGCATGATCCGGAGATCCGCTATCTGTATCTCGCCGGAACGTTCGAGGAACGCCTCTTGCTGCGGTTGATCGCGAAATACGAGAAGGCCCGTGCGTGCCTCGCTGTCATGCCGGACACACTCGGGGTGACGGCGGATGAAACGGCGTGGAGCAAGGGCCTCGTCGCGGGTTTCGCAGAAGACCAGGCGGCGTTGTTCGAGGAGGACGCGCCGGCGATCCACACCCTCGATCAGGTTGTCGAGGCGAGCAATGCGGCAGCGTTTCGTGACCTGCTACACGAAATCGATCGTGCGTTCGCGGGCCATGAGCGGCATGCGGTGCGCCACGGTTGGCTGGTGGAGCAAGGGTTGAACGCCGATCTCGGTCAGATGGCGGCGGCGGATGTCGCGCGGCAGCAGGGCGATGCTTTGCTTGGGCACATCGACCTGGTCGAGTTTGTGGTCACGGCAATCGAGTCTGAGACGTGTGCTCCAGCCGCCGACCCCGACCGATTGCAGCTTCCGGCCGACTGGACTGCCGGACTGGACGACCTGCCCGGTTATGACGCTCGGACGCGAACGCTGCGCATCACGCGCGACCGCAATCGCCTGCGCGATGCGCAAGGCGCGTCGCTGGCATTCCCAGGTCGCGCGCACCCGCTGGTGCGGCGGGCGGTTTCGCGCGTGCGGCGGAGCGATATCAACGACTCAACCGGGACTCATGATTGCCGCGTCAGCGCCGCGCGGGCCGACAGCGGGGCGCCGCTTGCGGTATTGCTCTCGTTCAGTATCGAGATCGTCAGCCCGCGTCGCGTCGAATTGCAGCGGGTCATCGCCGTGTTGGTGTCGGCCTGCGGACCACCGATCGAATTTGCAGAACCGGAACGTTGGCTGCGTCTGACGACGCCCGATCGCGCGATCCCACTCGAAGGCGTGTGGCAATCTCTGTTCGCATCCTGGGTGCCGCACCGTGCGTCGCGGGCCGAGGAGGTCGCAACCGTGGCCATGCATCGCGTGGCAGCCGAATTTGCCAATACCCAGCGTCACCACGCCGAGCGCGAAACCGCGGATCTGCAACGCTGGCTGCAATTGCGCGCGGACGAAATTTGCGGCGTGAACGTGCCGGGCATGGCCGACCTGTTCGGCTTTGCACCGAGCCTTCCCGGCTGGAAATCCTTATCGGTGCCGCTCGTTCGGCTTGCTGCCTTCGCTGCCGATGCGGACAATCCGCCGGCCAAACGGCGCGAGGCTAACAGCGCGGTGGCATTGTTCCGACTCCGTGACGAAGAACGCGAGAGCCGGACCGCCTTGTCGCAGCCACGCCTGCGTCCGATCGGCATGCTGCTGCTGGTGCCGGACGGATCGGGCGCGTGACTCTCGATCTGCACGAATGCACGGTGTCCGGGCCAGGGCTGCCGGAGCAATTTCTGCGGTTCGAACTGACTGCTCTGTTAGACAAGCACGGCCTGCTGCCGAAGTCCGGCCGGCGGTTCGAGCAAGGCTGGGGCGCGGTGCGCCGGCAGATCCACGCGCTTGGTGGTACCGGCGGGCCGTTGCGCGTTAATAGCCACATCATTGTGCCGTTGGCATCATGCCTGGGTTACGACACGCCGCAGCGTCAGGAGGCTGTGGCGACGCGTGAAGGCCCGGAGGAGGGCGGGTGGCTGATGCAAGCGGCGGACGGTGCTCGGCTGCGTGCATGGTCGGTAGGCACCGACGGCGACCTCGATTCGCCCCACCGCAATGGCCGCGCCTATCGTTTCAGTCCGATGCGCTGCGCGTCGCGCGTACTGCTGTGCTGCGGCGAACCAGCCGGGCTGCTGACCGACGGCGCGGAATTGCGTCTGCTCTTGTGCGATCCCGCGCGTCCTGACAGCCATTTCGCCATTCCGTTGATCGGGATCGCAGGATGGCGAGAACGCAGCCTGGCGCCGGATTCGTATCGTGTGCTGCTGGCGTTGGCGGGGCCGCGCGGGCTTGCCGCGTTGCCCGACATATTGGATTCGGCGCGACTGAGCCAGGCCAGGGTCACCAAGGACTTACGTATCCAGGCGCGTGCCGCGGTGGAAGGATTCTTACAGGCGGCGCTCGACGATCCAGCAAATGCCGCCAGGCTCCGGCGACACGCCGACCGTGATCGGTTGGCCAGGAGTTTGTGGGGGGAAGGCCTTGTCCTGGTCTATCGCCTGCTGTTCATCCTGAAGCTGGAGAGCGCCGCCGATTCGGCGCGTGCGTTCAGCTTCGCAGCCACCGCGCTGTGGCGACACGCGCTGTCCCCCAACCAGGCACTGGGGCCGATCGTGCGGCGGCATCTCGACCAAGGACATGAGACGGGGCGCATACTGGCCGACGGCCTTCGCACCGTGTTCCGTGTGTTCCGCGACGGCCTGTCGTGCAGCGAACTTTCCATCACGCCGCTCGGCGGAGCGCTGTTCAGTATGGATTCGACACCATTGCTGGACGCCCTGAACTGGAGTGAGCATGCGGCGGCGCTGTTGCTCGATCGCCTGCTCTGGACCACGCCGAAGGGTCGCGAACGAGAGCGCGTCCAGTATGGCCCCCTGGACGTGGAGGAGTTGGGCCGGGTCTATGAAGCGCTCCTGGAGCTGGAGCCCGGCATCGCATCCCGGCCGATGATGCGGTTGCGGCGCGCCAAGCTGGAAGTGGTCGTGCCGGCCGACCGTGTCTGTCGCTACCAGGCCACCGATGACGCGGATGCCGACGGCGGCGAATCGTCAGACCGCAGCAGCGTGGTTCGCAAGCAGGATATCCAAGCGGGCCGCTTCTATCTGCGCGTCGGGTTCGGTCGAAGGGCGACCGGTGCCTACTACACGCCGCATGAATTCGTGCGTTTCCTGGTGCGAGAGACGCTGGGCGCACAGGTTCGCAGCAGCAGTCCGGACGAGGATCCCAACCCGACCGGTATCCTGGCACTCAAGGTCGTGGACCCGGCGACCGGCAGTGGGCATTTCCTGGTGGAAGCCTGCCGGTTTCTCGGCGAGGCGCTCTATATTGCGTGCCGCCTCTGCGACACCCAGGCCACGGCCGCGGAAGCGGAAGCCGCGCGCGCGGCGGGGGATCAGCGCGCGCGGCTGCTGGCGCGCGCCGAGACGTTGCGCGCCCGTGTGTCCGAACTGCCGGACCATGTTTTGCTGGCCTATCTGCCGCGCAGGGCGAGTGAGGGCGGAGATACTGGCGTGTCGCAGGGCCGCGCGCTTGCCATTTGCCGCCGCTTGGTCGCCGTGCATTGCCTCTACGGTGTGGACCGCAATCCTTTGGCGGTGGAACTGGCGAAGCTGTCGCTCTGGCTGGAGTCGTATGCCGAGGGACTGCCGCTGACGTTCCTGGATCATCGGCTGGTACAAGGGGATTCCCTCGCCGGGCCGTTCTTCGCGCAGCTTGCGAACCTGCCGGTCGGTGGCGGGCAACTCGACCCGTTGCTGGCATGTGACGTCGCGGCACGGCTTGTCACTGCGTTGCATGCGGCGCTGGCCGAAGTGCGGGCGCTGCAAGCGACGGTCGGCCGGGATGCTGCTGATCTTGTGTTGAAGGAAGTAGCGAAGACCAGGTTCGATGCGGCGCTGCACCCGCTGCGACAATTGGCGCGAGCGTGGTCCGGCGCAGTGATGCTGGGCTTGCGAGACGCGGACGACGAATTTCTGGCACTGGCGAAGCGGGTAGCGACAGATGGGAGCTGGCCGGAGCGGTTGACTCGCCGCCAGGCAACGCTGCTTGCGGCGGGGACGCCAGCGCTGCCGTGGGACCTGATGTTTCCCGAAGTGTTCCGACCCGATGCGACGGGTTCGCGCACTGGTGGATTCGACGCTGTATTGGGCAACCCACCCTGGGACATCGTGCAGCAGAATGCCAAGGAGTTCCTTGCAGGTTTCGACCTGTCGATTCTGGATGCACCAACCAAACGAGAGGCTCGGGGCAAGCAAGCGCGGCTGCTGGCAGATCCGGTGACCGCGGAGGCCTTTCGCGCGTATCAGGAAAATTTCGAACGGCAACATCGGGTGGTCGACAGGCTCTACGCGCACCAGAAGGTCGCCGTATCCGGGCACGCTACTGCCGGCAAGCTCGACACCTTCCGCGTCTTCGCCGAACGCACGCTGCAGTTGACCGGACCCGAGGGCGCCACCGGCATGGTGGTCCCCTCATCGTTCCATGCCAACGAAGGTGCGACGGGCATTCGCCGGCTGTATCTGCGCGAGACTGACCTTCGCACCTGCCTGTCATTCGAGAACCGCCGCAGGCTGTTCGACATCAACGTGCGGCAGAAGTTCGCCCTGTTGGTTGCTTGCCGGCCCGGACCGACTCAGGCGGTGCGCTGCGGTTTTTATCTCGACGACGTCGCTCAGATCGACGATCCGGCCCGGCTCATGCGCTATGATCGTGCATTCATCGAGAAGTCCGGCGGTGCCCACCTGACCTTCCTGGAGCTGCGCTCGACCGCCGACCTCGCGACCGCGCGCCGGGTGTTTCTGCGGCATCCGTCGTTGCGGGATTGGACGTCGCGGCGCGGCATCGTGCTGGGGCGGGAGATGAACATCACCGACGATGCGCATCGCGTCACGCCTGCGGCGCATCTGCGGCGCGGCCGGCACGACTACCTTATGCTGCATGAAGGCAAGACAATCCAGCAGTTCGATGACCGCTGGGATTCCGGTGCGCGTTACGCAGTGGCGCTGTCGGCGCTGCGCGACAAGCCAGCCTGGCGGGAGGCCGCTGGTTACTTCCGATTGGCGTTACGGAAGATCGCCCGGTCAACGGACGAACGCACGGCGATTGCGGCGTTCACCTCGCCTGGTTACCTGTTCAACGATACCGCACCGGTGGAACGCACGCCGCAACACCGTTGCAATGCGGTAGCGCTGCAGCTTTGCGCAGTGATCAACAGTTTTGTGTTTGATTGGGCACTGCGGCAGAAAGCCGCGGCGACTGTCAATCTGTTTATTCTCGAAGCCTGCCCGGTCTGCGATCTGTCCGCACAGGCGGCGCGCTTCCTGGCACATGGTGCGCTTCGCTTGTCATGCAATCACGTGGCCTATGCGCCACTATGGCACGAGCAGCTTGGGACTGCCTGGCGCGAGGCGACGCCGCCCGGAAGTTGGCCGACAATCGCGGCGGAGCCCGCGCGGTGGCAATTGCGCGCGGCGGTCGACGCCGTTACAGCGCACGCCTATGGCTTGGCCCGCGCCGACTACGAGCGCATCCTGGCCAGCTTCGCCAACAAACATTTTCCCACCGCACCGGTGCTTTGCCTCGCCGCGTTCGATGCACTGGTCGCGCAAGGGCTCGCCGCGTTCTGCTGTGCCCACGATCCGTACCACGACATATCGCTAGTCACCGCTCTCGCATTGCCGAACGATCGGCGCCCCGCGCGACAGCCCGGACGTTCAGCTGCCGCCTGAACCACCGGCACGAACCGCCTCCCACGCGTCGGGTTCATCATACGTTGCGAACTCGGTGAACAGGCTGTCGAGTTCCGCGCGGAACAGGTCGCGCGAAATGCCGGCGATCAGCCGCGGAATGCCGAACGGCATACCGTTCAGCCCTCCGGCGACCGGTCCCATGCTGATCAGCGAACCGGCGTTGAACAGGTGCACGTTGCGCAAAGCCGGCAGGCTGCCGGGCCGTTTCTCCAGCAGTTCGAAATGCGGGCCGACATAGGGATAGCGCGCCGCTGCTGGATCGGCTTCCTCCGGCGGCGGCGTGTAGCGGTCGCCCCACGACGCGACATGCTCTGCCAGTCCGGCGAATTCTGGCCGCTCCTGCAGATCGACCGCAAAACCGGTGCCCAGGATCAGGAAATCCACCGCGTGCCATGCCTTGGACGTGCGCAGCCGGATGCCGCCGGCAGCGGCTTCCGCATCCAACACCGGCGCGGAAAAATGCAGCGCCACATTGGCATGATGCAGCGTGCGCTGCAGCGTTTCCTGTGGCGGCGGCATCGGCAGCGACAGCAGATGGCGCATGAAGCGCCAGCGGTGCGCATCCGGCATGTCGCCAAAGTTGCGCCAGAAGCCGCTGGACTCCAGGGCTCGGTACGAGTTCGCCACCGGCAGATCCGGCCGGCGGATGAACACGTCCACCCACGCCGCACCGTGTTCCAGCGCGGTCGCCACGTTGTCGAAGGCGGAGGCGCCGCCGCCCACCACCGCGACGCGACGACCGACGAGGGCCGGAAAATCGATTGCGTCCGAGGTGTGCGCCCAGGTTTCGTGCGGCAGCTTGTCACGCACGAAATCGGGCACACGCCTCGCGCCGGCGCCCTCTGTGCCAGTCGCCAACACCAGCTTGCGGGTCAAGGCGGTCTCCACGCCCATTGCGGTGCGCACACGTAACGCCAACAGATCGTCTCGAGACTCGATCCGCTCCAGCCGCACATCGTTGCGCACTGGCAAGCGCAGCGTGTCGCGGAACCACACCAGGTAGCGCATCCACTCGTCCTTCGGAATGCGCACCAACTCCTCCCAGGATCGCTTGCCATACTGCGCCTCGTGCCAGGCGCGAAAGGTCAGGCTGGGCAGGCCGAGATCGGGGCCGGTCAGAAATTTCAGCGTGCGCAGCGTGATCATGCGCGCGAAGGTCACCCACGGGCCTTCCTCGCCTTGCGCGTTCGCGTCGAGCACCACGACCCCACTGATGCGTTCGCGCTGCAGACCGAATGCGATGCCAAGTCCGGTCTGCCCGCCGCCAACGATGACGACGTTGTGCACCGCCTCGCCGTGCGGACCGCGCCCGGGCGTGACCCAATCCTTGGTCGGATATTCGAACAGCGCCAGTTCGTCGTGCACCCGGCGCGACAGTGCTTCCAGCGCGGCAACGATCGGTTCCATGCAGCGGGCTCCCGTGTGGGCGGGCGAGCTATTGCGGAGTCCGACGAAATTTGCCTCTTTCTCCGTTCCGCGCAAATTCCGGCCCGCCCCACCAGGACACGTCATGACCCAGCTACCAGAGACCGCCGATCTGCTTGAGAGCATCATCGGCGTCGCCCCCGGTTCCGCGCTCAGCCAACTGCGCGCGCAGCGTCCCGATATCGTACGCCACACCCAGGGCAGTCATGACGTGCTGCTGTCGCCGGTCGATCCCGGAGGATTGTCGCCGGCCGAGCGCGCACTAGTCGCCGTGCGCGTGGCGGAAATTTCCGCCCATGTCGGTCTGGCCGGGCATTATCGCAGCCTGCTCGCCGAACGTGGCGGTCCGCCGCACGGCGAGCGGGCGAATACGATCCTGCGGCACGTGGCATGCGTGACGGCCGCGCCAGGCACCGCATCGCACGAGCATATCGACACGCTGCGTGCCGTGGGGCTGGACGCGCGGGACATCGTCGCACTAACGCAGGTCGTCGCGTTCGTCAGCTACCAGGTGCGCGCCGCCACGGGCCTGGCGCTCTTGGCGCAGGAGAAAGTCCAATGAATGCCAAGCGTTTCACCCTGGAAGCCGTCGAGTGGGCGCCATGGCTGCCGCCGGTCACCCTGCAGACCGCAACGCCAAAGCAAAGGGCAGCGCTGGATAACAGCCCGCAGGCGAATTCAGCGTATTTTCGCACTCTCGCGAACGATGTGGACTCGCTGGCCGAGCGTTTGCCGCTGTTCCATGCAGTGATGTATGTGCCGCGCGGCCTGAAGCGCGCCGAGCGCGAGCTGGCCACGGTTGTCGTCTCGATCATCAACGGCTGCGTCTATTGTTCATCGGTCCATGCCCGTCGTTTCGTCGAGCTGACCAAGCAGCCTGAGATCATCCGCGCGCTGTACAAGCAGGGGGTGGACACGAAGTTGGAACCGCGGTTGCGGGCGATCGTCGATTATGCTGCCAAACTGACGCGCGAACCGGCAACGATGACGGTTGCCGACCTGGCACCGCTGCGCGCGGTGGGTTTGGACGATCTGGAAATCCATGACCTGACCAACGCCGTCGCGATGTTCGCCAATGCCAATCGGTTGATGCAGACCCTGGGCGAACCGGTGATGCCGGAAGGTGCCGCGTGATGTCGTTGTCTCGCCGCACGTTGCTGCTGAACGTGGCTGCCCTGCCGGCCGCGCGCGGTGAACGAGCGAAGGTAGCCTGACCATGCACATGCCTGGACTGCGCAACCCGACCGCCCGGCAGCAGGCGATCATGCAACTCGCCGGCGATCTCGCGGCGCGCTTCGACCAGCGCGTCGCCCAGAACGACCTGCAATCGGTATTCCCGCTGGAGAACTATCGCGACCTGCACGCATCGGGATATTTGCGGCTGGCGCTGCCCCGGGAGTACGGCGGCGACAGCGCCGACGTGTTCGACATGGTGCTGGCACAGGAAATCCTCGCGCGCGCCGACGCCTCCACGGCCCTGGTCACCGGCATGCATCTCAGTTTGCTCGGTCGCGTAACGGACGCCAATGCGTGGCCGCAGGATGTGCTGGCCGAGATTTGCACCACGCTCGCGCGCGACGGCGGCACCATCAACAACTGCGTCACCGAAGCCGAGCTCGGCAGCATCTCGCGCGGGGGCTTGCCCAGCATGGCCGGAGAGCGCGCCGATGGCGGCTGGCGCGTCAGCGGACGCAAGATCTTCGTTACCGGTGCGCCGGTGCTGCGTTTCCTCGCCACGGCCGTGCTGCTGCCGCCGAGCGATGCCTCGCCGCAGGGCGAACTGGTCAGCGCGATTGTCGAGGGCGGGTCGCAAGGGCTGTCAATCGAAGACACCTGGAGCGGCGCGCTCGGGTTGCGCGGATGCGGCAATTATGCGGTGAACTATGACGCCGTGTTCGTGCCCGATGCACGCATCGTCGAGCGGGTGAAGATCGGCGGCGAGCGCAAGCGCCCGGGCACCAGTGGCTGGAACCTGCCGCTCGCCGCGGTGTATCTCGGCGTCGGCCAGGCGGCGTGCGAAGCGGCTTGCCATTACGCGAACAATCGTGTGCCGGCGGCGCTCGGCGCTCCGATAGCCGGTCAGCCGCACATCCAGGAATGGATCGGCGACATGGAGGTTAAGCTGCGCGCGGCGCGCACTGTGCTGCATGACACGGCGCGCGCCTGGGTGGACCGCAGCGCGTCGCCCGGCGAGATGGCGCCGTCGATCGCTACCGCCAAGTTTCTGTGCACCAACGCCGCCTGTTCGGTGACAGAGACCGCGCTGCGCGTCGCTGGCGGCTTCAGCATGACCCGTGCGTTGCCGCTGGAGCGCTATTTCCGAGATGCGCGCGGCGGGCTGTTCCAGCCGCCGCAGGACGACCTTGCGTTGGGCATGATCGGCCGCGCGGCGCTGGATGGCGAGCGCGCCCGGGGGAACTGATGTACCAAACAGTCAGTCGCATTATTCCCTCTCCCGCTTGCTGGAGAGGAAAGAGGTCACCGGTTTAGCCCCGGCGTCCACAGCACATCTCCGTCCGCGGCCGCGTTCATCCGGCGCGCCAGCACGAACAAATGGTCCGACAACCGATTGAGGTAGCGAACCACCGCCGCGTTCACCGGCTCGGCGTCCGCCAGTGCCACCACGCGACGCTCGGCGCGGCGCACAATGCCGCGCGCAACATGGGCATGCGCCGCACTCGAGCTGCCGGCCGGCAGCACGAAGCTCTTCAACGGCGGCAACGTCGCATTCATCGCAGCGACCTCCTGATCGAGTCGCGCGGTCAACGTGTCGCTGACGCGCAGCCGGGCGCCGCCTTCGCCGGGGACGCATAGATCCGCGCCGACGTCGAACAGGTCGTGCTGGATGCGCGCCAGCATTGCGTCAGCCTCGGGGTCGTCGCGCGTTGCCAGGCGCAACACGCCAATGGCGCTGTTTGCTTCGTCGACACATCCAATGGCTTCGACCCGCAGCGCATCCTTGCGCACGCGTGTGCCATCGCCCAATGACGTGTCGCCGGCGTCGCCACCGCGTGTCGTCACACGATCGATTCGTACCATTACGCTTCTCCGGTCAGCCGCGCACCGGCAAGGTCAGAGGTGTAATCTCCTCGGCGCGTCGGTGCGCCCAGTCGTGGTTCGGCACATCGGCCTCCATGCGGGCCTGCGCCTCGGTCAGAAGGTCCAGCGCCTTTGAATGGTCGAGCGTCAGCACGCGGCCCGCCTCCACCACTTTCTCTCCGTCTACGAACACGCTGTGCACCGCGCGGTCTGCCGCGGTGTAGACCAGTGAGCGCAGCGGATCGCGCGCCGGCAGCATGAACGGATTGGTAAGGTCAACCAGTACCAGATCTGCCCGCGCGCCGGGCGCCAGCCGACCGATGTCGGCACGCCCCAGGGCCGTCGCGCCTCCAATGGTCGCCGCATGGAACATCGCAGCGGTGCTGGTCGTGTTGATATCCCGCGCCGCCACACGGGCGAGGATCGCGGCCAGCCGCATCTCCTCGATCAGGTTGTGCGGCGAAACGTCAGTGCCGAGGCCGATATTCACGCCGGCGCGGCGATAACGCCCGAAATCCTCCAGCGTCTGGCCGTAGCGTGCGAAGGGTGACGGGCAATGCGCCACCGAAGCGCGAGCCTCCGCCAGGATGTTCACGTCATCCTTGGTGTGCCAGCGTGTCCAGGAATGCTCATCGGTGAAGATGGCGTGACCGAGGATGCTGCGCGGCCCGAGAATGCCGATGTCGCGCGCCCAGCGGATCGGCGTCTTGCCATGCCGGTGCACCATTTCGTTGAACTCGTTGACGCTCTGCGCGCAATGCGTGGTGAAGGGCAGGTCGAGCGCCTCTGCCGCTTCCCAGCTTTCGCGCAGCAGCGCTTCGCTGCAGGTGTCGATCTGCGCCGGGAACACGACGCCGGACAGCCGCCCGCTCGGATGCTGCGCCGCCAGCGCGATCAGCGCCAAGGCATCGTGCAGGCCGCGTGTACCGGCCGCTTCGTCCCAGACGTATTTGAGCTGCCAGCCGTTCTCCAGATGCCAGCGCGCCGAGGCATAGCCAGGTGCGAGGAACACGCGCAGGCCGCTTTGTGCCGCGAGGTCGATCCAGCCGGGATCCGCGCCGGAAAGGTCGGCCACAGAGGTGATGCCAGTGCGGAGCATCTCGCAATAGGCGACTGTTTTGCCTGCGTGGCGGCCCTCGGCGTCGGTGCGGAAAGCGAAGGAGCGTTCGTACAGCCCGCTCATGAACATTGCCAGCACGCCGTGCTCTTCGCGGATGCCACGGAAGAATGGTTCGGTGCTGGGATGCGAATGGATGTCCACCAGGCCAGGGATCAGCATCAACGCGCGCCCGTCGATCGTGGTATCCGCGGTGCCCGGATAGGACGCGCCGACATGCAGGATGGTGTTGCCGCTGAACGCCAGGTCGGCATCGCGCAGATAGACATGCGTGCCGGCCGCCGCATCCCAGGCGACGATCCAGGCGGCATTCCTGATGCATGTGGTGTGCGCCATGGTTGCCTCCCTGCCCGGTGCCGATGATGCACGACTTTCTGCGGTACCGCACCACGCCTAGACTGGCCGCACCAACCGAAACGCCGGGAGTACGTTCATGGCAAAGCTCGCGCTGTCGATCGCGGTCGGTGATTACGACCGGGTGCGGCCGTTGGTGGACGGTTCGGTGCAGATCGACGGCGTCGATCCAGTGTTCATGCTGCTGGAGCCGGAAGAAATCTTTTTCCGTGCCTTCCGGCATGCCGACTTCGACATCTGCGAGCTGTCGATGAGCAGTTTCACGGTGAAGACGGCGGCGGGCGATTGTCCGTATGTCGGGGTGCCGGTGTTTCCGTCACGCGCTTTCCGGCACAATTCGATCTATATCCGCACCGACCGTGGGATCGTACAGCCGGAAGACCTGAAGGGGCGGCGCATCGGCGTGCCGGAATACCAGGTCACCGCCAATGTGTGGACGCGCGCCATGTTGGAACAGGAGTATGGCGTGAAGCCGTCGGACGTGACCTGGGTGCGCGGCGGGTATGAGCAAGCGGGGCGGGTCGAGAAGATCGCGGTGACGCTGCCGCCGGATGTGCGGGTGGAGGAGGCGCCGAATGGGACGACGATCTCCGGACTGCTGGCCGAGGGCGCGATCGATGCGGTGATCGGACCTCGCGCGCCGTCATGCTATACCGCAGGTCATCCGCATATCGGCTGGCTGTTCGCCGATCCGGCTGCGGCAGGGGCGGCGTGGTATCGCAAGACGCGCATTTTCCCGATCATGCATGTGCTGGGGATTCGGCGCTCCCTGGTGGAGCGGCATCCCTGGCTGCCGGCTGCGGTCATGAAGGCGTTCGAACAGGCGAAGGCACGGGCCTTGGCGAAGCTGGGCAACGTGGCGGCCACCAAGGTGACGTTGCCTTTCGTCGAGGAGCAGTTGCTAGCGGCGCGAACGTTGATGGGGGAGGATTTCTGGTCGTACGGTCTGGATGCCAATCGCTACGTGTTGGAAGTTTTTCTGCGGCGGCATCATGCGGAAGGCCTGTCATCGCGGCTGGTGGCGCCGGAGGAGTTGTTTCACCCGTCCACGCACGAAACATATCGCGTGTGACGTACACCTTGCCCGCGAAGTGGGAGGGGCCGCAGCGAGGAAACGCTCCGGGTGAGGGTGCCGCGAGACGCACGGTGCGGTTCGCGGCACCCTCACACCCTCGGTGGTCACGCACCTCGACCTCTCCCGCGAAGCGGGAGAGGTTGTGCTACAAGCGCAGTTCCACCTCGAACCGGTCGCGGATGCCGCTGCCGGCGGCTGCTGCAGTTCGCCGTGGCTGCCGACCGATTGCGTCGGTGCTGGTGCAAACCGCGGTCCGGCAGCCGGTTGGAATTAAGGAACAATCGGAAAGATTCGGAATTCCATGTCTCCAAAATAGCAAATATCAGAATGATACGGTCAAATCTCGGTCTATTCCGGCACGATAGTTGCGCCGAAGCCGTTAGTCCGAACAGGCAGCTAGGACACTGTGATCGCTGACGTAACAAGGGCGCCGGTCGTGACGGCCCCGGCTCCTTGCGCCAGCATCCAGAGGTAGAAGGTGCCGGCTGTGGCTGGTGCGCTGAACCACTGTCCCCATCCGTTGGGTTGGCCGTCGGTGGTGGCCGCGATCAGGCCTGTGGTCGGGATTGTGGAAGGAGTTGCCGACCACGCGAACGCTGCCCCGGTCACCGCGGTTGGTGCCGGGGTCACGGTCATATTTACCCCGGTGTTCGGAGCAACGGGCGTGTTGTGAACTTGCAAGGCTGCGGCCGTCCAACTCCCCGGGGCGATAGTGACGCCCCAGGTCGTGCCCGTTGTGATGGCTGACCACGCGCCAGGGCTCGCCGCGGCGTTGGTGGCTTGGACCTCTATGTCGATCGCGGTTGCACCGGCCAGACCGGTGAGCGTGTACGGGCTTGTGACACCCGACAATGTCGTCCAGGTGCCGGCACCGGTGGGGCTGGAGCGCAGGTTGTACCCCGTGGCGGCGCCGTGGGTGCTGTCGATCGCCGGAGCTGCCCAGGTGACGGTGAGCTTGCTGTTCGTGCCGTCCGGCGGTGGCGCGACGCTGGCGATCGCCGGGGCGTTCGGTGCGTACGGTCCGGCCGTGGCTGTGGTGAGCGTGCTGGTGGCCGACCACGCGCTCGTGCCGCCAGCGTTCGAGCTCTGGAGTTGGACGTCGATCGCGGCGCCGGCTGCCAGGCCAGACAGGGTGTATGGACTGGTGACACCTGACACCGTTGTCCAGGTGCCGGCTCCGGAGGGGCTGGATCGCAGGTTGAATCCGGTGGCGGCGTTATGCGTGCTGTCGATCGCCGGGGCTGTCCAGGTCACGGTGAGGTTGCTGCCGGTGCCTTGTGCCAGTGATGCAGGGCCTGGCGTGTTCGGTGCGGCCGTGGCTGTGGTGAGCGTGCTGGTGGCCGACCACGCGCTGGTGCCGCCGGCGTTCGAGCCCTGGATTTGGACGTCGATCGCCACGCCGGCTGCCAGGCCTGACAGAGTGTATGGGCTGGTGACACCTGAAACCGTTGTCCAGGTGCCGGCCCCGGAGGGGCTGGATTGCAGGTTGAATCCGGTGGCCGCGCTGTGCGTACTGTCGATCGCCGGTGCTGTCCAGGTCACGGTGAGGTCGCTGCCGGGGCCTTGTGCCAGCGATGCGGTGCTTGGCGTGTTCGGTGCGGCAGCGGCGGTGGCGAGCGTGCTGGTGGCTGACCATGCGCTCGTGCCGGCGGCGTTCGAGCTCTGGAGTTGGACGTCGATCGCCGCGCCGGCTGCCAGGCCCGACAGAGTGTACGGGCTGGTGACACCCGACACTGTGGTCCAGGTGGCGGCGCCGGAGGGGCTAGACCGCAGATTGAACCCGATGGCGGCGCCGTGCGTACTGTCGATCGCTGGAGCCGTCCACGTCACGGTAAGGGCGCTACCGGGGCCTTGTACCAGCGATACGGCGCTTGGCGGGTTCGCTATCTGCAGCGTTGGCGTTGGCGTTGGCGTTGGCGAGCTTGGGAGCTTGAAGGCCTGCATGACGGCAGTGCCCCGGTTTGCCACGCGTGGTGTGGGACGATATATTGGCATTTTTGGCGCGGTTCCTGTTAGTGTTACGTGTATGTGGTGATCTGATTGCCGTTGTCCAGATGTTAGGCATACTTTCTTTTCCTCGGGGTAGAAATCATCTAACTTGCTGATTTTTCATGGGAAATAGTGATAACGTCGGCACCGCGCGCCGCCCGGCCCGGGATAACGTCGGACCACAACCCGAGTTAGTCTTGCGGGCGGCCGATGGGTAAGCTCAGCTTCAGCCGTTACAGCAGGATCGCCTGATCCGCTTTGGGTTCGGTGTAGCGCGACAGCATGACGGCGCCTTCGGCGTCCATTGCCGTGATCCAGCTACGCCAGCCGTCGATAATCTGCGGCTAACCCGAGACTCGTCCGACCTGTTCGAGCCATAGCTCCAGGTCCCGGAGTGGCACCTCGGGCTTGGCCGGCAGCAGTGAGGCGCACTGAACTGCATCACTTGCCATCTCCTCGGCGATCCTTGCGCTGGGCTCGATCCACAAGGGTCCCCCGGTCCGGTCGGGCACTCAGTCTGTACAGAAGCCGTACTGCTTTACGTGGTCGACGTGCGCAACCAATTTGTCGCGGGCCGTCTGGGCGGCGGTGACGACTTCCGCCGATGCCATCGACGTGCCATCCGGGTTGATCCCGATCGGGACGCTGAGCTTTTTCGGGTGTGACCGGTAGCAGGCCTTCCAACCCGCCTTCAAGGCCGCCGGATCTGAGATTGAGGACAGCAGCCGTCGGATTCCGATCTTCCCGGACTCCTCTATAGAGAGGATCGCCATCGATGCCGCCGACGGCCAGCCCCCAGCCGCCAGAAGAAGTGCAGCATCGCCCGCGAGGCGCCGGACGTTCCGCCAAGCCGCCGCCATGTCCGCGATGACCTCCGACGCCGAGAGCGTGTCTTGGTACATAACGGGTTTCGGCACTTGAGTTGGACAATAGCACATCATATTCAGGGACCCAGCCGACATTCGTGCCACCGGATGCGAAGTGCCGGCGCGGGTGGGTTGATGGGAAGGCATGCGGTCCCGTCCTGGTCAGGCCATAGTCTGTCTGCTGTGGGCTCTACCCAAGCAGGAACAAGAGGTTGCGGGCCGTCTGGCCGGGAGAGTTCAACTGGGACAGCGCCCCCCTCTGTTGATATGCGCCTCAGGTCATGCCCGAGGTCTGGACCCGGGTGAGCCGGGGAATGAGGCCAGACAGAGTGGCCAGTAGCTTCAGGGCTGGGCGGCACGTTCGCCCGACCCTATCGATTCCGGCTTGAGGACTCGCTCGGCTTTTCCCGCAGGCTCGGCCGCCACCCAGGACATCCGACCCGCGCCATGGAAACGCAGCTCAGTCGCCAAGGCCTCAAGGCACTCAACTTCTTCGTTGCCGCAGTGCAGGTCGGGTTCGGCCCGTTCGTCGCGATCTGGCTGACCCAGCAGGGTTGGAGCCAGACCGAGGTCGGCCTGGCGCTGAGCGTTGGTTCCGGTGCCGCCCTGCTCGGCCAGTTGCCGGGCGGCTTGCTGGTGGACGCCGTGCATCGCAAGCGCCCGGTGATGACAGTCGCGTTGCTCGCTATCGCCGCCGCTGCCCTTCTTCTGGCCTTCATGCCGATGGTCTGGCCGGTCCGCGTAGCCGAGGCGCTGGACGCGCTGGCGAGCTGCGTCGTCACGCCATCCATTGCGGCCATCACGCTGCGGCTGTGCGGTCACGCCGCCTATAGCGAACGGCTCGGGGTGAACGCGCGGTACGCCTCGCTGGGCGCCGCGTCAGCGGCAGCATCACTCGGCGTGTGCGCCTGGTACTACTCCGAGCGCGCAGTATTCATCATGACGGCAGCTACGGTGCTACCCGCGCTGGCGGCGTTGTATGCCATCCGCGCCGAGGACCAGGCGGAAGGCGAGGAGCACCCCGCGTTGCTGCCCCCGCGCGAGCGGCGGCGGCGCGCGATTCGGCCCTGGCAGATCTTCCGCGAACCGGCGCTGCACCTGTTTGCCGTGTCTGCCGTGCTGTTCCATCTGGGCAATGCGGCGATGCTACCACTGGCACTGAATCAGTTGGCGCAGCGCACGCCGGCCACTGGGTTGGTGGTGGCCGGCGCCATCATTGTGCCGCAGATGATTGTCGCCGCGGTGTCGCCCTGGGCTGGGATGATGGCTCAGGCGGTCGGCCGCCGCCCGGTGCTGCTGGTGGGGTTCGCCGCGCTGCCGATCCGCGGCCTGTTATTTGCGCTGCTGGCTTGCGCCGGGCCGAGCGGGCTGCCGCTGGTCGCGATCCAGGTGCTGGACGGAATCAGCGCCGCAGCGTTCGGCCTGATGCTGCCGTTGATCGCAGCCGATACCACGCGCCGCACGGGGTACCTCAATCTGGCGATCGGCTCGCTTGGTCTGGCGGCTGGCCTTGGGGCAACGGCCAGCACGACATTGGCCGGCGTGATAACGGACGCGTTGGGCGCGCCCGTGGCTTTCATAGTACTCGCGGCGGCGGGGGGGGCGGCGTGGCTGGTGATTCTGCTGGCGATGCCGGAGACGCGGCCCGCGGGGCGCGGCAGCGCCCGCACGGCGGCCATAGCGGCGTGAAGCGGACGACCGGCTGGCGGAATCCGCCAGGGCGCGCGCTCCGTCATGCGGCGGCTGCGTCATTGAAAGCGCCTCGCTTCTAACCAATTTCGCGACGCCCGCCGGCGCGAACAACGCGTTCCAGGAGATTCGGGTGGAGACAAGACCGGCGGCGCCAAGCTTTGCTGGTTGGTCGCCGCGCTTGTTGCGGCGGCTCGGAGGGCCATGACAGGCTTTGCGGCATGCTTGAAACCGCGCTCTATCCGACTGTGAAGCGCTTCCTGGAAGCAGCAGGCTTTCAGGTGAAGGGCAAGGTATGCGGTTGCGACATCGTTGCCGTGCAAAACGGCGAGCCACGGCAGCTGGCGATTGTGGAAATGAAGCTTGGCTTCAATCTGGATCTGCTGCTGCAGGCGGTGGACCGCATGCGTGTGGCTGATGAAATTTGGCTTGCGGTGCCGGCGACCGGGCGCGGACGCGACCGCGATCCACGCGTGCATCGTCTCTGCCGGTTGATCGGCCTGGGTCTAATGGCCGTCAACGCTGCGCGCGACCGCGTCGAAATACTCGCCGAGCCCAGGCCCTATCGGCCGCGGCCGGATCAGCGGCGGCGCACGCGATTGCTCAGCGAACATGCACGGCGCAGGGGTGATCCATCCGTTGGCGGCTCGACGCGTCAGCCGGTGATGACCGCCTACCGACAGCAAGCACTTGCCTGTGCCGAAGTGCTGCGGGCTGGCCCTGGCCGCCCGCGCGACCTCCGAGGCGTGGCACCCGATGCCGGGCGGATTCTGCAGCGTAATGTGTATGGCTGGTTTGAGCGCACTCAGCCGGGCACCTATCGGTTAACCGACCTTGGCGAGGCGGCATTGCTGCACTGGCTTGGCAGTCCCTCCGCGAAACCGGACGACCTTGTGGTCGCGGGCAGTGACCGGACCGAGCGGCAGTTGGCGAACGCAACAGCCGATGCATACCAGCCGCAATTGATGCGCGGAACTTCGTGACGAGCACACGCGATACCGCCATCAATCAAGATTTCACCAGAGAGGAAAATTCGGAGCCACAGAGCCGAGGATTCAAATTGCGTCGCGCAAGGCGCAGGTCTGTTCTTCTCCGTGGCCCTTGTGGCTCTCGATCTCTTCCGTTGTGGTAAGATCCTTTTTTTGTGCAATCGCCGCGCGCACGGTCGCCGCGGTGTGGACCCTTGGACGAACCGACCCACCCATAGCCGGGGCTGTCCAAGCGATGACCCTGTCGCTGCCGGGTGGGGAGGATGACACTGGTCACTGCTTGCCGCATGCTGCACCCATTCCGGACGAACTGGAGGAAACACGATGGCTGGAATGCTTGACGGCAAGGTTGCCGTGGTGACTGGCGCGGGCCGCGGCATCGGGCGCGCGACAGCGATCTGCCTGGCGGCGAATGGCGCGCAGGTGGTGGTGTGCGATGTCGGCGCCGCGGTAACCGGCGAGGGCCATGACGTCGGCCCGGCACAACAAGTGGTTGCGGAGATCACCCAGGCGAACGGTGCCGGCCGCGCGGTTGCGAATACCGACAGCGTCGCCGAATGGGAGAATGCCCAGCGCATCGTCCAGACGGCGATCGACAATTTCGGCCACATCGACATGGTAGTGAACAACGCCGGCATCCTGCGCGACCGCATGTTCCACTACATGTCGCCGGAAGAGTGGGACGCGGTGATCAAGGTGCATCTCTATGGCGCGTTCTACGTCAGCCGCGCCGCGGTGCCGTATTTCCGCAAGCAGGAGAGCGGCTGCTTCGTGCACATCACCTCCACGTCCGGGCTGATCGGCAGCGTGGGACAGACCAACTATGGCGCGGCAAAGCTCGGCATTGCCGGCCTGTCGCGCTGCATCGCCATGGACATGCAGCGCTACAAGATCCGCTCCAACTGCATCGGGCCCCACGCGTTCAGCCGCATGATCGAGACGGTGCCGGGGCAGACCGAAGAGCAGTTGCAGGCGCGCGCGGCGCGGACGCGGCCGGATCACATCGCACAGCTGATCGCGTTCCTCGGCACAGATGCCGCGGCCGGCGTGTCGGGCCAGATCTTTGGCGTGCGCGGCAACGAGGTGTATCTGTACAACCAGCCGCGGCCGATCCGCATCATGGCGCGCACCGACGGTTGGACTCCGGAGAAGCTGGCGGAGAGCTGGCTACCGGCGGTGAAGAACAGCTTCACCCCGCTGGAGCGGACGCGTGACGTGTATCCATGGGACCCGGTCTGATCTGACGCGGCTAAATTTGACCGTGCGGCGCAACGTTCCTCCCCTCCCCTTGCGGGAGGGGGGGAGGGGCGCGTGGTCCGAACCGTGAGCACCCCTCCCCCCAGCCCCCTCCCGCAAGGGGAGGGGGACAACTTTCCGCCCGCCCCGTTTAGCCAGATGCCTATGGCGCCCAAGTCTGGCTCCCCAGACGGACCCTCATCATGTCCCTCAGCCGCGACTTCGCCGCCTTCGTTGCCGCTCTAACTTACGAAGACCTCCCACCGCAGGTCGTAGACCGCGCCAAGGGCGTGACGTTGCAGGCGCTGACCTCGGCCCTGCTGGCGCGCGACATGCCGGCCAGCAGGCAGGCCCTGGCGCTGATGCGGGAAGAGGAAGCCGGCGGTGGCGGCATCGCCACCGTGCTCTGCAGTGGCAGCAAGTTCACCAAGGCCGGCGCGGCCTTCATCAACTCGGAAATGATCCTCGCCGGCGGCAAGTGGGATACGTTCCGCATGCTGACCCACCCGGGCACGGCGATCCTGCCCGCCGCCCTGGTCGCCGCGGAAACCACCGGCGCCTCGGGACAACAGTTCCTTACCGCCGTCGCCGCCGCCTACGAGGTCATGGAGCGCATGGCCGCCGAATTCATCCCGACCGTCATGGCGCGCGGCTTCCACGCGGGTCCGGTGTTCGGCATCTTCGGAGCAGCGGTGGCGGTTGCGAAGCTGCAAGGCCTCGACGCCAACCAGATCCACAGTGCCATCGCCCAGTGCGTCAACCTGGCGGCGGGCAATTTGGAAGGCGCGCGCAGCGGCGGCCGTTCGCTGCGCGAGGGTGCCGCAGTCCGCAACGCCCTGCTCGCTGTTGCGATGGCGAAGCACGGCACGCAAGGGGGCGAAACGACACTCGAAGGCGATGCCGGTTTCTACCACGCCTATACCGGCAACAACCTGGGCCGACTGAGCTACAGCTTCACCGGCCGTACCAGCACCGACCTGCACAAGATCACCGAAGGCCTGGGTCGTGACTGGATGTTTCTCGAGACCCTGTACCGCATCTATTCGACCGCCGGCTACAACATCGCGCATATCGACGTGACGGCGAAGCTCTGCGAGGAGCACAACATCACTTACCAGGATATCGACCGCATCGAGGCGCTGGTAAACTGGTTCGAGACCGAATACCCCAGCCCGGCGTTCCCAACACCCGGCAGCGACGGCAAGCCGCGCGTCGGCAGCACGCAGTATTTCACCGCCTATGGCGCGGTCACGCGCGGCTACCCTCTGCTGCGCGGCGTACAGCCAGGCCCGGGCGAGACCGACCCGATCGAAGTGCTGGACCTCATGCACCGGGTCACGCTGATCCCGATGGTACGCCGGACGCTGTTCGGTCCGCGCATCACGGTGTTCACCAAGGACGGCCGCAGCGTCACCCGCGAAGGCACCGGCCGCGAGTTCATCTGGGACTTCGAGGAGCAGGCCAGGCGCATCCAGCCGGTCATCCCCGGCCTCGCCGTTCCGGCAGAACACTTCGCCGAACTGATCGGCCTCTGCCGGCACCTTGAGCGGATCGACAACACCGCACACAAGCTGATCGCGCTGACCATTCCGACCTGACCGGGCGGTTCGTCGTCCGGCTACGCCACCACCTCGATCGTAGCGGTCATTCCGAACAGGCTGTGCAGGAAGTGGGTGCACTCGACCGGGTAGGTTCCGGGCACCAGCGGCGTCAACGCGATCTCTGCTGTCTGTTGCGAGCCGACCTCGATCTCGCCACCCGGCGGGGCCTTTGATCCGGGCGGGAAACTGCTCGCCGCGAAAAATTTGGGCGCGCTGAAATCGTGGCCGCCGGTACTTTGGTTCACCAGCCGCAGCCGGACCGGGACACCCTCCCGCAGCGTGATATGCGCAGGAGAGAAGCTGAAGTCTGCCAGGAGGACGGCCACAGTCTCGCCCGCGCTGCCCGCGGGCACGGTCGATTGCGCGACGGGCGCTGACCGGGTCGCGCATCCGGCGAGAGCGACGACGAGCGGCAGTACAGCAACCCGCATGGCGGAGGTCGCAAAACGTCGCCTCGGCAATCGATCCGCCGTGGGCAGCGGCAGTCCCGGCGCTGAGTGAATTTCGTACGCTGCGCGACGTGCGGCTTTCGATCTCAGGCGAATGAAAGCAGTCATCGTGTCCCCAACGTCTCGAACACATCCCCCGTCGGTGGCAAGCCCAGAATGTGCCGCCGGTGCCACAGCGCGTAGAACAGCAGCTTCCACGCGGCGAACCCGTGACGCCAGCGCCTTATGCCGCGGAACAGCTCCACCACGCGCTCGGGATCGGCGATCTCCGCCACGCCCGGCTGCGCCGCCACCAGCGGTCCGAGCCGCACGCCCTGGCCCTTGATCCATGCCCCCACCGGCACGGTGAACCCCTGCTTCGGCGCGAACGGCTTGGCCATCGGCAAGTTCTTCTCCAACCATTTGCGCAGGATCCACTTGCCCATCCCGTCGCGCAGTTTCATCGTATCGGGCAGGCGGAACGCCGCCGCCGCCACGCCCTTATCCAGGAACGGCGTGCGCCCCTCCACCGCGTGCGCCATCAGGCAGCGGTCGAGCTTTAACAGCAGGTTGTGCGGCAGCCAGTCCGTCATGTCGGTGGCCTGTGCCGCCGCCAGGCGCGAACGGCCGCCCTCCGCCGCGCGCTGCTCGGCCGCGGCGATGCCGTCGCGCCAGCCCGCCGGGCGCGCGCGCAGCACGTTCACCCGGTCGAACGAGCCGCGCGCGTACATCGCCCGGCCGCCCAGCCACCACGGTTTCATCGCGCTGCTGTAACGAGGATAGCCGGCAAAGATCTCGTCGCCGCCCTCGCCGCTCAGCACCACCTTCACGTCCTGCCGCGCCCGCTGCGCCAGGAACCAAGTGGGGATGATCGCGTAATCCGCCGCCGGGTCGTCCATGCAGGCGACGATCTCCGGTAGATGGCGCCAGACCATTGCCTCGCTGATCTCGATCGACTCGTGATGCGCGCCGAGCGCCTTGGCTACCGCGGCGGCATGGTCGCGCTCGTCGGCGGCCTCCGGCACGTCGAAGCCGGCGGTGAAGGCCAGGACCGGCTCGCTGTTCAGCCGAGCCATCAGCGCGAGCAAGGTGGAGCTGTCGATGCCGCCGGAAAGGAACATGCCATACGGCACGTCGCTGCGCTGGTGCAGGTCGACGCTTTCCTCCAGGGCGCGGTCCAGGCGGGCCAGGGCGGCGTCCTCGTCGATGTTCTCCGGGCCGCCCTCGGGGATGGCGCTGATGCGGCGGCGATCGATCACGTGGCCGTCAGCGCAGGTCAGCGTCTCGCCAGGGAGCAAACGCTGGATGCCCTGGAAGATCGTGTCCGTGCCGGTGGTGAACTGCAGTTGCAGCAGTTCCTCGCGCGCGGCGGGGCGCACCGCGCGGGCAAGCAACCCGGCCTCCAGCAACGCCTGTGGCTCGGAAGCGAAGGCCAGACCGGTCGGAATCTGCGCGATGTAGAGCGGCTTGATGCCGAACGGGTCGCGCGTCAGCGTCACCGTGCGTTGCGCGCGCTCGTGAATCGCGACGGCGAACATGCCGCGGAGCTGCTGGGCGTAGTCGGCGCCGTCGCGCAGCCACAAATACAGCGGGGGCTCGCAATCGCTGTTGGTGGCGAAGGTGACGCCCGGCATGGTGGCGCGCAGCTCGCGATAGTTATAGATCTCGCCGTTGCAGATCAGCGTCGCCGGGCCGGCGAACAGTGGCTGGTCGCCGGTGACGAGGTCGATGATCGCCAGCCGGTTGTGCACCAGCGCGACACGGCCGACCACGGCGTGGCCGGTGCCATCCGGGCCGCGATGGTGCAGACTGTCGATCAGTTTCGACAGAGTGGCGGGATCGGGAGGCGGCGCGCCGCTCGACAGGATCAATCCGGCAATGCCGCACATTCAGGTTCCGACCTCCAGCAGCAGGTTCTCCAGGGCGGCCGACTGGACGTGTGCATTCAGGTGGGCGCAAGCGAACGCGAAGGCCGCCTGGCCCAAGCCATGCCGCAATAGCGGCTCCGATACCAGACGATGCATCGCCTCGGCCAGCGCGGATGCGTCACCCGGGGGGACCAGCAGGCCGGTCTGGCCGTGCCGCACCGCCTCGGCGATGCCGCCTTGGGCCGAGCCGATGACCGGACAGGCCTGTGACATGGCTTCGGGGATGACGCTGGGCAGGCCTTCAGCATCGCCATCCGGGGCGACGACGCTGGGGACCAGCAGCGACCACGCCTGCGTCATGTGGGTGGCCACGGCTTCGGGCGGCAGCCAACCGGTCAGCGTCACGCCGCCGACCGTGCGGGCGAGGGCCTCCAGCGCGGGGCGTTCCGGGCCGTCGCCGATGCAGACAAGCGGGGTAAAGTCGCCGGCCGCGCGCAGGCGGCGGACCGCATCGGCCAGCACGCCGATACCCTTCTTCGGTACGAAGCGGCCGACGAACAGGTGGCAGGGCGGGCCGGCTTGCGGCTGCGGCGGCACGTCGGGCACCTCGACGCCGATCGGCAGCACCACGAGCTTGTCGTGCGGCACGCCGTGTGCGAGCGCCGCATCGGCCACCGCGGCGGAGACACAGACGAAGCGTGACGCCGCGGCGACCACGGCTGGCCAGCGCCGCGCCTGCACGGTGCCGCGCCAGTTCCCCGCCTTGCTGACATCGCCGCCATGCAGCGTGACCACCAGCCGCAGCCCGAGCGCTTGGGCCAGCGGCAGGGCAAGCGCGCCGCCGCGGGCGAACTGCGCGTGCAGAACGGGAGCCACGTGGTCGAGCGGGAGTGCCGGCACGCGACCGAAATGGCGGAACAGCGGGCGCTCCAGCCAGCCGGTCGGACCATCGCCGCCGAGCCGTAGCACGCTGCCGCCGAGTGCCGGGGCCTGTGGCATGATGTGGCGGCCGACCCAGACCGGTACCAGCCGGGTGAAGCCGACATATTGCCGGCGGAGGAACTGAATTTCCGACGGCGCACCAATCCTGTCGCGATACACCAGTAGCGGCGTTGCCGCGGCGGCGGCGTGCGGCAAGGGTTGTGACAGGATGGTGGCGCTCATCTGAGAGGAGAACTACACCTCTCACGCCTGCGGCGGGAGAGGTCGCGGAGCGAAGCGACGCGGGTCAGGGGCACAACGCATGAACCGCTCGCGGCCACGCCCCTCACCCTCAATGCTCTCGCGTCGCGACCTCAACCGCCAAAGGCGGTTGAACTCGGGTTGCGGCGCTCTTGCCCGCAATGGGGCCAGCGCCCAATTTCTTCGGTTATGACCCACTTGGCAGCGTTGCCCGGACGGGCGGTAATCGAGGTCGGCGGGGACGACCGCGTGGCCTTTCTGCAAGGGCTGGTGAGCAACGACGTCGACGAGGTCACGCCCGGGCGCGCGGTTTGGGCCGCGCTGCTGACGCCGCAAGGCAAGTACCTGGCCGACTTCTTCATCCTGGCGGACTGCAATCGCCTGCTGCTGGACGCCGAACGTGCCCAGGTGCCGATGCTGGTGCAGCGCCTGACCCGCTTCCGCCTGCGCTCGAAGGTGACGATCCGCGCGGCGGAGGAATTGCTTCCATATGTCGCCTGGGGTGGGAAGCCGGAGGTCGCGGCGATCGCCGCCCCCGACCCGCGTCTGCCCGACGCCGGCTGGCGCATGCTCTCTGCCAGCCCGCTTATCGCCGATGCTAGCGAGGACGACTTCGACCATCACCGCCTCTTACTCGGCCTCCCCGACGGAACGCGCGACCTCGAGGCGGAAAAAACCGTACTGCTGGAGGCTGGGTTCGACGAGCTGCACGGCGTGTCCTGGGACAAGGGCTGTTACATGGGCCAGGAGCTGACAGCGCGCACCAAGTATCGCGGCTTGGTCAAGCGCCGTCTCGTGCCGGTAGCAGTGGACGGGCCATTGCCCGAACCCGGCACGCCGGTGCTGCGGGACGGCACCGAGGTCGGCACGATGCGCTCCGGCCGTGACGGAATGGGCCTGGCGGTGCTGCGGCTCGATGCGCTGGACGCGCCGCTGGCATGCGGCGAGGCGCGGCTGACCGCGCACGTGCCCGGCTGGATGAGGCTGCCGGAAGGCATGGGGTGAAACGGGGATCGACCGATGACTGCGGCCAAAATTGTCATCGTCAACCGCGATGACCCGGAGTCGACGTTCGAGTTTGTGAGTTCGGGCGCACCCTCCGAGCACAGCGCGTCGATTTCTGTCGCTACCGGCAAGATACACTGGCATCCGATGTCGTTCGAGGTAGAGGACGACGACGATCCAGAAGACGCTGACGACCCCGACGGCTACATTTCCGTGCCGCACAAAAACGACCTGGACCTTGGCCGTCTCTTGGTGCTGTGCTTCGTCGGCCGGGAGATGCCGCGCGACTACGACACGGTCGCAGATTTTTTTGGACGGCGCGGAGCGTATGCCCGTTTCAAGGAACTTTTGCAGAGGCACCGCATGCTGGAACGGTGGCATGACTTCGAAAACCGTGCGACGGAAGCGGCGTTGCTCGCATGGTGCGAGGAGAACCGCATCCAACTCATCACTGAACCGCTGGTCGGCAATTGCTGATGAGCTGCGGATCGCTCACCTTCCTGCCCGCCGCCGTGGCCTCGCCGGATCGAAACTGATCCGCAGCTTCGTGCCTGTCGCCTTGGTGAACCGCTCCAGCGTGCGCGTTGCGGGCCGGATCCGGCCAGGCTCCGGCCGCGCAACAACAGCCTGCGTCGCGCCCATCGTCGCGGCGACCTGCTCCTGCGTCATGTTCGAATCGGCACGCGTTGATCAGGGCGGCAGCCAGGGCGAACTCGTCCTCCGGCGCATCATAGGCCACCCGGAACTCCGAGTCCTTGTGCCACTTGTGGAAATTCTCCTTTGCAGAGATGAATCTTCGGGTCATGCAATCCCCTTCGATCGTCGTAGAGCCAATTCATTCTCGCGCCGAGGCGCCTTCTGAGTCTTTTCACGAAATAAGTAGACCACGACCACACGGCAGTTGGGTTTTGTTGCGCAGCAATCGCTGCAACTGTCATCGCGAGGAGCAAAGCGACGAAGCAATGGCCCGCGGGCGACGCTCGCCACGTTTTCATGCCACTACGTCACCATTTGGTCATGCCTGTTTTGGTTGGCGGCAGCGCCGGTCGCCGGCATGCTTCGCGCATGCTGGTCAGCCCGATTCGGCCCGCGGAACCGCACGGCGGACGCACACCAAGCATGCTGATCACGCTGTCCACCGACGCCTCCTATTGCAGCCGCTCCCGCGTCGCCGCCTATGCGGCCTGGGCCAAGGCCGACGGCCGCACCGTTCGGCATTCGGGCGCGCTGAAGCAGCCGGTGCCGAACTCGTCACTGGCCGAGACCATGGCCCTGGTGAACGGCATCCATCTGGCGATCGCCGCCATGCGCCCGCCGGCCGCCTCGAAGATTATCGCGCAGACCGACTGCCTGGCGGCGATCCAGGCGTTGAGCGGCATGCTCCGGCGTGCCCAGGTGATCCGGCAATATGAGGCGGTCGTCGCCGCGTATCGCGACAAGGTCGCCGCTGCCCGCATCGTCGTGGAATTCCGCCATGTCGGCGGCCACAAGGGCACCGTGAACCCACGCAACGCCGTCAACACGTGGTGCGACGGGGAATGCCGCCGCCTCATGCGTGCCGCGCGCACCGAACTGCTCCGAATTCGAAACGATATCGCGCCCGCGCTACCGGTTTGATCCGGATCAAGGCGCAATCCGCCAACCCCGCCTAGGCTCCCACCTGGCGCCACAGCCACTTGGCGCCCGCAGGAGGCCGCCATGAGCGCTACTCAACTGGCCCCGGCACTGTTCAAGCCGAAGCCCGACCGAAAACCCGCCTGGCACTACGTCGTCATGCTGCTGCCGCTGCTGGTTGGCGCGGCGATTGCGCTGTCGCCGCCACCGCCCGGCCTGCCGCAGTACGCCTGGTATTATTTCGCGATCTTCGCCTCGGTGATCACCGGCCTGGTGGTCGAGCCGATCCCCGCCGCCGCCGTCGGCCTGCTCGGCGTCGCCGTCGCCGCGGCGCTGGCCCGTTTCGTCCTGTTCGCCCCGGCGCAGGTTGCCAAGCCTGACTTCAATTTGACCGGCGCGGCGGTGAACTGGGCGTTGTCCGGTTTCGCCAACTCCACCGTCTGGTTGATCTTCGCCGCCTTCATCTTCTCCCTGGGCTACGAGAAGACCGGCCTCGGCCGGCGCATCTCGCTGCTCCTGGTGTCCTGGTTGGGCGGCCGCACCCTGTCGCTCGGCTACGCAGCGGCGCTGTCCGACGCGGTGCTGGCACCGTTCACCCCATCCAACACCGCGCGCAGCGGCGGCACCGTGTTCCCGGTGATCAAGCAGATACCGGGCATCTACGCCTCGCTGCCGAACGATCCATCGTCGCGGCGGATCGGCGGCTACCTCATGTGGACCGCGCTGGCGACCACCTGCGTCACCAGCTCGATGTTCCTGACCGGCGTGGCGCCGAACCTGCTGGCGCTGGAGCTGATCCACACCACGCTGCACCTCCAGGTCAGCTGGGGCGGCTGGTTCCTGGGCTTCCTGCCGGTCGGAGCCGTCCTGCTATTTGCCACCCCATGGCTTGCCTACAAGCTCTACCCACCGGAGGTGAAGGAGAGCCCGCAAGTGCCGGCCTGGGCGCGCGCGGAGCTGCACAAACTTGGAAAATTGTCGCGTCGCGAGAAGGTGCTCGCCGGGCTGGTGCTGTGTGCCCTGGCCATGTGGGTGTTCGGCGGGTCGGTGGTGGACGCGACCACCGCCGCCCTGCTGGTGGTCTGCGGCCTGGTGGTGACCCGCACCGTGAGTTGGGACGACCTGCTGGCAAACAAGCCGGCCTGGAACACGCTAATCTGGTTCGGCACGCTGGTGACCCTGGCTAGCGGGCTGGCGCAAGTCGGCATGGTAAAGTGGCTGGCCGGCTTGCTCAGCATCCACCTGACGCACTGGTCGGCGGCGCCCGCTCTGATCGCGCTGGTGGTGGCGTTCTTCCTGCTGCACTACCTGTTCGCTAGCCTGACCGCGCATACTACGGCCCTGTTGCCAACCATGCTGGTCGTCGCCGCTGCGATCCCCGGCATGAACGTGCTGGCGGCCGCCCTGGCTCTGAGCATGACCATCGGTATCATGGGCATCATAACGCCGTATGCCACCGGACCGGGGCCGATCTACGCGGGCAGCGGCTACCTGCCGGCGAAGGATTTCTGGCGGCTTGGCACGATCTTTGGCCTGATCAGCCTGGTGGTATTCCTCGCCGTTGGCGTGCCCTGGTTGCTCTGGATAGAGTGAGGCCGGAGCAGCGCAGGGTGGTACGCCATGTCCGGTGTCAGGCCGGCCACGCCGCAGGACGTCGAGGCCGTGGCCCGCCTGTTCCGGGTGGTTCGCCGGGCCTGTCTGCCGTACCTGCCGGACCTGCACACCGCGGCCGAAGAGTTGGCGTTCTTCCGCGACCGTGTGTTCCCCGGCTGCACCGTCTGGGTCACCGGCGAGGCAGCCGTCGACGGTTTCTGCGCCTGGCGTCCGGGCTGGGTGGACCATCTCTACATCCACCCGGATTGCCAACGGCGGGGCCTTGGCACGGCGCTGCTGTCCCGGGCTATGGCTGTGTACTCGCCGCTGCGTTTATGGGCGTTCCAGCACAACGCCCAGGCGCTGCGCTTCTATACCGCGCGCGGCTTCCGTGTGATCGAGCGCACCGACGGCAGCCGTAATGAGGAGCGCGAACCCGACGCGCTGCTGGAGTGGGTGCGGCCCTGAGTGACCGAAGCGCGAACGAGTGCGGGAAGGCGTAACGTTCAGCGCTGGGCATGCGAAATTGCCAGCGCCGCCCCGCTCGTGCCTGCCCGGTTCAGAGCTGTCGTGCCACCCGGCGCGCGAGCACCCAGCCGGGGATGGCGGAGACCGGTGCTCCGGGCAGCATGATCAGCCAGCCAAGCGGCTGACCGTTGACGATGAGGTCCAGGCCGATCCCCAGCATCATGCCACCGATCAGGCAGCCGGAGACGGCGGAAGCCACGCCCAGCCAGACGATCTCGGAGCGATCGATCATGCCGGCGCCTGCTACGACCTGGCCGCCGGTTTGACAAGGCGCATCCCGGCCCCCTATAGCCCCGCCCTTCACGGCCGGGAACGTGGACGGGCTTCCAGCGCGAGCTGGATCGGCCCGCGCCCGTCATGCGGCATAGCCGGACTTGACCCGGCCACCCTCGCATGGCCTACCGGTGCAACAACGCCAGAAGAAAAGGGCAACGCGCAACCATGACCAAGCGCGCCGAGAGCAAGTACAAGATCAACCGCCGCCTGGGGGTGAACCTCTGGGGCCGCGCGAAATCCCCCATCGCCAAGCGCGAATACGGCCCCGGCCAGCACGGCCAGCGCCGCAAGAAGGCCACCGACTACGGCACCCAGTTGATGGCCAAGCAGAAGCTGAAGGGCTACTACGGCAACATCAGCGAGAAGCAGTTCCGCAAATATTACGATGAAGCGATCCGCCGCCGCGGCGACACCTCGGAGAAGCTGATCGAGTTGCTGGAGCGCCGGCTCGACGCGGTCTGCTACCGCATGAAGTTCGCCATCACCCCGTTCGCGTCGCGGCAGTTGGTCAACCACGGTCACATCACGGTGAACGGCAAGCGCGTCAATATTCCGTCTTACCTGGTCAAGGACGGTGATGCGATCGAGGTAAAGGAAAAGTCGAAGCAGCTCGCCGTGGTGCTCGATGCATCGCAGAGCACGGAACGCGACGTGCCCGAGTATCTGGAAGTTGACCATCGCGCCATGAAGGGCCGCTTCGCGCGCGCACCGAAGCTGTCGGACGTGCCGTATCCGGTGCAGATGGAACCCAACCTGGTGGTCGAGTACTACTCGCGCTGATCGCTGGATACATCTCTCCCGCCCTCAGCTCGACTTTCCGCAATTCAGGCTGCGAGGCATAGAGTCTGGCAGACTCGGTTTAGCAAGGTGGCGGGAATT